>Ga0209024_1000101_pt1 | contig 165037 bp, 155 predicted proteins | sample AutmiccommunBRH5_FD_187380 | JGI IMG/M metagenome (GOLD analysis project Ga0209024, IMG submission 187380) | Deep subsurface microbial communities from Mt. Terri, Switzerland - Autotrophic microbial communities BRH/5 (SPAdes) (version 2) | ecosystem: Environmental > Aquatic > Deep subsurface >...
CGATCTTCTCCCGCAACCGCAAGGTCAAGGTTCTGGCCACCCTGGGTCCGTCCAGCGGCAGCCCCGAAATGATCGAGAAAATGTATCGCGCCGGCGTCGATGCCTTCCGGATGAACATGAGCCACGGGGAGCATCGGGCGCACGCTGCGAACGTGGAATCAATCCGCGCGCTGGAAAAGAAAATTGGTCGGCCGATCACCATCCTTGCCGACCTGCAGGGGCCAAAACTGCGCATCGGCACCTTTGCCGAGCCGTCGGTGATGCTGCATGACGGCACCCGTTTCACGCTCGACATGCTCGGCGAAAAGGGTGACGCGACGCGGGTCAACCTGCCTCACAAGGAGATTTTGAGCACACTCCAGCCCGGCCACACCTTGCTGCTGGACGACGGCAAGATCAGGCTGCAGGTGATCCGCGCTAACGGCGAAAGCGTCGAGACGGAAGTGATCGTCGGCGGGATGATTTCCGACCGCAAGGGCGTCAATGTACCGGAAGTGGTGCTGCCGGTCAGCTCGCTGACCGACAAGGATCGCAAGGACCTGACCTTCGCGCTGGAACAGGATGTCGACTGGATCGCGCTCAGCTTTGTACAGCGTCCGGAGGATGTCGCCGAGGCGCGGCGGCTGATCGGCGGCAAGGCTGCCTTGCTGGCAAAGATCGAGAAGCCCGCGGCCGTCGACCGGCTCGACGAAATTCTGGAACTCTCCGATGCGGTGATGGTGGCTCGCGGCGATCTCGGCGTGGAACTGCTGCCGGAACAGGTTCCGCCGCTGCAGAAGAAAATCGTCGCGGCCGCCCGCAAGCTCGGGCGCCCGGTGGTCGTCGCCACCCAGATGCTCGAATCGATGATCAAGTCGCCGACGCCGACCCGGGCGGAAGTGTCCGATGTCGCCACCGCCATCTATGACGGCGCCGACGCCATCATGCTGTCGGCCGAATCGGCGGTCGGGGACTGGCCGATCGAGGCAGCGACAATGATGGACAGGATCGCGATGCAGGTGGAAAATGATCCGTCCTATGCCGACCGGGTCCATTTCACCGAAACCGTGCCCGACGAGACCACGGCGGATGCGCTGGCGGCAGCGAGTTTCAATATCGCCCGGACGATCGCGACCTCGGTGATCGTCTGCTATACATCATCGGGCTCGACCGCGCGCCGCATGGCGCGCGAACGGCCTTCGGTCCCGCTGCTGGTGCTTACCCCCAATCGCCACACCGCCCGGCGTGTCGGACTGTTGTGGGGTGCCTATGCGGTTGTCACCCGCGACGTGTCCGATTTCGAGGAAATGATTGCCAAGGCCAAGCGCATGGCCTTGCGCCACAGGCTGGGCGAGGCGGGGTCGCGGCTGATTGTCTGTGCCGGCGTACCCTTTGGCACCCCGGGTTCGACCAATCTGCTGCATGTAGTGCGGCTAACCGGAGACGAACTCAAGCGCAGCTAGAGCAGCCGCAGGAACTTCAGCTCGCTTTCCAGCCGGAGCGCATCCTGGAAATGATGGCCGGCCATGCCGACCGCGTCGGCCGCCGCAATATTGTCCTGCCGGTCATCGACGAACAGACATTGCCCGGCGCGACGGCCAAAACGGTCGAGGGCCAGTTCAAAAATCGAGGAATCCGGTTTAATCAGCTTTTCCTCGCCGGAAATGACAATGTCCGCAAATAGGTCGAATATCGGCGCCGTCGGGCGAAACTGCGCCCAGGATTCGGCGCCAAAATTGCTGATCGCAAACAGGGGAATGGCCTTCTCCGCCAGGGCGCGAACAATGCCAAGCATACCGTCTACCGGTCCCGGTATCGTTTCGGCAAAACGTCTGGAATAGGCCAGTATATGATCGGCATATTGGGGAAATTCGCGGCTGCGCTCTGCAACCATGGCGGCAAAAGATCGTCCGGCATCATGCTGGAAATGCCATTCCGGCGTCACGACATGGGCCAGGAACCAGTCTAGTTCCTCGGGATCGTCGATCAGCTTCTCAAACAGGCAGCGCAAATCCCAGCGATACAGGACATTGCCGATATCGAAGATGACGGTATCGATTTTGGAAATGGCAGATTCTTCTGCCACGATAAAGCCGTTTAGCCCTGGCGTGCCTTGAACCGGCGATTCGTCTTGTTGATCACATAGGTGCGACCACGACGACGGATAACGCGGCAATCCCGGTGACGGTTTTTAAGCGACTTCAAAGAGTTGCGGACTTTCATTTTGGTACCACGCCTTGATTATCTGAATTTCTTGAAAGCAGCCATGCTGCGTTGAAGCAGGGCAACTAAGGTCGACAGTCATCAAAGTCAAGCGACCAGCGCTATTCGTCCCGAATTTCTGACAGTTTGCGCTCCCAGGCCAGCGCATGGGTGACAATTTCGTCGAGATCGGCATGTTTCGGCTGCCAGGGGAAACGCTCCATGATCGCCCGATTGTCGGAAATCAGCGAATCGGGGTCGCCAGCGCGCCGTCCCTCCATTTTCCGTTCGATTCGCATGTTGGTGACCCGGTCGACGGCATCGAGCACCTCAAGCACCGAAAAGCCGCGACCATAACCGCAGTTGAGCAGATGGTTGCGATCCGGCTCGGCGATCAGCGCCTCGAGCGCCAGCACATGGGCACTGGCCAGATCCGAGACATGGATATAGTCGCGCACTCCGGTGCCGTCTGGCGTGTCATAATCGGTGCCGAACACGGCGACGCTGTCGCGCTTGCCCAGCGCCGCCTCGACCGCGGCCTTGATCAGATGGGTCGCACCGGCGGTCGACTGTCCGGTCCGCGCCTGCGGATCGGCGCCGGCGACGTTGAAATAGCGCAAGGCACAGAAATTGAGATCATGCGCCGCCGAAACGTCGCGCAGCATATGCTCGGTCATCAGTTTCGACATGCCATAGGGATTGATCGGGAGCTGCGGCGTGTTCTCGCTGACCGGGCTTTCCTCGGGGATGCCATAGGTTGCGGCGGTCGACGAGAAAATGAAATGACGCACCCCACCCTTCACTGCCGATTCGAGCAGGCTGCGGCTCTTGGCGCTGTTGTTGTGATAATATTTGAGCGGATCAGCGACCGATTCCGGCACGATGATCGATCCGGCAAAATGCATGATCGCGCCGATATTCTCGCGCTCGATGATCCGGGCCAGCAGCGCGCTATCCTCGATATCGCCTTCATGAAAGGCAACGCCCTGCGGCACGGCCCAGCGAAAGCCGGTGGTCAGATTGTCGATCACCGCCACCGGCCAGCCGGCTTCGCGCAGCGCAAGCACCGCGTGGCTGCCGATATAGCCGGCCCCGCCGGTGACCAGAATGGTGAACGGTTCCGCCATGTTTCTCAAATCCTTGCAGGTTCCCGATATCAGCGGATTGATGCGCTGCTCCCCCATCCGGATAAACGCGCCCGCCCGTGGATGCAATTTTTTACCGCGGTCCCGTCAAATATGCGCTAATATGACGCGGGGGCACAAAAAGGAGTGCGTAATATGGCCGGTTTTCCATCATTTGTGCCAGTGGCATTGGCGGGTTTGCTCATGTCGGGATGCGCGGCAACGATGCCGCCGATCGACGTCACGCGCTTTCATAATGCGCAGGTCGCTCCGATCGTGCCGGGCAGTGTCGAAATCCAGGCCAATATAACGGAGGAAGGTCATAGTCGCAGCATCGAATATGCAACCTATTCCGCTGCCATCTTGCATGAAATGCAGCGAATTGGCTTTACCGAAGCCCGCGGTGATTCGGCCAATAGCCAATATATTGTACGCTATACGATTGATAGGACGGTCCTCAGCGCGGGCGGCGAGCGTTCCCCCGTCTCGGTCGGGGTTGGCGGCAGCACCGGTAGCTATGGCTCCGGCGTCGGTCTGGGCATCGGCATCAATCTCGGCGGACAGCCAAAGGACAAGATCGCCACCGAATTGTCGGTCCGCATTACCAACCGCAATAGCGGCTCCGTCGTCTGGGAGGGCCGCGCATGGGTCGAGGCCAAGCAGGGATCACCGGCATCGCAGCCCGGTCTGGCCGCAGCAAAACTGGCCGAAGCCTTATTCAGGGACTTCCCCGGAGTGTCCGGAACCACTATCAGGGTGCCATGACCATAAAAATCACCAGCGCGTTCGATAGCGGAAATATCGAAATCCACGAAATAGAAGGAACCACCGCACAACTGTCGATCCGCAAGGACAAGGACAGCGAGTTTTTCCAGTGGTTCCATTTTCGGGTCGCCTGCGAGATTGGCGACGAACTGGAACTGAGCATTGGCGGCCTCAAGGAGTCGGCATATCCGCAAGGCTGGCCCGATTATGATGCTTGCGTCAGCGAAGACCGCGAATATTGGGGCCGCGCACCGAGCAGTTACGACGAGACAAGCGGGACCTTGTCGATCCGCTACACCGCGAGCAGCAACATCATCTGGTTCGCCTATTTCGCGCCCTATAGCATGGAACGCCACCATGATCTGATCGCCGAAACCGCTGGGTTCGAGGGAGTCACGGTTCGCACCCTGGGCCATAGCCTGGAAGGCCGCCCGATCGACTGTGTGGAACTGGGCAGCGGCGACAAGCAGGTCTGGCTCTACGCGCGCCAGCATCCCGGCGAAAGCATGGCCGAATGGTGGATGGAAGGCGCGCTGGAAATGCTCACCGACACTGCTGACCCGCAGGCACGGCTGTTGTTGCAGCGGTGCCGTTTCCACATCGTCCCGAACATGAACCCCGATGGTTCGTGCAGAGGGCATTTGCGAACCAATTTTGCCGGCACCAATCTCAACCGCGAATGGCATGAGCCCAGCGCGGAAAAATCTCCGGAGGTGCTGTGCGTCCGCGACGCGATGGACGAGAGCGGCGTCGCCTTTGCCATGGATGTCCATGGCGACGAAGCGATTCCCGCGGTTTTCATTGCCGGGTTCGAGGGGATTCCCTCGATCCGCGAGGCGCAGCTCGAAAAATATCACGCCTACCGCAACCGGCTGGCCCGGCGCACACCGGATTTCCAGACCGAGCTTGGCTACCCCACTGCCGCCAAGGGCAAGGCCAATCTGTCGATGTCGACCAACCAGCTGGCCGAGCGGTTCGGCGCGGTTGCGATGACTCTGGAGATGCCGTTCAAGGACAATCGCGATCTGCCCGATCCCGAACAGGGCTGGTCACCGGAGCGCAGCGCCTTGCTGGCCCGCGAATGTCTCGCCACGCTGGCCGAGATGATCGACGACATCTAGGAAATCGGGACAATCCAGAAAAATTTCGGAGAGGAGGGCGGTCCGGTCTCTCCGGCTATTCTTGCTGGAGAGTGAAGCCGATCGCTAGAATCGATATCCGATAGAAAGGCCGCAGGTGCGCAGGGTGTTATACCAGACATTCTGTTAGCCAAAGAGTCCCGCTTCGACCACATCGATGATATTCACTTCGTTGGTGAGATTTTTGGCCCAGAGCGCGACTTCGACCGCTTCATCCCTGCTGGTCCAGACAATGCGGGCGTCCAGATTCACCGTTGCGCCTTCGCTGCTGAGTTCGACCAGTTCGCACTCGTCATAATGGCGGTTTCCGGTATAGTTGAAATCGTCTCGCAGCACGAAGTCACCGATTGCTGTCGGGATCGTATAAAGATTGAATTGCGAATTGGGCGCACCGATCAGGCGGTTGCCACTCAGGTCCTCGGTCACCCCGCCATTGGTACGGCTGAATTTCCTATATTCGCTATCGAGAATCCCAAGACTGCCGCCGATTTCGAAATTATCCGTTGCCAGTGCCCAAGTCCGCGCCCCAGGCGCTCAACCTGCTCTATACGGGCGGCAATACCGACAAGCTGCTGGTCCGGGGCCAGCCCGTCTGACAGCCCTGCAACAATTCCCTGGCAAATGATGGAGGGCCAGTCGCGCTGTCCCCGGGACAAAATTCTCCATCGCGCTTGCCGAGGCAAAGGAAGCGACATCCCGGCGAGACTGCTCCTGCGCGGTCTCGAGAAGCAAAGAGGAAATGCAGCCGCTCAACGATTGATTGAGGCTTCATGTTGCACCTGCGAACAAAAAGGCGCTAGACTGTCCGAAGTCACTTCCGCAATCGGAGTCGCCCTTGCGCATTGCTGTTATCGATGAAAACCCCGTTCGCGCGGCAATAATAGAAGATGGGCTGGCGGAGGTCGGTGAACGCGATGTATTCGTGATCTCCGAGCGAACCGGCATAGCGCGCGCCATCGAAACGATAGATCCGGACGTTATCCTGATCGATCTGGGCAATCCCTCGCGCGACATGCTGGAGGAATATTTTGCCGTCAGCCGCGCGGTTTCCCGGCCGATCGCCATGTTCGTCGAACAATCGGACGAAGATTCGATTGCCGCGGCCATCGATGCCGGGGTGTCGGCCTATATCGTCGACGGGCTCTCCCAGCGCCGGATGAAGCCGATCCTGGATCTCGCCGTGCGACGGTTTCAGGCCTTCTCGCGCTTGCAGACGGAACTGAAGGAAGCACGCGACGCGCTGTCCGATCGTACGATCATCGACAAGGCAAAGACCATCCTGATCAGGAAGCGAAAGATCAGCGAGCCGGAAGCCCACAAGCTGCTGCGCGACCATGCCATGAACAGCAACAAGAGAATGGCGGAGGTGGCAGAAGCGATTGTCACGTCCGAACAATTATTGGGGGGCGGTCTGTGAGCAACGACCAAATGAACATCGGATTTCTGCCGCTGGTGGATGCGGCCTTGCCCATTTTGGCTCGGGAGCACGGCTTTGCGGAAGCACAGGGACTGCACCTGAACCTGATCCGGGATGTCAGCTGGGCAACGGTGCTGGACAGGCTGCTCTATGGCCATACCGACGCGGCCCATTTGCTCGCACCGCTTGCGATCGCCGCCACGCTCGGCCGGGGGCGACCGGCCAAGCCCCTGGCCGTGCCGTTCATCCTGGGGCTTAACGGAAATGCGATTACCATGTCCCATGAACTGGCGGACAAAGTCGCGCCGGCGGGCAGACTCGGCGATCCGGTTTCGGTCGGACAAAAGCTGCAGGCAGAAATCGCCAAACGGGCGGCAGCGGGCGATCGCGTCCGTTTTGGTGTCGTTCACCGCTATTCCGGGCATAATTACAAGCTGCGGTACTGGCTGGCCCAGTGCGGGATCGCGCCGGATAGCGACGTTGATATTGTCACCATTGCACCACCCTTTGCGGCGGACGCACTGGCAAATGCCGAGGTGGACGGAATCTGTGTCGGTGAACCATGGAACAGCGTCGCTGTGGAGCGCGGCATCGGCCGGATCGTTCTGGTCACGGCGCAAATCTGGCGGCGCGGAGTCGAAAAAGTGCTGGCGATGCCAGCCGACAAGCTGGTCGACGATCGCGACAAGATCGAGCGGCTGGTTCGGGCGCTGCATTTTGCCGCCAAACATTTCATCGATCCGGAAAACTGGGACGCCAATGCCGAAATACTTGCGCGCAAGGAATATCTTGATGGATCCGCGCGGCTGATAAAACGGGCCATTTCAGACCGTATAATGCTGGTCGCAGGCGTTCAGCCCGTCAAGGTACCGGATTTCATGTTTCAGTATCGCGAGGCAGCAAATTTCCCCTGGAAGAGCCAGGCCGCATGGCTCTATTCGCAAATGCTGCGCTGGGATCATCTGCCCTATGATGCGGAGGATCAGTTGCGTGCCGAACAGGTCTTTCAACCCAATGTCTATCGGACCGCTCTGAAGGGGCTCGACACGCCCATGCCCGGCGCCAATTCCAAATTGGAAGGCAGCGTCACCGGCAGCCTGCCGGTCGGTTCGACTCAGGGCCGGCTGACGCTGGGGGCGAATCCCTTTTTTGATGGCCGGGTTTTCGACCCGACAGAAGTCGAAAACTATCTGAATTCATTGCCGTAATCGTAAAACTTGCTGCACTGCAATATTTCTGCTTGCCTTTTCCGGCAAGCTGATGTTACTTGTTTCGAGACGGGAAATCTTCCCGGCAGCATATTTACCGGTTTGTCCAATGGCGGGCGAACGCAAGGTAGAACGAAAATAATCGAATAGGCAATGTCGCCGCCCGAGCCAGTCCAACCGACTGCTGCTCGAGGCGGTTTTTTTGCGTGTTTTTTCGTTCCACCCTGGTGTCGCCCGGACAAGAGAAAAGGGATTGAGCAATGAAACCGAACCGCCGCAATTTTCTCTTCATGGCTGTATGTGCAGTATCATTGTCCGCTTGCGGAAGCGGATCTTCGAACAGTGATGAGACGGTGAACATGGCGACGGTGGATGGCGCGATTGAAAAGCCGGCCTTGAAACTCGGGTTCATCAAGCTCACCGATATGGCCCCGCTGGCGATTGCCAAGGAAAAGGGCTTTTTCGCCGAAGAAGGCCTGAATGTCACTCTGGAGCCCCAGGCGAATTGGAAAGTGCTGCTGGACGGGGTGATTGGCGGTCAGCTGGACGGCGCGCATATGCTCGCCGGACAGCCACTGGCCGCGACCATCGGCTACGGCACCAAGGCCGATCTGATCGCGCCTCTCTCGCTCGACCTCAATGGCAATGCGATCACGCTATCCAACAAGGTCTGGGATCAGATTGAACCCGGTCTCGAGAAAAATGCGGAGGGGAAACCGCAGCATCCGATCAGCGCTTCGGTGCTGAAGCCGGTTATTGCGAGCTACAAATCGCAGGGCAAGCAGTTCAAGATGGGCATGGTCTTCCCGGTTTCGACCCATAATTACGAACTGCGCTACTGGCTGGCCGCGGGCGGTATTTCGCCCGGCTATTATACCCCGGGGGACGTGGCCGGTACGGTGGCAGCAGAGGCCGCGCTGTCCGTGACGCCCCCACCGCAAATGCCCGCCACCATGGAAGCGGGCACGATCGACGGATATTGTGTGGGAGAGCCATGGAATCAGGCGGCGGTACAAAAGAAAATCGGCGTGCCGGTGATAACCGACGACGAGATCTGGAAGAAAAATCCGGAGAAAGTGCTCGGCCTCCGTAAGGATTTCGCCGAAAAATATCCTGCCACGACGGCAGCCTTGCTGCGTGCGATCATCAAGGCCCAGCTATGGCTGGACGTCGATGGCGGCAAGAATCGCGCCGAGGCCGTGGAAATCCTGGCACGATCCAATTATGTCGGCGCGGACGAAGCCGTAATCGGCGCGTCCATGACCGGCCAGTTTACGTTTGCACCCGGCGACACGCGCCCCGCCCCCGACTTCAACATCTTCTTCAACGATCATGCCGGCTATCCATTTTACTCGGACGCAATCTGGTATCTCACCCAGATGCGGCGGTGGGGACAGATTGCCGAAGACAAGACCGATCAATGGTATTTCGAGACCGCCAAGGCCGTGTATCGGCCGGACCTCTATCTTACGGCCGCAAAAAAGCTGGCCGATGAGGGGGTCATTCCTGTGGACAGCATCCCGGATTCTGATGGGTTCAAGGAGGAGCAGACGGGGTTTATCGACGGCTTCACCTATGACGGAAAATCTCCCAATGCCTATCTCGCGAAATTCGCGATCGGATTGAAGCAGGGGCAGAAAGTGACTGCTTCCGGCGTAAAATAAGCTTCTGATGAGTAAAGGAAACAAGGCCATGGCGACCGTCATTGCAGAAAAATTCGAGAGCGACAGCGGCAGCAAGATACCGCCGTCGTCGAAAGATGCCGGGACAGATACCATGAGCGATGCAGCAGCATCGGTGGAGAAGACTGCCAGGCCGGTGCAGATCGGATTGATCGACGCGAAAAAAGTTGCAGCCTGGCTGAGGACCCTGGCAGCGCCCTCCCTCGGCATCATCGCCTTCCTGGCCCTGTGGGCTGCCCTTGCCCCGCAAGTGGATACGTCGCTGGGCAGCCTGCCCGGACCGGCTGAAGTGTCCGCGCAAGGCGTCGCCCTCTATGAAGAGTGGTCCATGACCCAGGACCAGAAGGCGGAATTTTATGCTGCGCAGGAAGCACGCAACGCGGCGGCAATAGCCAATGGTGGCGCAGTCCGGGATTTTGAATATACCGGTCCGCCGACCTTTCTGGACCAGATCTGGACATCCCTGGCGACGGTCGCGCTCGGCTTTGCCCTGGCTACAATCATCGCTGTACCGATCGGACTGATCTGCGGACTATCGAAAACATTCAATGCGGCGATCAACCCGATTGTGCAGATCATGAAGCCGGTCAGTCCCCTCGCCTGGCTGCCGATCGTGACGATGGTGATATCGGCAACGATGACCGATCCCGATCCCAGCCTGCCAAAGAGCTTTGTCATTTCCGCCATCGTGGTGATGTTATGTTCGCTGTGGTCGACGCTGATCAATACCGCAATCGGTGCCGCCTCGATCGACAAGGATCTGCTGAATGTCGGCAAGGTGCTCCGCCTTGGCTGGTTCGCCAAGCTGACCCGCCTGGTTCTGCCGTCGGCACTTCCCTATATTTTCACCGGCATGCGCCTGTCGCTCGGCGTCGGCTGGATGGTTCTGATAGCTGCGGAAATGCTCGCCCAGAACCCGGGACTGGGGAAATTTGTCTGGGACGAGTTCCAGAACGGATCCAGCCAGTCGCTCGCCCGGATCATGTTCGCGGTCGTCGTGATCGGCCTGATCGGCTTCATTCTCGACCGCATCATGATGCTGCTGCAGAATTTTGCCAGCCGAAACCGTGTGGCTTGAAGGGAACAATATGACCTGCTCCCTTCCCATTCTTTCACTCAAGAACGTCAGCAAATCCTTTGTCGATGGTTCGGGCATTCCTACCAATGTGCTGGACGATATCAGTCTCGACGTCGCCGAGGGCGAGTTTGTCGCCATTCTGGGCTTTTCCGGCGCGGGCAAGACGACCTTGATAAATTGCATTGCCGGGCTGGTCGAGGCGAATGCCGGCGAGGTACTGGTCAAGGGGGAGCCGTGCACGAGCCCGGGGAAGGACCGGGGCCTGGTATTCCAGAGCTATTCGCTTTTTCCCTGGCTGAGCGTTCAGGCCAATGTGGCGCTGGCGGTTGATGCGGTTCACAAGGAAAAAACAAGGGAAGAGCGTTCGGCCCTGGTCCGGCAGAAGGTCGCGCTGGTCGGACTCGATCACGCAATGGACCGCAAGCCGGCGCAGCTTTCCGGGGGCATGCGGCAGCGCGTTGCCGTCGCCCGTGCGCTGGCGATGGAGCCTGAAATCCTGCTGATGGACGAACCACTGTCGGCACTGGATGCCCTGACCCGGGCAAAATTGCAGCACGAGATCGAGCGCATCCGCAAGCAAGAAAAGCGCACGATAGTCCTGGTCACCAATGATGTCGACGAAGCCCTGCTGCTGGCGGATCGCGTCGCCATCCTGACTCCTGCGCCCTCGGCAACCATCGGCAAGATATTCGACGTGGATATCGAACGTCCGCGCGAGCGCGAAGCGATGAACGAAGATGCTGCCTACCGGGCGCTGCGTAACATGATTGTCGGCTATCTCGATCTCCTGAGCCACTCGCAAAAGGCCGCTGCCACCGAATCGGTCGATTTGCCCGATGTCACCCCGCTCGACCTGTCGGCCGCGCGCGAAGGCAAGGACGCCGCCTTGCCACAGGCCTATCTGGATGCAGCAAAAAGTCCGATTACCAACCGCTATCTCGAATTTTTCAGAGTCAAGAAAATCTATCCGACCGCCCGGGGTCCGCTGACGGTTGTCGAGAATGTGAATCTGCTGATGAACCGGGGCGAGTTTGTCTCGCTGATCGGCCATTCGGGCTGCGGAAAATCGACCGTGCTGACGATGGCGGCCGGACTGAATGAAATCAGCGAAGGCGGAATCATTCTGGACGGCCGGGAGATTGATGTCGCGGGACCGGACAAGGCCGTCGTTTTCCAGGCACCGTCGCTCATGCCCTGGCTGACCGCGAGGCAGAATGTGGGCCTGGGCGTGCAGCGGGTCTATCCCCACGCAAGGCCCTCCGAGCGCTCCGATATCGTCGAATATTATCTGGAACGTGTCGGCCTTGCCGATTCGATGGACAAGATGGCCGCAGACATGTCCAACGGTATGCGCCAGCGGGTCGGCATCGCCCGCGCCTTTGCGCTCTCGCCCAAATTGCTGTTGCTCGATGAGCCTTTCGGCATGCTCGACAGCCTGACCCGCTGGGACCTGCAGGATGTCCTGATTGAGGTCTGGAACCGGACCAAGGTCACGACCGTCATGGTCACGCACGATGTCGATGAAGCGATTCTGCTCGCCGACCGGGTGGTGATGATGACCAATGGTCCGCATGCGACCATCGGCAAGATACTCGACGTCGATCTGCCGCGCCCGCGCGACCGCAAGGCGCTGCTCGAGCACCCGAAATTCTACACCTACCGCCAGCAGGTGCTCCGGTTTCTGACCGAATATGAACATGGCAACAGCAAGTATCCGTCCAAAGCGGCGGCCTGAACAGTGAGGATGCCCGAAAGAAACAATTCAGTTTTCAAGGGGTGAATGATGAAAAGAAGAAGCATAATTTCCTTTCTGGCACTGTCATCTGCGGCAATGGTCACGCCATCCGTTGCCCTGGCAAAGACCGGGGACCCCGTCGTCATCGCCGCAGGGTTGACCCTGGACCCCATTTTTGACGCGCGACTGGCCTATGAACATGTCGACCAGCCCCTATCGGATGCAGATGCCCTCACCTTGCGGACAAGGGCCGGTCTGGAACTTGCCAGCGATATCGGCATTTCGTTCCTGGTCGAAAGCGAAGCAACGCTGGGGATCATCAATGATTTCAACGATACAAATGCCGGTAACGGTATCGAGCCCTTTTCGGTTGTTGCCGATCCGGAAAATGTCGAACTCAACCGCATTCAGCTGAAATTTGCCCGGAAAGACAAGGGCAGCGTTACCCTCGGCCGTCAGCGGATCAACATCGATGATCAGCGTTTTGTCGGCAGCGTCGGCTGGCGGCAGAATGAACAGACTTTCGACGCGGTCCGTGGATCGGTGACGGCGCTGAAATCGCTGACCCTGGACGCAACCTATGCCATTTCCCAACGCACGATCTTTGGCAGCGATGCCGGGGCACGCGAAGCCTTTGACGGAGACTTTGTCTTTCTCGGAGCAGGCTTGGATGCCGGACCCGCCAGTCTGAAGGGCTTTGCCTATCTGCTCGACTTTGATGCCGGCCAGCCGGTTTCGCTGAGCTCAAGTGCCACTTACGGTCTGCGCGCCACGGCAAAGCTTCCGATCACACGGGATTTCGCACTGGATCTGGCCGGAAGCTATGCCGTGCAGAAAGATTACAAGGCCAATCCAGGCAATTATTCGGTCGACTATATGGCCGGTGCGATCAGCGCGTCCATTTCGGGTTTTGCCCTGGTGCTGGGATATGAAAGCCTGGGCAGTGACGGCGCGGGCAACCGGTTCCAGACCCCGCTCGCGACCTTACACAAGTTCAACGGATGGGCGGACATGTTCCTGAGCACGCCGCCGGCGGGGTTGCAGGACAGATATGTCAGCCTGCGCAAGAAAGTGGATCTGCTTGGCGGCTTCACCGCAAGCGCAACCTACCACGAGTTCGACAGTGATCGCGGCAACATGGATTATGGAACGGAGTTCGACGCGGCTCTGGATTTCAAGATCAGCATCATCGGCGTCAGTCTCAAATATGCCAGATATGATGCGGACGGTTTTGCCATCGATACCGAGAAATTCTGGCTGCGGCTTGGCTACAGTTTTTAACAGCGGGAACAGGTAAATGCATGCACCGGTCACAGCAGATGAAAAACAGGAAATGGCTTGCCCGCGAGCCCGCGAACGGCTCGTCGTCATCGGCAACGGCATGGCCGGCTGTCGCGCCGTGGAAGAAATCCTGGCGCGGGATGCCGCCCGCTACGCCATCACCATTTTCGGCGCAGAGCCCCGGGTAAATTATGACCGGATCATGTTGTCCCCGGTGCTGGCCGGCGAAAAGACGTTCGAGGAAATCATCATCAATGACCAGAACTGGTATGACGACAATGGCATCGAACTGGTCAGCGGGGATGCGGTTATCGCGATCAAGCGCGAGGCCGAGGAGGTGGTCAGTGCCTCGGGCCGGGTCACGCCCTATGATCGCCTGCTGATTGCCACGGGATCCGATCCGTTCATCATTCCGGTGCCCGGACACAAGTTGCCGGGGGTTATCACTTTTCGTGATCTGGATGATGTCGACAAAATGCTGGCCGCGGCAGCGGCCGGCGGCAACGCAGTGGTCATCGGCGGCGGGCTCTTGGGTCTGGAAGCGGCGCATGGCCTGTCCCTGCGCGGTATGCAGGTTACCGTGCTGCACCTCATGCCGACCCTGATGGAGCGGCAGCTGGATGAAGCGGCGGGATTCCTCTTGCGAAGCGAGTTGGAGCGGCGGGGACAAACCATTGTCACGCAGGCCGATACCGCCGAGATCATGGGTAAATCCCATGTCACCGGTGTGAAGCTGAAGGACGGGACAACAATCGAAGCCGATCTGGTCGTGATGGCGGTCGGGATCAAGCCGTCGATCAATCTGGCAAAACTGGCCGAACTGGAAGTCGAGCGCGGGATCATCGTCGACGACCATATGGTGACCAGCGATCCGGCGATTCTGGCGGTCGGAGAATGCGTCCAGCATCGCGGGGCCTGCTACGGTCTGGTGGCGCCGCTGTGGGAAATGTGCCGGGCCTTGGCCGATTATCTGACCAGCAATCCTTCCGGCTATGCCGGTTCGGTTACCGCGACCAAGTTGAAGGTCTCCGGTATCAATCTGTTTTCTGCCGGTGATTTTTCGGGTGGTGAAGACAGCGAGGATATTGTCATGCGTGATGCCTCCCGCGGTGTCTACAAGCGGGTAGTTGTAAGGGGCAACCGGCTGGTCGGAGCCGTGCTTTACGGAGATACCGCAGACGGCAGCTGGTATTTCGATCTCCTGAAAAGGCAGGAAAATATCTCCGATATCCGTGAAGCGCTTATCTTTGGCCAGGCCTTTGCATCGGGAGAAACTACACTGGACCCTGACAGTGCCGTTGCAGCATTATCCCCTGATGCAGAAATCTGCGGCTGCAACGGCGTTACCAAGGGACAGGTGACTGCGTGCATCCATGGTGGCGCCCAAGACCTCGACAGCGTCCGCGCCGGGTGCAAGGCGTCGGCCAGTTGCGGGTCCTGCACCGGACTTGTCGAGAGTTTGCTCAGCCTCTCGCTGGGCGACGAATACGGCGGTGAACGGACGGTCACGCCAATGTGCAAATGCACCAGCTTCACGCATGAAGACGTTCGGCGCAATATTCTCGACAAGGACCTTAAATCCATTCCGCAGGTGATGCAGGAATTGCACTGGACGACGCCAGATGGCTGTGCCTCCTGCCGGCCAGCGCTCAACTATTATCTGCTGTGCGCATGGCCAAGCGAACATGAAGAAGATCCGCAAAGCCGGTTCGTCAATGAACGGATGCACGCCAATATCCAGAAGGACGGCACCTATTCCGTGGTCCCCAGAATGTGGGGCGGGATCACCACGCCCGATGAACTGCGCGCGATTGCCGATGCCGCCGACAAATATCAGGCGCGTCTGGTCAAGGTGACGGGCGGTCAAAGGCTCGATATTTTCGGCATCAGGAAAGAAGACCTGCCGTCCATCTGGGCCGATCTCAATGCGGCCGGCATGGTATCGGGCCATGCTTATGGCAAGGCGTTGCGGACGGTCAAAACCTGTGTCGGCAGCGAATGGTGCCGCTTCGGCACGCAGGATTCTACCGGACTGGGGATCAGGGCCGAGAAAATGACCTGGGGCAGCTGGATGCCGCACAAATTCAAGATCGCCGTCTCAGGCTGCCCGCGCAACTGCGCGGAAGCATCGATCAAGGACCTCGGCATCATCTGTGTCGAGAGCGGCTATGAAATCAGCGTCGGCGGGAATGGGGGCATTCATCTGCGGGGCACCGATTTTCTCTGCAAGGTCGAGACCGAAAAGACCGCGCTGGAATATATTGCCGCCTTCATCCAGCTGTACCGGGAAGAAGCGCGCTATCTCGATCGCACCGCGCCGTGGGTCGAGCGGGTCGGGATGAACTATATCAGGGGCCGCATCGTCGAGGACGAGGCCGGGCGCAAGGCGTTGCAGGAGCGCTTCCTGTTTGCCCAGTCGGTGCATCAGAAAGATCCCTGGGCCCAGCGTGCAGCCGGAGCGGAGAGCCATCTCCACAAGCATATCGCCGAAATCCGGCCCTTTGCCGTGCTGGAGCCTGCCTGATGGCGGAAGCAAAATGGATTGATATCGGCCCGGTCGAACAACTGCCTGCCCTTGGCGCCAGGACCCTGCCGGTGCAAGGTGGCCAGGAAATCGCCATTTTCCGGACCTCGACCGGCGCAATCCATGCGCTGGTCAACAGCTGCCCGCACAAGGCTGGCCCGCTGAGCCAAGGGATCGTACACGATAGCAGTGTCACCTGCCCGCTCCACAACTGGCGTATTTCCCTGGTCACGGGCAAGGCACTGGGCACAGACAAGGGCTGTGTTCCCGTCATCCCGGTCAAGATCGATGCCGGGCGCATCTATATCGAACGAGCCGCGACTCTGGCCGGAGCGGCGTGACGTCGGTCTGCACCACTTGTCCCTATTGCGGGGTCGGATGCGGGATAAAGGCCGAAGTCACCGGTGATCGCGAAGTGCAGATCGCTGGCGACACCCGCCATCCCGCAAATCGGGGAGGGTTATGCTCCAAGGGAACGCATCTGGGCGAAACGGTCAGTCTCGAGGGCCGTTTGCTCCATCCCGAAATCGCGGGCGAACGGGCCAGCTGGGACGAAGCGCTGGACCTCGTTGCCTCGCGATTTTCGCAAACCATTCGGGACCATGGGCCGGACAGCGTGGCCTTCTACGTTTCCGGGCAATTGCTGACCGAAGATTATTATGTCGCCAACAAGCTGATGAAGGGCTTTATCGGCAGCGCCAATATCGACACCAACAGCCGGCTGTGCATGGCCAGCGCCGTCGCTGCCCACAATCGCGCTTTTGGTGAAGATGTCGTTCCCTGCAGCTATGACGATCTCGATGCAGCCGATCTCATCCTGCTGGTCGGGTCGAACACCGCATGGTGTCACCCGATTGTCTGGCAACGAATCGAAACAGCGCGCGCGGAGCGCGGCACCAAACTGGTCGTCATCGACCCGCGCCGGACCGAAACCGCCGACCGTGCCGACCTGCACTTGCCGATAAGGCCGGATGGCGATGTCGCCCTGTTCAACGCGCTTTTGCGCGAATTGGCCACGAGGGGGCTCCTCGACGACAGCTTCCTGCGCGACCATGTCCGTGCACCGGACCAGTTCTGGACAAATCTGGCCGGTGATGCGACGTTGGCCGGTATCGACCCGCTGTTGCTGGACCAGCTGGCTGATCTTGTCGCCCGCCATCCGAACATGGTTACGCTGTTCAGCCAGGGTGCCAATCAATCCGTGGGCGGAACCGACAAGGGCAATGCGATCATCAACCTTCATCTGGCAACGGGCCGGATCGGCAGGCCCGGCATGGGGCCCTTTTCGATAACCGGACAGCCCAACGCGATGGGCGGGCGCGAGGTGGGGGGGCTTTCGTCGATGCTGGCTGCCCATATGGGATTTTCAGATGCCGAATGTGATGCCGCCCAAGCCTACTGGAACAGTCCCACGATCGCTCGACGAGCGGGCCGCAAGGCGGTCGACATGTTTCGCGACGTGCATGAAGGCCGGATCAGGGCAATCTGGATCATGGCAACCAATCCGGCTGTGTCGATGCCGGACGCCCAATATGTGCGCCGGGCACTGGCGCGGTGTGATTTTGTCGTGGTGTCGGATGTCATCGCCGAAACCGATACCACCGCGCTGGCCCGGGTAAAGCTGCCGGCGCTCGCCTGGGGCGAGAAAGACGGAACGGTAACCAACAGCGAGCGGGTCGTCAGCCGCCAGCGCCCCCTGTTTGCCGCACCCGGGGAGGCCCGGGCCGACTGGTGGATGGTGCAACAGGTCGCTCGCCGAATGGGTCACGAGGCTGCCTTTTCCTTCGAAAATGCCGCCGGAATCTTTCGCGAATATGCGGCGCAGACGGGCATTCGCAACAACGGCAGGCGGAAACTGGATCTCTCGGAATGGGTCGCGACCAGTGACGCCGAATATGATGCATGGGTGCCCAAATCCTGGGGCGGCGCGTCGCCCTTCGCGGATCGGCTGTTCGTCACCCCCGATGGCAAGGCACGGCTGGTGGCCGTCGCACCACTTGCCATCGCGATGCCCGATCCCGACTATCCGCTGACGCTCAATAGCGGACGCTACCGGGACCAGTGGCACAGCATGACCCGCACCGGGCTGAGTCCGCGCCTGTCCCAGCATCGACGCGAGCCGCTGGTAGAAATACATCCGCGCGATGCCTTTGCTCGCAGACTGACAGAAGGCAGTCTTGCGAAGGTTCTCACGCCGCTAGGGGAAAGCATATTTCGGGTCCGGATTTCTGACGCCCAGCGACCGGGTGAGGTTTTTGTACCGATGCACTGGACCGATCAGCTGGGCAACGGTGGCCGCGCAAACCGGCTTCCGGATCAAACCGTCGATCCGGTATCCGGACAGCCCGCGTTCAAAAACAGTCCCTGCAATCTAGCTGCGATGGAAGCCGAGTGGCGTGCATTTCTGGTTTGTGCCGATCGTCCGTCCCTGCCGCCGGTCGTATATTGGACCAGCACGAGAATCGCGGGCGGCTGGCTGGTGGAGATGGCGGGCGATGGCGCTGTCGATCTCGACCGTCTGCTCCCGGCCGGCGAACGCATGGAAGCGCTCGACATCCAGCAAGGCATGCGCCGGATTGCGGTTCGCGATCCGGAGGGCCGTCTGGCCGCGGCCCTGTATCTTGCGCGCCAGGGGGACCTGCCATCCCGCGAATGGATCGCGGACCAGCTTGCCGGTGATGGTCAGGCAGATGCAGCCTCGCTCCTTGCTGCCCGACCGAAGGTCACGGGACCGGACAAGGGCACGACCGTCTGCATCTGCTTCAATGTAGGAGCCAGGGAAATCGCCAGCGCGATTGCGCAGCAGTCACTCGCCAGTCTAGACGAGATCGGAGCAGCGCTCAATGCCGGGACCAATTGCGGCAGTTGCCGGCCCGAAATAGAAAAACTGCTCGCGGAAAGGCGCGCACCGAAACTGGAGGCTGCGGAATGATTGAAACCATTATCCAGCCCGGCACCGTCTGGCTGGTCGGCGCCGGCCCGGGTGACCCTGACTTGCTCACCCGAAAGGCGGAAAAGCTGATCCGCGCTGCCACGGTCATTTTCCATGACGCGCTTGTGGGCCAGGGCGTCCTCAAGCTTGCGCCGCATTCTGCGCGGCTTGTTCCGGTTGGCAAGCGGTCGGGTCGCCATTCCCGAGACCAGCGCAGCATCAGCGCGATGCTGGTCCAGGCCGCCCGAGCCGGTGAATGCGTGGTTCGACTGAAGGGCGGGGACGCAGGGATTTTCGGTCGCGCAACAGAGGAAATGGATGCGCTCGCCACCGATGGCATTGCCTGCCACATCTGCCCGGGCATTACCGCTGCATCGGCCGCCGCAGCCAGTGCCGGAATATCGCTCACCTTGCGCGGTCTCGCCCGCAAGCTTGTGTTCGTAACCGCCCATGCCAAGGCCGGAGAGCAGCTTGATCTTGACTGGCAGGCGCTTGCCGATGCCAAGGCAACGCTGGCGATCTATATGGGGAAAGCGGCGGCGGCAGTCATTTCCCGCGAGCTTCTGAAAGCGGGCTTGGCCGCAGACACGCCCGTGCTGCTGACAGAAAACGCCAGCCTGCCGGAAGAACGCCAGTTCAGCACGCGCCTTGATCTGCTGGCCCTCTCGATGAAATCAGCCCTGGGTGATGGCCCCGCCCTGATGCTGATCGGGGAAACCGTAAGGCAGCGCCGGGGAGGGGGCTATTCCAGTCTTGCCTCCACAGGGATGCGTCCGAAACGAACCCGGATCTGCCCGTGACGGATCTGCGGTGATCGGTTCTGGTGCGGGGAGGAGGGGATTGGCGACGACGAGACGGATATCCTTTCGCCTCTGCCGATCCACCGCATCCGGGAAGCAGTCTAACTGGCTAGCCATTGTTTTTAAACGATAAATATCTACAGGAGACGGAGGGAATCCTTTTGGTTCCATTGGGTATCTGTTTATTGATGCATGCTAGCCGACGTTTTCCAAAAATACGTCGCTCTACCCCGACTTCAAAATGCTGAATTTTACAGAATATGACAGTTGCAAATGTCACATACTGACAGATGTTTCTGAAAGAATTGCCGGAAGCTTGGGCAGAAAGACCGTTTTGATTTCATAATAAGGCTCGATGCCCTCGGGCCCGCCTTCGCGACCCACACCCGAGTGTTTGAAACCGCCAAAGGGATTGGTGAGGTCGAATTCGCGCCCGTTTTGCGTGAAGTGGCCGGTACGAACCGATCTGGCAATAGCGTAGGCCCGGTCTGTGTCGTGGGTATAGACACCGCCGCTCAGTCCGAAGTCACTGTCATTGGCGATCGCGACCGCCTCGGCTTCGCTATCGTAGGGAATGACCGTTGTCACCGGACCGAAAATTTCTTCGCGTGCTATCACCATGTCATTGGTGGCATCCGCGAACACCGTCGGTTCGATATAATAGCCCCGATTCAAGCCTTTTGGTCGCCCGCCGCCGGTGGCGATCCTGGCGCCTTCGCTAACGCCTTTCCGGATATAGCTTTGGACGCGGTCCAGTTGTCGATCCATTGCCAGCGGCCCCATTTGTGTTTCAGCATCCATCGGATTACCGACCGTGACTGCCTTCATCGTCGCAACCAGACTCTCGACATGCTCGGAATAGCGCGAACGGGGAACGAGCAAGCGGCTGTAATTGATGCAAACCTGTCCGCACATCAGGGTAATCTGGGGGGCCAGCGAGGGCCCGGTCATCGCCGGGTCGAAATCCTCCAGTATTATGGCTGCCGATTTTCCGCCCAGTTCCATGGTGAAACGGGCCATTCGGGAAGCGCAGACCGATGCAATATGCAAGCCTGCGGCGGTTGATCCGGTAAAGGCGACCTTGTCGACACCAGCGTGCCTGACAAGCAAGTCCGACACTTCGCGATCGGCGGGAACAAGATTGAGCACGCCGGCCGGGAGACCCGCCTCTTCAGCCGCCTCCGCGATCAGGAAAGCTTCGAGGGGAGATTCTGGTGACGGTTTCATGACCACCGCACAACCAGCAGCGAGAGCCGGCGCGACCTTCATCATCATTGTCATCAGCGGCCCGTTCCAGGGGGCGATGGCAGCGACGACTCCGACGGGCTCTTTCACAATCACAGCATATTTTGACTGCATGCCCTGAGACGGACGCACCTCTTCAATGCCTTGCTTTTCGATGAGCGCGGCATAATAGTTCAGAATAGCCGATGCACCCGCACTGGATCCCCGCGCCATGCTGACCGGGACGCCAATCTGCCTCACCCAGGCATTTTCGAGCGAGCCGGCGCGCTGGTCGAGCGCCTCGCCCATTTTGCGCAGAAGGACCGCGCGCTCGGTAACGTCCATTCGTGGCCACGGACCGTGATCAAATGCGTTGCGCGCCGCCGCGACCGCAGACTCGACATCGCCCGGATCCGCTTCTGCGACCTCGAAGAAAATCTCTTCATCGGCGGGATTCACAAGGCGCAGCTGTTTCGCGCTCGACGATCGGATCCATTCCCCGCCGATGAAAAGCCGATCGGGATATTCGATCTGGATCGCATCACGCATTTCTCGGTCCTTTTGAAAAAGTCGGGCGGGTTGTGATTGGGAGAGAGCAACCCGCCCGCATCCGGTCAGAACCGGAATGAGACTTCCACGAATATTTCCCGCGGATTGTCCACAAAGGCCGACATGTCCGCAACGGTACCGGGACCAGCGGTCCCGGTTCCCTGTGCCAGTCCCCCGGTGAAGGGAATATCATTTGCTGCGGTAACTACCAGTTCATCGGTCAGATTGCGTCCGATCAACGAAAGGCTCCAGCGGTCATCCGGTGCATGATAGGCGATCGAGGCATCGAATTTCACATAGTCGTCCTGAACAGCATCCGGGCGAAGCGTATCGGTAAAATTATATTTCGACGTATAGGCGGCATCCCCATTGAAGGACAGGCGCCCACCGGAACTGCCTATCGGCAAGTCATAGGTGAAACCGGCCCGCGCAGCAAATTCCGGAGCTTTTGGAGGAGTGCGATTTCCGTAATCCTGAGAGGTGAACGCACCGGTCGTGGGGTTCAGATTCAGATTGCACCCTTGGCCGATGGTCTGCCCCTCAAAACAGGCTCCGACGAAATCCTTGTATTTGGCATCATTATAGGCCGCGGCCGCCCGGATACTGAACTCGGGCGATATGCTCCAGGTCATGTCGGCCTCGATACCCTGGGTCCTCAATTTACCCGCATTATCGGCAATCAAGGACACGGTTGTCGGGTCGAATACCTGAACCTGGAGGTCACTATATTCGTAATAATAGGCAGTGGCATTGAGCGCCACGTCGCCGCCCAAAAGCAGAGTGCGAATACCCATTTCTCCGCCTTTCGCGCTTTCGCTGGCGTAACGGCCGGAAGCGGCAGCACTGGCGGGGTCGAACAGGGCGGGAAGGGCCAGAACCTGCGAAATATTGAAGCCCCCGGTCTTGAACCCCTGCTTGTAGGCCGCGTAGACGGTGACGTCCTGGCTGGGTTTGTACCGCAGGGTGACCTGCGGGGAGATATCGCTGTCCGTGAACTTGTCGCTAATATTGATACCGCCGGGAAAGACCGGAAAGAATACCCCCGGCTGAACTTCCGCAACGATGCTCGGGTTGGCGCTCAGCGAGCGCTGGAAGGAATTGCGCTGTTCATGGGAATAGCGGGCACCGGCCGATAGCTCGAAATCGCCAAAGGCCAATTGCGCTTCCCCGAAAATCGAAAAGGACTTGGCATCAAAGCCGTTGTCGCGCTTGAAGGTAACAAAAGTCCCGGTCGCGGTTGGCGGCGGGAACGGGAGAATGAAGGCGTCCGTGTTAAACTCGAAATTGCCATCGGAGTAGAAGGCGCCGAACATGGTATTGAAAAAGCCGTCAAACTTTGACTGGAACCGCACTTCCTGGGAGAATTGATCGAAATCCGCCAGCTGGGTGAAATTGGCCGGATAGGACTCGCCGGACACGACATTATTGTCGGTCTGCTTGAAATGATAGTAGCTGGTAATCCCGGTGACATCGAACATATCGCTTTCGATATTTGTCGTCAGCACGCCATATTGCGAGGCGAAGTCGGCATATAATTGGCCATTTCTGGCGTAGCGGTAGCCCGAGCTTGCAACTTCGACCGGAATGGCGGCAGAGTCCGCCACGCCGTTGATGCTGCAGTCAGTGTTGGGACTTGCCGGTACCACGAAGCCGGGCGCCGGAACGGACGGTTGCGGAACCGTTCGCCCGCCACCACAGAGGCGTTCCAATATGTCGGTCGGGCCGCCATCCTGAACATCGGAAATGCCGGCCTTGATCTCGAAGCTCAACCCTGGCGTCACATCCCATTCCGCCGTTGCCCGAAGACCGTATGTCTCGGCGAAACCCCTTTTGTTGGAGTTTTTCGTGCGATTGATCTGATTCGGTGTGCCCAGCGTTCCGGTCAGGAAATTGATCGGCGATGGATAGGTATCGGATGCGCTGTTGGTGAAGGCACCTTCGCTGTCGGAATAGCGGCCAGCGAGACGAAGACGGAAACTGTCGCTGAGCGGTCCTGAAACAAAGGCCTCGACATATTTCTGTTCGGCTTCGAAGCCATAGCCAACCTTGCCACCGGCTTCAAAATAATCCTCTGGTCCGTTGGTCACGATGCTGATCAAACCGCCGGTTGTATTCTTGCCAAAGAACAGCGCTTGCGGCCCCTTGAGAACTTCCACGCGCTGAACATCGAATTGCGGCAGGGAAATTTCGCGCCCGCGGCTCATGGGCAGACCGTCGATGACAAAGGAAACCGACTGGTCGAAACCCGCGCTCAAAGCTGTTGAGCCCACTCCGCGCAGGAATATCGATGCGGAGGAACCGGATGCGGCCTTGCCGGCAATCAGATTGGGTACCTGCTGCGAGAGGTCGGTAACCGAACTGACGGCATATTTGTCCAGCGTCTTTCCCGAGACAGCAGTTATTGCCACCGGGGCATCGATCAGTCGCTCGTCGCGTCGGCGCGCAGAGACGATGATCATATCTGAATCCGAAATCGAACTGTCGTCTGGCTCGGTCGCATCACCTGTTCCACTCGAAGGTGGCTGATTCGTATCCTGCGCCTGTGCCGGCGAAGCCGAAAGCAAGGCTGCGGTCAGCGTGGCAATCCCCGCAGAAGTAAAGAATTTCATACGCATTGTATTTTTCGCCATCTCGACATTTCCCTCCAAAACCGCTCTCTTGCGGAACGACAGACATTATTCTACGGTCATTAGGTTTAATTGCAATAGGGAAATGCAAACTTGTATTTCTGTCGCGGAATTCCGGGCGATCGGTGCCTTCTGCCCGGTCGGGTTGGCCGAAGTGAGCGATGAGTTTGGCCTCGCAAATATGAAATGGAGAAGCTGTTGAAACAGGAAAGCAAAATTGTTCGGGAACCGGGCCGCGACGGCGACCATGTCACCTATTGTCGCATTTGCGAGGCTCTCTGCGGCATGGTTGCGACCGTGGAGGACGGCACGATTACCAGAATTCGTCCCGACCGGGACAATCCGCATTCGCAGGGGCATATTTGCGTGAAGGGTCCCGCGCTTGCCGATCTGGTTTACGACGAGGATCGCGTCACCTTTCCGATGAAGCGGGTCGGCGGCCCCGGCGAATTCGTGCGGGTAGGTTGGGATGAAGCGCTTGACGATATTGCAGAAAAACTATCATCCGTGCTGGACCAATATGGTGGACAGGCGTTCGCCATGAACACCGGGAATCCACCCAGCATGGGCTGGCCCAGCGCGATGGCGAACGCCCTGTTCCAGCAGGCCATGGGATGCACCAGACATTATACGCCCGGTTCCGAAGATATTGCTTCGCCCGTACTGGCCAGCGAATTGATGTTTGGCACACATGCCTTTGTCTTTCCCGACCTGGTTGATTGTGACCATCTGATGATTTTCGGATCAAACCCCTTGGTCAGCCATGGCTCGCTGTTGATTGCGCCCCGATTCCGCGAGGATCTGGATGCCATCGCGGACCGGGGGCGGGTCATCGTTGTCGACCCCAGACGAACCGAAACCGCCCGCAAATTTGAACATGTCTCCATCATTCCCGACAGCGACGTGTGGCTTATCGGAGCAATGCTACAAGTGATCGTGAGCGAAGGATTGCAAGCGAGGCAATTTCTTTTGGACAACTGTACGGGCTGGGAGGCTTTTGCTGACTCGGTAGCATGGATCACGCCCGAATTGGCTCAAGCCCGCTGCGGGATAGAGGCCGAAGCGATCCGCAATCTCGCAAGGCGTTTCGCCCACGCGCCGCGAGCTGCGGCGATGGGGCGGGTTGGGATCTGTCGCGGCAGCTTTTCAACACTCACCAATATTTTTCTCAACAGCCTGAATGTCATCACGGGCAAATTTCATGCGCCGGGTGGCGTTGGATGGGGGCATGGCGGTTCGGCGAAAGATGAGCAGTTTCGCGGGATTTCGCCTGGCGCGGCGCTTGGCGGCCATCCATCGCGCGTCAGCGGCTTGCCCAGTGTCTGGGGATCACAGGCCAGCCTGACCCTGCTCGAAGAAATGACAACAGCCGGAGAGGGACAAATAAAGGCCCTGATGGTGGTCGGTGCAAATCCGGTCATGTCCATGCCGAACGGGCCGCGCTTGCCTGAAGGATTTGCCGAGCTCGACCTGATGGTCGCGCTTGATCTTTATGTGAACGAAACTTCCCGGCACGCCGACTATATCCTGCCGGTTACCACGGCACTGGAGCGCGACGACATGAACCAGTTTTTCATGAACCACATGGTCCGGCCCTTTGCCCAATATGTCGATGCGGTCATTCCACCGGTCGGCGAAGCGAGGGGCGAGTTTGATATTTTGCGGGCACTGGCGGAACGCATGGACAGGGCCGACAGATTTTTCGGCAGGACTCCCTTCGAAATTGCCGATGCCGAATTGCGAGCGGGTGTCGAAGGACAGGACGGACTATCGCTCGAAAGCCTCAAAGCCAAGCCCCATGGCATCATGATCGAGCGCGGGAGATGGGCATTCGATTTCAAAAAACGTATCGGACATGCGGATCGCAAAATTCATCTCTGGTCCGAAGTCACGGCATCAGAAATGGAGAGGCTGGCCGTGGCACCCGAGCGTCCCAAAGACAGCCTGCGCCTGATCAATTTGCGCAAGCTGCGATCAATCAACAGCTGGATGCACAATGTCGAGAAGCTGGTCCGCAGCGATGAACCACGGCTGCTGATCCACCCTTCCGATGGGGAGGATCGACATATTCGAGACGATTCTGAAGTCCTGATGCGATCGCAATGGGGCGAGATAAGGGTGAAGGTCCGTCTGACAGAGGAGGTGCGCCGGGGCTGCGTCGCCTATCCCCATGGCTGGGGGCATGAGGGCGGCTGGAATCGCGCCAATCGCCTGCCGGGAGCGAATCTGAACGCGATCACTCCGTCGCAACCGGAAATGGCCGAGCAAGTCTCCGGAATGAGCTGGCTTGAGGGTTTTGAAATAAATCTGGTGACATTGGCCGAATCAAAATCTGCTGAACCGGCAAAAGACCAAGCGCATTGACAATTCGAAGCTGTTAGGAAAACAGGTTTTCTGCAAAACAAGGGGGAATAGGTTTGGCTCGTCCGAAAAAGGCATTGATAACACGCGAAACGGCCGTCAAGGCGGCGCTGGACATCATTGAAGAAAATGGTCTTTCCGACTTCAGCCTCGGCGCCGTTGCCCGAAAAATGGATGTCAAATCACCGTCGCTCTATCATCATTTCCAGCACAAGGAGGATTTGCTCGAGGAGGTCGCGCGCGAAATTCTCTCGCTTGCGAAATTTGCAGAAAATGAGTCCGACGACTGGGAAGCCAGAACGATCCAGATTTGCCTCGACACCCGGAAGGCATTGCTGCGCTATCCCAATGCTGCCCCCCTGATCTTGCAGTTTTTCCCGCGCCATCTGATGCTTGGCGCGTACGAACGCACGGTCAGAGGCTATCCCGAGACCCGCGAGCTTCACATGGCGATGCTGGAGGCGATAGAGAAACTGACTTATGGTTCGGCGCTTTTCCAAGCTGCGGCGCTCGCCAGCGGGTCACCGAGCATGCCGGCATTTGACGCGGATCGATATCCAAATCTTGCCGAATCCATGGCCGCAAACCCCTATGACGACGAACAGATATTTCTGGAAGCTCTGCGGACATTGATCATCGGCATTCGCGTTCGCACCGATGCGCTGCGCGAAGGAGCTCTTTCAATCGACTCCGAAAATCGCTGAACTTATCGTCGGTGAGCCCGGTCCTCCAGCCAACAAACAGGTTTTTGCATCAGGCACCGGGTTGGCGGATTCGCCGCGCAGCTGCCGGATGGCCTCGACGGCACAGATGATTCCGTGAACAAAGCCGTGGGCGAAATTGCCCCCCGAAGTATTGACAGGCAACTTGCCGTTTGGCGCGATCAGATTCTCGAACCGGACAAATTCGGCGACATTTTCGTATGTGCAAAATCCATGATCGATCAACGAGGCCACGCCCTGGGCGCTGAAATTCTCATAGAGCTGGACCACATCTATGTCAGCTGGCGTTAAACCGGCCTGAGCGAACAATCTCTGCCTGATCGCGCGGAATCCCGTCGTCGCGTAAAGGTCTGGGTCGTCATTCTCGAGCAAGTCTCCCCAGCCTTTCTCCGCTCCCTGTGCCGCAGACAACAATTTTACCGGATTCTTGGCCAAATCCTTCGCAACGTCCGAGGAGACCATCAATAGCGCGCCCGCTCCATCATTCTCGCGGCTGCAATCGAACAGGCGAAAAGGTTCCGCAATCCATCGTGATGTCCGGTAATTGTCAATATCCAGATCCTTGCCATATGCGACCGCATCCGGGTTTCGGCTACCATGATAGTAGGAGGCGCGGACCAATTCCTCGCAAGTCGATTGGGGCACTCCGTGATATTCGAACATGCGCTGGGCGCGCATCGCACAGATCTGCGCCGGAGCAACCATTCCCGCACCGACCATATGGTCGTTCAGATGGTGGGCCATCACCGCCTCTGCCAAGCGGCCACTATTGCCCTCCACCAGCGCCCGAAAGATGACCACGGCCTTCGCCTGGCCGGTGACGATTGCGGACGCCGCCAGCTGGAATGTCCCGGCGATACCGCCGCCGCCGCCGCCCCACACCTGGGTGGACAGATTCAGCTCCTTGGTGCCGAGGTCGGACATCAGCCGGACCGGTTCATTATGATCGTCGCCATAGGACACGAAACCGTCGATGTCGGCCGGGTCAAATCCGGCATCGTCACAGGCATCGATGATGGCGCGAACCAGAACGCCCCGTTCGGGCATATCGGCAGTTCCGCGCGGATATTGGCGATATCCGACGCCGGCGACGGCTGTTTTCTTGTACAGGAATCCGGTCATAGGCTTTTGCTCCAGCGGATAGCCGGCAGATCCCTGCCACGAAATTTCATGGTTGCGACTTGGCCTTCGAGATGGTCGCCGATCGCGACATTCCCTCCCGTCGGTCGGAGAATTCCAATCAAGCGCACAGGGACGGCATCCAGCGTCACGAGCACGGACGTAAATGGTTTCTCGATCGATTCTGTCCCGCCGAAAGGATGATGCGTGCGGGTCCATGAAAATACCGTGCCTACCAGCGGCTGTTTTTTCCAGTCATGCTGCCAGCTACCACACTCGCCGCACCGAAAGACCGCAGGCCAATGCCAGCGACCACAGCCAGCGCATTGCGGCAGTTCCAGATGTCCCTCGCGCAACGCTTCCCAGTAACGCCCTTCTGCCCCGATCGGAGCTGTCGCCGTTTCGGCCATCAGCTGACTTTCCATGTAATCGGCAGGCTCTCGATTGCGAATACCGTCCCGATTCGGAAACCGTGTTTCACGCCTGGCTTCGCCTGGAATTGCGGAACACGTTTCAGCCACTCTTCTGCCAGAACCCGCATTTCTGCCCGAGCCAGCGCGTGTCCGAGGCACAGATGCGGACCGGTCGAGAAATTGAGATGCGGCTTATCCTTGCGGTCGATATCGAAAATATTGGGATTCGCGATCTTCTGGTCGTCGCGGCCGGTCTGACACAATATGTTCAGAACCATCTCCCCCTTGCGAAAGGCAACGCCATAAGCCTCATGGTCCTTCACCACGAGACGGGGCGTTCCAATGACCCCGAACATCCTCAAGCCTTCCTCGGCAAATTGCGGAATGAGCGACGGGTCATCCGCAAGCCGTTTCTGCAAGGCCTGATCGGTCGCCAGATACTGGAAACTGAAACCGGTGACATTGGTGACCGTGTCCATCCCGCCGAGAAACAGGACGAAACACATGGCCAGAATTTCGTCGTCGGTGATATCCCGATCCCCAATCTTGACCGTCAGCAGATGACTCATCAGGTCGTCAGCGGGATTGTTGCGACGCAGGTCCATGAGCTCGGTAAAGATCGCAAATATCTGGGCTGATATAGCCTGCAATTCTTCATTCGTTCGCGCATTGAAATAATTGTCGGCAATGTTTCGGAATTCCCGCAACTTGTCGAGCGGCAGTCCCATGAGTTCCATGAATACCGATACCGGGAAACGGGACGCGACATCGGCAATGAAGTCGCATTCGCCTGCAGCCGCTACCTCTTCGACGATTTTGGCCGCCATCTCGCGCATCTTCGGTTCCATATCCGCAACCGCTCGCGGAGAGAATCTGGGCATCAATGCATGGCGATAGGGGACGTTTTCCGGTGGATCGACCGACAGCGGGATCATGAACGGCGGGTTTTCGACCCGCGGTATTTGCATTTCGCGCGCGGAGAAGACTTCCGGATTCTTGACGATCTCGGCGGTGATGTCATATCTTTGCACCATCCAGTGACCGCCGTTGAGGGGTGTCCAGAAGACGTCCGGAGCATTTTCCAGCGCCTTGTTGTAGGTGCCTTGCACATCGTCGTCGATGCGCGGATCCGCATAGATGTCGAACGCAAACACCTGGTCGGGATGGACATGGGCTGGAATGTCATATGTTGTCGTCGCCATTAAACTCTCCTTCAACGCACTTTGCGCAGTTCCAGGTGGGCGTTTCGGTATTTCTCGCGTAATGTGGGCTTGTCGAGCTTGCCGGTGGCAAGCCGTGGCAGCGGCGCATCTTCGATCGCCACGTAGCGGGGAACCTTGAAGTCGGCGAGGCGGCCATTGCAATGCTCGATAAGCGCGGTGACTTCAGGCTTGTCCTCGCCCCAGACTATGGCCATTGGCGTTTCGTCGAATTTTTCATCCCTGGCGGCGATGACGACCGCCTCCTCTATGCCCGGAAACTCGAGCAGGGCGCGTTCGATTTCCGCCGCCGATATGTTGAGACCGCCCGAAACGATAATATCTTTCATCCGGTCCACAAACGTAATCAGTCCGCGTTCGTCGATCGTCCCGATGTCGCCGGTATGCAGCCAGCCGTCGCGGATCGTCGCTGCGGTCTGCTCGGGGTTGTTCCAGTATCCCAGCATCACCGAAGGCCCCTGAATCAGGATCTCGCCCTCGCTGTTCGGCGGCAATTCCTGGCCGTTTTCGTCCACAATCTTGTGTTTCATGAAAATCCCGCCCCAACCGCATTTTTCAGGGTCGCTCGCTGCGAAGGCCACCGGGTTGACGGTCGAATTGCCGCCGGCTTCAGTCTGGCCGTAGGTCTGGCGAATATGAAGACCCTTGCTGGCCCAGAGATCGTAGAGTTTGCGGGTGACGCGGGCACCGCCGGCCGAGACGGTCTTCAGGCTGGACAGGTCGGCATCCGCGAAGCGCGGGAGCGCGCCGATACGCTCAAAAAAGGCAGGAGCGCCCGCAAAGTTGACGATCGGCTCCTCGATGAGAATATCGAGAAACCGTTCCGCGTCAAACAGCGGTTCGAAATAAAGCGTACAGCCCAGCACCGCATAGTGGACGAGCTGAACCATGCCGGCGGACGTTGCCAGAGGTGCCACAATGATGACACCGCCGCCATCGCGGAGCGCCCCGTCTTCGACGGCATTCGCCATCGCATAGGCGGTCATCGTGCGATGCGAGAACATCACTCCTTTTGGCTTGGCGGTTGAACCGCTGGTCGAGATGATCACGACGCAATCATCGGGATCCAGTTCGCAAGCGACGTCAGCCGGTTGGCCTTCTCTCAAAGCTGCAATTTCGGAAAAATCGTGAATCGGAACGTCGGTTCCGGAGAATTTTGCGACCTGCTCTCGCTCGGCAAAAATCAGCCGCGGCGCATGGTCTTCGACTATTTCCCGAAGTTCATGGGCGGTAAAGCGCGCATTCAACGGAGCAATTATCGCGCCGGCGCGCATGGCCGCCATCGCCAATGTGCAATATTCAACGCTGTTGGTGCCGCAGGCGTTGATCCGGTCGCCCTTTCCGACGCCCATTTCGAGCAATTGGACCGCCACTCTCTCGATCCAGGGGATCCATTCACCATAGCTGAGGCTATCCCCGCCAAGCGAAAGCGCCGTCACATCCGTTCGGCTTTTTTGCCACCATTGCAAGGCGCTGAAAATGGTTTGCACGCGAATAACTCTCCCCGTTTGATTCTTATTGTTGCGGCAGACAGCTTTCCAGAATGCCATAATAGAGAGGAATTGTCTCTTCGAGGCCGGAATAGACGACTTCTTCAAGTGCGCCGGATTCCAGTCCCGCCTGGGACATTTGTGCTGCCCAGAAATCCTCGTTGCCGAATACGTCGACGATCATGTCATAGGATTTCTTGTACAATTCCTTCGCCTTTTCATTGTCATCCGGCGCACGGGTCAGCATGAAATAGTGGACGGTTGTTCTGTTCACCGCCGTGGGCATCAGAAACATGACGCTGATATAATAGGGGCTGGTAACCACCACGCCATTCGGGAATATATTATAGGCGTGCGTGACCGACTTGTGGACATTCTCGTTCGGGATATCCAGGCAGTCGGGTGTATAGTTTAGTTTCCCCGAAATCTGCCGGATGTTGACGCCCAGCACGTCGGTCACATTGGGCACGTCCGCAAAGAGCGGCCCGACCGTCTTGGCGTGCAGGCGCTGGACATGATAGCCTTCCAGAAAAGGTTCCAAGACGCATTTCCAGTTTGCTTCCAGCTGAAACGTCTTGCGTCCGTATATATGGGCGCTGTCGACATCAAACGCAGCCATGTCTGCGACAAGCTGTTCATCCATACTCGAAAAATCGGGCTCTGCATGCCTGTCAAGCATGGCCCATATAAAGCCGCCTGCTTCCCGACACGGAAGCTCGGCCAGATTGTGCTTTGACTTGTCGAAATTCTCGAAAGTTTCGGATCGCGCAGCCGCGAGAAGCTTGCCGTCTATACCATAGGTCCACGCATGATAGGGGCAGGTGATTCGGCCCTTTTTGACGGGATCACAGCCTTCCAGCAATTTTGCCCCCTTGTGCATACAGGCATTGAGGAAAACATGGACTTCGCCCTGCTTGTCCCGGCTCACGAGCAGGGGAATGCCATATCCGTCATGGGCGAATACCGTATCCGGTTCGCCAACCATCATGGACAGCGTCAGTGGAACGGCCCGCTTCCTGAAAATATGGCGCTGCTCCAGATCGTAGAAATCCTGACCGGTAAACATGGAAACAGGTCTGGTGGCGTCGATTTTCGGGATCCGCGCATTGTCATGCGAGGGTATGTTGCGAATGGCCGTCTGCTGACTGTCCGTCAGCATGCCGATCGTCTGCACAAGCGGTTTGCCCGTCATTTTCTCAAGCGCTGGTTTGGTCATGAGCTTCCTTCCAATATTTCCTGGCGAGACTATCAGAGCATTAATCTACAAGCAATAGGTTTATAGTTGCGCTTCCGGTACCGCAACGCGCATGCCTTCCATCTCCGCCACCACCGGGATCTGGCAGGAAAGCCGGGATGTGTCGCGCGGGAACAGCGAAAATTCGATCAGATCGCTCTCGATTTCGGAAGGGCCCTCGATTCGGTCGTACCAGTTCTTCTCAAGATAGACCTGACAGGTGCCGCACGCCATTGACCCGTCGCATTGTGCCACAACTCCCGCCACACCGCCATTTCTGGCTGCTCTCATCAACGGTTCACCGACCATCGCGTCGACGGCAATCTCCTCGCCATCGGCCTCGACAAAAACTATTTCCACCATCGGTTCGTTTCCTGATCCTAACAATTGCGCCCGAGATTAATCTATGGCAATTAGGTTTATAAAAGCAAGGGAGAGAATTTGTGGCGGAGTATAATTATATCATCGTGGGATCGGGAGCCGCTGGCTGCGTGCTCGCCTATCGTCTCACCGAAAACCCGGACAATAACGTGTTGCTGCTCGAGGCGGGACCGCGCGACAAGAATCCCCTGATTCACATGCCAAAAGGTATCGCCAAGGTCATGGCGGATCCGAACCACATTTGGGCGCATGAAAGCAAGCCGGAAGCCTCGACCGCGAACAAGTCCGAATATTGGGCAAGAGGCCGGGTACTGGGCGGCTCGACGTCGATCAACGGCATGATGTATGTTCGCGGCATGCCCGCCGATTTTGACTCGCTGGCGGAACAGACCAGCGAAGACTGGAACTGGCAGCATATCGGCCAGGCTTATTCCGAACTCGAAAATCACGAACTGGGAGCGGCAGAAACGCGCGGCGACAAGGGCCCCATCCACATTACCCTGCCAACCCACCGCGACCGGCTTTCCGAAGCCCAGGTAGCTGCTGGACATGCACTGGGTTGGGGCAGCAAACGCGACATGAACGAACCCGACGATAGCGTGGCCATCGGCTATGCCCCCCGAACCGTGCACAAGGGCAAGCGCGAAAGCGCCGCCAAGGCTTTTCTGCGGCCGGCGATGGCACGCAGCAATATGACCGTGATAACCGACGCCGTCGTCGATCGGGTGCTGTTTGAAGACAGGAAAGCGGTCGGGGTAGCCGCAATTGTCGCCGGCCGCCCGATTGAATTCAAAGTCGATGGCGAAGTCATCTTATGCGGCGGAGCCCTGGCGACACCCTCCATTCTAGAGCGTTCGGGAATCGGCAACCCCGCAATTCTCGAGCCACTGGGTATCAAGATGGTTCATGCCAATCCTTCGGTCGGTGAAAATCTCATCGAGCATCGCGCCATATTGATTCAGTCGCGGCTGAAAGAGAATATATCCCATAACAAGCAATATGGCGGCCTGCGGGTGGTCTGGCACGCGCTGAAATATTTCCTCGGTCTTGACGGCTTGATGTCAGCGGCATCCTACGAGATCGTCGGCTGGCTCAAAACCGATTCGGGCCAGAACCGGCCTAATGCACAGATCCTCGTCGCGCCTTTCAGCTTCAACATGGAAGACCGTACGCAGATCGAGGATACTCCCGGCATGCATGTCTGTGCCTACACGCTGCGACCCAGTTCAAGGGGGCGCATCCATATCGACAGCACCGATCCAAATCAGGCCGCCAGCATCGAGGCAAATCACCATGCGACCGACAAGGACAGGAAGGAGATGGTCGCCCTGGTCAGGGCGGTAAGAAAATATCTGGCGACGGAACCGCTGGCCGGACTCATCGCAGAAGAAACTTCGCCCGGCCCGGATTATCAATCCGACGAAGAAATACTGGCCGCCTATGACAAATTTGGCACCTGCGGATATCACGCGGTCGGCAGCTGCCGCATGGGCAAGGATGAAGCCTCGGTCATCGACCCGCAGACCCGTGTGCGCGGCGTTTCCAATCTCCGCATAATGGATACCTCGGCCATGCCCGCGATCCCGTCAGGCAACACCAATGGGCCGACCATGGCCATGGCGTGGCGAGCGGCGGATATCATTCAGACTGGTTAAGCAGCAGGCGTCACTGGAATTGATGTTCTGCTCAGCAAGCTGGGCGCGTTCCGCTTAATCCTTGCCGATATCGGTGATGGCAAGCGGGGGAGTCTCTTCGATTTCAATTCCGAGGCTGCGCAGATATCCGGCGGTCATGATATAATAGCCAGCGACGATGGTCAGTTCGACGAGTTGTGCGGAAGTGAAAATCTCGCTTGCCGCTACCATTGCCGCCTCACTGGCTGCGGTATCGTGATAAATCTCCTCCGCGACGCGCAATGCCACCTGTTGTTCGTGAGGCAGTGAGGCAATATCCTCGCGTTTGATCGCCGCAATGTGATTGTCGTTCATACCAATGCTCTTCGCAACGCTGACATGCTGATGCCACTCATATTCGCTGCCGCACAGCTGGCCAATGCGCAATATGACAGCCTCACGCACCACAGGATCGAGTTCGCCCTTCAGTAGAATGGTCGTGCCCAGCCGGGCAAATGCTTCCATCAGCGGCTCGTTGTGGCTCATCATGCGCGTTACGTTGAGGCCTCCGAGCCTTTGCAGTCGAGCCTTCATCTCGGCGGATTGTTCGTCCGGGTCAGGAAAGGGAATAATCGCCATATCAGGCCACCTTTTCTGCTGAAGGGTTACTGCCAACGATCGCTTTCACTTCCAGAAAACTCTCGAAGCCGTGATCACCCCATTCACGGCCATTGCCCGACATCTTGTAACCGCCGAATGGTGCCATGCCATCGGGGTGTGGGCTGTTGATCAGCACCTGCCCTACTCGGAGCCGGGACGCGACTTCGTTGACCTGATCGCTGTCGCGGCCCTGGATATAGCCAGCCAGGCCGTAAGGAGTATCATTGGCGATCGTGATTGCGTCATCGACATCTTCATAGCCCAGCACACAAAGAACCGGCCCGAATATTTCCTCCTGGGCCACAGCCATATCGTTGGTGACATCGGTAAAGACCGTCGGCCGGACAAAATATCCCCTGACCAGATCATCGGGCCGCCCGGGCCCGCCGACGGCAACGCTCGCGCCTTCCGCTATACCCTTGCCAATCATCTCCTGGATTCGATCGAACTGGCGCTTTGACACCACCGGGCCGACATCCGGATTGGTCTTCGGATCACCCTGGCGGATCGAGGCGCCGACGTCCGCCAGGTGGCTCGAAACGCGCGCCATTGCATCATGGGGCACCAGCATGCGCGTTGGCGCATTGCAAGACTGACCGGCATTGGAAATGACAGAGCGGAAGCATGCCTCTGCGGCTGCCTCGATGTCGGCATCGGGCAGGATCACAAAGGCGGATTTTCCGCCAAGTTCCTGATGCACACGCTTCACCGTCGGAGCGGCGGCACGCGCGACCTCGACTCCCGCTCGCGTCGATCCCGTAAACGAAACCATGTCGACTTGGGGATGCGAGGCGAGTGCCTCCCCCACCTCCGGACCCGTGCCCTGGATCATGTTGAAGACGCCAGCAGGAACGCCGGCCCGGTCAAAGACTTCGGTCCATATCTGGGCCGAAAACGGCGAATATTCGGACGGCTTGAGCACCATCGTGCAACCGGTGGCCAGCGCTGGTGCGACCTTCGCCGCTATCTGGTTGATAGGCCAGTTCCAGGGGGTGATCAGCGCGCAAACTCCAATCGGCTCGTAGACAATCGTCGATCCCCCACGCTCCCGCCGAAAGGCAAAATCCTGCAACACCTTCTGGGCAATTTTCAAATGGATGTGCCCGATCTTCGCGTGCAGATCCTTGGCCAGTCTCGAAGGCGCTCCCATTTCTTCGGTGATGGCTTCGGCCAGCTCGTCGATCCGGAGACGATACTCCTGCAGGATCCCGTCTATCAATTCCACCCGCTCGGCCTTGCTTGTTCGGGAGAATGAACCGAAGGCATGCCGCGCGGCCCGAACCGCTCGGTCGGCATCAACGGCGTTGCCCAGCGCAATCTCGCCCGCGGCTTCCTCGGTTGCGGGATTGATTACCTCGAAAGACCCGGAACCGGCAGGCGCAACCCACTCACCATCTATATAGAATTTGTTCGATCGCCGCATGTTTCTGCCCTTCTCATTATCTATGGGTCATAGGTTATAGATGTATTGGAGGTTTGTCACGCGTGCTTTTTGAGCGAGACGGTTGTTATTGGCCGACGATCTATGTGTCGCCAGGCGCGGCAAGGGCTGGACCCAGAAAATGCTCGCAGACTGGATCGGCACCAGCGCACAAGCGATCGTGCGTGATTTCATGGAAACCACATATCAGCGCTTCGGAACCATCGATTTTGATCCCTGTCATCGCCTCGCATATCGAGCGGAATCAGGAAAAACGAAAATCACGGCCAGTAGCGCTTGCGGATTTCCTGCTTGTGCAGCTTGCCGGTTTCATGGCGCGGTAGGGCCGGGTCAAAGTCTATGGAACGCGGGCATTTCACATGGCTGAGATTGTCGCGGCAATAGGCGATCAGGCGCGAAGCGAGTTCGGGGCCGGCGTCCTGCCACGATTTGGGCTGGATCACTGCCTTCACTTCCTCGCCCATTTCCGGATGCGGCACGCCAATCACGGCAGCGTCAGCAACTTCCGGGTGCATGACCAGCAAATTTTCGGTCTCCTGGGGATAGATATTGACCCCGCCGGAAATGATCATGAAGCTCTTGCGGTCGGTCAGGAAGAGATATCCATCCTCGTCGACATGACCAATATCACCAAGCGTACTCCATTCCGGGTGTAAGGGGTGTCGGGCGTCGCGTGTTTTTTCCGCATCGTTCAGATACTGAAAATCCCAGCCACCCTCGAAATAGACAAGGCCGTCCGTGCCGGCGGGAAGCTCGCGTCCCTCCTCGTTGCAGATGTGCAGAGTGCCCCAATCCGCGCGGCCGACCGAACCCGGTTTTCGCAGCCATTCCTCGGGGGTGATGAAGGTCGACCCATTGCCTTCCGAACCACCATAATATTCGTAGACGATCGGACCGAGCCATTCGATCATTTGCCGCTTCACCTCAACCGGGCATGGTGCGGCGGCATGGACGATTTTCTCAAGCGATGAGAGGTCATAGCGATTTTGCACATCTTCCGGCAGCGCAAGCAGGCGAATGAACATAGTTGGCACCATCTGCATGAAGGTGATTCGGTATTTTTCGATCAAACGAAGCGTCTCTTCCGCATCAAACTTGTCCATGATGACCAGCGTTGCCCCCAGGCGGTGCGCAGCCATGCCATAGGCGAGCGGAGCGGTGTGATAGAGGGGTGCCGGACAGAGCATCATGCTGCCCTCTCCCACGGCGTAGCGGCCGGAAATCCGGTCAGCAAGCATATGAGGCTCGTCGGCTGGGCCTCCGGTCAAAGGCAAGCGAATCCCTTTGGGACGCCCCGTGGTGCCCGATGAATAGACCATGTGAAAACCGGCCGTCTCGTCGGCGATTCGATCTGTCGGTTGCTCTGCCATTCCGGTTTCCCACGACAACGCATTTCCCAGTTCGGTTCCGATCTCGAATATATGGGAAACTCCGGGCACGAGGGATGCGCGGCTGTCGAGCAGCGCCGCCGCGGCGGAGACATCGGCGTGGGTGACGAGCAGCTGGGAAGCGCTGTCATTGAGGATATAGGCTGCCTCTTCGGCTGTCAGCTGGGTCGAAATCGGGCAAATATAAAGACCGGCCCTTTGCGCGGCCCAATAGATCTGATAATATTCCGGACAGTTTTTTAGCCACACCGCGACTGTGGCCCCCGCCTTGATTCCGAGCGAGCGGAATAGTTGAGCACCCTTGTTGGCGGCGATTTCGAGTTCACCATAGCTGGTTGCGGTTCCGTCCTCTGCCATTATGATCGCCGCCTGGTCAGGCGTAGATCCGGCAAAATTCCTCGGGTGCATAAAAAGCCTCTCGTTGCAATGATCGAGTTATATAACTACGTTTACTTTGTGTGTCGAATAACTTATTGACGAACAAAATAGCCGGGGTGGTGCAAAAGATCGCACCACAAGGAAAAGGAAGAGAATATATGGACCTCAAACCAGGATCGCGCTGGAAGAGCGCAGTGTGCGACGCGCAGTTGGTCGTGGTACGGCCTCCCAAAACCGCAGGCGAGCTCCAATGTGGCGGAGCGGCAGTACTGCCGATCGCTGAGGCCGGATCGCCGAGCGGAGCGGTCCACCCAGACTTCGCCGAAGGCGTATTGATCGGCAAACGCTATGTCGACGAAGACAGTGGTCTCGAAGTGCTGGGGGCCAAGGCCGGCAAGGGATCGCTCGCATTCAACGGCGTGCTGATGTCGATCAAGGGCGCAAAGCCGCTGCCTGCTTCGGACTGACGGCCATGCGCACACCCCTGTTGCTGGATATTGCCGCCGACGCCTGTCCGGAACGCCTGGCCCTAGGAAGCCAGGACGACGGAATTGATTTTGAATCCTATCGCGCGCGCGCGACTCAGGTTGCCTCGTGGCTGCAGAAACGGGGAAAGGCTAATACGGCCTTTCTTGGAATGAATGGTAATGCCCTGCCGATACTTCTGTTTGCAAGTGGCATCGCGGGAACCCCCTTTGTCCCTCTCAATTACCGCCTCGCCGATGAAGATCTGAGCAGGCTGGTGGAACGGACCGCTCCCGCGGTGCTGGTGGTCGATGACGAGATGGTTCATCGGATAGTCCCGACCGAAGGCATCGAACTGGTTTTGCGGAGCGAATTTGAAACCGCATTCATGACCGGAACCACGCCGGACAGAATCAAGTTGCAGGAAAGCGAAAGCGATATCGCCGTACTGCTTTTTACCAGCGGCACGACCGGAGAGCCCAAGGCAGCGGTTCTGCGGCATGCCAACCTTACCTCTTATGTCATGTCGACAGTCGAGTTCCTTGGAGCCGATGAAGGGGAGGCGACGCTGGTCAGCGTTCCTTCCTACCACATCGCTGGCATATCGGCGGTGCTGACCGCTGCCTATGGCGGCCGCCGGATCGTTTATCTGCCGGCTTTCACGGCCGAGGAGTGGGTCGCCAAGGCCGCAGCCGAAGCTATCACCCATGCAATGGTGGTGCCGACCATGCTCGACCGCATTCTCGACGTCATGGAAAAAACGGGGGAGACATTGCCGGCCCTCAAAGCATTGTCCTACGGTGGCGGAAAGATGCCCGAACCGGTGATAGCGCGAGCGCTGGCGATGCTGCCCCATGTCGCGTTTGTGAACGCCTATGGGCTGACCGAAACCAGCTCGACCATTGCCCTGCTCGGCGCCGAGGATCATCGCGCAGCCTTCGCTTCCGACGACCCCATCGTGCGCCGCCGGATTGCATCGGTTGGACAGCCGCTACCGACGATCGAGCTGGAAATCCGGCGCGACGACGGCACGCCTTGCGCACCGGGCGAGCAAGGCGAAATCCACGTTCGCGGCGAACAGGTGTCGGGAGAATATTTGCACAAGAAGGCGATCGCCGACGACGGCTGGTTCGCAACCAATGATGCAGGCTGGCTCGATGAGGGTGGATATCTGTTTGTGGATGGAAGGCTGGACGATGTCATTGTCCGCGGCGGAGAAAATATCTCTCCGGGGGAAATAGAAGATATGTTGCGCAGCTTCGATGATATTGCGGATTGTGCGGTCCTGGGCATTCCCTGTGTCGAATGGGGTGAAAAGGTGGTCGCCGTCATCGTATCGCGGTCCGGCAATCCCGATACCGATGCGATCGGGGCAGCGATCCGCGCCAAGCTGCGCTCGACCAAGACACCGGAACAATGGTTCCTGCGCGATGAACTTCCCTATAACGAAACCGGAAAGCTGCTGCGCCGTGTGCTCAAGGACGAACTGGTCAAAGCATCGGAACAGGGCTAGGTTTCATCAAATGCAGATGATTGACTATCTGGAGGCCGATCACTTCTCAGCTCTGGGCGGATCGCCTGTGCTGGTCGTCGATGCGGGCAGCTGGACGAGACCCGCTGCACCCGCCCAGGCGATCATTGTCGGTGTTGATCGCAAGGGTGACCTGCCGCCAGCCAATGATCTGGAATTCGATGTTCTGCTGACCACCGGCAGGGCGGCACCAAGGCCTTGGATATCGATTGATCCGGCACAATTTGACAACACGGTCCAGAAACTTGTCGAATCGGTGAATGCCAGCCCTGTCGCAGCAACAATAGCGGCGCAAGTGCTCCGCCTGGCATCCGCGCTTTCTCTGCCAGATGCCATCACGGTCGAGTCCTTTGCTTATTCTGCGCTTTTGGGCGGCAAGGAATTCCAGCAATGGCTGAGCACCACCGACCGGGGGATCGAGCAGGCAGGCGCTGGGGAACCTGTGACGGTTCATCGCGAAGAGGACCGCATCCATTTGACGCTGAACGACCCCGCCAATCGCAACGCAATGTCGGCGACCATGCGTGATGCGCTTTATGAAGCCCTTGCCAATATTCTCGATGATCCCAGCAAACCGGACGTGACCCTCGAAGCTGCCGGCAAATGTTTTTCCACCGGCGGATCGCTTCCCGAATTCGGTACCGCGCGTGATCTTGCCGAGGCCCATGTGGTACGCAGCCTACACAGCTGCGCAACGTTACTCGACGCTCTGGGAGAGCGCGCCACGGTGAAGCTGCACGGGGCGTGTGTCGGCTCCGGAATCGAAATCGCGGCCGCTGCCCACCACCGCATCGCTGGTCCCGACGCCTGGTTCCAGCTGCCTGAACTAAGCATGGGACTGATCCCCGGAGCGGGAGGCACAGCCACTTTCACCCGCGCGATCGGTCGGCATCGCACCATGTGGATGCTGTTGTCGGCTAAGCGCATCGGCGCGGCGCAGGCACTCGACTGGGGACTGGTTGACGCTATCCGGGCACAGATGTGAGAAGCTTGCTGCAAGCCGTTGCGGAGGCAGGTGAGCGGCTGGTCGAGCTGTCGCACGGAAAAATCAGCTTCGGCGCCGCGCAGGCTCTGGATCGAGGGAACGAACTGGATTTGTCCCTGCCCAGCACGATATCGCCGAATGGCCACTCGCGCCTGATTCAGACCAGCGACAGCTGGATTGTAGTCTCGCTCGCACGCCGCGATGATGTCGAATTGCTGCCGGCATGGTTGGGAACGGCGCTCGACGACAAGCCCTGGGAGTCACTGATAACGGCTGCGGCGAAGCGAACCGCGCACGACCTTTTGACGGCTGCGGTGGAACTGCATTTGCCGGTGGCACGGATTTGTGAAGCCGCGCCGCTCGACCAGCCGCAGCTGATTGATGGCGCTGCCTGCAATTCTGACATTCTGGACCTGTCCGCGCTATGGGCAGGCCCATATTGCGGCGCCCTGCTGGCAGAAGCCGGACACCGGGTAATCAAGATCGAGAGCCCGAATCGTCCCGACCCAACGGCACAGCACTCTCCTAGGTTCGATGCCCGTCTCAATGGCAGAAAACAACGGCGGAGCATGGCGCTCGATGGCCGCGAACTTCTATCCCTGATCGACGGCGCACGGGTGATGATCACATCTGCGAGGCCGCATGCGCTGGCACGGCTCGGCCTCGATGAAGAGCGGGTCTTTTCCAGAAATCCGGACCTGCTCTGGATCGCTATTACCGCTCACGGTTGGCGGGGTGACGCAGCAATGCGAGTCGGATTTGGCGATGATTGCGCTGTCGCTGGCGGGCTGCTTAGCTGGCAAGACGACAGGCCTCAATTTCTGGGCGATGCACTGGCCGACCCGCTGACCGGGATTATGGCGGCCATGCTGGCAATGGAAGCTCTGGAGAGTCGAAAGGCCGGAGTGCTCGATATCTCACTGGCACGCACAGCGGCGACCTTTGCCAAGGCAATCGCGTGACCGCTTCCTATGACCTGATCATCCGCAACGCTCGCGATACGACCGGCATGCCGATATCTGTCGCCATCCGCGACGGTTTGATCGCCGAGGTCGGACCCGATGTAACAGGTCGCGGCGCCGAATACGATGCACGCGAGCTCACATTGGGAACGGGATTTCATGACCATCATTGCCATCTGCTGGCGACCGCAGCGCGGATGGAGTCGATTGACCTGACCGTTTGTCGCACCGAAGAAGCGGTTGTGGCACGACTGCGTGCCGGCACCGCCACTCCGGACCAGTGGATACGTGCTTTTGGCTATGACGAGCGGGTTGCCGGATTACCCGATCGCGACCTGCTCGACCGCTGGCTGCCGGATATTCCTCTCCGGATGCAGGATCGCACCGGCGCCTATTGGCTGCTCAACACCGCTGGCATCGCCCGTTTGGGTGACGAGCCTCTGCACGCCTGTGTCGAGAGAGAGATCAACGGTCGCCCAACAGGCAGGATCTGGCGCGGTGATGCATGGCTGCGTGAGCGCATCGGCGGATCACCCCCTTCGCTGGCCGCCCTCGGCCACAGATTGATGCAATGGGGCGTCACTGGCGTAACCGATGCCGGTGCGTCAAACGGTGCCGCAGAGGCACGGTTGCTCGCCGGTGCCATTCCCCAGCGACTGGTGATCATGGGCACCGACGCCTTGCCAAACGGCGAAGGCTATGCGGTTGGCGCGGTCAAGCTGCTGCTCGATGAAAATGATCTGCCGCCAATGAGCCACACGGTGGGCCGCATAACCGCCGCGAGAGCATTGAGCCGCAACGTGGCCGCCCATTGTGCAACGCTTGGCGAATTGCTGTTCTATCTGGAGGCTTTGCACCAGTCCGGTGGTGCGCGAGCCGGCGACAGGATCGAGCATGGCAGTGTTATCACCGAGAGCCTGATCGGGGACATTGCCTCTGCAGGACTGACCGTGGTGACCCAGGCCAATTTCATCCACGATCGCGGCGATCGCTATCGGGAACAGATTGACAGGTCCGAACTTGATGATCTCTATCGCCTGGGTTCGCTCGTGCGCGGTGGCGTGCGCGTGCTGGGGGGATCGGATTCACCCTATGGCAACATCAATCCCTGGATCGCCTTGCGTGCAGCGCGCAACCGCCGGACGCGCGAAGGTTCGGTAATCGGTGCAGGGGAAGCGATTGACCGGAGTGCGGCGCTCGCCCTCTATCAATATTCACCCCTGACGAAAGGTGCGCCCGCCGATCTGATCCTTTACAATTGGCCCGAGGATAGCGGTGCGCTTGGGGAGGTGAGCCTGACGCTGATCGGCGGCGAAATAGTCTGGCAGCGCTGAATTTCAGTCGCGCACCAAGAGCATTGCGCCAGCCAGCGGCCCGCCCGATGTTGAGGTTGCGCAAACCTGCGGCTCGCCTTTGACCTGCCGCTGTCCAGCCCGACCCCACAATTGGGTACAGGCCTCGTGCACCGCGCCATAGGCGTGGAGCCGCCCACCGGACAGAGCGCCGCCGCCGGTATTGACCGGCAGTTCCCCTTCGAGCGCTATCCGCTTGCCTCCCTCGATAAAATCCTTGGCACCATAACGTTCGCAGAAACCGAAATTTTCCAGCCAGTTGATCGTATGAAAGCTGAACCCGTCATAAAGTTGTGCGATATCGACATCACCCGGCTTGAGATCGGTGCGTCCCCACATCATTTCGGCGACCTTGGGTTGCGCCTGGGTGTCGAGCGCCTCGAGTTGGGTCCAGCTGTTGCGATAGCGCATGGACGAGCCAATAGCCTCGATCCGGACTGGCGGGTTCCTGAGGTTGCGGGCGACATCCATCCGCGACACGATGATCGCCGCCGCTCCGTCGATCGGGACATCGCAGTCATAGAGATGGAGCGGCGTGGCAATGATCGGCGAGGCAAGATATTCGTCGATCGTGATTGGCGTCTTGTAGATCGCATTGGGATTGAGCGCGGCGTTGCGCCGCTGGTTGACCGCGATCTGGCCGATCTGTTCGGGGCTGATCCCGCTTTTGTGCACGTAGAGATTGAAATAGAGCGCCTGCTGCAAGGCCGCTGCATAAGTATAATAAGGCGCATACCAGGAGAATGGCCCCGCCTGCCGCTCTCCGGCGCGCAGCAGCGAATTGGCATAAGCGGTCTTGCGCGCCGTCGCTTCATACATTGTCCGAAAAATCAGGACGTTCCGGCAGAGACCAGCAGCAATCGCGCCAATTGCGTTGAACACGGCACCATATTGTCCCGGAGCCTCGCCCCCTCCTGCATACCAGTTGACCTCCAGCCGCATCGCATCCTGCAGGGCGGCACAGCCGACCGCAGAGAAACCCGAGCCATCGGCGCGGTCGCCCGGCCAGGTTGCTATTCCGTCGATATCGCTGCGTTCAAGACCAGCATCGGCCATGGCTTGGAGCGCGGCATCCACGGTCAGCGCGAGCGCCGATTTGGTTGCACCGCGTGACACTTCCGACATGCCGACACCGGTGATGGCCGTGTCCTTTTCGGCGAAGCGGCTCATGGCCTTGCCCTCGGTCGAAAGAGCGGTATCCACAGGTCTTCCTGCGGTTCGAAAAAGACCTCGACCGGCATGTCAAAGATAACGTCCTGTGCGTCACATCCCACGATGTTGCACGGAATATGCACATCGTCCTGTTCCTCGATCGCAACAAGGGCAAGCACGTAGCGTTCGGGCAATCCAGCTACCCATTGCTTGTGATTGACCGTGAATGTGACCACATTGCCGCGCCCGGACACAGCTTCCGGAGCGACGTCACGGCTTTCGCATTTCGGGCAGAACGGCACCGGCGGATGGATATAATAGGCACATTCCTGGCAGCGGTGAATCGCCAACCTGCCTTTGCGGCCCCAGGTCCAGAAGGCTTCGCTGTCACGGTCGACGACCGGCAGAATGCGCCCGGGAACTGAAATTTCGGCGTCGGTCATATGTCCCCTCCCACAGAATCAAACAGTGCTATTGCCACTTATTTAACCAGGTCATAAACCAATAGTTGACACATCGTCAATTATTGTGATGATGCAGACAACAAGAACGAATTTCATAGGAGAGTCGCGATGCAAATGGACGATATGGTCATCATTAGCGTGGACGATCATGCGATCGAACCGCCCGAAGCATTCATTCGTCATTATCCCGAAGGCAAGAAGGATCGCGCACCGCGCGTCATTCAGGATGATGGCAAGGACGTATGGCTGTGGAACGGACAGCGCTTCCCCACCATCGGCCTCAATGCCGTGGTCGGACGGCCCCGCAGCGAATATGGCATGGAGCCCAGCGAGTTCAGCCAGTTGCGTCCCGGCACCTATGACCCGAAATTGCGCGTCGACGACATGAATGCCAATGGCGTACTGGCCTCTCTCAATTTTCCGACCATGCCCAGTTTTGCCGGCGGTGTCTTCGTGGCCATGGCGCAGAAGGACCCGGAAGAAGCCCTGCTTGCCTGCCGTGCATGGAATGATTGGCATGTGAAGGAATGGTGTGCGGCCGCTCCTGGGCGTTTCATCCCGATGTGCCTGATTCCGATGTGGAGCATGGACGACACGCTTGCCGAACTGAAACGGATGAGCGATCTTGGCGTCCATGCGGTCAGCTTTTCGGACAATCCGGCGAATATCGGCCTGCCGAGCATCCACAATGAATATTGGGAGCCTTTCTGGAAGGCCTGCAGCGATTACAGGATGGTGATCAACTGCCATATCGGCACCGGTGCGCGGGCGATGCACCCATCCTCGGAAAGTCCGATTGACGCATGGATCACGGCGATGCCGATTTCGATCGCCAATTCGGCGGCGGACTGGACCTTTGCAACTTTCTGGCAGCGCTATCCCGATCTGCGCATGGCATTGTCCGAAGGCGGTATCGGCTGGATTCCCTATTTCCTCGAACGGGCCGATTTCACGCATGAACATCATCACGAATGGACATTTACCGATTTCCGCGGCGAACGCCCGTCAGACCTGTTCAAGCGCCACATCATATGCTGTTTCATTGATGACCAGTTCGGGGTGAAGAATCTGGAATATATGAACGAGGACATGGTCGCCTATGAATGCGACTATCCGCATTCGGATACCGTCTGGCCCAATGTTCCCGAATATCTCTGGGCCTCTGTCAACAGCCTGCCACAGGCGACCATCGACAAGATCACGCATCAGAATGTGATGCGCGAGTACAGCTTCGACGCACTGGCCATAAACGGTGGACGGGAGAAATGCACCGTCGGTCACCTGCGTGAACTGGGCAAGCATGTCGATGTCAGTCCGCGTCACAATCTCGGAGGACTCAGGACCGACAGCATGAATGCCGTCGACCAGGCACGACGTCCGGTAACGTCCGGCGACATCGAACGCATGTTCGCGTCAGCTTGATCCATTTTCCGGAAGGGCTGTTATGAAATTGGCAAGAATTTCCCTATGCTCCGGCTGGACGGTCATGGCCAGTGGGCAAACTGGCACGAACACGGTCTTCGGCATGGCTGGCGAACTGTTTTCCTTCAAATGGTTGGGGGATTCCGATGTCCAGATCTGAAATCGCTGGTTTCCCCATTGTCGCCGCGCCGGAAGGCGCGCCGCCGGTACCTGCGCATGTCCCGCCCGAACTGGTACTCGACACCCGGGTCGCGGCAGGGATCGTCGCCAATGATCTGGCCGAACCCTATGCGCCCGCAGACAGAGTGCGCGAGCCTGAGTTTCCGCGGATCCACTATTATCCGTGGCCCGTCAGCGGCAACCGGCACGGCGCATGGGTGGTCACCCGATATGAAGATATTCGCCGCGTCTACGAAGACAGCGACCTGTTTTCTACCGAAGGGGTGGCCCAGTTCCAGATGCTCGCGGGGGAGACCTTTCCGTCGATTCCGCTGGGTATCGACCCGCCCGATCATGGACGCTATCGAAAGTTCCTGAACCCCTGGTTCACGCCGGTGGCGATGAAGGACAGGGAGCCGCGTATCCGAGAGATCATCGGCGGCATGATCGACGAATTTGCCGACAAGGGCGAGGTCGATATTGCCTATGATTTCGGCCGCGTTTTCCCGGTTCGGGTCTTTCTGGACCTGATGGGATTTCCCTTTTCGATGTTCGAGCAGTTCCTCGCCTGGGAATGGGACATTCTGCACGAGGAGGCAATCGAGACAAAGGCGGAGGCCGTCCGGGGCATCCTCGCCTATCTGCGCAGCTTCATTGCCGAGAAACAGGCCGGACCCGACCATACGCTGGGCAGTTATATTGCCAATGGTGCGATCGACGGCACAGCGCTGACCGATGACGAAATCATCGGGATGACCTGGTTTCTCTGGCTGGGCGGGCTGGACACGGTCGCCTCGACGGTCAGCCAGATGTTCCGCCGTCTGGCCATGTCTCCGGACCTGCAGGCGCGGATCCGCGGCGACAAGAGCCTGATCAATTCGGCGGTCGAGGAATTTCTTCGCACCCAGCCGCTGGTCAATTCGGGACGCAAGGTGAAACGCGATTTCGAATGGCATGGCGTCCAGATAAAGAAGGGCGACTGGGTCACCGTGTTCAACACATCAGGAAATTTCGACGAGGCACAGTTCGCCTGTCCGCATAAGTTCGATCCCGCACGGTCCGGCAATCGTCATTTTACGCTGGCGGGGGGCCTGCACATCTGCCTTGGTGCGCATCTCGCCCGGCGCGAGCTCCGCGTTCTGCTCGACGAATGGTTTACCCGCATACCCCATGAGTTCCGTATCAGACCGGGGGCAGATACCACGGTCGTCCCCAGCCTTTTATCGATCCGCAACCTGCCGATCGTCTGGCACCAGGAAAATTAATGACAAGGATTCAGTGAATGGCATTTCTAAAACATTCTGGCGCGATCTATGTCGGTGGAGAATGGCAGGCGACAGACAAGCGCGAACCCGTGATAAATCCCGCTGACGAAAGCCTGTTGATCGAAGCTCCCGTGGGCAGCGCAGAACAGGTCGATGCGGCGATCGGCGCCGCCCGGCGCGCCTTCGATCATGGCGACTGGCCGTATTTGCCGGTCGCGCAGCGCCGGACGATCTTGACCAAATTCCTCGACGCGCTCGATGCGCGCAAGAGTGCCATTGTCGACATGATTGTTGCCGAAGCAGGCGCCACGCGCATGCTCGCCGAATTCCTGCAATATGGCATCCCCATGAAACATGCCCGGCGCACGGTTGAGATCGCCTCGCGCCCTGCCGTGACTTCTCTACCGGTTGAATTGACGCCAAATATGCAGGGCACGACCACATTGGGTAGCGGGGTTGTGAGCCGCGAGCCGGTCGGCGTGGTCGCCGCCATCTCGCCCTATAATTTCCCATTCTTCCTGAATATCGGCAAGGTCATCCCGGCGCTGGCGGTCGGCTGCACTGTAGTGCTGAAACCATCCCCCTATACGCCAATGGAAGCGTTGGTCCTGGGCGAAATCGCTGACGAGGTCGGTTTGCCCAAAGGGGTGCTGAGCATCGTGACCGGCGACATCGAAACCGGAAAGCTGCTGACGACAGACGCGCGCGTCGACCTCGTCCATTTCACCGGCTCGGACAAGGTCGGTGCGATGATACAGGCCCAGGCGGCACCCACTTTGAAACGTATCGTCATGGAACTGGGCGGCAAATCCGCGCTTATCGTCCGCGCGGACGCGGACATCCAGAAAGCAGCGGCAGCCGGAATCATGGGTTTCACGACCCATTGCGGTCAGGGCTGCGCGCTCACCACCCGTCATATTGTCCATAACAGCATCCGCCCGCAGTTTGTCGCGGCGATGCAGGAGATGCTGGCCCATATCAAGATTGGCGATCCTTCCGATCCCGCGGTAAATTATGGCCCGCTGATCCGCGAGGTGGCCCGCAAGCGCACGGAGGAATATGTCGCCATCGCGCAGGACGAAGGGGCGACTTTGGTGTCGGGTGGAAAACGGCCGGAAGGTCTCGACAAGGGCTTTTTCTTTGAGCCCACATTGTTTGACAATGTGAAGAATGACAGCCGCCTGGCCCAGGAAGAAGTATTCGGTCCGATAGGCGCAGTCATCGGCTTTGACGACGACGAGCAAGCCATCACGATGGCCAATGACAGTGATTTTGGCCTTTCGGGGGCCATTTATTCTGCGGATCCTGGCGAGGCCTATCGGATGGCCTTGAAAATTCGCACCGGTGGCGTTTCGATCAATGGCGGGGCGGGAACGATGCAGTCCGATGCGCCGTTCGGCGGCATCAAGAGATCGGGCTATGGCCGCGAATATGGCGAGGATGGCCTGAACGAATTCACCTATCAGAAAACCATCAGCTTCCACGCCGAATAGGGGAAAAATCATATGACGAAAGTAATGGAAGGCATCCGTGTCCTCGAGGTCGCGCAATTCACTTTCGTGCCCGCCGCCGGCGGCGTCATGACCGACTGGGGTGCAGATGTGATCAAGATCGAGCATCCCGTGCGCGGCGATGCGCAGCGCGGCATCCAGATGCTCCAGCGGCTCGCGGTCAATCCGCAGCGATCCTCGCTGATGCAGCATCCCAATCGCGGCAAGCGCAGTGTGGGAATCGACATATCAACCGAAGAGGGGCGGGCGGTTCTTTATGAAATCGCCAAGACGGCCGACGTTTTTCTGACCAACTATCTTCCATCCGCCCGGCAGAAACTGAAGATCGATCTCGAGCATATCCGCGCCGCCAATCCCGACATCATCTATGTTCGCGGCAGCGCGTTCGGCGACAAGGGACCAGAACGGGAAAAGGGTGGATTCGACTCCACGGCCTTCTGGGCACGTGGCGGATCGTCGATGATGGTCACCCCGAAGGAACTCGATGGCCCGCTGCTCCAACCCGGTCCCGCCTATGGCGATACGATTGGCGGAATGAATATCGCCGGTGGCATAGCCGCCGCGCTGTTTCACCGGGAACGCACCGGCGAAGCGACCGAGGTCGATGTCTCGTTGCTCTCTTCGGGGATATGGGCAACCGCTTGCGCCGTGGATGTTGCAATGGAAATGCCTGACGCACCAGACCTGTTCAGGGCAGTAATGCCGGGATCAGGCGTGGGCAATGGCACCAATCCGTTTATCGGTGCCTTCCGCACCGCCGATGACAAGTTCATCAACCTGACCGTGCTTTCTCCCGGCCCCTATATCGAAGACGTATTCAGTCATCTTGACGTTCCGGAAATGGCAAAGGATCCGCGCTTTGCAACCGCCGAAGCGATCATGGCCAACACGCCGGCTGCGTTCGAAGTGGTGCAACAGGCGATATTGGCCAAGCCCTATGCCTATTGGCTGGAACGACTGAAGACGATGCGCGGCCAATGGTCGCCCTATCAGACGGTGCAGGACATCGGCAGTGACGAACAGGTCGCGGCCAACGGCATGATCTTCGAAGTCGAATCAGCCGACGGCGGCGCGCCGATCAGACTGGTCGCAAATCCCGTCCAGTTCAACCGGGCTCCCGTGGAAAATTCACGGGCACCTGAAGCATCGGAACATACCGAGCTGTTCCTGATGGAAATGGGTCTCGACTGGGACCGGATCGAAGAGCTGAAAACGAAGAAGGCCATCGCTTGAGGGATAAACTCCCAAAAGCCCATTCTCCTCTCCGTGTCGGAATTATCAGCGCGGCCTGGGGAGCCAGAGCCCATCTGCCGGCCTGGCGCAGCCTGGACGGCATAGAGGTCACCGCCATCTGCACGTCACGGCCGGAAACCGCCGCGAAGGCAGCGAGGGAGTTTGCTGTCGAGCGGGCGTTTCACGACTTCCGCGCCATGGCCGCCGATCCGGATATCGACATCATCGACTGCGGTACCCGTCCTCCGTTGCGATATGAGATGGTTATGGCTGCGCTCGCGGCCGGCAAGCATGTCTACAATGGCATCCCCTTTGCCAGGGATCTGGCCGATGCACAGGCGATGACCGATGCCTGGCGCAAGGCAGGTACGGTCGCCGCGGTCGATGCCTTCATGCAGGCCGTGCCGGCGATCGTGCAAATGAAGCAGATGGTCGATGCCGGCTGGGTCGGCGACATATTCGGCGCCGACATTGCATTTGAGACGCCTCTGTTTACGGCGCAACAATGCAATGTCCCGGGCTATAGCTGGTTCGCCGACCCCGCGAATGGCGCTAGTGCGGTGCGCAATCTAGGCAGCCACATGCTCCACCTGCTCGTTCATTTCTTTGGACCGGTCGCATCGGTTGCGTCGGACTCGTCGCTCGCGCTCAGAGAATGGCCGATTGATGGCAGGGTGCTTCATCCAAAAGTCCCTGACAGGTCATCACTGCTGCTCCGCCATGGATCGGGTCTGCCGACGCGGCTCGAGGCGAACTGGGCGAAGATTGGCGGCGATGGTTTCCGCTTTTCAATCTGGGGGTCAAAGGGAAGAATGGAAGCCCGCGCGCCCATATTCCCGATGGCGCACGACACCCGACTGTTCGGCACCCAAGACCCGGCCCTGGGCGCGGTTGAATTGCAGCAGATTGCTCCGCAAAAGGAGCATCTTACTGTTCCAGGCTGCCATGCCGTGGCTGACCGGCCCGAAACCGGCCTGCTGGCGCTTGCCTCGATCTTTGCTTCGATGCGGAATGCAATCAGGGGCGCGGGCAATGCGGCCCCCGATTTCGCCCAGGCACTGCATGTCCAGACCATCGTCGAGGCAGCCGTCCGGGCAGCTGACGAACGGTGCTGGATCGACCTGTAAATTGCGACGTGAGCACGGAGTCAGTCCACAAGAGCATTCCTCAGGCTCGCCGCAACAGCATGGATCCGGCGATGAAGCCGCCGCCCATGCCGCAGACCGCGGTCCTGGCATTGGCGACCTGGCGATCGCCGGCCTCACCCCATAATTGCGTGCAGGCCTCATGGAGCAGGCCAAAGCCATGCAGGCGACCACCTGACAATTGCCCACCGCCGGTATTGACGGGGAAACGGCCACCGGGGCCGATATTGCCCTCGGCAATAAAATCCTTCGCTTCGCCATGGCCACAAAAACCGAACGCTTCGAGCCAGTAGGGCACGAAGATGCTGAAACCGTCATAAAGCGAGAGCACGTCAACATCCGATGGCTTCATGTCTGTGCGCTTCCACATGTCGGTGCAGGAATCGTGCGCACCCATTGTGGTCAGGTCGGTTCGCTGATCCCAGGTTTCCTGTGATCCGAGCGCCGCACCCATCGCTTCTATGATCAGCGGCTCACGCGCGCAGTCCTTTGCCGCATCGGCCGCCGAAACGATCACGACACATGCCCCATCGATGGGCACATCGCAGTCGAACAGACCGAGCGGAGACGAGATCATCCGGGCGGCCAGATAGTCATCCATGGTCAGCGGCGATTGCATTACCGCCATGGGATTGAGCTGAGCAAAGGCGCGCTCCCCGGTGGCGACCATGCCGAGATGTTCGCGGGTCATGCCAAATTCGTGGAAGTAGCGCATTGCCATCCAGCCGGCCCAGTTGGAAGCGGACATGGCATTGGCGGGCACGAGATAGCTGAGCCAGCCGCCCAGCCGGGCCTTGCCAGCACCGGCAATGCTCGCGCGCCGCGATGCGGTCTGCGAGCTGCTTTCGGTGAGCGCGCGAAAACACAGCACATGCCGCGCCTGCCCGGTGGCGACGGCCATCGCGGCGACCATGATCGGCGCCATCTGCGACGGGCCGTCGGGAATGGCGCTGTGCCAACGCGTCTGAAGACCAAGCGCGTTGCGAACCTCACCGGTGCCGAGCGGCGACATTCCGGGCGAATTGTCAGCCTTGCCGGGATAGGTCGCAATGCCGTCGATATCGTCCTTGCTCAAACCTGCACAATCGAGAGCGCGCTTTGTGGCCTCGACCAGATGCGCCATCGCGGGGCGCTCGGTCCTGCGACCAATTTGCGACATGCCCACTCCGGTTATGGCTGCTTTGGTCGTCATATTGCTGGCTCCCATTGCGGCAACCAGATGTCGCCAAGGTTCAAAAAGCTGACGCGCATGCGCTGGCCCATGGTGACGGTCTCGGGATCAACATTCACGACTTCGGCCGTGACGCGGACGCCCGGGGCGTCGTCGAGATCGACGACGGCGAGCGCAAAGGGCACTGCCATTTCAGGAGCCCAGGGCTGATGATTGACGGTATAACTGTAAACCGTCCCGGTGCCGACGACCGCTCTGCTGTCGATCATCTCGCACCAGCACTTTGGACAGACGAGCTGAGGCGGATGGATCGCGGCGGCACAATCCTTGCAGAAGGCGATCATCAGCTTGCCTTCGGATCCGCCCGTCCAAAAGGCTGTGTTTTCGGCAGTCAGTTCCGGCAATGGTCTCATGTGGCATCCTTTGATTGGAGAGTCCGCGGCAACGCCAGGGCAACGAGGATCACCAGGATACACAGCGCAATGATGACCGTGATGGTGAGCTGATAGGCGAATGGCGATGGGTAGGTTTCGGTGCCGCGCGTCATCACGTCCACCGCGAGCAAGGTCGTCACCATCTGCGCGCCGATGCCCAGGAACAATTGCCGGATGACCGTCAGCATACCCGATATCTCGCTGATCCGTCCTGGGGGCGAGGCCTGGGCGATGATCGTCGGTGCGACCGAAAAAAGCATTGTTGCGCCGAATGAAATGATGATCAGTTCGGCCATTACAATTGTGTAACTGCTGGTATCAAACCATACCAACACCCAGCCCGTCGTTGTAATCAGTCCGCCAATGACCATCGCATTGCGCCCCCCGCCCCGTCCGGCCAGCCAACCACCGAGCGGGCCTGCAAAGGTCGAACTGATGTTCGATGGCAATTTCACCAAGCCTGCCATGGTCGCGGTCAGGCCAAGGCCGGCGACGGTCCATTTGGGCGCTTGGAGCAGGAGAGAGAAGAAGACAGCAATCTGCAGCGTGCTCATTGCCACGAGTGCGGTCACCGCACTGCCAATTGCGATGGTCCGATTGGCGAAGCTGCGAACCGCGATCAGCGGGTTGGGGCTGGTGAGGCTGCGGTATAGCCACCATGCTATCAGGGCGAGACCCAGAACCAGTGCGCCAAGGGACGGGTAGCTGGTCCAGCCCCAGTTCTTTCCGGTGCTGAAATAGACCAGGACCAGCGCGACGCCGGGTGCAAAAGCAAGGCCGGACACCCAGTCGACCGCTGGTCCCGCCATTTGCCTTACGGATTTCGGTACAAAGCCGAGCGTGGCCAATCCCGCGACAAAGCATAGACCGGCGCTGGCAAAAAATATGCCATGCCAGTTGAACTGGTCGACAATCATACCGCCCACAACCAGTCCCGCAGCCGTTCCGATCGACGCGCCGGAAATCATCAACCCGATCGCCATCGGCGCGCGCTCCTTGCCCAGATTTTCGTGCACCAGACCAATACAAAGGGGCAGGATCGCGCCGGTCACCCCCTGCATCAACCGGCCGGCAAGCAACGTGCCAAAATTGTCCGATAGCGCGCTGATCAAAGACCCGATCGCACCGATGGCCAGCACGACGACCAGGGTCTGGCTCCGCCCGAACAAGTCGCCGAGGCGGCCTACGACTGCGGCAATCGCGGCTCCGACAATCAGATAGCCGGTAATCAGCCAGCCGACCATCGCCGGATCACCGAAATCCTCGATCAGCTTTTTCAAGGCCGCCAGAATCATCGCACTTTCAAAGGAGCCAGTGAGTTCGGCGATCCAGAGCGTACCAATCAGCAGGACCAATTTCCGGCGAGCCATCACTCGGCCCGGTCCGACGCCGTCCTGGCCCTGTCAGGAACACCAGCGCGCGCGGCGCGGACCTCGATCAGGTCGACACCGATATCGGTCGGCAAACCGATCGTTACAAGCAGAGCGTCGGCCATGGATTCGGGCGAAGCGGCTTCGCCCGACATCGACGCGTGACCGGTTTCAACGATTTTCTTGAAGAAGGCCGCGGTTGTTTCGTCCGACCATGCATTGCCGCCAGAGCCGCCCTTGACCGAACCCGAGCGCAATATGGTAACCCGGATGTCGTCCGAACGCAGTTCGTCGCGCAGGCCGTTGCAAAGCGTTTCGACCGCCGACTTGGTCGCTGCGTAAAGCGCAAGCATCGGGAATGGCAAGTTCACCGACTCGCTACTGATGGCGACAATCTGCCCCTTTGTTTGGCGCAGATGGGGAATGGTTGCCCGAACCAGCCATGCAACGCCGAGAATATTGACGTCGACATGGTTGCGGATGATTTTGTCACTTCCCCCTTCAAACGCAAAAGGATGGTAGATGGCTGCATTGGCGACGACGACATCAAGACGCCCGAAATGCTCGATGATTTGAGAAATGGCAGAATCCACCGCGTCCGGCTGGGTGACATCGCACGGCAGGGCCAGCACCGCCTCCCCATGTTCTTCGGCCAGTGAAGCCAGTTCGGCGGATGGTCTGGCGAGACAGGCAACACGCATTCCCGCTGCCACCATTGCCGCAACAAAATGCCGCCCCATCCCCTTGGATGCGCCCGAAATTACCGCGACCTTGCCAGCAAGACTGTTCATCACTACCCCCACCCTATCGTTCATTGCTATGTTTTCGAATTGACGGTATGTCAATTTTCTGACTTATCGCAAGCCTGCTGTTATCAAAAGGACGAAAATCGGGGTCAGGATGGATAATTTATGCGACAACCGGGCATAATGGGAACACAGCCGCCGGATTCAAATTCCAAGGATGGCAATTACCGCAAGCTGGGTGCCAAGGGACAGCGCACCCGGCAGCAGCTGATCGACGCGACGGTCGCCCTGCTGGAAACCAGTGGCTTGCGGGATCTTTCGGTGGTCGATGTGGCACGCGCCGCGAATACGTCGCCGGCGACCTTCTATGTCTATTTCAGGGGAGTGCCGGAAGCGGTGCTCGCCGCCCTGGAAAATGCCTCGCAAACCTCGCCCGAACTCGAGGCGTTGATCGACCGCGACTGGCTGGCGCCGGGTGCCGTCGAGCATTCTCTTGCCTTTGTTGAATGCTATACCGCGCTGTGGAACCAGAATCGCAACATCTTCGTCGTCCGCAATCTGGCAGCGGAGGAAGGCGACGCGCGTTTTTACGAAGCACGGATGCGGCAGGCCCGACCGATGATGGCGGCAATCAGCAAGCAGGTGAGCCGCGCGCAAGCTGCCGGAAAAACGCCTGCTGATCTGTCCCCCCAATCCTGCAGCGGCACGATTCTGATGATGCTCGAGCGTCTTGCCGCCGTCGGTCCCATTAGCCGCGGAGAGCACGGGGTCAGCTATGGTCAGTTGAAGGCCGCCGCTGCGCATCAGCTGGCGATGATGCTGGGCGCCCGTTAGGCAGCGGTCGCCTCGGCGATCATTTTCTGCATGTCGAGGACGCCGGTCGCGAGACCTCCCGCCAGACCGGCATCAACGGGCAAACAAACGCCGCTGATGAAACGTGCGGCATCGCTGTTGAGCAATATCAATGGCAGCGCCTGTTCCTCGGGCGTCGAATAGCGCCCCTTCGCCTTGGCAAAGGCACCAAGGACCGCGTCTCCTGCGATTTTACGAAATTCGCCCAGCATCGGCGTATCGATGGGGCTGGGCATGGTGCAATTGATGCGAATGTCCCGCCCGATCAATTCGGTCGCGCTGATCTGGGTCCAGGTATTTATTGCCTCCTTGGACAGGGTATAGGGATCACCGGCTTCTTCGGCATGATCAAGGTACCACTGGCGTGCTTCCGTGAAATCGGTCAAGCCCATGAATTCGCGAACGAGCGGCTGGCGGCTGAGATAGCCCATTCCGGCCAGCGAGGAGACGGTGACGATTGCCGCTCCGGAAGAAAGATGCGACAGCCAGCCTTCTGTCCATGCGCGGATTCCGAGAAAGTTGACCGTCACGACATCCTCGCCGGGGAAGGTCTGCGGCAGCCCGGAAACGTTGAACAGGGCATCCACCTTGCCGCCGATACTGGCGATTCCGGCACTGATCGATTCCGGACTCTTGAGGTCGACTTCGGTGAAGCTGGCAAGATTGACCGGTGAAGGCTTGATGTCCGCACCATGCACTTCGGCACCCAGCTCAACCAGCGTTCGAGCGCACGCTTCACCGGTGCCCGAAAAGCAACCCATGACCACAACCCTCTTGCCCTTGTACCCCAGAATATCAACGGTCATCGCACCCTCACCTTCCTTCATTGTCCCCTAATTGTGGATAAACAAGCCGGTGTAGGGGGGCAAGCCATTAAATTGACACATCGTCAATAATTTCAGCCTGCCGGCCACCACGCCTATTCCAGCGCCGCAAATCTCGTCGAGGCGAGGCCCCCCATCGCATCGGCCATCAGCGCCGCCTCGCGAACCTCGTGGGCATTGCAAAGGGCAATAGCGCGGTCGAGCGGAATGCGGTCTGCGGCTACCGCATCGCAAAAAGCCGACCATGCTGCTGCATGATCTGCAAACTCCTGTCCCAGCGCCCTTTCCAGTTCGCTCTTTTCGGCGGCCTGGAATCCCGGTCCCAAGCGTTCGATCGCACGCCACCATTTGATCAGGCGCGCCATGCCCTTGGCTTTCACGGCCGCCTGCTGATCGGACAGGCGCGGCACAATGGTATCGCGGATATCGTCAAGTGCGATACTGAAACTGCGGTCGCGCATGCCCGGCGGTGCTTCGGGGAGTGCAACCGGTGGCAGCGCGATGTCAGCGGCATCGGCCAGAGCCTCCGACAGCACCCGGCGGTGGATCGTCGAATAGACAAGATTCATTCCCAGATTCGGGGGCGGCGGCGCATCTGGATCGTCGAAGCGCGAGCGGCGGGCAAATCCCGTCTGAAACAGCAGTCGCCAATAGCGCAGGCGGGCCAGATCGACAGGATAACCCCCCGCCTCCTCATAGGCCGCAAAGGCTTCCGGAAGCGGCACAAATCCCTGGAACAACATCCGCAGGCAGAGCATCGCCAAATCGGCCATCGGGTCGCCGTAGTGGACCAGCTCCCAGTCGAGCAGCGCCGTAACGTGATCACCCTCGAAAAGAAAATTTCCCGGACCGGCGTCGCCATGCACGATCACCGGCGCGGGCATGTCGGTGGGGATATTCGCTTCGAGCCAGTTCAAGGACAGGTGGATCAACGGATCCCACGCCGTGCCTTCATTTGTTTTGCGAACGGCGGCGATTCGCCGCCGGACAAGAGCCCCTGCCGACTCAACCGGGCCCATGCCCTCCACCGGGTTCGCACCCACATCAATGCGGTGGAGCGCCGCCAGCTGCGCCATGAAATCCCGTGCGAGCGCGCTGCGCTGCTGCGTGTCAGGGAGACTGCCGAAACGATCTTCGCCTTTTACCAGACCACAGACGAGCGCGCGCTGTTCAGGCAAGGAGGCCAGATAGGGTGCCACACGGACTCCCGCCGATGCCAGCGGGCCCGAAAGGGCACGCAGTATCGCAGCTTCGCGAAGAAATGCGGCGTCATCCCCCGCTCCTGCCCGGTGCACGTCATAATTCATATAGGCGCTCGCCGTGCGGCCATCAGGCCAGGCCAGGTCGAGTTCGGCGCCATCGCGCGATGCGCCACCGCCGCCACGCGGCCGCACCGCGGCCACGCGCGCACCAACGGCGGCTTCTACAGCGGTCGCCAGCCCGTCAGGGAGCAGAGTAGTGGGCTCTTCGGTCATCCGACAACTTTCTGTTCACGAAAGGCCGCGATTTCGCTGTCCGAATAGCCGATTTCCCTCAGGATCTCGTCACTATGTTGGCCAATATCGGGACAGCAGCGCTTGAAGACAATCGGCACGTCGCCAAAATGCCAGAAAGCGCCAGGCTGTTCGACAATGCCATAGAGGGGCTGCGACAGCACGGACACCAGGTTCAGCTCGCGATTCAGCGGGTCGTCGAAGAACCGGTTCATGGCATCTTCGAAATTGACAGGATCACAGGGGATATTTGCAGCCTCCAGTGCCGCCAGCAGGTCTTCGGAACTGCGCGATTTCGCTTCCTCGGCAAATTTTTCCGCTTCCGCACCAAGGATGGCGTGCAAGGCGCTCCTTTGCTCCTGCTTGTGCGCGGCGACGCCGATCCAGTGGCCGTCGGCGCATTCGAAAATGCGATGATAGGGGGAAAAACCCGTCTGGTCGCTGTTCAGGTGATAGGTCTCGGTAAGCTTGCCGTCCGCGCCGATCAGGCGCTCTCCCTGTGTAAAGGCAGCAACGCCAAGCAGCGACGTCTGGGTCGTATGGCCCTTTCCACCGGAACGTTTGGCATAGAGCGACGCCATGATCTCGACCAGGCAGCTTTGCGCCGCGGTGACATCCATCGTGCCAGGCCGGTTGAAAACGGGCCTATTGCCTTCACCGGCATTTTCGAACTCCCAACCCGCAATGGCGTTGAAAATAGAATCATAACCCGGCCAATTACCGCGTTCGCCCTTTTGCCCGTAGGCACTGACATAGTTGAAAATGATATCGGGGTCATATTTGCGAATGCCATCTTCGCTGAGGCCGAGTTTGGCCGCACCCTTGAAGCGCATATTGTGATGGACGACCTCGGCCCATTGGACCAGACGTTCCAGTATCGGCTGCGCTTCGGCCTTGGTCAGATCAAGGGCAAGGCTGCGCTTGCTCCGTGCGGCAGCCTGATAGTAGCGGTGCATGAACCGGATGCGGTCGCCGGTCAGCGCCTCGACCTTGATCACATTGGCCCCCATGTCGCCCATCATCGATGGCGCCATCGGGCCAGCCAGGAACATGCCCAGATCCAATATGCGGACGCCTTCGAGTATTTCCTCTGGCTGATCGGTTGGACTGGTTTCAGGGCGGGGGTGCCCCCAGTTCGCGTCAGCTCCCTCGCCAAGGCGCGGACACGGCCGTCCCTGCGGCAGGTCGGCGTCGCTGTGAAACGGGACATTGGGTTGTTGTGTCTGGCCGAGAGCAGGGTCGTCGACCTCGACCACATAGCGGTTTGCCTGCACCTCCGGATGACGGAGCATTTCTCCCATGGGATAGGCCGGTTCCACCGCAATATCCGCAGCCCGCAGGTCGGCCAGCCAGCTATCAATCGGCCGCCGTTTGAACGCATCGATCAACCCCTCAGGTGTGTCTATGTCTGCGCCTTCGGCCATCACGTCCCACATCGTCGGCATCGAGGCATAATCAAACTGCCGGGTTGGATCCATGATCTGCAGCCAGTCGCCCCCCTGGCACTGGAATAGCTGCATAGCCGTGGGTCGCGCTGCCAGCGGATAGGTAGGGGGATTGGGCATTGGCCCTTCGCTGTTCCGCGCCCAGACCAGCGGCAGCGTCGACAGGAACCCTTGGAAAATCGAGGTGTGCGCGGCGCCGCCGGCACCCGACTGGAGTCGCATGACCAAGCGTGCCAGAATTCCAGCAGCGGCCAGATGGGCTGCTGCCCAGCTACCCTGTTGATAGCGGTAGACGATGGGCCCGGGACGATGCCCGTCATTTTCATACATCGCACCCACCCGGGCGGCGACGAGCAACTCGTCGTCGGACCGTTCGACATCGGGGTGATGGTAAGGTGAGCCGGTGATGCCGCAGATGACAAGCGGGGGATTTTCTGCCGCGAGACTGGCGTCATCCAGTCCCAGTTCTTTGGCGCGTACCGGGGTGAACTGGTGCAGCAGGACGTCGGCGCCCGCGAGACGTTCCGCCAGCGCGCCGCGCCCTTCCGCCGTATCGAGATCCAGCACCAAGCTGCGCTTGCCGCGATTCCAGTTGGCAAAGGGAGCGGTGCCACGTGCGGGATCGCCGCCTGGCCGTTCGATCTTCAACACGTCCGCACCAAGCTCGCAGAGCATCAGCCCGGCAACCTGCACGGCCATGCCTTCGCCGATTTCAATGATGCGGAGGTCGCCGAGCATCGATCAGGCCTTGCGGAAGTTCGGCAGGACCCAGCCGTCCTGGATTGGTGTCCAGTCGACGACCACCTTCATCCCGATATGGACATCTTCCGCATCGCAGCCGGAGACATTGGCTATAAGCCGCGTGCCCGGTGCACCATCGAGATCGACAACGACCGGAACGTACACATAGTCCTCGCCATTTTTCGGGTTTTTGTTGCAAATCGCATAGCTGAATATCGTGCCGGTTCCCGGAAGCGTCGGCCATTTCTTGTCGCGGCTGCCGCATTCGGGGCAGACTGCGGTTGGCGGCATGCGGAAATGGCCACACGCACCGCATTCGCAGGCCGTGAGCTTGTGCTCCTTGGCCGATTGCCAAAATGGCTCGGTGTCGGGATTGGTGGTGATATTGATCTGGTCACCGGGCAATGCTCGGGCGGGGCCGTAAGTCATAGGTTCAGTCCTTCCGCAGGATTAGGCTGGAAACGGGAAGCGATGCCGGGCCACCCGATACAAGGGCGAATTCGGCATCTTTCACTTGATTGATCGCGGTACCGCGGACCTGTTCGACGCCTTCCACAATATGGGTCATGCCGATAATATAGGCTTCGTTCAAATTGCCGCCATGGGTGTTCACGGGAACACCGCCGTTGACCCCCTTTCCGGTTTCCGGATCATAGCGCAGCTTGCCTGACAGGACATAGTCATTGCCCTCGCCTTTTTCGCAGAAGCCATAATCTTCCAGCTGCATCAGCACCATCGGGCTGAAATGATCGTAGATGAGGGCCACGTCCATATCTTGCGCAGACAGGCCGGACTGCGCCCAAACCCGGTCGGCGGTGAATTTGTGACCGGAACTGGCAAAATGCGGATCGGGCATGCCCATCCAGGCAAAGGCGCGACCCCATTCCCGCTGGCCGCCGTGGGCACAGGCGTGGACCACCGCCGGCTTGTGGCGGCAATCCTTTGCGCGGTCCATCGTGGTCGTGATGACGGCAACCGCGCCATCGGTCTCAAGGCAGAAGTCGAGCCGGCGAAGCGGGTCCGCGAGCATTACCGAATCGTCATATTCCTGCTTGGTCAACGGAGCCTTGCGAACCGCTTTGGGCCGGTTGTGGGTATTGGCCCGGGTGGCCATGACAACCTCGCCAAAGGCATCCTGGGTTGTTCCGTACAGATGCATGTGGCGACGCGCGAGCACGCTCATCAAATGGCCGGGACCGACAAGTCCAGATGGTTGAAGGAAGCTGTTTTCGGGATTGGGGGCCGACGCGCCGAATACCACGCCGAGCCGGTGCTGTGGCAATTGCTGCAAGGCCATCAGGGTCAGCGTGTAGGTGCAATCCTCGTTCATCAGCGCGGCGGTCGCCAATCCGATCGCGCCAGGACAGCCGCCACCACCGCTGGTCAGCGTCGCGCTGAAACTGATGTGCGGCATGCCCAGCGTTTCCATCAGGCTCGCGGTATCGAACTTGTCCAGATAGCCGGCGCCGGCCGAGGAATAATAGGCGATGCCGTCAATCTGCTTGTGGCTGATGCCCGCATCCGCGCAGGCGTTCATGATCGCTTCCGCAGCCATGTCGTTGATGGTCCGGGGCCAGCTTTTGCCGCGGACATAATAGTCAGTCGCTCCAACCCCAACGATCGCAGTCTTGTCTTGATTTGACCAAGCCATCCGGCTTCCTCTCTTTCGTTCGATTTCTAGTTATCTAACTAGGTGTAATATGATGGTGAAGGGGACTTGTCCAGTCGTCAAGCAAAATGCAGTTTTCGATATTTGCCTCGGAAATAGAGCAGCGGATCGCGGCGGGGTTCGAAGATGGCCTTCAGCACCCGGCCGACAAGAATGAAATGATCGCCGCCATCGTGAATATCCTGGCTTTCGCATTCAAAGCTGCTGAGCGAACCGGTGAGTACGGGCGTACCGAATTCGCCTACTTCCCATGGCGTGTTCGCAAACCTGTCTTCGCCCTTGCCGGCGAAACGATTGGATGTCGGTTGCTGGCCAATTTGCAGGACATTGACGGCGAAGCGATCGGCTTCGCGCAAGATCGGCGCGCTCCCGGCATTATTGGCAATGCACACCAGCAGCAATGGCGGATCGAGCGAAACGGAGGTGAAGCTGTTCGCGGTCAACCCGATCGGCAGACCATCAGGGTCGATCGCGGTCACGACCGTCACGCCGGTGGCGAAACATCCCAGCGCATCGCGAAAGGTGCGCGCGTCCGAACCCGCCCTGAATTCCGGAGAACTGCGCGGCGCACGGCGTTCCAGAAAATCAATCAGATGCGCACTCAGCGCGTCAGCGCGGTCATCGGTGACCACCATCGCAATATCCTCGACCTCGATCAGTTCGCCTTCGGGCAGTTGATCGACAAAGGCCGCGGCATCGGCATGCGAAACCAGCTGACTGATACCGCCCCTTGCATAGAGCGTGGGCACGGCGATCTTGGACGCGACCCCGGTCAGTCGCTCCGTCATCGCATCTGTGTCGAACGTATCGAACAGCCGAACGTCCCATTGCGCCTGCCCCGGAGCAAGATTTGTCGCTTCCCGAAGCCGATCCCCGATTCTCTCCGACACGGAAGGATCGAGATTCACCGGCAAGTCGACCAGTACCAGCCCGGAAGCCAGCAGGGCAGCATCGCGTTCGAGTGCGGCACAGGCGATCCATCCACCCAGGGTCGAGGCCACTACCACCGGCCGCGTGCCCATTTGCGCGAGCACAGCCCTCAGATCTTCCACAAGCGCGTCAAAATCATAGCGGCCATCTTCCGGCCATTCGCTGCCACCATGTCCGCGCAGATCAAGGCTGATCACACGCCGACCGGCCTTTTGCAGGCTATCCGCCAAGCCGGTCCAGACCTTTCGGGTTTGCCCGGCACCGTGAATCAGCAGGACGGCGGGATCATCGTCCGCGCCGACCATGTCCGCTTCCAGCCTGACCCCGGCAAAGCCCCGATATTCTATGGTACTCATGATCTTCTGTTCCCTGACATGCCGCCCGCTTGCAGCCATTCGTCGAACTGATCCGATCGGCGCTGCATCATCAGGCGCGCGATATCCGCGTCACCGTCGATAATGGCATTCAACAAGCCGCGCTGCAGTTCCCGGGATCGGTTGCGTCGTTCGGGATCGCTGTAAAGACCGATATCCCGCTCACCAAGGCCAAAGCCATAGCCGATCTCAATCACAAGTTCGATCACCGGATTGCCGCAGATTCGCGCAATCAGGCGGGCCATATTCACTTCCGCGGCAATGAATTCCCGCGGCTCATCATATTCATCAATGGCTGCAACAAGTTCCGTCAGCTGTTCGATATCGGCTTGGCTCCGCTGTCTGGCGGCCGCCACAGCCGCCTCTTCAAACACCGGTCGCGTCACCTGCATCACGTCGCCCAGATTGGTACCACGCAGCCGCAGGAAGCGCGTCAGCGACTGGATCGCATCACTGGCGTCGGGACGTTCCGCGAAGAATCCCCCCTTGCTTCCTCGCCGGACGCTGATCAGACGATCCCGCTCCACCATCTTGGCGGCCTGTCTCAGCGTCGGCCGGCTGATGCCAAATTTCCGGAGCAGATCATTCTCCGCCCCGAGATATTCTCCTGGCGTTGCTGCAAGGCTCATATCCACCAGGGCCCGCGCCGTGCGAGTGGCCAGCGTTTCGTTCATCGGCTTAAAATTCATCAAAGCCTCCATAATAGATATCTATTTAAACCTCGTGTAGCCTGTTGTCGAGATATCCATTGCATTGAGTTGTATAACTAGGTATTTGTTGATCAGTATTAAAGTCAAGCCGATTCGAGAGGACATTGCAATGAAACCCTTTGTGTTCAGCGCCGACAGCCACATCATGGAACCTGCGGACATTTTTCTGGAGGGGCTTCCGGCCTCTCTCAAGGATCACGCGATCCACGCGCGGAAGGAAGGTGAATATCTGATCACGGGCACGAAGGACAAGGTCATCTATCGCCTGCGCGTAGGGCAGCACCGTGAAAAGGCACTGGGCGACAATGAACGGCGCGGGATTCGCGAAATCGAAGGCCGGCTCGAAGACATGGAACTGGAAGGAATCGATTCGGAAATCTGTTTTCCTTCATTGGGCCTATGGCTCTACTGCCTGGACAATCCGGAAGCGGAAGCTGCTTCTGCCCGGCTGTACAATGACTGGAACGACAGCTTTCTGGGCGGCCACAAGAACCGTTTTGTCCGCTGTGGGATGCTTCCGGTTCTTGATTTCTCGAATACCATTGCCGAACTCGACTATCTGGCATCCAAAGGCTTTACCGCCGCGATGCTGCCGGCGGTTTCCCCACCCAATCTACCAAAATATAATGACGAGGCTTGGGATCCGGTTTTCGCAAAAGCAGCGAAACTGGGCATCGTGTTCGTCATGCATACCGGTACCGGTCTTGCAACCGTAGTGATCGAACGCGGTCCGGGAGCGGGGATCATCAATTATACCAACCAGATGATGGATGCCGAAGAGAGCGTGATGTATCTTGTCGCCGGCGGCGTGCTTGACCGCAACCCCGGTGCGAAGGTCGCATTCATCGAGAGCGGTGCAAGCTGGCTGGTCGCACTGGCCGAGCGCATGGATGAAGTCTCGGTCGCCCACGCAAATTTCGTCCACCCGAAGCTCAGCCGCGCGCCGAGCCAGATCATCGACGATCAGGTCTGGGCGAGTTTCCAGCACGATCGCGCATGCATTGCTTCGGCTGCAGCGGGTCTTCCCGGCGCGAAAAACGTGATGTGGGGTTCGGATTATCCGCATGCCGAGGGTACGTTCCCGATCAGCCGCCGGCTCGTCGACGAGCTGTTTGAAGGCATGGATGTTGCCGAAGAGGCCCGCCGCGACATTCTCGGTCTCAATGCGGCGCGCCTGTTCGGTGTCACGCCTGAGGTGGCCACAAGCGCAACGGTCGCAGCCTGACGGCTGCGTCCGCTGGCGTCACTGTTCGCCTGCCCTATCGCACTTTCCAGCGGGGAGAGCGTTTCTCCGCAAAGGCGCGCGGCCCCTCTTGGGCATCCTCGCTGTCTTTCCAGGCCGCAAAGGCAGGATAGCTGGATTGGCTGGCGATGGCCGCCGCAACGCCCGATTCCTCCAGCCCGCGGTGGATGGCCTGTTTTGACGCCCGGATCGACATTGGCGAGCCGCGCAAAATATCGTTGCACCAGCGGCTCGTTTCCGACTGGAGTTCCGCTGCCGGCACCACGGCATTGACAAAACCCAGTCGCAAACCCTCGGCGGCACTGATTCTGCGCGAGGTCAGGACCATTCCCATTGCCTGCTTCAAGCCGATCTGTCGCGCCAGGCGGTGAAGTCCGCCGCCCAGAGCAACCGCGCCAACCAACGGCTCCGGCAAGCCGAAGCTGGCATTTTCACTCGCAAGGATGATGTCGCACGCGAGTGCCACTTCGAAACCGCCACCCAGAGCCAGCCCGTTCACCGCTGCAATTATCGGTTTGTCGAGGTCAAAGCGTTCGATCAAACCCGCATAGCCGTTCGCCGGATAGCCGCCATGCCCGTCGGCAACGGCGGCTTCCAGGTCACTGCCGGCACAGAACGCTTTGTCCCCAGCACCGGTTACTATGCATATCTGCTGATCCGCGTCATTTGCAAAATCGTCGAAGGCAGCCTGCAGTTCATGATGCATTTCATGGTTGATCGCATTCATCACCTTCGGGCGATCAAGGGTGATGGTTGTGATGTTTTCCGAAGCGGCGACTGAAATGAATTTCATTGTTCCTCCAGCGGCAGGGGCTTGGCGGTTCTGCCTGCCATGATGGCGGCGATACCGCCAACCAAAAGGCACAGCGATAACGTGGCCAGCGCAGGTTGCAATGATAGCTCGCCATAAGCGGGTTCGAAAGCGGTGCTGAGAAAGCCTGCCACGGTTCCACCAATGCCGGTTCCTGCCAGACCGATGAACATGTTGATGGTGGCCGACATCATGGCGCGCATCGAAACCGGGACCTGTGCAAAACTGAGGGCGATAATCGGACCAAGATGAAGCGTCATCAGGAACTTCATCCCGACAAAGCAGGCTATCGCGACGGCCGCGTTTGATGTGAGCGAGAATGTCAGCGCCATCGGGAAGGCTGCGAGCAGGCCCAATCCTGCAAACCAGCCGTTGAAGCGGGGATTGTTCTTGCCAAATTTGTCGGTCACCAACCCGGCCACGATATTCCCGGCAACCAGTCCCACGGCCATGGCACTTCCCAGCCAGAATCCGGTCTCGGCTATGGACATGGTGTGTACCCTGCGGAAGAACGAAGCGCCCCAGATGATGAATGCGAAGCCGGTGATCGGTACCATAGTCAGAATAACGCCTATCCATCTGAGCGAAATATTTGTCCACATTGTACGAAGCACGATGCCGATACTCACCTGCGGCGGCGGGATAATGAGGTTTCCCTTGCCCCGCCTCGGTTCTGCAGCAAAGAGCCAGACGAGCAAACCCAGGCCAACCCCCGGCAATCCGACCATGATGAAAACCATGCGCCAGTCGAAAAACTGGGATAGCCACCCCGCCAGCCATAGGCCTCCGGAAATCCCGATCGCACTGGCGGCCAGCATCGACGAAATCACAATCGTCCTGCGCTCCGTCGGGAAAATTTCGACCAGAAGGGAATTTGAGGCGGGGCCAGCTCCTGCTTCGCCGGCAGCCAACCCGATCCGCGCAAATATCATCTGCCAGAAACTATTGGCCAAGCCACAAATCGCGGTCGCCAGGCTCCACACGATTACGGAAAGCGTAATGACAAGCCGTCGGTCGCCGCGATCGGCATAGCGCGCGATCGGAAAGGCGGCCAAAGTGTAAAATGCCGCAAAGGACAGACCTGTGAGCAGACCCAGCTGCATGTCATCCAGACCCAGTTCAAGCTTGATGTCATCCTGGAACAAGGTGAAAATCTGCCGGTCGATATAGCTGAGTATCGCGACCAGAAAGAGAAGCGCAAAAGTGAGATTGCGACGAGCAATCGAAACATTATTCTTCATCAGACGCTCAATTCATAAAAAAAGGGAAGGACGGTAAACCGCCCTTCCCGACAGGAATGAGACTTCGAGAGAGGAGCCTCCGATAATATGGTCAGAACTTGATGGTTCCGGTTACCCCGTATGTTGCGGGCTCGTTCCAGCTGGTACCAATATAATTCAGGCCGCCAAGGAAGAGCGTGTACTGGGTGGCACGTTCGTCAAAGATATTGCGTCCGAAAAGGGCAATTTCATAATTATCGTCGTCGCCAAAGGCCAGCGATGCCCGGACATTGGTGATGCCATGGGCGCGTGTGGTTGTGGCATCCAGGATCGCCTGGGCATTGGCCGCATCAAAGCCGCCACCGCCTGCCGTTGTCGTCGGGGCGGTCAGGCGTGCAAACGTCTGTTCGGTTTGCGACATCTTGCCCTGCCACGCGTAGATCGCGTTCAAGCCGAGACGAGCCATGCCCAAATCAGCAGTGTAATTGGCACCAATCGAGAATTGCTTTTCGACAATGCCGACGAACTGGGTATCTTGCTTGTCATTGGGCGTGAGCACACCGCCGACAACAACAAAGCCGTTATAACTGGTATATTTCGGATCGGTAATCGAACCTGCTGCGGTCAAGGTCAAGCCCTTCGCCACCTCAACCGAGAGGTCAGCTTCGACGCCCCAGGTTTCTGTATCAGCATTCTCGAGAATTGTCTGGCTGGTGCCGCCAACATTGAGAATAACGCTACGCTGCGCGCCCTTTACCTTGTTGTGATAGCCGGCAACATTGAACCGGATCCGGCGATCCCAGAATTGCGTCTTCACACCAACTTCCTGCTCGTAGACGATTTCGGGTTGCGCTGGTGCGGTATCGTTCAAAGTCAATGTACGGAGTTGCTGCGCCCCGGAACGATATCCCTTGCTGTGCTTTGCAAATATCAGAATATCGTCATTTACCTTGTAATCGATGCCTGCGGTATAGGATAGATTCTTGAAGGTGTCGCTGCGCGGGCGATTACAATCTTCCTGCGTCAAAGTTCCGCCAGCGAGGACGATGCCAATATTGAACGACGTCGGCAAACAGACGGCAGGAACATTCCCGTTCAATGGATAGACGGCTGATTGCGCGGTCACTCCCTTGTCATCGATCGAATAGCGCAAACCACCGGTGAAACTCAGCGCATCATTGAAATGATAGCTGGCTTGTGCGTACATTCCCATGGAATCGTTATCAATTATGCCTTTAAAACCAGACCAGACAGCCCCGCCGCTTGTCACCGAACGGGATTGGTCGAAACCGGATTCCTTGAAATATGTAAGACCAACCGCATAATCCAGTGCATCATCGAGCCCCTGGCCGGTCAACTGGAGTTCCGATGAATATTGTTTCAGATCCTGGGTTCCTGCGGTGAAATGGCCTGCGGCACTAGATTCGCCATCCAGATCGATAAGGTTCGAACCCTCGATCTTGCGATATCCGTTGATCCACCTGATTTCGCCAAAGTCGGTTTCCAGCGATACTTTGGCCATATAAGTTTGCGTTTTCGTGCTGTTGAACAGACCTTGTGTCGGTGTACCGGGCGATACTGAAGGATCCGTTATCGCAACTTTATCGGGATCGCCGTCAAATTTTGCACGATCAACGGCGCCTGGATCGAACCCGGTCCCGCCGAGATTGAAATAAAGGTTCTGACGTGCAGGCCCGACAATATCGCCATCATACCATTCGCCGGACAAAAGAATCTCCAGCGTTTCGGTGGGCCGGAACGCCAGTTTCACACGGCCATTCAGAGTTTCGCGGCCTTCATATTTTCTGCCGGTGTTGACATCGGTCTTGTAGCCGTCGCGTTTGCCGTAGGAGATGGCACCTCTGACCGCGATCGAATCGTTAAACCCCAAATTAAGGATTGCGGTTCCGGTGCGCTCGTTGAACCGGCCATATGTGCCCTTTACCAGACCGGAAATTTCATCAAATTTTGGATCGTTGGTCTGGATGAGAACGGCACCGGCCGAGGTGTTACGACCAAACAATGTGCCCTGCGGTCCCTTGAGAACCTGTACATTGGAAATGTCCAGCAAGTCGGTGTTCAAACCGTAAGCACGGGCGATATACATTTCGTCGAGATAAACGCCGACTGATGGCTCCAGCGTTGCAATATTGTCATTTTGCACCTGGCCGCGCATCGACAATGCAAAGGCAGTGGGGTTGTTGCCGGAACCGCGAATATTGAAGCCCGGCGTGAATGTGGCTACATCGCCGACCAGCTGCACGCCCTTCGCTTCGAGGTCTTCTCCGGAAAAGGCCGTGATCGTGATCGGAACGTCCTGAATATTGGCATCCTGCTTGGTGATGCCCGTCACAACGATGATATTTGAATCGTCCTCAGCGTCATCGGCTGATTGTTGAGCCAAGGCCGGTGCAGCGGATGCGGCGAGAGCGCCAATAGATGCTGCAGCGAACAATCGAGCGGAAACGCGGTTATGCCTTAATTTCATGATCTTCATCCTCCCAGCAAAGCATTCGGACGTCTTTGCAATGTTGAGTTGTATAACTAAGTCTAATAGGAGGAGCAAGAGGGTTGCGCAAAAAAGTCTCTTTGGGCCTTCATATCATCAATAATAGTGTCATTTGGGCAACATTCTGGCCAGTGAAGGCACGTCGGCAAGGGCGCGGAGCACATCATTGAGATGAGTGCATCCAACGGTACCGGTCAATGTATCGAGCACGGCCTGCCGGAATCCGCCCACCGGCTCTCCAACCATACGGGCCGCCTTTACCGAAGCCCCGGGACATTCGCGGAAAGGGAGGATCAGGGGCAAGGCCTGCAGGGCCAAAAGCCTGTCGCTCGCTTCATCGATCTCGGCATAGACGCGATATTCGTGAATCGCGGTGCGCGTTCCCTGCGGATTGGGTCCGCTGTCCTGAAATCCGGCATCCACCTTGATCACGCCTTCGGCGCGCCAGACATCGATACGTCGCGCACGGCGCGCCATCGGCTTCCCCTTTTGCTCCGGCATCACGTGCCAACCCATGGGATCATCCGGATTGACGAGCGGTCCCACTTCGGTCGACGATTGATCGGTGTGATCGACGCTTCCGTCATCCGCCAGCGAGCTTGCGCCCTCGGTAAAGCCCGTGCAAATATTGACCATCCGCCCCTTTTTCCCGGCGGTGGATTTCTGGTTGTGGCTGGCCATTCGCTTCTGCCAGTCATCGGTCCAGCGTGACCAGTTCCAGCCGGCTACCAGACTGGCACCGGCAAAATCGTCGAGCAGCTGGAAAGTCGGAGTCCCGCAAATATCGCCCAGGGTCGCCGCGAGCGCGTGACGGCTTGCGCCGCCGGCGCGCACGCCGACCATTTCGCCGAGGCGCGGATGGTCGGGAATTGCAGCGATCTCTTGGATCTCCCGCAACGGCGAGGTGAGTATCCGGAATTCGCCCGCCGCCAGCTCGACCGCCTCACCGGTCAGGGGCGTCAACAGGTCCCGCGCCCGGCCGGTCATCAACCAGGGCTGGCCCAATCCATCCGGCCACTCGGAGTCGATGGACGTGGTGCGCCGTATCGATCCGGGACGGCGCAAGGGCGCAGGCCCGGCCGACTGCTGGGCGAAGGGAAATTGCTGGGGGGCGTTCATGATATCAGTTCCTATTTCGGCGGCATGCGGATGGCACCGTCAAGGCGGAGGTTCTGGCCGTTGAAATAGCCATTGCGTACAAGTTCAAGCACCAGACTGCCGAATTCCTCGGGATGTCCGAGCCGCTTGGGGAACGGTACCGACGCCGCCAATCCGTCGAAGATCGCGGGCGCCCGATCCTTTACCGACAGCATCGGCGGCGTCGCGAAAATGCCGGGCATGATCGAATTGACCCGGATGCCAATGTCCATCAGGTCGCGGGCCATGGGCAGGACCAGACCGTTGACGCCCGCTTTCAGGGAACCGTAGCCCACCTGTCCGACCTGCGCATCCTGTGCGGCGGCCGAGGCGGTGAGGATGATCGTACCGCGCTCGCCATCCTCGTTCAGCGGTTCGGCATTCGCCATGCCGAGCGCCGACAGCGACGCCAGCCGATAGCTGGCGATCAGGATCCCCTGCGCCGAGAAGGCGTAATCCTCGGTCGAATAGCGGACATAGTCACCGGTTGTCTTGTCGTAGCGAACGGTCTTGCCGCCTTTGGAGATTTGCGCGCAATGCACAAGGACGCGTTCCTGGCCGTGGGCGGCGCGCGCTGCTTCATAGCCGGCCACGACGCTATCTTCGCTCGTGATATCAACCTTGCAGAACAGACCGCCAGTCGCGTCGGCAACGGCCCTGCCTCCCTCTTCGTTGACATCGAAGATCGCGACTTTCATTCCTGCGGCTGCGAGGGCTTCGGCGCTCGCCCGTCCCAGTCCCGATGCACCACCGGTGACGACCGCTGCGAGTTGATTGTCCAGTTTCATAGTCTGCGTTTCCTTGTCGTTGGTTTATTGAAGAACTTCAAGATTGCCGCCATCGACAACCAATACCTGTCCGGTGATGAAACCGGCGCGATCCGAGCAGAGAAAGGCCGCAGCAGCGGCCATGTCCTCGGGCGTGCCCATGCGCCGGATCGGCCAGCCACTGACCCGTTCGGCAATATGTTCGTCATAGCTCTGACCGGCGGCCTCGGCGATCCTGGTAAAAACTTCCTTGAACTGGGGCGTCGCAATGGCACCGGTGCCAAGCGTGTTGACGGTAATATGGTAGGGACCGAGTTCGGCGGACAGCGTCTTCGCCAGCGCGAGCGCCCCCACCCGATAGGTATTCTGGGCCGCGCGCGGAAGCTTGCGATGCGGCGCCTTCACCGAGTTGGTACCGATCGTCAGGACGCGGCCCCACTGTTGCTGCTGCATATGCGGGATCACCGCTTGTACCGCCCAGCGAAAGGCCATGACATTATTGTTATTTGCGGTAGCGAAAGTCTCGTCATCCACATCTAGAAAAGCCCCCTTGGGTCCGGAATCGACGTTGAAGATCAGAATATCGGGCGCGCCAAAGCTGTCCTGCGCTGCCTTGACCGCCTTGCCAATGCCTTCTTTGGTCGTGCAGTCGGCAGCAACGCCGACGATCTGACCCCCTGTTGCCTTCAATTCTGTGACGGCCGAATCGATAGTCGACTGGGTTCGCGCAGCAATCACGGTCGAGCAGCCTTCGCGCAGAAATTCATGTGCACAACCAAGCCCGATCCCTTTCGATCCGCCGAAGACGAGCGCGACTTTCCCCTTGATGCCCAGATCCATCAGGATGCCTCGCCTTGCTGCAGCTTGAGACGGTCTTGCAGAATATCGTTGCGACCCTGCGGAGCCACCACGGTCGACCCGCCGTCCATCTTGATCGACGTGCCAGTGATATAGTCGGACTTTGCGGAAGCGAGGAACAGGCAGGCGTGGGCAATATCATCCGGCGTACCTGCCCGCCCGACGGGCACCGTGGAGCCATAGGCTGCGAGTCCTTCTTCGCCGAGCACTGCCTTGGCCCGGTCACTGGCGATCAGACCGGGATTGATCGCGTTGACCGTGATCCCCTCGCCGACCACATCACCAGCCGCGGCCCGAATGAAGGCATCCAGGGCTGCCTTGGCCATGCCGTAGGCGGTCATGTTGGGAACGACGCTGAAGGTTCCATTAACCGAGCCAATGGCAATGAATCGGCCACCATCCGTGGCCTTTGCGAGATACGGCCGCGCCGCGTCAAGCAACCACCAGGCCGCCTTGGCGATACTGGCAAAACCGGCCTCCAGTCGGTCATCGTCGACCCGGCCCAGTCCGCCATGTGGAATGTCCGCGGCGGCATGCACGATGATGTCGACTCCGCCAAACGACCGGGCGGCGGCCTCGACCAAGGCGCGACAATCGGCATGCTGTGCGATGTCGGCCGCAAGGCATTCGGCCCGACCGCCCGCCGCTACAATCTGCGCTTTCACCTCTTCACCATAGGCAATGGTACGCGCGCCGAGCATGACATTGGCTCCCGCTGCGGCGAAGGCCATGCCCACCCCGCGCCCGACGCCGCGACCGCCGCCCGTCACAATGACTGTCTTGCCGCTGAAATCTTCCATCATGCAACTCCTTCAAATAATGCCTGAAGCCCTGGTGCCGAAGGCTTCATCGAGGGTGTCCGGGGAAAGTCGGAGACATAGCGGAAATGGACCGGCACCTGATAGGCAATCAACCGCGATTTCAGCCACGCCTTGAGTTCGTCCACGGGCGGTTCGCTGGCGCCTTCCTTGAGGATGATCGCCGCCGCCGGCACTGACCCAAGCCGCTGATCGGGAACCCCGACGACCGCGGATTCGCGTACTGCCGGATGGTCATTGAGCGCCAGCACCACATCATCGGGATGCACCTTGAATCCGCCACGGATAATTGCATTGTCGGCCCGGCCCCTGATGTAAAGAAACCGGTCGGCATCGAGCACGGCCCGGTCCGTGGTGCGAAGCCACTGCATGTCATTGTTGAGTTGCTTGCCTTTCAGCTCGAGCAGCCCTTCCTCACCTGGGGCCAGCGTCTTGCCGCATTCGGGATCGACGACCCGCGCCTCGATGTCGGCGTGCACTCGACCGACGGCACCACGTTTCTGCTTCCACAGCGAGCGGAAATCATCAATCGTCCAGCCCGCAATGGCCCCTGCAAATTCCGTCGCACCATAATTGCCGCAGATCGGAATGCCATATTTTTCCAGAAAGGCATCGACCAGATCGGCCGACAGGGGCGCCGTGCCGGAAATCAGCGCGCGCAGGCTGGCAAGGTCGTCCGGATCAACATCGGCATCGAGCAGCATCCGAACCGCGGACGGCACCGCCGGAGCGACCGCAGGCTTGTTGCGTTTCACGGCATCAACCCACGCCTCGACGCTGAATTTTTCGAGCAATGCGATTTTCCGGCCCGCGGCAAGCGCGGCAATGCAGCCATAGATACCGCCAATATGGGTCAGCGGATTGACGACCATCGTGCATCCGGAATTGAGGCGGGGCGGATCGTCGAAACTGCGGCCGCGTTCATATTTGGTGAAGCCGCGAAAGCTGGCATCAAAGGCTGCGCGACTGAGCGGCACGCGTTTGGGGCTGCCGGTGGTGCCGCTGGTGAGCATTTCGACTGCAACACCGGGTGAAGTCCTGACTTCGGCCCGGATATCAGAGTTGACAACGCGGACCCCTTCAAGCCGTGGCCCTATTTCTATCACAGCCGATCCGGCGTCGGCCAGCGCCTCCATTGCCCCGGGGCGTTTCAGGTCGGTCGCGTCGGCGATCACCACGGGCAGCCCGAGTCCGGCAATATCGGCGAACAGCTTCTGATCGGGCAGGATCGGGTTGAGGGTGACAAGGCATCTGTCTGATGAAAGCACCGCAACAATCGTCGCGACATGCCCGGGGCGATTGCGGAGCATGACGCCGACCCGCGCATCAACCGGCAACCCCATTGTCTCGAGCGCGGCCTCGATCGCCTCAACAACCGCAGCAATCTGCCGCCAGCTGTAATCGCCTCCTTCGAAATCAATTTCGGTTCGTTCGGGTTCGAGCGCCATGATCGCGCGCAATTTTTCGGTCATCAGTGCCATCAGACAGCCAGTCCTCCGCTTGCTTCTATCACCTGTCCGGTCACCCAGCGCGCGTCGTCGCCGAGCAACATCATCACCGCACCCGCGATGTCCTCCGGCTCTCCGATCCTTCCCATGGGGGTGTGCTTGGCGGTTGCCTCATCCCATCCCGGCCTTTCGCGGAGCGCCGCGATAAAATCGGTCGCCACTGCGCCGGGTGCAACGCAGTTGCAGGTTATCTGCCGCTTTGCAACGGCGAGAGCGGTGGAAAAGGTCAGGCTCTGGATCGCGCGCTTGGTCATCGCATAGCTGGCGGCAAAGGGCTGGCCGACCTTGCCGGACATGGAGCCGATATTGACGATCCGCCCGCCGTCGCGCAACCGCGACAGCGCCGCCTGTGTCACAAAATGCGGTCCCTTGACGTTGACCGCAAACAATTCGTCGAACAAGGCCTCGTCTGCGCCCTTCAGGCTTCCGTCGCGTCCGCTGCGCCCGACCCCGGCATTGTTGATCAGGATATCCAGATTGGGTGCGCCGCCAAAGGTGCTGTCGCACGCCGCAAACATCCTCTCGATATCGGCAAGGGACGACACGTCTGCTTGCACGATGAAAGCCTGTCCTCCGCTGGCAGTGATATCGTCGGCCAGCTTCCGGGCGGCGGCTTGGTTGCCGGCATAGTTGATCGCAACATGCGCTTTCGCATTGCCGAGTCGTTGCACGATGGCAGCACCGATGCCGCGCGATCCGCCGGTAACCAATGCGGTTTTTCCGCTGAGCAATCCTGATCTCCCTATGATTATCTGTTGCGACATAATTGACCTAGTTATATAACTGGTGCAAGACTTATATCGAAAATGGTCCAGGAGAGCTGAAGCGATGTCCGACGAGGTGCTGAGTGAGCGCAAGGGTTCCCTGCGCATCATTACATTGAACCGGCCCGATCGGCACAATGCGATGGATGATCCCATGTCGGCGCTCTTCCAGCAGCTTATGAGCATGGCGCTCGAGGAGAGCGAAAGCTGTGCGATACTGATCCGCGCCAACGGAAAATCTTTCTGTTCGGGCCGTGACACCAATGTGCTGGGCCACCGCGCCCGCGATGAAAGCGATTTCCATTTCGTGCGCCGCCACCAGGAAGGCCGGCTGCGGATGCAGGAGTCGACCAAGCCGATCATAGCGGCGCTGAAGGGCGGCGCAATCGGCGGCGGCTGCGAACTGGCGCTCGCCGCCGATATCCGGATCAGTGACACAAGCCTCAAAATGGCACTGCCGGAGATCAATTATGGCGTATTGCCCGACACCGGGGGGACGCAGATGATGACGGCGCTGATCGGACCGTCGCGCACCAAATATATGGTCATGACCGGGCAGCGGATTGACGCGGCGACGGCGCTCGAATGGGGCGCCGTGGATTTCGTGGTTGCGCCCGAAGAACTGGATGCGAGAGCGAAGGAAATCGCTGGGGATATTGCAGCCAAACCGCCACTGAATCTGGCGATGGCCAAGGAAATGATAAACCTGATGCATGGAGCGACCATCCGCACCGGCACGCGCGCCGAACTCTATGCGCAGAGCTATCTCTTCAAGACCGAAGATTATCAGGAAGCGCGCGCAGCCATCCGTGAGAAGCGCGTGCCGGAATATAAAGGCAAATAATATGGCGCTGCCCGATCCTCCTCCGCTGGGCGCCAGAGCGCTGCCCGATGGCTGCTACAGGGGCCAGGTTGTTGCCGTGACCGGCGGCGGTACCGGGCTGGGCAAGGGGATGGCGGTCGAATTCGCCCGGCTGGGGGCCAAAATGGCCGTGATGAGCCGCAAACCGGAACATCTGGCAGCGGGAATCGCTGCGATCCAGGACGTCGGGGCGGAAGCGATCGCGGTCGCCTGCGATGTCAGGGATTCCGAGGCGGTTGCTCGGGCGTTTGACGAGATTGAGGAGAAACTGGGTCCGGTCGATGTCCTGATCAACAATGCCGCAGGAAATTTTCCTGCACCGGCCGAGGAAATGACACCCAACGGCTTTCGGACCGTGGTCGATATCGTACTCAATGGCACCTATAATTGCAGCCGCGAATTTGCGATCCGGCGGCTCGCGCTCGGTCTACCCGGGTCAATCCTGAATATCGGCGCAACCTACAGCTGGACCGGCGGCCCCGGCACGGCCCATTCCGCTGCGGCCAAGGCCGGCGTCACCAATTTGACACAGAGCCTCGCGGTGGAATGGGCTCCCGATGGGATCAGGGTCAACTGCATTGCTCCCGGTCGCTTCCCGCACGATGATCTGCCCGACCATATGACGCAACACCGTGTCGGTGAACGGGGAGACAATACGATCCCGGGCATGCGAGTCGGCGAGGTGCGGGAACTGGGCTGGGCCGCGACCTTCCTGTGCTCGCCCTATGCCAGCTATATCAGCGGTCATACATTGGTCATCGATGCGGCAAACTGGTTGCGGCGCAGCCTGGTCATGCCGGAATTCGTGCCGATCCGCGAGCAGTTCGGCCACCGCGCCCGCGCGGCTGGCACGGCACAGGCAGCAATCGCCCAAACACGGGGAGACAAGACGTGAACGACACGCCGCTCGTGCTGCGCGACGATACCGACGGCGTTTGCACGCTGACCCTCAACCGTCCGGACAAGCGCAATGCGGTGAATCGCGACTTGTTCCGTGAATTCCGCGCCCATATCCGCGACATCGAGGAAAATGGCACGGAGATTGGCGTGCTGGTGATCACCGGCACCGGCGGGCATTTTTGTGCCGGCCATGATCTCAAACAGGCGCCGCACGCCGATGCCCTGGGCTGGTTGCGCCAGGAAATGCTGACGCTGGAACGACTGACGAAGCTGAGCCAGCCGGTGATCGCGAAAGTTCAGGGCAGTTGCTTCACGGGCGGGCTCGAATTCGCCCTCTCCGCCGATTTCATTGTGTGCGGGAAGAGCGCGCGATTTGCCGATACCCATGGCAAATGGGGACTGGTGCCGGGCTGGGGACTGTCGCAACGCCTCCCGCGCCGCATAGGGCAGGCAAAGGCGCTGGAAATGATGCTGACCTGCCAGACCTATACCGGTGCCGAAGCGGCAGCAATGGGCCTGGCCAACTATTGCGTTGCCGATGCGGCGCTGGATGCAAAAGTCGGCGATTTGGCGGCGACGATGCGAGGCAACAGCCGCCACAGCAATGCGCAGAACAAGCGGCTGGTCTACGATACCGACGGCATGGCACTCGATACCGGGCTCAGTCACGAACTGATGCGCAACGCGGGATTCGATCCCCGGATGCGCAGGAAGGGCGAGCCCATTGGTGGCGCTGGGGGCAAAGGCTGATGGACATTGGCTTCTCATCCGCCGAAACGCACTTCCGCGAGCAATGCCGCGACTGGCTCAAGGACAATATACCGACAGGGAAACGCCCGCTGGATGCCAGCGACGCGATCGGTTTCGACAAGGCCTGGCAGCGCCGCCTGTTCGACGCTGGCTGGGCCGGAATTAACTGGCCGACCGAATATGGGGGCCGCGGCCTGTCAATCGTCCAGCAGGTGATATGGCTGGAAGAATATGCCAAGGCGCATGCGCCATGGATCGGCGCAAATTTCGTCGGTATAAATCATGGCGGTCCGACTCTGATCCTCAACGCCAGCGAGGAGCAAAAGGCCTTTCATCTGCCGCGAATACTCAAGGGCGAATCGATCTGGTGCCAGGGTTTTTCGGAACCGGGCGCAGGATCGGATCTCGCCGGAATCACGACGCGCGGACGGATTGATGGCGATGAACTGATCATCAACGGTTCGAAAATCTGGACCAGCTTTGCTCATGTCGCCGACTGGCAGGAACTGGTGCTGCGCACCGAAGAAGGATCGAAGCGTCACGCCGGCTTGAGCTGGGTAATCTGCGATATGCATGCGCCGGGCATCACCGTCCGTCCAATCCGCAAGATGTCCGGGCAGACCGAATTCGCGGAAGTCTTCTACGACGATGTGCGCGTACCGCTCGACAATGTCGTTGGCGGGCTTGGCAACGGCTGGAAAGTAGCGATGTCAACACTGAGCTTCGAGCGCGGCACCGGCTTTATCGCCGACCAGGTCAAGCTGGGCCAGGAGATCGCCGAACTTGTCAGCAAGGCCCGGGCGAGCGGGATGATCGAGGATGACCGCATTGCCGACCAGCTGGCGCAGATGCGGGCCGAGGTCGCCGCTCTGCGTGCGATGACCTATCGCAACATATCAGAGGTCGTACGAACCGGCCAGCCCGGCCCCGAAGCGTCGGTGATCCGCCTGTTCGCCGCCGAACTCGGCCAGCGGATCGAGCGGATGGCGCTGCACCTGATGGGCGAAGAGATCCTGGACTTTGCCTATGGCGACGACGATGCCGTCCATGACTATCTGCGCGGTTTTGCAGCGACGATTGCTGGCGGCACGGCCCAGATCCAGCGCGACATTATCGGCGAGCGACTGCTCGGCCTGCCCAAATCGAGATGACCCGATGGATTTGACCCCCGACAACGACCAGATCGCATTGCAGACGGCGACCAGCGACTGGTGCAGAACCAATATGCCATTGGCGGATGCGCGATCTCGCCGCAGCGGGTTGTGGGACGAACTGGAGTCAATGGGATGGGTCGGCATGACCGCGCCCGGCATGGACCTTGATCATCCGACCGAGGCATTGATCTTTGCCGAACTGGGCCGATTCCTGGCACCCGTCGCCCTGTTGTCGAGCGCGGTTGCTGCACGGTGGACGGGATCCGGCGGCAAGGTCGGGCTGGCCGTGCCGGGAAAAGATATCATACGCGTACTGGACGGAGACAGTGCGCCCCGGGCATTGGGGCTGTTCGCAGCCGCAACAGGCTTCATCAAAAACGATCCTGTCTGCCAAACAAAGCCATCCCTCGATCTGTCGACGAGCGTGGTCCATCTGAAGGCAGACGCGCCGGTCGATCCAATTACCGACCCGCGCGCTGCCCTGCATTTGCAGCTGCTGGCCGCCGCCTTTTCCGTCGGTTGCGCCGATGCCGCCCGCGATATGGCCGCGGACTATGCCCAGCTGCGCCAGCAATTTGGTCGCCCGATCGGCTGGTTTCAGGCGCTCAAGCATATCTGTTCCGACATGGCCGTTCGTGCCGCTGTTGCCCGATCGCAGCTTTATTATGCGGCCTGTACGCTGGATGCGGGAGAAGCCGATGCAGCTTTTCATGTGGCGGCGGCCAAGCGACTCGCCGATCAGGCAGCCCTCGACAATGGCCGCGCCAATATCCAGGTCCATGGCGGAACAGGCATGACCGACGAAGCCGTGCCCCATTTATGCCTCAAGCGCGCGCATCTGCTGCAATTCATCGCTCCGGTCGAGGACCGAATCTTGCTGGCAGATATCCCGTGAGCTTTTGGGAAATCCCGGCATCAGCCGTCAACAAGAGCCTGAAATTCCGTCTCCAGCCAGTGCCGCAGGCCGGGCTCCACCGCGCCGAGAAAAGGCGGCAGCGGCAGCTGGTCGCGATAGGTGAAAAAGCCGGTCGATACGATCATGAACCGCGCTGCGCGCACCTCCGCCTCGTCACTGCCGAACCAGTCCCGAAACGAAAGAAAGATACGGTCATGGAGCAGGCGGAGCGCGATGATTCTGGCCTCGCCATCGGCGACGGCACCAAGGAGAATAGGCAAAGGATTGACATGGTCGGTCGGCGGGAGCACAAAATTTGCGACAATCTGCTTGCCAAAATTCTCTCGCCTAAGGTCGGTGACGATCCGCACATTGAGCGCATGTTCCAGCGCCTCTTCGAACAATTTCAGCTTGCCGCCGAAATAGCGGCTGACCAGCGACTGATTCACGCCTGCCCGGTCGGTAATGTCGCGCACGGTGGTTTGGGTGAAGCCCTTTTCGGCAAAAATATGCTGCGCGGCTTCAAGAATGTACTGGCGGGTCCGATCCGCATCGCGCGTTTTGTCGTTTTTGGCAGCCACCGCTATTTCCTGTTGTTGACTAAGTTTGTAAACGTGTGTTTACTTAAACACAAGAGGAGAGAAATATGAACGAGTCGCTCGCACGATCACCTGTTTTCGAGTTTGACTATATTGCGGATGCCGGATTGCTTGCCGACTGTCACGCGCGCTACTGGGAATTGAAGGAAACTGCGCCACCGGTCTTCTGGACCAGCGAGCATGGTGGGCACTGGATGTGCAACACCGCTGCATCCGTGACTCAGGTCCTGCGACATCCGGAAATCTTTTCCAGCCGATTCCTGTCGATTCCGCCCAACCCGGAACAGCCGAAAATGATTCCCGAATCACTCGATCCGCCCGAGCATCGACCCTATCGCCAGCTATTGCGCCCATTTTTCGAATCCAAGGCGATCGAGCCGCTCGAAGCCCGCGTAGTCGAATGGACCGACCAGCTGCTCGGTGAAGCCCAGGGCAGGGGTGAATGCGAATTCGTCTCCACCATTGCCTCCCGCCTTCCCGTTGCGGTATTCATGGAACTGTTCGGATTCCCCATGGAAAAATTCGACGAATTTCGGAATCTCGTGACCAGCTATTTCAGCGTCCGTGCCACACCAGACGAACGCAGCGCCCTGGCCCAACAAATTCTGGGGCATCTGGGACAGTTGATTCAGGAACGCATGGCTGACCCGCAGGACGACATGATCTCCAAGATCATCGCCTCCGAAATCGACGGGCGAAAACTCACGTTCGAGGAACTGATGTCGATCGGCTTCCTGATGTTTCTTGCGGGCCTCGATACGGTCACCAATGCGATGAGCTTTGGCATGCGGCATCTGGCGCATGACGAGGCGCTGCGCCAACGTGCGATCGATGATCCCGCGGTCATCCCCAACATGGTCGAGGAGCTGTTGAGGCGCTATGCCTTTGTCGCAACGCCGCGCTACATCGTTCAGGACACCGAGCTGGAAGGCGCACAATTGAAAGCGGGAGACTGCATCCTCGCGCCATTGCCGCTGATCGGCTGGGATGAAAAACTGAACGAGGATCCCGCGACCGTGTCGGTAGAGCGTCAATTCTATCGTCACGCCGCTTTTGGGTCCGGCATCCACACCTGCCTCGGCCTCCACCTTGCCCGTATGGAACTGGTTGTCTTTTATCGCGCATGGTTCAGCCGGATCGGTCATTTCCGCCAGGTCCGGAAAGGCGACGAGACCTGCCGGGCTGGCAGCGTCATGGCGCTCGAACATCTGCATCTGGCATGGGATTGAAGCCCATGGATCTGGCAATCTGCCAAGGCCGACGAAGCTGCTTGCAATTACCAGTCAGGTTCGTGACCTTGGCAAAATTTGCTGCGGCATTTTGCCAATCCCGAAGGCAATGTCTGGGAAATCATATAGATGCCGGTGATGCGACCCGGCTCCGGGGGCGAAATGGTCTTCGCCCTTCCAAAAAACCAATTGATTGAAATACCGAGAAAAGGATAACCAAATGGCTAGCACGGCACCCGAAGTCCACCTGCATCTGGGCAATGAGCAACGCAGCAGCGGAAGCGGCGGCACACACCCGCACCTGCACCCCGTCACCCAGGTGGTGCAGGCGGAGATCCCGCTAGCGGGATCCAGGGAGGTCGAGGAAGCCGTCGCCAAGGCGGAAGCGGTTCGCGAAGAATGGCGCCGCACGGCACCCGAAACGAAACGCGACATATTGAACCGGCTCGCCGATCTGCTCGAAGCCAACAAGACCCAGCTGGCCGAAATGGCCGCCCTGGATGGCGGCACGACTCTGCTGGTCGGCGAACGTGGCGTCGAAACGGCGGTCGCATGGACACGCTATTATGCAGGCTGGTGCGACAAGCTGACCGGAGATCTGCTGAGCACCTTCGATACGCGCGGTGAATTCTCCTATTCCGTGCCCGAACCGATCGGGATTGTAGGCATCATCATTACCTGGAACGGGCCGCTGATCTCGCTGGCGATGAAAGTTTGCGCCGCCCTGGCTGCCGGTAACTGCGTCATCTGCAAGCCGGCCGAAATCACGCCCTTTGCACCTGAACTATTTGCCCAATTGTGTCAGCAGGCTGGTGTACCCGATGGCGTTTTGTCGGTCCTGCCCGGCACCGCAGAATGCGGGGACGCGATCGTGCGGCACAAGAAGGTACGCAAGATAAGCTTCACCGGCGGACCGATCACGGCACGCAAGATACTGGCCGCCTGCGCCGAAGAGATCAAGCCATCGGTGATGGAACTGGGCGGCAAATCGGCCAGTCTGGTCTTTCCCGATTGCGACATTCAGGCTGCGGCAGAGCGCGCCGTGTTCTGGACCGTCGGATGTCTTTCGGGCCAGGGCTGCGCCCTTCCCACCCGCCAGCTCGTACACGCGGATGTCTACGACGATTTCGTTGCCCGCGTGAAGGCGATCATCGGCCAGTTCAAGGTCGGTGACCCGATGGACCCGACCGTGATGGTCGGTCCGGTGATCAACAAGGCAGCCGTCGAACGAATCTCCGGCATGTTCGAGCGGGCGAAGGCCGACAAGGCCGCAACCTTCCTGCTGGGCGGTGAGCGCTGCGGAGGGGATCTGGCCGAGGGCAATTTCATCGAGCCTACCCTGATCGTCGATGCCGATCCGGATCATGAAATTTGCCAGGTCGAAATCTTCGGGCCGGCAGTTGTCGTGATAAAATTTCACGATGAGGATGAGGCCGTCGCCATCGCCAACAACAGCGAATATGGTCTTGCCGCCTATATCCAGTCGAACGACTTGCAGCGCGTCCATCGCCTGTCGGAGCGACTGAACGCCGGCGGTGTTTATAACAATGGTGGGTTCCAGATTAACCCGCACACACCATTCGGCGGCGTCGGGATTTCCGGCTTCGGCAAGGAAGGTGGCAAGGCCGGCATCGACGAATTTCTTCACTATAAGACCGTCACCATCGGCGTCGGCGCGCCAATTTTTCCCAAGTAAGGACAGTATTCATGGCAGATTTCAGCAACGAGAATTTCCGTCTCGACGGCAAGGTAGCGATCGTCACCGGTGCCGGAGGGCGTGGCAATAGCATTGGTCGTGCCTATGCCGTTGCGCTTGCCAATGCCGGCGCAAAGGTCGTGGTGGCCGATCTCAACGGCGAAGGCGCCCGGACGGTAGCGGACGAAATTGTCGCCAACGGGGGCGAGGCTGTCTCGGTGCAGGTCGACATCACCGACACAGGCTCGGTTGAGGCAATGGCCACCAGCGCAAATGAGGCATTCGGCGGGATCGATATTCTGGTCAACAATGCGGCATTGATGGTCGAGATTGTCGACAAGCCGCTGGTGCAAACCGACAAGGCGCGCTTTGACAAGGGAATCGGAGTCAATCTCTGGGGCGCGATAAACTGTGCGCAGGTCGTCGCTCCCTATATGGCCAAACGCGGCGGGGGCGCCATCGTCAATCAGGTCTCGGCGGGTGCCTTTCCTGCACAGTCCTTTTACGGCGTCACGAAAGTCGCTTTGCTCGGGGCTACCACGACGCTGGCAACCGAGCTTGGCGGACAAGGCATAAGGGTCAATGCCATCGGACCGGGCATGACCAAGACCGATGCCGGTCTCGCTCTGACACCCGATGACAGTCCGCTGGTGCAATATGTCGAGACCAGGACGCCGATTCAGGGACGCGATACGCCCGACGCGCTCTGCGGAGCGCTGTTGCTGCTGGTTTCTGAGGCGGGCCGGTGGATGACGGGTCAGGTCCTGAACGTCGACGGCGGCTGGGTGATGCGCAACTAGGTTGCGGTCACAATTCTGTTGGCCACTGCCGCGCGGAAGGCTTCGGCATAGCGATTAACGGCGGGTGAAAACGGCTGCGAGGCAGATCGGGCCAGCACGACGTCCGCCCGCCAATGCAGCAGATCAGGGATGTCCAGACGCACAAGCTTGCCATTTGCCAGCGCATCCTCGATCATGGGCGCCATCGCGAGCAGGATTGCGTCACTGTCCGCGGCCATTCGGACCAAAAGATCAAGCCGCTCGCAATTGAGTTGACCAGCGCTGACTTGCGAGGACATTCTGATATCCGGATCCTGTTCGATCGTGGCTTCGGGAAGATTGGGTGCCACGCGTGGAAAATTTCCAAGTTCCGACACTTTCAGTTTCAAGCGGGTCGCCAGAGGATGGCCGGGCCGGGCAAAATAGCCGACGGGAGCTTCTCCCAGCGGTTGAACCGCAATCGCCATTTCTCCTTGCGCTGCGCGCCCATCCGCGATGAAGAAATCCAGTTCGCCGCGCAACAGCCGAACAACCAGCCGCTCCACCGGCAAGACATGTGCCTGCACGGCGACGGGCTGGTTTGGCTGCCACAGCGTCGGTAGCACCTCGTCGAGCAATGTGGCGAACATCGGCCCGACGCCAAAGCGCACCATTCCTGCATCGCCTCGTACCATGTCGCGTACGGATTTCTTCAAAGCTTCGGCTTGGCCCAACAAGGCGCGCGCCTGCTCCAGAATTGGCTGCCCAACGGGCGTAATGATAATTCCGGCAGGATTTCTTTCAAACAATATCAGCCCAAGTTCTCGCTCAAGCGACTGGATGCTCCGACTGAGCGCTGGCTGCGATATGTTCAGCCGCGCGGCGGCGGCTGTAAAAGAGCCTTGGTCGGCAACACCGACGGCGTGACGCCACTTGTTCAATTCCATCTGGAAGATATGCAGTAGACGCATGACAAAAGCAACCAATATGCATTAGACTTATTGTAGATTGTCAGCCATTCCCAGGGGCAGGAGGGCCGGTGATGCAGGGACAATATTGGATTTTTTTGCTGATTCTGGCGATTCTGGTCATTGAAATCATCATGGGACGCCACAAGGGGGTACACCGGCGGCAGGATTTTTACCTGCTGGCAACGGTAATCGTCGCATCGCAGGGCACGCGTATCGCCACTGCCTGGCTGACCGCGACATCGATCGGCCTGTTGATCCCTGCCTATAAGAACGCCTTGGTAGCGGCTCCATTCTGGACCAGCCTGCTGGTGCTTTTCCTGATCGCGGAATTCCTGCAATATTGGATCCACCGTCTTGCGCATAACAGCAAGAAACATCCCCTGCTCTTTGGCATGCACCGGACGCATCATTCTGCTCCCTATGTCAATGTAACGCTGATGTGGCGGACCAACCTGCTGTGGCCGTTCGTCCACAGCTATACCTGGGTCGCAGCCGCAGCCATATATCTAGGGCTCTATGCCCAGGCTGCGACCTTTTATACCGTCATCATGGCGTGGAACGCGCTGACCCACAGCGATTGGCGATGGGACGATGCGATAATCGCCCGTGTCCCCGGTGGTGCTAAACTGGTTGCTGCTGCCGAGTGGATCGTGGTCACTCCGCGTCTGCACCATGTTCATCATGGCTATGGCAGGGACGGGGCCAATTATCGAAATTTCTGCACGTTCTTCAGCTTTTACGACCGGTTGTTCGGCACCCTGCATGTACCCGAAGGCCGGCCCTGGCGCTATGGCATGCCGGGTGGCGAGCCGCACTGGGTCCGTCAGCTGCTTTTTCCGCTGGTACCGCTGGACAAATCGAAAAAGAACTAGCCTGTAAAATGCTCGCCATCTGGAATGCCCGACAAAATCAATCGAGCAAATATGCTTCCATCTTTTCCAGCTTATCCTTGGTGACGAACAATATCTCGTCGGCATAGGCGGCAATCGAGCCATGCTGCTCGACAATTGCGGTGAAGGCATTGTCAAGATAATGGGCCTCTACCGACATCAGGGTCCGGATCGCATCATCCTCAATCTGCTCGCCGTGATTGCGCCGGATGGCAACGGCACCAGCGGCGATCCGCCGGTCGATATTGCCGGCAACATTGGTCAGCAAATAGTCCGCCCTAATGTCATCGTCATGCACGCCCAACAGCTTGTGCAGCAATCCCACTGCCAGCCCTGTTCGGTCCTTGCCTGCGAGGCAGTGGATCAGGCTCACGCCCTTGCGGGTGGCGAGAGCATCGAAATAGAGCCGCAACGTCGCCACAAGATTGGGCCTGAAGGGCATGTTCTTGTAAAGGCGCGCCATCGCATGGCTTGCCTGCTCGGCTGTCCTGACCGCCTCGGCGGCTTCAAGATGTGGCGCCGTCCTACTTTGGTCAGCGGTTTCTCCCGGTGCAAACAGGATTTGCGCGCCGAACCCTTCGGGCCGGGCACAGGGATAGTTGACCCGCTCGCTGTCGCCACGCAAATCTATCACCGTGGCCAGATTCAGGCTGGACACTGTTGCCAGATCATCTGGTGTGGCGTCCTGATGCTGACCGGAGCGATAGAGTATCCCTGTCCTGAAACTAGAACCATCTCGCGCCCGATAGCCACCATAATCGCGAAAATTATGGATGCCCTCCATCGACAGAATACGGTCTTGCATCAGGTGGAATTCCTCAATTCATGTTTCAGCACCTTGCCCGATGCATTGCGCGGCAATTCGTCCACGATGCTCAATCGCTCGGGTGTTTTTTGCCGTGCAATCCCCGCCGCTGCAAAATGACTGCGGATATCTTCGAGGGTGATTGCGGCACCCGGGGACAGGACAAGACAGGCCCTGACCACCTCGCCCATCCGTTCATCGGGTGCTGCAACGACGGCGGCATCCGTGACGCCATCGAGACGGAGCAGAACCGCCTCGACTTCCTTCGACGAAATATTCTCGCCACCGCGAATGATGATATCCTTCTTGCGGTCGGTGATCAGCAAGAAACCCTCGGCATCCAGCCGGCCAATGTCGCCGCTGCGATACCAGCCGCCGGGAAGAAAGGCCGCTTCGTTCAGCGCCGGATCAAGATATCCCATGAAAAGTTCGGGCCCGCGGGTACATATTTCGCCTTCCTCGCCGGATGGCACGTCCTTGCCGTCATCATCGACAAAGCGAATCTCGGAGCCGATTATTGCGCGGCCTTCCGTGTGCAGCTGCTTGTCGAGCGGATCCTCGACCACGCCCGAGGTCACCGTCGGATGCTCGCTTGACCCGTAGCAATGATATACCGCCAGGCCTTGGCGTTGACACGATTCGATGAGCGAAGGTGGCACCGGCGCGGCACCAACTAGATATTGGCGCAACGATGTAAGATCATGACCATTGGCTTCGGCTGCCGCCATCATCCCCGAAAGGTGAAAGGGAGTTCCCGACGAACTTGTCACGCGACGGCTTTCAACCAGTTCTGCGGCAAGCGCCGCATCCCACTGGTCCATCAGCACCAGAGGCGATCCCTGGCAGAGATAGCGATACATGGACAGGGCACCGGCGACATGGCCTGGCGGCCAGGGCGAAATGACCGCGTCGTCGTCCGATCCGCCACGCATCAGACGCATGGTCTCCAGCTCGGCGAGCAGACCGCGCGCCGAATGCATGACACCTTTGGGGTCGGCTGTGGTGCCGGAGGTAAAGACCAGCACTGCAAGATCGTCGGGATTGGTTGGGACGGGGTCTGAAACAGGTCCTTCGGCTTCGAGCTCTGCAAATTCCGGACCGATGACAACATGGCGTTCCAGCTTCGGACATTCACCGCAATCGGTGACCATGTGCAGATAATCGACGCCCCGGAAACTGTCCGGCGTGAAAAGCCATTTGGCGTCAGACTGGCGCAGGATGAAGCCAAGTTCCTTCGCACCATAGACGGTCACTATCGGGAGCATCACCGCCCCCGCATGGGCGGCTGCGACGGCCACCACCAGCCACTCCCGCCAATTGGGCAGCATGCAGCCAATGATATCCCCGGGCACGATGCCCGCGGTCATCATTCGGGTGCCCATTCGCTGCCCCGCAGCGAAAACATCCGCCAGACCCGTTTCGCATGGCCTGACATCGGATGCCACGGTTAGTCGTGTTTCCGGCCGCTGATGCGCTGCATCAGCCATTTTTTCTATGAAATTGGGGCTCATGCCGGCAATGAATCGACGATCCGGTCACCTTCACCGCGCGCGGCCCAGGTTTCATTGGCGTTGCGCAAGTGAAGCCGCCAATGTTCGACGGCTTCCTCGACATCCCCGTTTTCGATCAGGTTGATCAACTTGGCGTAGGACTTGAAGCCCGTCCGGATGCTCTTCTGTCGCTCTTCCGTCGATCTTGGATGGCGGCGCTGATAGTCATTCTGATGGGTGCGGGCGAGGTTGAGCAGCATACGGTTCATGAAACTCAATGTCTTGTTGCCTGTCGCTTCGACCAGCACCTGATGAAAATAGGCAATATTGTCGATGAATTTGTCATATTCTTCGTTTGCGAGCATGTCGCCGAGTTCTTCGAGTACGCTTTTCACCTTCGCCATGCCTGGCGTCTGCCCCTTGGCAATCGCCAGCCAGCGGACCACCGTCGGTTCGATTGCGAGACGCGCGGCGTAAAGATCCGCGATTGTCGTGGATTGTGATTCGAGCAGATAGCCAGCATAGCGCGACACGAGTTCGGTCGATGGACGATGGACCCGCGCCCCGCTTCGGGAACCACGCACAACGCTGATCAGGCTTTCGGCTTCGAGAATGCGAAACGCCTCTCGCAGGGTCGGACGCGAAATGCCCAGTGTCACCATCAACGTGCCTTCCGGCGGCAAGGAGTCCCCTTCGTTCAATTCGCCGCGGATGATCTGTTCGCGGATCTGGTCAGCAACAAGTTCAGATGTTTTGGGAACCCGGATTCGTCCGTTATCACTTTCGCGCTGCAATTTTCCCACCCTTTTGCTCAAGTCCGTCGACTTATGAACTGCCATATCCAATCATTAGGACACCAAATGCAAATCTGCAATCCGAACGTCAATCTGCCGGTTATAGGCCAAAGGACAATCCTTCATTGAGAGTCCATTTGCCGTCACGTCCGCGAACCCAGCCAGACGCTGCCCCTGTGCCACCATCTACCGGCAAAAGAATACCGGTGATATAGCTGGACATCGCGCTTGCCAGAAAAACCGCTGCATCCCCGCATTCCATGTCGATGCCTTCCCGTCCCAGGGGTATCAGCCGGTTCATCGCCTCAATCTGCTCGTCGCTGCGTTTCAACCAGGTCGTCGGATCGACCTTCCCAGTTCGATTGCCCTGATTTCCGGGTGTTATGGTGTGATCGGGCGCGATGCAATTGACGCGGATATGGTGCGCAGAGAGTTCCAGTGCCATGGATTTGGTGAAACTGAGCATGCCGGCCTTGCAAGCAGCATAAACCGCAAAATTCGGCGCTGCCCGAACCGCTTCGATGCTGGCAACATTGATGACCGATCCGCCGCGACCAGCCTCCACCATATGCTTGCCAGCGGCTTGCGTCGCAACCAGCATCGACATCAGGTTGATATCAATATGCTTGCGCATGCTGCGTTCGCTCTGCTCAAGGAAGGGACGCGCTGCCACCCCGCCGGCATTGTTGACGAGAATATCCAGCCTTCCAAAAAATCCGATAGTTTCGGCTATCGCAGCGCGGAGCGCGTCTGCGTCCATCACATCGCCCGTAATTGGCAAGGCCCGTTGCCCGGAACTACGAACTTGTTCTGCGGCTTCCTTGGCCCGCTCCCCGATAATATCGAATATCGCAACATCAGCACCGGCTTCCGCGAGGCGGATCGCAATGGCCCGGCCAATTCCGCCGCCTCCGCCCGTAACGAAAGCGGCCTGCCCATCAAGCCGGATCCGCTCAGTCATCAATATCTACGCCCATGACGGCACCCGTGACATAGGCAGCATAGTCGCTGACCAGATAGGCGGCCAGATTACCCAGTGTTTCTCCGGTTTCACACGTCAGAATACTGTTCACCCTAATGCCGTCACGGGCCCATTCGACGCCCAATGTCTTGGTAAGATTGCCGAGTGCACCGGCGGCGGCGGCCTGATCGGCACCCAGTGCCTGTTCGGGAGCACCGACAAAGAGGACTGTCCCTCCCTGCCCGCGTGTTCGGCATTGGTTCGCAAAATCCTGGGCGCCCAGGAAGCAGCGATCCAGTCCGGCATCCAGGCTGGCTCGCCATTCGGCATGACTTAACTCATGAGCGGGTTTCACCACAGGCGGCTGTGCGACATGGACCCAGATATCACAATCACCCTCCGCAACGGGAGTGGCTCCCTGGGAGGTGAGTGCGGACATGATCGCCGGACTGGCACCTTCGACGCGAACAGATTTTCCACTCAGCCAGCCGGTCATTGCCACCCCCATGGCCCGTCGGCGCGTTCCCGCGGCGGAACGAAGTCGGGCATCATCAGCGAGCGGCGGAGGCTCTCGCCCCCATCCTGGACAATCACTTGCCCCGTCATCGCTCCGAACATCGGCGTGCAGATCATCGCCGACAGCCAACCAAACTCCCAAATGCTGCCAGTCCGGCCAGCGGGGATCATGTTCTGCAGTGGCTCGATCCCACCGTCGCGTTGCCCGGCCGTCGAGGTCTCGTGCGGGAAGAAGCCTGCCGCAATGGCATTGACACGAATGCCATAGAAGGCCCACTCGGCCGCGAGTTTTTTGGTCATCGTCGCTTGTGCGGTCTTGGCTGCTGCGCTGTGTGCGTCACCTGGAAAGCCCGTCCAGATATATTGGGCGCTATTGTTGATGATCGCCCCACCCTCCCCACATGCTATCCGGCGCCGGACAAATTCGGCAGAACATAGAAAGGTTCCGTCAATGGCGATACGCGTCACGGCATTCCAGGCATTGGCCGAAATATCCTCGGCAAGCACCGGAAAGTTCGCACCGGCATTATTGGCCAGCAGATGGATGGGGCCAAGTTCTTTTTCCGCTTCGTCGAAGGCCGCTGCGACCGCATCGGGCTGGCGAACATCGCAGCTGATCGCATGAGTCTGGACGCCGAGCGCAGCGATCCGGGCGGCTCCATCCTGCGCACGTTCCAGATTGCGCCCCATCACAGCAACCCGGGCGCCTCCTTGCGCGAACGCTTTCGCCATCGCGAGACCCATGCCCGAACCGCCTCCGGTCACCAGGACCGTTTGACCGGCGAATATGTCCGCCGGATAAGGTGGGTTATCAAATGGCGGCGGTGTTGCAACAATATGATGCTGAGGTACGGGCAATCGAATCTCCTGCGTGCAGGGTTGCGCCTGAGTAGCGGGCGTGTCAATAGTTACATAACTAGGTTATACAGGAATAGACGATGGAAATCATTGCGGAAGGCTTGGCGTTTCCCGAAGGTCCGGTGGTTATGGCCGACGGATCGGTAATTGTCGTAGAACTGGCCGGTGGCCGAATTACGCGCTGCTGGAATGGGCGCACCGAAACGGTTTGCGAGATCGGCGGCGGCCCCAATGGCGCGGCGATTGGCCCCGATGGTGCGCTTTATGTGTGCAACAATGGCGGGCTGGATCTGGAAAGATTTCAGAACGCGCGCGGACCTGGCCACGAAGGGCGGATCGAGCGCGTTGATCTGGAAACCGGAAAATTCGACCGCGTCTATGACAGCTGCGACGACCTGCCGCTTGAAGCGCCCAATGATATCGTTTTTGACGCCGACGGACGGATCTGGTTTACCGACCTTGGCAAGACGCACGATGGGATTCACACGGCCAGCGGGCTGTTTACCGCACTTCCTGATGGTTCGGCCATAAGCGCGATCAATCGCCACGCGGTTTCCTACAACGGCGTCGGCATCTCTCCCGACGGGTCTCAAATCTATGTCGCTGACACGCATCAGGCACAGCTGTGGTGCTATGAGCACAAGGTGGAGGAACAGCGACCCGCCTGGATAGCCACCGCGCCGGGACCCGTGGGATTCGATAGTCTTGCCGTCACCGCGTCCGGCAGTATCTGTGTGGCGACACTATATGAGGGGGGAATATCGACGATCACGCCTGAGGGAAAAATAGCAAAATTCGGTATAAGCGACGAAACCTACGTCACCAATATCACCTTTGGCGGAGAGGATATGTGCACCGCCTATATCACCCTGTCGCAATCGGGACGGCTGGCGAAAACGCGATGGGACGAGCCGGGCTTGCAGCTGAATTTCAATGGATGAACCTGCCATCCACCGTGATGCGATCCGCGACCTGCTCGCGCGCTACACATATAATGGTGACCGCGGGCGCGTGTCCGAATTGGCGGCCTGTTTTGCGGCAGACGGCATGCTGGAATATCCGGGGGCGAGTCCTGTCGGGCCACGGGCGATCGAGGCCGCGCTGTCTTCCGGCAAGCGAAACAGCAAGCTCACTTTTGTCCGCCATCATATCACCAATCCGCTGATTGAAATTGATGGCGGGACCGCGACTGCGCGCAGTTATTTTGCAGTACACAGCGATATCGGCCTCGACCACAGCGGCACTTATGATGACCGGCTGATCTGCACCGCCGATGGCTGGCGATTTACCTATCGCCGGGTGCGAATCGACTGGCAGGCGGACGCCTCGCTATTCCGATCAATGGTGAGCCGGTAGACTCAAGTTATCCATTGGGTGTCGGATTGACAGAGCAATGTCATGATTGCTGCACCCGGCGTACGCGGTTCGTACTGGAAAATGGGCGCAATACGATGCGCTGATTAAGGCCGTCTATGTACAATTCGTTCGGGTCGAGGTACCGGTGAACAACGCCGATGCGGGCAAGCCCGGCGTCATCCAACACCACCGGCGCGCTGCTCCGGGTCGATGGCGGACAGCGTCAGGACTCGCCTAGCGGCGGAAGTCGGCCAGCCGCTGATCAAGGATCGCCTCCGCCTCACCGATAATTCGGTCGATCAGTTCCTGGCAGGTCGGGATATCGTGAATCAGCCCCTGGATCATCCCCGCCCAGAAAACGCCCTTGCTGAGATCGCCGGTCTCCAGCAGTTCGCGGCCGGCCGTTCCCGCGACCAGTTCCTGCACATCGCTGAATTTGGCATCGGGCTCGGCGAGACGGCGGACAACCTCTTCGCTGACCTCGCTCCTGCCTACACGCGCGGTATTCTTGAACTTCCGGAAAATGAGAAAACTGCCCCGCTCGTCATTGTCGACATAGGCCTGCTTGACATTGTCATGAATCGGCGCCTCTTTGGTGGCGCAGAAACGGGTACCCATGTTGATGCCTTCGGCGCCAAGCGACAGGGCCGCGATCAGACCGCGGCCGTCACCGAAGCCGCCCGATGCCAGCATCGGTATTTTCACCTTGTCGGCGGCAGCCGGGATGAGGATCAGCCCGGTGATATCGTCCTCTCCCGGATGGCCCGCACATTCGAAACCGTCAATCGAGATGATATCGCACCCGGCTCTTTCTGCCGACAGCGCGTGGCGAACCGCCGTACATTTGTGAAGGATGGTAATGCCTTTCGGTTTCACCCGCTCCCATATTTCCCGAACCGCGGGCGTACCCGCCGTTTCCATGATCTTGACGCCGCTCTCAACCACCGCATCGGCATAGGCGTTATAGTCCGGAGAATTGATGGTCGGGAAAACGGTGAGGTTCACGCCGAAGGGCTTGTCGGTCATCGACCGGCATTTTTCGATTTCTTCGCGCAGCGCCTCTGGCGTCGGCTGGGTCAGGGCGGTAATGATGCCCAGACCGCCGGCGTTTGATACCGCACTTGCCATTTGCGCCGTGCCGACCCCTTGCATTCCGCCCTGAACAATCGGATGTTCGATCCCCAGCATCTCCGTAATCCGCGTGTTGAAAGCCATTCGCCAATTCCCTTTCTATACCTATATAACCTAGTTATACTTCTTAATCATATGTGACAAGAGGTGAACCAATGAGAAGCCAAAACAATATCGCTCCCCATGCGGTAATCGCTCAACAGCTGGGGCCAGTCGAGAATTATCGGCTTGTGCCGCATGATCCGGGTTCGCCCTTGAATAGGCAAGTGCGCATTTCGATCCGGGCAGCGGGAATCAGTTTTGTCGATGTGCTGACGGCAGCGGGCGGATATCAGGTCCAGCCCCCCGTGCCCTTCATACCTGGCAGCGAATGCGCGGGCGTTGTCGAAGCAGTCGGCGAGGAAGTGTGCGGCTTGGCGGAGGGCGACAAAGTGGTTGGCAGCGGTTGGGGCGGCTTGTTCGCCCATGTCGCCAATCTGGCCGCACCGGCGGTGCGCAAGATGCCGGAAGGAATGTCGTTCGAGGAGGCCGCGCTATTCCCGGTAAGCTATGCGACCGCCTGGCATGCCCTCGTCGACCGCGGAAGCTTGCAGGAAGGGGAAACATTGCTGGTCCTCGGTGCGGGTGGTGCGACAGGCTATGCAGCGGTCCAGATCGGGAAATATCTGGGGGCATATGTCATTGGTTCGGCATCAAGCGACAATAAACGAAAAATGGCGGTTGCAGGCGGCGCCGATGCCGTCGTCGACGCCACTACGCCAGACTGGCGGGATGCCGTCAAGGCTGCCAATCATGGCAAGGGAGTCGATGTGGTTTTCGATCCCGTCGGCGGCGCGGCGACCGATCCTGCCTTCCGCTCCCTCGGCTGGAATGGCCGGCATCTGGTGATCGGCTTTCCGGCGGGCATCGCGTCCCTGCGGACCAACCTGCCGCTGCTCAAGGGCGCCAGCCTGATCGGGGTCGATATCCGGCAATTCGGTATTTTTGAACCGGAGAAAAGCGAAGCCAACCGGGACCTGATTTTCGCACTTGCCGCCAAAGGCACGCTGCGGCCCCCCATTGCGCGCGCCTACCCGCTGGAAGAATTCCGTACCGCCATGCAGGATGCAGCGGAGGGCAAGAGGGCCGGACGGATCGTCCTGACGATGACCTAGGCCCAGGCGCTGGAAATTGCGGCAAGCCGCGCACGCCAGTCGGGAATAGCCGGCAAGGCCACGAATTCACGCACCAGCCGGGCGACAAGGTCGGCAACCGGTTCAACCGCGTCGACAAGCCCCACGCTCTGGCCGGCGCTCCAGATATCGCGCCATGGCTTCACCCCGTCCGGCATCGGTGAGCGGACGCCCGGCAATGTTTCGGGATCAAGCCCGACCGCTTCGATTGACGGGCGCATCCAGTGCGCCGGCACGCCATTCATCGCTGCCGATGCAACGATATCATCAGCCCCGACGACCGGGATCATGGACCGGTGTCCCTCGACGACACCGCTTTCAGGCGTGGCGATGAAACGCGTTCCCATGCAGGCGATATCGCCCCCGAGCGCCAGTGCCGCGGCAATGCCGTGGACGTCGGCGATGCCGCCCGCCACGATCAGCAATCCGCCGAACTTTCTCCGCACCGCCGGTACAAAGGCCATCGGCGTCAGGAAACCGGTATGACCGCCCGCACCGGAACAGGTCAGCATCAGGCCGTCGACCCCTGCCGCAATTGCCTTTTCCGCATGTTTCATCGTCGTCACATCGTGAATGATGCGCCCGCCCCAGCCATGGACCCGCTTCGTCAGCGCTGACGGGTCACCGACGCTCGAAAGAACGAGAGGCATGCGCGCACGTTCGAGCATCGCGATACGATTGGCGGCCGCCGGATCGCTTGCCCAGCGTGCGGGCAGATTGACGATAGGCGGACCTCCTTCAATGCCATCGAGCGCCGTCAGATAGTCTACAAATATTTCGTCCGAAGTGGCGGTACCCCCTTGCCAGCCTCCAATTATTCCAGCCCGGCAGCAGGCCGTGGCAAGCGGTACCGACGAGGCAAAGCTCATCGGCGCGCACATCAGGGGCAGCGACAGGTTGGTCAGCATCGCCGTCAGCCAGTCGCCTTCAGCGCGTCGAGCATCCGCACGAAATGCTGCGGATTCCAGACATCCTGGTCCTCGCCCCAGCCAATGCCGCCGTCGATATCCCAGCGCATCAGCTGATTGACGCCATAGCCGGCCTCGCTCATCGTGCTGACGGTGAAGCCTTCGCTGGTCATTTCGCGACCCAGCTCATCGACCAGTTCGACCTGCATATGGGTAGACCATCCGGTCTTCGGATTGCGGAAACTGCGCATGCGCGATTTGCTCGCATCCAGCGTGCCAAATTCACCATCTCGCCGGATCCAGCCGGCGTTCATCGGTGCCCAGCCCTGGGCATCGGCATCCTGCAAGCGGGCAAAGCCCAGAAATCCGGTACCATCGGGGCGGTGGCCGAATATATATTGAATACGCCCGCGCCCTTTTTCCCGCTCAATTTCGCGCCAGCGGGCACCGCCGGGATGCTTTACGCGATCCATGTCGCTAGCATATTTCTTTGGCGATGCCGCATAAGGACCGCCGCGCGGGCCCCATGTGCGGTCCCGCACGCCGATGCCATCGATACGGATGCGCTCGCCGCGCAAGGTCATCCAGCCTTCAACATGGCCAAGCTGGTCAAAATGCGGGGTTTGCATGAAAGGGGGCCTGCCGGGAGGAAAGCGATGCGGTTCGTGCAGGCCGCTATGGGTAAAATCGAGCGCAAAACCGCGTGCCGCATCTTCATATTGCAGCAGATATTTCATGCCTGGCTCCAGCATTTTGAGGCTGTAGCCGGGGCCATGCTTGTCGCCGGGAAAGGTGATGTCGCGCAGATCGGGATCATCGGGCATCGCCGCTTCCTCGACCTTGCGATAATAGGCCATGCGCGCAGGATCGAAGCCTTCGTCATCCCAGGCAAATATCCGCCAGGTCACGGCCTTGCGATTCTGATAATAGGGTGCATGAATCCAGCAACCGATTTTCCGCTCGGGTATGTTGAACGACCACCAGTTCGTTTCGGTTTCATAGGGGTCGTCCGACAACTGGTGATAGCAATCATCCTCGGCGGCAAATACAAGTTTCTCGGTCATGTTCTCTCCTTATCCTGATCGTTCATTGAGGCCGTAGCCGATCTCGTCGTTCCAAATATAGCGGGCCAGCGCCTGTTTCATCAGCACGCCGGCGTGCGGGTCCTTGCCGTAGACCGGCGGTGATGCGGCATTGGCGCCCCAATCCTTCATCGACCAATAAAAGGCCCGCACATCCTCTCCCGAAATATCAACCAGCCCCAGCACATCGCTGGCCAATTGTATCCAGAAAGGCCCCTCGTCCAATTCCCTGTGTCGGCGCGGAAACTGCAATATGCGCGCCGGGCTGAGCGTCTTGCCGTCCGTCGTGTACGCCTCGCTGAAGGAAAAGCGACCGTCCGCACCGATGTTGACCATGACCCCGAAGCCCTTGCCGCTGGGGAACAGCCCGCTCATCCAGCAGGTGCCCGCCATGCCGGTCAGATTGCGCACGCCGCGCACATGGCAGCGCAAGCCGACACCGCTGAAGTCTTTCGGGCCATCCGGCGTCTCGACACGGCCGGTGACGCGGACCAGCTGGTCATAGCGGTAGCTTTCGGGATGAATGCCACTGCCCAGGCGTCCCGCGATCCAGAGTCCAGCCGGCCCCGCCATCATTTGCACCGCTTCGGCGGTCATCGTGCCGTTCAGCCATATCGGGGCTGCAGCCTCTGATTGCAGCGCGAAGGAGATTGCCGCATCCGGCGTTTCGTCGTCGACCGTGCCGCTCCGTTGCCCCGTATCGGAGGTCGTGAAAGCTGGAAGCTGATCCACCCCATAGGTCCAGCATCGAAAGGGCTGGATACACTGATAGCGAACATGGGCTGATCCCGGCGATGCGCCGTCGTCAAAGCCGCCGGTGTCGGCGCGCTGCCGCAAGATGGTGCCATCGGGAAGAAACAGCGTGACCATAGCGTGCATCTGGCCGTTCTGGATGCGGGGATGGATATTGACACCGATATCCTGATCGGGATCATAGGCCCAGAAATTCATGGTTTCGGCCGCTTGCGGATCCGCTTCGAGTGGGCCGGTCAGCGCGTGGTCCTGCTCAGGGCCCAGCCCGCTTCCATAATCAATGGCCATATCCATTCTCCTCAAATCGCAACATCATAAGCGGTGATATAATCGTAAAATTCGGTGCGGATCTGATCGACGCTCATCCCATATTGCTCGGCGCTATAGTCATGCTTGCCGTGCTTGTCCTGGCGGCGGTCGGACAGCAAAGCCGCCATCGTTTCCCGCGCCTCGGTGTCCAAAGCGATATTCAGCCCGGCATAGAGCCGTTCGACCGTCGCCATCTGGTCGCCGATGAAGTCCTTATATTGCAGATCGAAAAAGCGATCGGCCAGCTGCGGATTGGCTGAGCGGAAGGCCATCGCCCGATCCATCCCCTTGCGCCATTTGGCACTTTCCGCGTGGCCGAGTGCGATACGATCCACCGGATTGCCGCTGGTCTCGTGGAGATAGGCGATCAGGCTGGCATTGGACGGCATGATCGCTGCCGGGTCGCGGTGGGTGAAGATGATACGGGCATCGGGATAGGCGTCGAACAGGGCGTCCAGGGCGAACAGATGGGGCGGTGCCTTGAGCACCCACCAGTCGCGTGTGTGGAAGGCCTGCAGATGCTGGAGCACATGCCGGTGGAAGGTGAACGCCGGTGCCATGTCGCAGTCGAGCAGCCATTCGACATAGGCAGGCAGCGCCCGCGATGCGGCAAAATTCAAGGACCGGAAGGCCATTTGCATGATGCTGTTGTCTTCATCGGGCAGTGTCGCACCCATCGCATGCATGGCACGAAATTGCGCTGGCAGCTGCTCGATGGCGGCTTGCGAGACAGCGATCCTCGGATCGGTCAGCGCCGTTTCGGCTCGCGGCGGCGGCGATGGCGCGGCCAGTTCCCATGCCAGCGGACTGCGCGCCCGCGGGTCTGCGGCGAGCAGCGCGTGCAATATGGTAGTGCCGCTGCGGGGAAATCCGACCACGAACAGGGGCGCGACGATCTTTTGCTCGGCAATTTCCGGATAGGTCACGCGATCAGCATAGAGGCGCAACCGCTTTTGCAACTGGGCCGCGATCTGCTGCTCCAGCGATGCCGTGTCGTCGCTCGCCGCCGCACATAATTGTCCCAGCGCTGATCGGAATTCGGGCTCCCCCCAATCACACAGGCCCGTCGCGCGCTCTGCTTCGGCTATCAGTTTTTGCGGGTCCAACATCGGCCGATCACTTGTTGCCGGCACGATCACCAGCCCGCCAGTTCCGCTGCCCGCGCGCGGTGCTCGCTCGGGCTGCCGAGCCAGGCACGATCGAAGGCGGCGCGTCGAAACCAGTAGTTCAGGCCATATTCCCAAGTATAGCCGATGCCGCCATGGGCGGCGACGGCAGCGCGCGCGCTGCGGACGTAGACATCGCAGAGATGCGCCTTGGCCATGGCAGCCGCGCGCGGTGCGTCATCCAGCTCGGCATCATGGGCATAGGCGGCATACCAAAGCTGCGCCCGGGCCGGCTCGACCTCCAGCGCCATCTGGGCGAGCTGGTGCTTGAGCGCCTGAAACTGGCCGATCGGCTGGCCGAATTGCTCGCGCTCCTTGGCATAGGCGACGCTGATGTCGGTGCATTTCTGCGCGCCGCCGAGCGCATCGGCTCCGATCAGGACGAGCGCGGCATCGAACAGTTTTGCCACCATCGGGTCGCCGGGCGCGAACAGTTCGTGGGTTTTTGCGCCATCAAAACTTACCCTCGAAACCGGACGGCTTCGGTCGGTCGAGCGGACGGCTTCAATTGTGACCCCGTCTCCGGCCTCGACCAGCGACACGGCACCATCGCGCGTGCCGGTCAGGAAGAAGTGAGCGGCTTGGGCGCAGGTAACATAGGCGCTGTCCCCTAGTGCGAGCGTGGCAATGCTGGTGCCTTCGGCAAGCGCGTCGAGATACGCCTGAGCGGCATCATTGACCGAGCGCGACACCGCCGCAACCGCGAGCATCTGCCCGATGAGCGGTCCCGCCGCCGCTGCCTCGCCCGCCACTTCGCTCACCAAGGCGGCATCCAGCAAGCCCATGCCGCTGTCCGGCGACAATATGCCCGCAAGCCCCAACGCCATGAGTGCGTCCCAGCTTGGCTGATCAAAATCGGATTCATTGTCGGCAAATTTGTGCAGATGGTCCATCGACCAGTTATCGACCAGCGTGCCCCGGACGGCATCCTGGATCGCAATCTGTTCTTCGGAAAGATGGAATCTCACTGGCCGCCTCCCGCGATCACGTCCCGCGGCAGACCGAGCCCGCGCTCGCCGATGATGTTGCGCTGGATATTGGTGGTGCCGCCGGCGATCGAATTGCCGAGGCTGCCCATGATCTGATCCATCCATTTTTCCGGGCCGCGCGGCCCACGGGGTCCGCGCCCGCCGGCGCCGGCCGGTTCGATGAAGGCATGTTCGCCCATCAGCTCCTGGGCGAGCAGCGCGATTTCATGGCCGGTCTCGGTTAGCAGCAATTTCATCATCAGCTGCACCCGGCCCGGGTCTTCCCCGGCCGCGGAACAGGAGAACAGGCGGAAGCTGGTGTAGCGATGTGACAGCACAAAGCCTTCGATCTGGGCCAGCTTGTCGCGGATCACCGGATCCGCAATCCGCCCAGTTTCCCTCGCCAGGTCGACCAGCTTGGAAAACTGCTTGCCCAGCCCGTCAGCGCTGCCGATGCTGGCACGCTCATGCTTCAAAGTGGTGCGGCTGACGTACCAGCCCTGGCCGCGTTCGCCGACCTGCAGGCCGACCGGCGTTTCGGCATTGTCGAAGAAAAATTCGCAGAACGTATGGTCGCCCTCCTCGCCGGTCATCTGGCGGATCGGTCGCCGGGTGATCCCCGGCTGATCAAGATCGATCAGCAGATAGGTGATGCCGTCATGTTTCGGCGCGTCGGGTTCGGTGCGGACGAGCATGAACATGTGAGTCGCCTGCATACCCTGCGAGGTCCAGATTTTCTGGCCGTTGATGATCCATTTGCTGCCGTCCGCAGACAATTCCCCCTTGGTCCGAACGCTGGCGAGGTCGGAGCCGGAGCCGGGCTCGGAATAGCCCTGCCCCCAGATATATTCGCCCTCGACGGTCTTGCGGATGAACAGGTCCTTCTGCTTCTGTGTGCCTTTTTCGAGCAGGGTCGGCACGGTCATGTTCATGCCGTTGCCGCCGACCTCCATCGGCGCGCGGGCGCGCACGAATTCCTCGCGGATCACCTGTGCCCGGATCACATCGACCGGCTGTTCGGAGCCCCCGTAGATTTTGGGAATGGCGCGGTAGAGATAGCCCTGATCCGTCGCCTTCCGGCGGAACGCGCGGATATATTGCTTGAGGTCAGCGCCGCGCAGGTCGGCGGCGGGCGGCCAGTTTTCGGACAGAAATGCTTTGACTTCCTCGCGAAAGGCCTCGGCCATTTCGCCATAGCTCAAATCCATTATTTGCCTCCTATTCGCCGGAAAATTTCGGTGCGCGTTTCTCGGTGATCGCCGACAGGCCCTCGCGGTGATCCCTGCTGCCGAGCAGCAGCGCCTGGTTGGGCAGGTTGGCCTGCCATTCTGCGTCCATGCTGCTTTCCAGCGCGCGCTGGATCGACTGTTTGACCGTCGCATAGCCAAGCGGCGCGGAAGCCGCGAGTTCGCGCGCCAGTTCCATCCCGCGTGCGGCAAGTTCGTCCCTCGCCACCACTTCGCCGACCAGACCGATCTGCAACGCCTCCTCGGCGCGGACCTGTTTGCCGCGCAGGCACATGTCCATCGCCCGGCCAAGACCGATCAGGCGCGGCAGCAGAAAGGTCCCGCCGAGCGGCGGCATGATGCCGAGCTTGATCCAGCTTTCCTGAAACATCCCATTGTCCGCCGCGACTCGAAAGTCGCAAGCCAGCGCCAGTTCGCACCCAACGGTCACCGCCGCGCCCTGCACCAGCGCCAGCGTTGGTTTCGGACAGCGGTAAATGGCGCGCGCCGCGCCCTGGAAATTGGCGTAGACCGTCTCCTTGATCTCGACCGCGCTCATTTTCGTGAGCCGCTGCAGAAAGGCAAAATCGGCGCCGACCGAGAAATGCTTGCCCTCGGCCGAAAAGATGATCGCGCGCACATCCGGGTCGGCGGAAAGCGTCGCAAAGGCATCGCGGATCTCGCCCAGCATTTCGGGCGACGAGGCATTGCCGATATCGGCGCGCGCGACGACCACGGCGGCGATGCCCTCTTCGTGACGGTCGATGTGAATATCCTGGTAGGTCATAAGGCTTCTGCCTGGTCGCGCACCCAGCGGTTAATCCGGTCGTACATTTCAAGGCGCGTATTGGCGAAATTCTGACAATGGCCCGAACGCGGCAGGATATGCAGCGTGATGTCCCGACAAGCAGTATAATATCCCGGTTCGGCATGGGGGTCAGGCGACACGTCGCGCTCACCGAGGTTGATATAGATCGGTACATCGATCTTCGCCGCATCTCCGGTGACGATGCCGGTCATAATCGCTTGCGTGGACAGGACATAAGGCACTTCGACCAGCAACGCGTCGTCGACCGCAATCACATCTTCGGGCACATCGTCCCAATGGAATGTCGAGCGCAACATCGAGCGATCCCGTTTCGCATAATCGGGTTGTGAATGGTCGAGATCGCCCGGGTGGGCCCGCACCAGTTCGTCGCCGATGGTGAGATGCACGCCGTCAGCCGTGTAGCCAAGAATCAAGCACAAATCATAGGTGCGATGCGCCGCCTGCTGGGTGATTGTCATGAACCCGCCCATCGAATGACCGCCGCCCACCTTGATGAACTGCGGCAAAGCGGCGAGATCATTGGTGAGTGTACCGTCATGAAGCTTTTGATATATGCGCTCGATTGCCGTGCTGTGCGCGAGCGCGGCAACCTCGCGCGTCGTCTGCATCTGATCCTTGGCGCGGTCGCTCGCGCCGATGCCCAGATGATCGGGAAGAATGACGATATGGCCGCGCGCACGCAGATATTCGGCGCAGCTGTAATCGCTGCGCCCAGGCACATTAAAATGAAAATAGCGACGATCATAAGTCCCACCGTTGAACAGTGTGATGACCGTCGGTTTTTCGGGTAGCGTGTCGGGAATGAACACCCATGCTGCGATATGAAGCGCTTCGCCACCCGCAATTGCATCGGGCAGGACATCGGAAACATCGATACGAATATCAAGCGGATCAGCCATCGGGGTTTTCCGCCTTCTTTTTCTCGCGCCAGATCATGGCGGTCGCGCTGGTCGCCAGGCCCATGTTGAGCGCTTCGGCATCGAGCGCCGCTTCGAACGCCCAGTCCTCGGCATTGTTGAGATTGGCCTTCATGTAGCGATAGCCCATGCGCGGTCCGTCGGCGAGGCGGCGGGCCGCCTTCATCACCTCGTCGCGCAGCGCATCATCGTCGAACAATCTTGTATAGATTCCCTTGGCAAACGCCTCGTCAGCGGTCAGTTTCTCGCCAAGCAGGAACAGTTCCCGCGCGACCCCGGTGCCGAGAATCTTGGTCCAGAACCAGGTCGAACCGAAATCGCCGCCAGCGCCGATGCGGTCAAAGGCGGTAAGAAAGGAGGCGCTTTTGCCGGCGAAGCGCAGATCGCAGGCACCGGCAATGCCGATCCCCGCACCCGCAACGGGGCCGTTGACCATGGCGATCGTCGGTTTCGGCATTTCGTGGAGCAACCGCGCCGTTTCCATGAAACCGCGCAGCCGGACAAAGCCCTGTTCGGTGCGGCTGCCACTTTCGGCATTGGCCGGCACGATGGCCTTGTCCGCGCCGCCATCCTTGAGATCACCGCCGGAACAGAAACCCCTGCCCGCTCCGGTGACCACGACGCAGCCAACCGATGCATCGCGCGCGGCATCGGCGCAGGCATCGGCCAGCGGCTGCATGATCGAGCCGGTCAATGCATTGAGCCGGTCAGGCCGGTTCAAGGTGATGGTGCGAACACCATCATCATCGTCAATCAATATCTCCGCCATATATATGCCTCCCCTGCTTCTGTTCTATCGAAGGAATCGGAAGACCAATCAATCCCCGCCAAGCTCGCGGTGGCGGGCCAGCATGGTCACGGCTTTTTCGGCCAGTTCGTCGGGAACCGGTGGATAGAGCGGCAGTGGCCGTTCCTTGCTTGGCAGTGCGATCGTCGCTGTCGCCCGGACGCTTTCCTCGCCGCGCTGATTGACGAATTTCACCGCCACATCGACATAGCTCTGGCCGCCTTCCTGTCGCTTGCCGAGCACTTCGCCGGTCACGCGCTGGACATCGCCCATATAGTTGAACTTGCGGATTTCGTCATGGATGTGGGTGATGATGGCATCGTCGCCTGTCCAATCACTGAGATATTGCCAGAGATAGTTTTCGCGCATGACTCCATAGTCATAGGCCATCGGATTGCCGATCGCCTGCGCCCATACCGGATCCCAGTGCAGCCGCTGTGCCACGTCGGGGATGCCATGCTCGTTCTTGACGTAAAAGGCCGGAATACGCTGGCGGTTCCTGTGCGCAAGCCGATTGGCGGTCGGCGCATAGGGAACAAAACCATAGCCACCGGCATGGAAACAGATGACATCGGTGACGGTCAACGGCCCCTTGGCCTGCATGCCCAGCGAATCGCCCTTTTCGACATCCTCGAACCAGCGCTTTTCGGCGCCCTGGACCTTTTCTGCCGCATAGATATCTTCGATCTCCTGCATCTGCTCGTCCGTATAGGTGGCAGGCTCGATCGCCGAATATTTGCCCTTCTTGGCGGCGGTCTTGCGTTCGGTCAAAACCCGCAGAATGCGATAGACGGCTACAACCTCGCCGCGCTGGTTGAGCTTCACGTCGCGGCGATTGGTGATGACCGAGCGGCCGGCAAATTCGGACTGCTTGACCTCGCAGGTTTCGTCGCCGTTGAAGCTGTAGATCGTGTCTCCGGGGAAAATCGGCCGATAGAAATCCCATTGCGAGCCGGATACGAAGACATGCACGCCCTTGAACAGGCTCTTGCGCAGCGCCCGGATTTCGTCCGGAACCGGGTCGCCCAGCATCGGGCGGTTGATCACGCCGGCCATCATGCCCGGTGCAATCACGCTGCCCCAGCGCGTCTTCCTGGCATAATGGGGATCGCAATAGAGCGGCTTGTCATCGCCCATGCCATGCGCGAAATTCCGGATATTATCTTCGGTTGCGGTCTGGATATATTCGCGGGTCCTGGCGGCCTGGTCGAATCCGATCAGTTTGCGTTGACGCTCGATATCCTCGTCCGTTATCTCATAGGCTACGGCTTTCTGCCATTCATCACTTTGTTTTATGTCGGTTTTTGCGTCTGCCATGTTATATCTCCCTTGTCACCAGTTGTATAACTAGGTAATACATCCCTATGAGCGACGCAAGGAGATAGTGCCATTATGGAAGTTCGCCGCATAAGCGACGCATTGAAGGTGCGTGCATCGCACCAGAAAGATGAAATCGCGCACGACGATACCAGGCGGCGGATAAGCTTCTCCGAATGGGACCGCGAAGTGGATGAAGTGGGCGGCGGACTGGCCGCGGCGGGGCTTGTCCCGGGTGACCGGGTTTTTCTTCCGATCAGCAACATGCACGCCGTTGAAATGGCGATTGCGGTATTTGCCGTATTCCGTGCCGGCGGTATCGCTTGTCCGGTCAGCACCCGTCTGAATCCCAGGGAAGTTGCCGAATATGCAGCGCTTTGCGGTCCACGCTATTGCATCACCGACACGCCCGATCTGGTGAAGGACATAGACCTCGCCGGATGCTGGACCGTCGACGACATGCCGCGGGATATTGCGGCGCTGCCCGATCAGGCGGAACTGGATCCGAGAGCAGACGCGGAGATTCTGGCCACCTCAGGTACCACGGGCAAGATCAAGGGCGTCGTTGTTTCCCACCCGGATCTGATGACCGGCGTCACCGGCACCAACATGGACCGTTCGCGATCAACCCTGCACGCCCTGCCGCTCACCGGATCGGGCGGCAACCTCGGCATCGTCATGCTCCCGGCGCGCGGCGGCGCAATGGCGATCACGCAGCCAAAATTCGATCCCAAGGGCTTTCTGGACCTGGTGCGCGAAAAACGCCCGAATCTTGTCTATCTTGTACCCTCGATGCTTCGCCTTGTTCTCGATCATCCTGCCGTCGGCGATTATGATTTCAAGGGCGTCAAATATCTGATGACCGGCACGGCACCGCTACCCCATGATTCGGTAAAGCGTGCCATGGACCTGTGGCCGCATGTCCGTATCCGCAACAGTTACGGCATGTCCGAAGGCGGTGTCGGCGTCGGCACCAAGAGCAAGGAGCAGGTGCTGAAACCTGGCTGCATCGGCAAGCTTCCGAAAAACATGCAGCTTCGCGACGAAAAGGGCAATATAATCACCGGAGCCGGTATTGTCGGCGAAATTTATGGCTGGCAAAAACACCCCCGCCGCTACTGGAATGACCCTGAAGCGTCTGCGACCAGTTTCGCCGGCGGCTGGACCAAGACCGGCGATCTGGGATTTGTCGACGAGGACGGCGACCTGATCATGGCCGGCCGCTCGAAAGAACTTATCATCCGGGGCGGCTATAATATCACCCCGCTCGAGATTGAAACCGTATTGCATCTGCATCCCGCCGTCCAGCAGGCGGCGGTAGTGGGTGTGCCGCATGAAGTGCTGGGCGAGGATATCGCCGCTGCCGTCACCCTGCGTCCCGGACAAAGCGCCACGAGCGACGAGATCATTGCTTTTTGCCGCGAGCATCTCGGCGAGAACAAGGTCCCGCGCACGCTGGTGGTGATGGATGTCATGCCGCTCAATCCAAACGGCAAGATACTGAAAAAGGAACTGGCCGCGCCGTTGGCAAAGGCAGCATCGGAACGACGCAAAGTGGCCTGAACAACCCGCCGCGGCCTTTCAGGACGGTTCGACTATTTTAGCTGCTCGAACGGCACATCCTTGTCCATCCGCACTTCGCCCGGCATCCCGAGAACCCGTTCGGCAATCTGGTTGCGCAACACTTCGTCCGCGCCGCCGGCAATCCGCATCACGGTCGAATAGATATAATCATATTGCAGGTCGCCAGTTTGCGTGTCGTCCGGATCCGAAGCAATTCCCGACAGGCCGCGCAGTTCGAGCGCCAGACCACTGGTTTTCTGGTAGCGTGAAGCATAGGCCAGCTTGACCATCCCGGCCAGGGCGCCCGGATTCTCTCCCTTGGAGACCATGGTTCTGAGCCGAGCCTGGAAAAATCGTTCGCCCTGCTCCTCGGCAAGCGCTTCGGCCAGTTGTTGCCGGATGGAACCGTCATCCATCATCGTTCCACCACGGCCATCCGGCGTTGCCGCCGCATAGGCAAGGATCGGCTCAACGCCGCTGCGATGCGCGCCGGAACCGAGGCGCTCACCCATCAGAACCGTCATGCAGCAGGCCCAGCCTTCGCCCTCGGCACCGATACGGTTGGCATCGGGAATCCGGACGTCGGTCAGGAACGTCTCGTTGAATTCGCTGGCTCCCGATATCTGGCGGATGGGGCGTGTCTCGATCCCAGGCGTCTTCATGTCGACGACGAAAAAGGTCAGGCCCTTGTGCTTGGGCAGGGCCGGATCGGTTCGCACGACCAGGATTCCCCAGTCAGTAAGATGCGCCCAGCTCGACCAGACTTTCTGGCCGTTGACAATCCAGTCGCCTGACCCGTCATCGGCGCGCACGGCCTTGGTGCGCAGGGCCGCAAGATCGGACCCTGCCGCCGGTTCCGAAAACAGCTGGCACCAGGTGATGTCGCCCTTCAGCGTTGCCTCGATGAACCGCGCCCGCTGCTCGTCATTGCCATGTTTTGCAATCACAGGCAGCGCCATACCTGTCCCGATCGACGTGAAAGGCCCCTTTGGCAGGTTGTACCGGCCCTCTTCCTCGGCGAAAATAACCGCCTCGCTGCCAGACAGGCCGCGGCCGCCAAGTTCCCTGGGGAATGTAAGTCCCGACCAGCCCCCGGTATAAAGCTCGCGCATCCAGGCGCGGCCGCGATCGGCCTCCTCGACATCGGTCATCTTGCTGCCGGCGGGAATCTCGTGGGCGGGAGCATGTTCGGCGAGCCATGAGCGGGCTTCCTTCCGGAAAGCGGCTTCTTCGGCGCTGTCGTTGAAATCCATGATGCTGATCCTATGCTGCTTGAACCTGGCTGCCCGGCTGAGCGTTCAGCAACCGGTCGGCCCAGAAGCCCCGGTTGCCGAGATACACAGCGAGCATCCGTTCGCGCCGGTAGTAGAAATGGCAATTGGCTTCGAACGTATAGCCGATGCCGCCATGTATCTGAAGATTTTCGCGCGCCGCCATCTCGAAACATTTGATACCAGACAGGCGGGCGGCTGCGGCAGCGACGGGAAGGTCGTCGACCGACGACTCGGCTGCCCATCCGCCAAAATAGGCATTGGAACGCGCCAGCTCGGTCGCGACCGCGACATCGGCAAGCTTGTGCTTGATCGCCTGATAGCCGCCCAGCGGCCGCCCGAAGATATAGCGATCATTCGCATAGTCGCGCGCCATCCTGAGGCAGGCATCGGCCGCGCCGACCGCTTCGAATGCCGCCTGCACCGCCGCCTGATCGATCAGCCGGTCGAGCTTGCCATTGCCCGGCATCGGCTCGGCAACGGCATCGGTGAAGTCTAGCCGGTAATGCGGGCGCAATTGGTCGAAACTGTCGAGCCGGGTGCGGGAGACGCCGTCCTGGTCCAGCTCAACAAGCGCGAAACCGCCCCCCGCGATCAGAACGACCGCGATATCCGCTATGGCCGCATCTGCGACGGGGCTTTTGCTGCCGTTCAGCGTTCCGTCCCTGAGCACGGCATGGGTGGCAAAGACAGGACCCGGGCCTTCGGCGTAGGCAAAGGTTGCAATAGCCTCGCCCGACGCCAGTCGCGGGAGCCATTTTGATTGTTGCGAATCACTTCCCGCCAGTTGAATGGCCTCGGCGGCCAGCACGATCGAACTCGTGAAGGGAACCGCGGCATTGGCACCGCCGAGCGCCTCCATGATGACGCCGAGATCAAGCGCGCCGAGGCCCAGTCCGCCATGTTCTTCGGCAATCGTCACGCCGAGAAAACCCATCTCCGCCAATTTTTGCCAAAGCGGCTCGTCCCATTCGGCATCCGAATCGATCAGCGTGCGCAACCGGGCGAACGGGGACATGTCGGCAAGAAGCGTGCGCGCTTGCTCCCCGAGCATTTTTTGTTCATCGTTGAGATCAAAATTCATAGAGGGACTTGCTCTGTTGTTGTAGAATGTGTCATAGCGAGTTGTATAACTAGGTCAACCATGAGAACGGCCCCAGAGGATTTAAAGTGCATGCCATATGAAACCATCCTGGTCGATGTCATCGACCATGTCGCTACTATCACTTTGAACCGTCCCGAGGCCATGAACAGCTTCACGCGACAGATGATGGACGAATTTGAACATTTGTGGAAGTGGGTTGCGAACGAAGACGACATCCACTGCTGCGTGATCCGCGCGGCACCGGGCAAGGCCTGGTCGACCGGAGTCGATGTCAAGGAATCGCAGAAGCCGGGCGGCACCGTCGTCGACCTGGACAATATCTGGCATTGCGAGGATCCGGGCAATTATCTGGGTCCCAAATCGATGAACTGCTGGAAACCGATCATCGCCGCCGTGCACGGAATGGCGGCAGGCGGTGCCTTTTACTGGCTCAACGAAAGCGACATCATCATCTGTTCCGAGGATGCGACCTTTTTCGACCCGCATGTCACCTATGGCATGACCAGCGCGCTGGAGCCGATTGGAATGACCTATCACATGCCGCTGCACGACGTTCTGCGCATGGTGCTGCTGGGCAATGATGAACGGATCGGCGCCGGTACCGCGCTGCGCATCGGCCTGGTCAGCGAGATCGTGGCGCTCGACGACTTGTGGCCGCGGGCGCAGGAACTGGCTGCAACGATCGCGGCAAAACCGCCGGCGGCAACAGCGGGTTCGGTGAAGGCAATCTGGGAATCGCTTGACCTGCCGCGCAGCGTGGCCCTGCAGCATGGTCTCAAATATTGCCAGATCGGCAATCCCGTCGGTGTGCCGCAGGTGGACCGCGCGGCGCTGATGGCCGACAAGGCGAAGAAATTTACGGTTCGCTGACGGATATATTCTCGTCCGGGCGGCCGATGGTCACACACCACCAAAATCGAACGACAGAACAAGGAACCAGGCACGCATGTCGATTCTCTATGACGAAGCCCAGCAGTCGATAGCCAATGAGTCCCGGCGCGTGCTCGAAGCGCGCGTCAACAAGGACCAGCTGCTGCCCTTGCTGGAATCAACCGGCCGCTATCACGAAGAATTCTGGAATACGGCAAAGGAACAGGGCTGGACGGCGCTGGCCATGCCGGAAGAATATGACGGGCTCGCGCTGGGCCTGGTCGAACTCGGGCTGATCGCGCATCAGGCCGGCCGGACGCTGAGCGGCGCGCCTTTTCTGACCTCCAGCTTCGGGATGGCCAAGGCGATCGAAATCTACGGGTCCGATGCACAAAAGGAGAAATGGTTGCGCGGACTTGCAAGCGGCGAAAGCATTGGCGTGGTTGCCATTGCATCGGGCGCGGACGCCCTGCCCCGGCAGCCGCGGCTGGTCTTCGCCAATGACCGGATCGACGGCATCGCCACGGGCGCAACGGGCGGCCTTGCGGCAGATATGGTAGTCGCGCTGGCACAAGCGCCCGAAGGCCCGGTATTGGTGGTCGCCCAGCTCGATGGTGTTGAACGGCAGGCAATCAGCAGTTTTGACAACAGCCGTTGCGTGGCCGATCTTCATTTTGCCGCCACCCCCGCAGAGATTCTGGTCGAGGGACAGGACACGCAGACAGCCGCCCTGCACATTCTCGCGCTGCAGGCGGTGATCACCGCCCATGAACAGACCGGCGGGGCCGAGGCGCTGATGGAAACCGCGCGCGACTATGCACTCACCCGCCGCGCCTTCGGCCAGGTCATTGGTGCCTTCCAGTCGGTCAAGCACCGCATCGCCGAACTTTATGCCCTTGTCGAACTGGCCCGCGCCAATTGCATCCATGCCGCCTCACGGGAAGGTAAGGACGATTTCATCACGGCAGCGGCGGCCGCGCGCCTGTCTGCGACCGAAGCCTATGACACGGCGGCGCGCGATTGCATCCAGATTCACGGTGGCATCGGCGTGACCTGGGAAGCGGGCCTTCACTTGCATATGCGCCGGGCGCGCAGCCTCGCCATCGAGCAGGGCAATACCCTGTTCTGGGAAGACATATTGGTTGATCGCCTGACAGGAGAAGCGGCATGACCGACATCGAGACCTATCGCGCCAATGCGGCACAATGGCTGGAAAGCGTGGCGCCAATTTATGGCAAGGCGGCACGCAACGGCCTGTCGGGCGAACAGGATCTGGCGCTCGGCCGCCGCTACCAGATGGCCAAGTTCGATGCCGGCTATGCCGGGATCAACTGGCCGACCGAATATGGCGGCCAGGGCCTCTCGCATATCGAGAAGGTCACCTTCGAATCGGAAGAAATGAAGCACGGCTTCCCCACCGGCTATTTCGGCATCTCGCTGGGCATGCCGGTCCCGATATTGATGCAATTCGGTCCCGACCAGGAATTTGCGAAGGAGCGGGTCCTGAAAGCCCTGAAGGGCGAGGAAATCTGGTGCCAGCTGTTTTCGGAACCCGCGGGAGGATCGGATCTCGCCGGCCTGCGGACCAAGGCCGAACCCGACGGCAACGGCTGGAAAATCAACGGCCAGAAATTATGGACCAGCTGGGCGCAATATAGCGACTATGGCGTGATCGTCGTCCGGACCGATCCCAATGTGCCCAAGCATAAGGGCCTGACCTATTTCTGGGTCGACATGAAGGCGCCGGGCGTCGACGTCCGGCCGATCAGGCTTGCCGGCGGCGACAGCCATGTCAACGAGGTATTCTTTGACGACGTGAAGATCGGCGACGATCATCGCATGTCGCCGGTCGGCGGCGGCTTTGCCGTTGCGATGGCGACGCTGATGATCGAACGCTATGTCGCGACCGACAGCGCCGGCTTTGGTCCGCATCTCGACCTGTTTATCGATCTCGCAAAGGCCACCGAAATCAATGGCAGGTCGTTGATCGCGGATGGCCGTATCCGCCAGCAGATCGCGCGCAACTATGCCATGCGCAGCGGCCTCAACGCGATTACGGCGCGGGCGATGCTGATGATGCAGGCCGGGATGACTCCCGGCCCGGAGGGATCGCTGAACAAGCTGGTGTCGGTGCGCTCACGCCAGAAACTGTCGGAGCTGGCGATCGACCTGCAGGGCAGTGATGGCTTTGCCTATGACGATCACGCCCAGCAGAAGGACAACTGGACGTCGAGCTGGATCAATGCCCCGACCGGTCGTATCGCTGGCGGCGCCGACGAAATGCTGCTCAATACGATTGCCGAGAAAATTCTCGGCCTGCCCCAGGATCACCGCCCCGACAAGGGCGTCGCCTTCAACCAGATTCCCGCTTGAACAAAAGGAAATACACCATGACCGAAGCCTATATCATCGACGCCGTCCGCACCCCTCGGGGCATTGGCAAACCCGGCAAGGGCGCGCTGTCGCATCTTCACCCGCAGCATCTGGCCGCCACCGTGTTGAACGCGCTCAAGGAGCGCAACAATCTCGACACCGCCAGCGTCGACGATATCATCTGGTCGACCTCGACCCAGAAGGGCAAGCAGGGCGGCGACATGGGCCGGATGGCAGCGCTCGCCGCGGGCTATGATACCAAGGCATCGGGCACCACGCTCGACCGCTTCTGCGGTGGCGGCATCACCTCGGTGAATTTTGCCACCGCCTCGGTGATGTCGGGCATGGAAGATTGCGTCATCGCCGGCGGCACCGAGATGATGAGCTATACGGCGCAGGTCGGAGCCGAGGAAGCCGATGCGGGCATCAAGCCGCTCGGCATGGGCTCGGGCAATGCTGCGCTCGATGCCATCCATCCGCAATCGCACCAGGGTGTCTGCGGCGATGCGATCGCGGCGCAGGAAGGCATCAGCCGCGAGGCCGTCGATGCGCTGGCGCTGGAAAGCCAGAAGCGCGCGGCCCATGCCATTGCCGAAGGTCGTTTCGACAAATCCCTGGTCACGGTCTACAACGAGGACGGCAGCGTCGCGCTTGATCACGAGGAATTTCCGCGGCCGCAGACGACAGCCGAGGGGCTCGCCGGACTGAAGGCCAGTTTTGGCGCGCTGAAGGATTTCGATCTCGGCAACGGCGTGACCTTCGCCAAGCAGATCCAGCGCGTCTATCCCGATCTCGAGTGGGAAGGCATCCATCATGCCGGCAACAGTTCGGGTGTCGTCGACGGTGCCGCAGCCCTGCTGGTCACCTCGAAGGACTATGCCGACAGGCACGGCCTGAAACCCCGCGCACGGATCGTGGCCTATGCCAATGTCGGCGACTGCCCCACGCTGATGCTCAACGCGCCGGTCCCGGCAGCGAAGAAGGTCCTGGAGAAGGCCGGCCTGACCAAGGACGATATCGACGTCTGGGAAATCAACGAGGCCTTTGCCGTGGTTGCCGAGAAATTCATCCGCGACCTCGATCTGGACCGGTCCAAGGTCAATATCAACGGTGGTGCCTGCGCTCTCGGCCATCCGATCGGCGCAACGGGTTCGATCCTGATCGGGACCGCCCTGGACGAGCTGGAACGCTCTGGTGGTCGCTACGGGCTGGTCACCATGTGCGCCGCGGGCGGCATGGCACCGGCGATCATCATCGAAAGGATCTGACCGGCGGACCGCTAGTCAAAGCCCCCTCCCCATCGTTAAGGCGTTCTAATGAGTGAGATATCAACCGAAGATCGCAATGCCATGCGCGACAGTTTTGCACGGCTGCTTGCCGCGCAGGCAGGCGAGAAGGCACTTCGCGAGACCATGGCAAGTCCGCATGGCTTTGACGAGAATTTGTGGAAATCCATGGCCGAGATCGGCCTGCTCGGACTGATCGTGGACCCCGAATATGGCGGCATTGGTGGCGATGCACAAATTCTGGAAGATTTGATGGAAGAAGCGGGCGCACATCTGTTGTGCAGCCCGTTTCTGTCCACCGCCGTAATGGCCGCCAGCCTGATATCGGCTTCATCGGAAGAAAGCCTGAAGGCCGAACTGCTCTCCTCGATCTGTGACGGGAGCCGGATCTATGCCATTGCCGCAACCGGCGAAGGTGGCCTGTGGACCAATGCAGATGTGGGAATCGAGGCGCACAAAACCGGCGACGCATGGATTCTGGACGGCACCGCCTCCTTTGTCCTGCATGCGGAAAAGGCAGGCCATCTGCTGGTTCTGGCGCGCAGCGGCACGGCCATAAGGGTATATCTGGTTGATCCCGCGACCGATGGGGTCGCCATTGAAAAGCTCGAAACCAATGACCCGACCTTGCGCCTGTCCCGGATCCGCTGTGCGGGCGCCCGTGGGACGGCGCTGGACGGTGTCGATGAAACGGTGATCGAGGCCGCGCTTGATCTGGTCAGGGTGGCGCTGGCGGGTGAACATGCCGGCGGGGTCAAGAAAATATTCGACCTGACAGTGGAATATCTCAAAACCCGCTACCAGTTCGGCCGGCAGATCGGCAGCTATCAATCGCTCAAGCATATCGCGGCGGACATGCTGATCGAGGTGGAATCGGCCGCATCGGCTGCCCGCTACGCTGCCAAGCTGCAGGCGGCGGGATCGCCGGAGGCAAAAGCCGCTACCAGCCTGGCGGCCTTTGCCTGTGCCGATGCCTATCGCGATGTTTCCGCGCAGGCCATCCAGCTTCACGGCGGCATTGCCTATACCTGGGAACATCCGGCGCATCTCTACTGGCGGCGCGCACGGACCGGATTATGGCTGTTCGGATCTTCCGACCAGCACCGGGAAACCTATCTCACCTGTCTGGAGACGGCATGATGGCTGGCAACGAAGCGCACATATCAAACGACAATCTTGCTGCGGAGCTGAATGCCTGGCTGGATGCCCATTGGGACGAAGAGCGACGCTGTGAAAAGGACGCCGCGAGACTCGACGTCGGCTCCTGGCTCGGGAAGTTGCTGGATGCCGGCTATTCCGTACCGACCTGGTCACCGCAATGGTTCGGGCGCGGATATGACAGCAAACAGGCGCGCGTGATCGACGATATATTGAAGGCGCGCAAGGTCATCGGTCGGTCGCAGGACCGCTATAATCTTGGCGCCGTCACCGTCTATCGGCTGGGCAGCGAGCAACTGAAATCGGCGCTGTTGCGCGAGATGCTCACCGGCGCTCACAGTTGCCTGCTCTATTCGGAGCCCAATGCCGGATCCGATCTGGCCGGTGTCCGAACCAGGGCCGAATGGGTCGCTGGCGAGGATGGCGGCGAATATATTATCACCGGGCAGAAAGTGTGGACATCCAATGCCAAGGGAGCAACCTACGGCATGCTGCTCGCGCGAACCGACTGGGACGTTCCCAAGCACAGCGGCATCACATTTTTCATTTTCCCGATGCAACAGGATGGCGTCGATATCCGGCCGATCAACCAGATCACCGGCGAATCCGAATTCAACGAGATTTTTATCAACGAGGCCCGCGTCCCGGCCCGCAATATCGTCGGTGAACTGAACGGCGGCTGGAAAGTCCTGCAAACCGCGCTGGCCTACGAACGGCTGATCATGGGCGAGGGTGCCACCGAGCGTCAGGGCAAGGTGAAGTCCAAAGTGCCGCCGCTGGTGGAACTGGCAAAGCGGCACGGCAAACTCCAGGATCCGGTTATCCGGCAAAAAATGGCGCAGGCGATTGCCTATCGGCAGCTGAACGCCCTCAATATGAAACGGGCGAAGGCCGAGATCATCGCCAACGGATCATCCTCGCTGATGTCTCTCGGAAAACTGGCCATGTCGCGGATCCAGCACGGGGAAGCGCGGGTTGCCGCCGACATTCTGGGCCCCGCAAGCCTGCTTGACGGGCCGGACTTCCAGGATTCTGCCGAGATGAACTTTGATTCGGCGAAGGCCTATATGAATTCGATCGGCGGCGGTAGCGACCAGATCCAGCGCAACATCATCTCCGAGCGCATTCTTGGCCTGCCGAGAGAGATCGAGGTCGACCGTAACATGCCTTTCCGTGAGGTGAAGTCTGGCTAGCAGCTTGCTATCATTGTTGTCAAAAAGCATACCGATGCGCACTGCCTGCCGGTCGTTCACGATCGGCTTCCAGGAGACAGGGCGAACCCGCATGAGGCGTCAGAAGCGGATGAAGTCGCTCCTTCTACCATAGGCAGATTGGCGTCATCCATTGCACAGACTAGCCATCTAACCTGTTGACTTTAAACGATAAATAGCTGGCGGAGACGGAGGGATTCGAACCCTCGATAGGTTGCCCTATACACGCTTTCCAAGCGTGCGCGATCGACCACTCTGCCACGTCTCCGCAAATGCCGCCCGACCCGTGAATCTGGTCGAATATCGGACAGCGCCGCTTCCCTAATGCGGGAATCGGGCTTTCGCAAGCGATAGTGTCGGGTTAGGGTGAGCAATGACGGAATGTTGCATTTATCATCCGTTAGTCCTGAGCCTGTCGAAGGACGCCTCGCGACGATAGGCGTGGTTCGACAAGCTCACCACTAACGGTAAACAGCGGGGCCAGTTGCATGAATACATTAATCTCCATCGCATCGCTCGCGGCCCTTGCCATGGCCGCTCCCCTTTCCGCCCAGGACACCGAAAAACCCGAATTCCCCAGCCCCAATGCGATAGTCGAACAGGCCGCACCGGAGGAATGGGTCGCCATCGCCCCGAGCGACCTGCTGGTGATGGACCTCGCCCCGGATGCCGAAGGCCCTTCGACAAGCTCAGGACCGCGCCGGGTGATCATCCAGCTGATGCCGGAGCCATTCTCGCAGGGCTGGATTCGCAATATCCGCAAGCTGGCGGTGGCGCACTGGTGGGACGGCACCTCGGTCAACCGGGTGCAGGACAATTATGTCGTGCAATGGGGCGATGCCGGTTACGACAATCCGGAGACTGGGGAGACGAAGCAGAAGGCCTTGCCGGATGGGCTCGAGACGGTTCCGGGGAGTGAATACACTCAACAGATCATCTCCGGAGACCCAGCCGATACGATTGTATGGAAATCAGGGCATGGAGTAGACAACTATTCCGACATGTCATTGTTCCACAAAGGATGGCCTCTCGCTGCAATAATCGGCGTTGACACCCGTATGCGAACTCACTGGCCCATCCACTGCTACGGCGCCGTCGGCGTCGGCCGCGGTCTCTCCCCCGACACCGGCAGCGGCGCCGAACTCTATACCGTGATCGGCCATGCGCCGCGCCATCTCGACCGCAATATCGCCGTGGTCGGACGGGTCATCGAAGGCATCGAGCATCTCTCCAGCCTGCCGCGCGGCAAGGGACAGCTGGGGTTCTACGAGCACGCCAGCAAGCGCGTGCCGATCAGATCGATCCGGCTGGCCAGCGAATTGCCCGCGGCCGAGCGGCCGCGCTTCGAATATCTCTCCACCGAAGGGCAAACCTTCGCCAAATATGCCGATGCCCGGGCCAATCGCCGCGATCCGTTCTTCATCGTGCCGGCCGGCGGTGCGGATATCTGCAATATCCCGGTGCCAGTGAGAAGGGTGTTGGCGGAGTGAGCTATCCGTTAGTGGTGAGCCTGTCGAACCACGCCTCACGTCGCTAGGCGTCCTTCGACAACCTCAGGACTAACGGACCAGAATTGCCTTTCCTACATCAACCGAATTCGGTTAAGCTCCCCCCAATGCACCGCTCGCTGCCCATCTCCCGCTACCGCCAGTTTCCAGCCATTTTCCGACCATAATTTTTTCCGCTATAGGGGGTGTGACCCTGTGTGACCCAAGCAAGGGAAGCTGCATATTATGAAATTTTTTGTTCCCCGCCGAAGGGCGGGGTCCAGACGAGTCCTGTCGGTGCGGTTTGGAACGCACGTTCAGGAATATTCCGGACCCCGCCCTCCGGCGGGGCACGGAAATCGCCTTTCCTACATCACTCAATCCGGGTAAACAGGAGTCATGGAAGACAGGCCCGCCTATATCCCTTCATCCCGGCCTTTTGGTACCCTTGCAGCCAAAGCAGGCTTTCTTTTCTTTAACACTGTAAACTTTGTAAAGTTCGTCGCGGGAAGGGCAGTATGAAAAAACGGTTTCGATCAGCGCGTATCATCTCTTTGGCTCTTACCGCAGCCTGTTTTTCTCTGGCATCTCAAGCACTGGCGCAAGAGGAAAAACCCGCCCCGTCCCCGACCGGAATCCTCGCCGCCGCCCCCGCCGACCACTGGCTGCCGATCCCGGTCAGCGACCTGCTGATCCTGACGCTGCCCGATGCCGCCGATGGCAGCAAGCGCCAGGCGGTGATCCAGCTGCTCCCCGCCGAGCTGTCCGGCGGCCATGTCCGCAATGTCCGCACGCTGGCCCGCAGCCACTGGTGGGATGGCACCAAGATTTACCGAGTCGCCAGGGATTTCGTCACCCAGTTTGGCGGCAATCCCGATGCCAAGAAGCTGCCCAAGGGTCTGGAGACCGTGCCCGAAAGCGAATATTATAACGCCGCGCTGGGCGCGAAGCGCGACCGCGACATGGCCGCGCTCAAGGCGGCGGTCGACTATAGCAACCAGTATCAGGGCACAGAAATCCGGCCGCTGATGAAGATGATCTACGAAAATGGCGGCGCGCAGACAGTCGGTTTTGGCGGCGGCTGGCCGATCGGCAGCCAGACCATCGGCGGCGAGACCAGATTTTACCCGCTGACCTGCCGCGGCTCGCTGTCGCCGGCCCATTATGATCCGCCGGACACCGGCAGCGGCGCCGAAATGTCGGTGATCACCGGCGAAGCCGCGCGCAGTCTCGATACGTCATTCGGCATGGTTGGCCGGGTGATCGACGGGCTCGAGCATCTGCAGGACCTGCCGCTCGGCACCGATCCCGGCGGCTTCTATGCGGACGAATCGCAATATGTTCCGATCCGGTCGATCCGCCTCGCCAGCGAATTGCCGGCGGCGCAGCAGCCGGCTTACGAATATCTCGCCAGCCACAGCCCGGCGCTGTTGCAATATATCGCGTCCCACGGGGGCTACGGCAATATTTGTACGGTGCCCGTACCGATAAGGAAAGTTTCAAAATAGCGTAATTATATTACACAACATCTCGCGCAGACCGTCATTTGCTGGTAACGCAATAGCGATAGACTCAATAGAACAGGAGCCTCCCCATGCGCGTCGGAACCCCAAGGGAAATCAAGAATCACGAATATCGGGTCGGCCTGACCCCCGAATCGGTCCGCGAACTGGTCGCCCATGGCCATGAGGTGCTGGTCGAGACCGGCGCCGGGCTCGGCATCGGTGCCGAAGATGCCGAATATGTCGCCGCCGGCGCTACCATCGCCACTACCGCAGCCGAGATTTTCGAACAGTGCGAAATGGTGGTCAAGGTCAAGGAACCCCAGCCGGTCGAGCGGGCGATGCTGCGCGAAGGCCAGATCCTGTTCACCTATCTCCACCTCGCCCCCGATCCGGAGCAGACCTCCGATCTGGTCAAGTCAAAGTCCATTTGCATCGCCTATGAAACCGTCACCGGCACCGGCGGCCTGCCGCTGCTCAAGCCGATGAGCCAGGTTGCTGGTCGCATGTCGATCCAGGCCGGCGCGACTGCGCTCGAAAAGGCCCATGGCGGCCGCGGCATCCTGCTCGGCGGTGTCCCCGGCGTCGCCCCCGGCAAGGTAACGATCATCGGCGGCGGCGTGGTCGGCTTCAACGCCGCGCAAATGGCCTCCGGTCTCGGCGCCGACGTGACGATCCTGGACCGCAATCCGGAGGTACTGGAATCGGTCGGCACCTTCTTCGAGACCCGCGCCAAGACGCGCTTCTCGAACAAGGCCAATATTGCCGAATGCGTCGCCGAGGCCGATCTGGTGATCGGGGCGGTGCTGATCCCCGGTGCCGAAGCCCCCAAGCTGGTGACGCGCGACATGCTCAGCACCATGCGCCCCGGGTCGGTGCTCTGCGATGTGGCGATCGACCAGGGCGGCTGTTTCGAGACCTCGAAACCGACCACCCATCAGGACCCGACCTATGTGGTCGATGATATCGTCCATTATTGCGTCGCCAACATGCCGGGCGCGGTCTCGCGCACCTCGACCTATGCGCTCAACAATGTCACCCTGCCGCACACGCTGGCCATCGCCAACAAGGGCTGGAAGACCGCGCTGCGCGAGGACCGCCATCTCGCCGAAGGGCTCAACGTCTGGAACGGTCATGTCACCTACAGGGCGGTCGCCGAGGATCTCGGCTATGTCTATATGTCGGCGGCAGAAATTCTGGGCGTGAAGGCGGAAGGGTGAAGGAACTGGTCTGGGAGCAATGAGGGTGCTTTGTTGCCGTTAGTGGTGAGCCTGTCGAACCACGCTTCTCGGCGATAGGCGCCCTTCGACAAGCTCAGGGCTAACGGTGAGAAAAGGACAAATAGCATGGCAGCAGCAGACCAGAAACCGCTCGGCTCGGGCTTTCATGCCAAGAGCGAGCCGCACGAGATCCTCGCCGGCATCGACCTGACCGGCAAGACCGCCATCGTAACCGGCGGCTATTCGGGTATCGGTCTCGAGACCACGAGGGCGCTGGCCAACGCAGGCGCCACGGTGATCGTGCCGGTACGCGATCCGGCCAAGGCGGAGGAGAATCTTGCAACCATCGAGGGCGATATTTCCTCGGCAAAAATGGATCTCGCCAATCTCGATTCGGTCCGCGCCTTTGCCTCCTCGGTCTATGACAGTATCGATGCCCTGGACCTGCTGATCAACAATGCCGGGATCATGGCCTGCCCGCTGGCGCGCGTCGGTCCGGGCTGGGAAAGCCAATTCGGGGTCAATCACATGGGCCATTTCGCGCTGACCCGGGCGCTGCTGCCGCTGCTCGAAAAGGCCGATGCGCCGCGGGTGGTGGCGCTGTCTTCGGTCGCCCACAAGCGGAACGGCATCCTGTGGGACGATATCCAGTTCGAGAATAGCGAATATCAGAAATGGGTCGCCTATGCCCAGGCGAAGAGCGCCAACGCCCTGTTCGCCAATGCGCTGAGTCGCCGGATGCAGGGCTTTGGCGGTCGCGCCTTTTCGGTCCATCCGGGCGGGATTTTCACGCCATTGCAGCGCCATTTGCCGCACGAAGAACAGATCGAGCTGGGCTGGCTGAACCCGGATGGCACCATCCCGGCCGCGGTGGCCGATATCTTCAAGACACCAACCCAGGGCTGCACCACCTCGCTCTGGGCCGCCACTTCGCCGCTGCTCGATGCCATGCCCGGTGTCTATTGCGAGGATTGCGATGTTGCGCGGCTGGTAGGAGCGGATTCGCTGCCCTATCAGCATTGCGCCCCCCATATCACGGTGGATGAAGATGCCGAACGGCTCTGGAACATCAGCGAAAAATTGCTTGCCGCTGCATGATGGGGTCGGATGACAAAACGGACCGGGAATATGCCGGCCTGCTGCAGCGTGACGCCGCCGGCTTCCTGTTGCAATGCGATGATGGTGGGCTCTATCGGCTCGAACTGCTGCGCACACCGATCGACGAGGTCGAGAAACGCGTGGTGGTGACCGGTCGGATCAGGGACGGCGCCGTGCTGGAAGCCGACGGAGTGCGACAGGCATGAAGCTCGATCGTGCCGCTGCAGCGGATGTCGAGGCACTCCGCGCGCTGATCGAAAGCGCCTATCGCGGCGACAGCGCCCGGCGGGGCTGGACCCACGAGGCCGACCTGCTCGACGGCCAGCGGACCGATGCCAGAGCGCTGCGCGAGATCATCGCGGCGGACCATCAGGTCATCCTGCTGGCCAGAGAGCGGCAGGCCATCACGGGGTGCGTCCAGCTCTCTCATATCGGCGATGGGCTGGCCTATCTGGGCCTGCTGACCGTCGATCCGGCGCTGCAGGCGGCGGGGCTGGGAAAGGAACTGCTCAGCCGATCGGAAGATTTTGTCCGGGAACAGTGGCAGGCCACCGCCATCGAGATGACCGTGATCCGGCAGCGCAGCGACCTGATCGCCTATTACGAGCGCCGCGGCTATCAGCGGACCGGCGAGCACCGACCCTTTCCGCACGGGGATCCGCGCTTTGGCCGGCCCAAGTCTCCGGATTTGGAATTCGCGGTGCTGCGGAAGATAATCTAGGCGACCCTGCCCTCGAGCGCCTTCTGCCGGCGGCGCTGGACCGAACTGCCCAGGCCAAGCGCCTCGCGATATTTGGCCACGGTCCGGCGGGCAATGTCGAAGCCCTGAGCCTGCAGCAGCGTCACCAGCTTGTCGTCGGACAGGATCTTCTTGGGGTCCTCTCCATCAATCAGGGACTTGATATGACTCTTCACCGCCTCCGCCGAAGCCGCCTCGCCCCCGGTCGAGGACTGGATGCCGCTGGTGAAGAAATATTTGAGTTCGAACGTACCGCGCGAGCAGGAGAGATATTTGTTGGATGTCACCCGGCTCACCGTCGATTCGTGCATCTCTATCTTCTCGGCGACATTCTTCAGGGTCAATGGCCGCAGATGCGCGACCCCCTGACGAAAAAACGCCTCCTGCTGCTTGACGATCTCGGTCGCGACCTTGACGATCGTGCGTTGCCGCTGGTCGAGCGCCTTGACCAGCCAGTTGGCGTCGGCGAGGCATTCGTTGAGCCACTCCTTCGATTGCTTGTCCTGCGCACCGTCCTTCAGCTCGCTATAATAGCTGCGGTTGACCAGCACCTTCGGCAGGGTGGCGCTGTTGACCTCGATGATCCAGCGGCCCGCCCGCTCCGCGACGAAGACATCGGGCACAACCGACTGCACCTCGCCCCCGCCGATCTTGCAGCCCGGCTTCGGGTCATAATTGCGCAATTCGCTGATCATATCCCTCAGGTCTTCATCGTCGACCCCGCAAATCCGCCTGAGTTGCGGCAAGGCTCCCCTGGCCAGCAGATCCAGATTGTCGATCAGCCGCGCCATCGCCGGATCATAGCGATCTGCATCCCGGGCTTGCAGCGCCAGGCATTCCGCCAGGTTCCGCGCCCCGACGCCGACCGGATCGAGCGTCTGCACCACGCCCAATATGCGCTCGATGTCGACCAGCCCGACGTTCAGCCGTTGCGCAAGTTCCAGCAGGTCTGCCTGCAAATAGCCGCACTCGTCGATCTGGTCGATGATATGCTGCGCCACAAACAGGTCGGTGCCGGACAGAACCGCTCCGGCCTGGTCCATCAAATGGTCCGTCAGGGTGATTTCCGCCGCCAGCATATTCTCGAAATCCGGAGAATCACCGAGGCCGCCGGAGCTGGAACCCGTGCCATTGAGACCCAGCTGACCGTCCAGCGTGCCATCACTGTCCGAAAGACTGTTGTTGGTGAAGCTGTCCGTGTGCCCTTCCATGTCGAGCGTCGCTTCGGAGTCCGAGGGTCCCGCGGACAAAATTTCGTCGCTGCCCTGCGTGGTCGACTCGCCCCGCCTGTCGTCGCCGTCCGGTGCGTCGCCGCTCTCCGTCGAAAGCTCTCCCGTATCAAGCAGCGGGTTTTTCTCGACCTCGTCCGATATGAAGGTTTCGAGTTCGAGATTGGACAATGTCAGCAGCTTGATCGCCTGCTGCAATTGCGGCGTCATCACCAGCGACTGGCTCTGCCGCAAATCGAGGCGAGGCGCGAGTGCCATTGCTACAATGCGAAACCTTCGCCCAGATACAATCGCCGGACATTGGCGTCCGCGACCAGATCTTCCGGACTGCCGGCGAACAGGACCTGGCCGTCATAGATGATGCACGCCCGGTCGACGATATCGAGCGTCTCGCGCACATTATGGTCGGTGATCAGGACGCCAATGCCGCGTTCCCGCAACTGGCAGACCAGATCGCGTATGTCGGCGATCGACAGCGGATCGATACCGGCAAAGGGCTCGTCCAGGAGGACGATCGACGGGCTTGCCGCTAGGGCACGCGCAATCTCGCATCGCCGCCGTTCGCCGCCGGACAGGGCCATGGCGGGCGAACTGCGCAACTTCGTCAAGCCGAATTCATCGAGCAACCGGTCGAGGGATTCCTCTCTCGCATGGGCGTCCGGTTCCACCATCTCGAGCACGGCCATGATATTCTGTTCGACTGTCATGCCGCGGAAAATCGACGTTTCCTGGGGAAGATAGCCGATTCCGAGAATCGCCCGCCGATACATCGGGAGCGAGGTGATATCCTCTCCATCCAGCATGATTCGCCCTGCATCGGGCTTGACGAGACCCATGACGGAGTAAAAGCAGGTCGTTTTCCCGGCACCGTTCGGACCCAGCAGCCCGACGACTTCGCCGCGCCCGACAGAGAGCGACACGTCGGACAAGACCGCACGCTTGTCGTAACTTTTGGCAATGGAAACCACCGCCAGACCATGTTCCATGGCATCACTGGCCATGGCGGCACCGGGATCGGCCATTTTGGGCGCCTCAGTGGCGGCTATGTCGTTCATCCTTCATCCTCATTTGCATGGGCTGACCGTCTGCTGGCCGATAGCATGCCCGATCCTGATCGGGGTTGGCAAGCTTTGTGCATGGTAGATTGAAAATGGACCATTCTCACCGTAATTCAAGCATGACCGGAACGGAAACAGCGTGTTTTCCTGTTCCACGCCCAAGCTGCATCCTGCCTTGCTGCCCGTGACGTCAATCCCGTCTTTGTGGTACCGTGAATGTGCCCGACACGCGCCCGCTGGAATCGCCGGCACCAACCGAAGAGCCTGCCGCCGAGCGCCCGTCGATCGTCGAGCGACCCGATGCCAGATCAATGACCAGTCGGCCACCGGAAAGACGATTGGTGCCCTGGGTGAGCGTAACATTGCCGATCAAGGTGATCAGCCGCCGGTTGAGGTCATAAATGGCGACATTTCCGGAAGCGGTGTCGCCGGCCTTGCGAATCGTGACGCCGCCGGAAGCATCAATCCGGTCAATCTCAATGCCCCCGCTGTTGCGATAGGCCACGGTCATCCGCGCTGAATTGAGCACCAGTCCGGCTTGCTCGACCCGAACCGCTCCGGACAGAACGACACGATCCGCGCGGTCCTGCACTTCGATCCGCCCGGCATCGAAATTTACCGGCGCGTTGCTGTTGTGGCTGCCGAAAACCTGTGCCGGTGCCGGGCCTGCAAGAAGCAGGAACGACGCGGCCAGAAGAGCGGTACCGGCTGAAAGGAAGAGAAAGAGGTGCAGTTTCATCTAGGGTCTTCTTAATCCATTCTGTTCAATCCGCAATTGCGCATTGCCATTGAGAGTCACGGTGCGTCCAGCCAAATCCGCTTCGAGCCGATCCGCCCTGAACGTTCCGATATTGGTCCTGCCTTCCACGACACCGTCGCTGCGCAATGTGCGCTGCTTGAGATCGACAGTGACATTATTGGTGGAAAGCCGATATCCGCTCGCGGCTTCGACCTGAACGGGTCCCGGAACCCGGACATTTTCCTGATCCATATCATAGCGTCCCGCGCTGGCGCGTATCTGGGCAGGACCATCTTTCAGCAATATGCGGGCAGACAGATCTTTCAGCTCGACCACGGCTTCGCTCGAACTTTTTTGCACAGCCGATCCCGCTTTCAATGAAAACGGTCGCCCTTCACTATCCTCACCCCGATAGAGCGCCTCGGTAACGCGCATGCGCTCTTTAGCGACGTCCACGCTATCCTTGTCCAGCACAAAGCTCAGTTCGCCGCTCATGGTGAACGGCGCCAGCGCCAGCATCGATCCCAATATGCCAACCGCAACAGGAAGGATGAAACGCAACCATCTTACATTGCGATCATGCTTGCCGTTCGGAGCGGCAAATTCCTGGCGCTTGGTCCGGATAAGCTTTGCGGCCGTTGACATGATTAACCTGCTTTCCCGCAATCATCATCAAGCCCGAACATGAAATCCGACGGTTCATGCATGGGCAAAAATATCTATTTCCGGCCAGCCCGCCAGATCAAGGCGAGCACGGTCCGGCAGAAAATCAAAACACGCCTGCGCCAGAGCAGTTCTGTCTTCCCGTTCGAGCCGAAGTTGCAGCTCATCCTTCAACCTGTGCAGAAAGCGGACATCCGATGCGGCATATTCCCGCTGCGCCTCGCTAAGCTCCGGATTGCCCCAATCACTGGACTGCTGCTGCTTCGAAATATCCTGGCCGAGAAGCTCGCGTACCAACTCCTTCAGTCCGTGGCGGTCCGTATAGGTGCGGATCAGCCGTGACGCGATTTTCGTGCAAAAGACGGGTTCTGCCATGACCCCCATATAATGTTCAATGGCGGCAAGATCAAAACGGGCAAAATGATAAAGCTTGAGGCGGCTGCGGTCGGACAGAATAGACCGCAGATTGGGAGCAGCATAGTCGCTATCCGGTCCGAAGCGGACAAGATGTTCGTCACCCTCGCCATCTGATATCTGCAACAGGCACAGACGGTCCCGGTGCGTCTGGAGTCCCATGGTTTCGGTGTCCACGGCAACGGCGCCATCCGCTAATATGTCAGCGGGAATATCTTCTTCATGAAAAAAAACTGCCATCAATATTTGCCTGTCTGTTTGGTCGGTGCGCCAACTTCATTTTGCAGCCGCTGTCTCGGCATGATAACTTCCTGGCTGCCGGCATGAGGCCTTGGCCAGAATTCCGGCTGCGAAAATTGACAGCAGCGCATCATTGGATATGCTATGTGCCGCAGGCCGCCTCAAACAGCAAGTTTAGTTTGAGCTTCTTCTCGCACCGCAACAATGAACAACCCGAGGGATTGAACAATATGGCAGAGAAAATACCTGAACCAGCAGCGCCCGGCTTTGATCTAAACAAGGCTACCATCGTGTCGCTCCTCTATATCGCCGGTTTTGTTGTGGGCATAACCGGCCTGGTAGGTTTCATTCTTGCGCTGGTCTGGAAAGACGAGGTGGCAGGAACCTGGGAAGAGAGCCATTTGCAATTTCATGTCATGACATTTGTCATCGGATTCGTGGTCGCCGTCATTGGCGGCATTCTTTCCTTTGTCCTGATCGGAATTCCGATTCTGATCGCGCTTGCGGCGTGGATATTGATCCGCTCTGTGCTGGCATTGCTGAAAGCCCAAAAGCACGAGCCTATTGCCGATCCGAAAACATGGCTTTTCTGACCGGAGCCTTTTGACAATCGGAATCGACCGGCTGAACGGGCAACTACCGAATTCATTCGCTTATTCGTCTGTTTTTCTGTATGATAGCCCCGCACGAGAATTGGATTCGTGCAAGACAATGTTCCGGAAATCGTCCGCTGTGACATTGCTATTACTGGGTAGGGCGAATTGAAAGTGACGATTTAAGAATGGGTTTTGATAGAAACCGGCGAGGCAGAGGCCGGGACAAACGCGATGGCTTCGGCGACGAAAACTTCGATGGATATCAAGGTGACAACGGGCCCCCCGTAGAAAGATACACGCGACCGGACAGCGATTCCGGCGCTCCCAGACGGGGCGGCGGCATGCCGGACCAGGTCGTCGGCGAAAGCACGGGGACTGTCAAATTTTTCAATGCGCAAAAGGGTTTTGGCTTCATCGTGCAAGATGGGGGCGGCGAAGATGTCTTTGTCCACATCAGTCAGGTCGAACGCGCGGGGCTGAAAGGTCTTGCGGAAGGTCAGACCTTGCGCTTTTCGCTGGTTGACCGGGGCGGAAAGGTTTCCGCTTCCGACATTCAGATCGAAGGCGATCTTATCGAGGTTCCGGCCAGTGGCGGCGGCGCCCGTGAAGATCGTGGCGGCGGTGGTGCCCCTCGCAGGGAACTGACCGGAGAAAAGGCCACGGGAACCGTGAAGTTCTTCAATGGGAGCAAAGGCTTTGGCTTCATTCAGCGCGATGATGGCCAGCCGGACGCCTTTGTCCATATTTCGGCGGTAGAGCGCGCTGGTATGCGCGGGCTGGAAGAAGGGGACAAGCTGGAGTTCGAACTGGAAGTCGATCAACGCGGCAAGACTGCCGCGGTCAATCTGGTAGCGAAATAGCCTCGTTCCCTGATGGCTGTTGACTGCTGCGGATGTCAGTCAGATTCTGAAAAAGGCGGGTAATTCCCGCCTTTTTCTTTGCGTGCTGACGGGGATCAACCGAGACGGCCCCCAGCCCAGCCAATATCCGGAATTCGGACATAAAAAAGCCCGCCAAACCAATGGCGGGCTTTCTATTCTTTCCTCAGTTTCTAGAACCGGAAGGTGACAGAACCAGAATAGACCTGGCTTTGCACGTCGGACCGCCCCACTGTCGTATCTGCCGCCAGATCGAAGGACATATTTCCGGTGTTATAGCGCAAGCCGACGCCCACCTCGCCCCAGTTGCGGTCTTGGTTGACCAGGGCAAATGGTGCGAGCAGACCCGCACCACCGACAAAATTCGCACCGAAGCGATTGGGGTTGTCAACAAATTCATGCACATAGTTCATCGATGCATGTAACTGGAGAGCCTTGCCTGGCTTGGACCGGAACTCCACTCCCGCCAGACCTTGTACACTATTATAGTCAGGCCGGACGATTGTCAGCGCGGGTCCGCCGCCCGTTTCGTTCACATCGCTGAAATTGATCTTGGCAGCGCGGCCCCGAATGCCGGGCGCAATTATCGCACCCATCAGTTCCAACTCCTTTGAAAGTCCGACTTCGGTCGAATAGACGAGGCTGTCATCGTCGGTTCTAAGATCAAAGGTCTGCGCACCCAGGCCGACGGTCCGAAGTGTCTTGGCATTATAGGTACCGATACTCAGGCGAGCATCCAGAACCAGATCTGCGAAGGTCTTGGCCCGGCCGTAGACCGATCCCATGATTGTCGTTGCCTGGGCAGAATTGCCGAGAATGACGTTGGCATCGACCTCAGAATAATATCCCGACAAACCGATGAACGATGATTCGTCCAGATAATATTCGAGACCGCCCGAAATGAAGAAGCCATCAAATTCGTCATCACCACCGGAACCGGCCGGAGGATTGCGCACCGTCATCGTACCTGCATCGCCGTTGACAAATCCGCCCGCCAGATAGACCGCCATGTCCTCATTGACACCACCCGACCTGACTTCGCTGTCCCCGACGTTCAACGCTGCGTCGCTGAGCACCGCGGGAGAAGCGCTTGCGCCAAACCCGCCCAGCGAGGTAGCGGCGAGCTGGATGGGACGCCCGATAACGGCTACTGTACCCCCATTGGCTGACCGATCCGCCAGATTGGATCGGCCTTGATAGAAACCGGACATGTTCCCTAGGAAACCCCGCGCCAGGGACTGGACTGTCGACTCTGTTGTTGGCGCCCAGCTTTCAAAAGTGGCCTGAATCGTCGCCGCATTGGTGAAGTCCAGGAACGAGAATAGATCGGCAACAGCGGCGTTGCCGCGATTGCGATCCATCAGCCCGGCATAGCTCACCTGCAACGGGTTGTTGCGGTCGATCACGTTCTGATAGCTTTGAGCCGCGACGCGCAGATCCACCGCATTCGCGCTGTAAGTCAGCTGTGACAGTAAGATCGCCGACAGGTTGGCCACGCTATTGAACTGGTTGGTGACACCGCCGGTAGCAGTCAGAATCCTGTAGTTGCTCGGCGTAGCCGTCTGGAAGCCGGCCACGTTGTTGACCGCAACATTGCCGCCAATATTGGCAACGCCATTGACTGCCAGCAAATCCGAATTGCCCGACGCCCCGACATCTACCATGAAGGTGGATCCGGAGGACAGGATAACATTGCCATTGACCGTGAGCGTGCCGATTGTGCCGACCGCGCCTGGCGCGATGCCACCGGCGATGCTGGTCAGGAAGGGCACGTTCAGGGTCCCGGTGCCCGAGAGCAATCCGCCAAATAGCGAATAATCGCCGACGCTGGACAAAGTCCCGTTGACAGCCACCCGGCCTGCGGTCTGGTTGACGTCAATCAGAGTCGAGAGGCTGGATCCGGAGTTGATCAGCAATCCGGCCGTCCCGCCGACATTGAGGCGATCGATGGTTACATTGCTGCTAAGAGTGGTTGTGCCGGCCTTGTTCAGGGTGACTTCAAAGTAGCGCGCCTTGACTCCGCCGGCCACATTGGCATCGACATTGTTGGGGACGAAACCGGTAGCCCCAACCAGGCCATTGTCCAGGGTCGGAGCGGGGAAAGGATCACCCTCGGCCTGTGGCTGATCTTCCACGCCTTCGGGTCCCCCATTGGCGTCAGAAACAATGGCCTCCGGCGTCCCGCCGCCGCTGATGGCGATATTGCCGACGGGCTGAGCCCCGCCGCGAATGGCAACATCATCGGCTATGGCCACGCCGCCATTGATAGCGACATTCTCGACCATTGTCAGTCCGCTGCTGATTGCCGCATTCTCGATGATCATGCCTTCGCCGCGAATGGCGGCATTGCCGGCGAATGTCGGACGCCCCGCCGACGCGGCTGTTTCCGTGGCAGCCGAAATCCCGGAAGGCTGCGCCGTTGCTGCCACTGCAACAGCAGCCGGTGTCGCATTGGGGACCTGACCCTCACCAATATTGGAAGTTGGTGCCGGCGTCGGCGCGGGCGTTGGCGCAGGACGCGCTGGCGGTGTATCTTTCCCGGTGGCAAAATCGAAGCAGCCATCGCCCGGATTATTGCCTTCGGGATCGAAACAGACCTCGCCGAATTTGGGTGTGTCCTGAGTGATTCCGCCCGATTGCGTAGCGGGGAACCCGTTGACTACCTTGCCGCTGGCATCAATGATCCGGTAGGCAGGGTCAAGATCGGTCTGCCAGTGAGTTGCATCCTCCCAGGCACCATCACCCGCCTTTGCGCTGACGTAACGATAGGGATTGGTCGCGGCGATATAGTCAGCGAAAAGGAACAGGGGCTGGTAAAAGCTCTGGGTGCCGTAGGAACTGAATACCTGAGGCCCGAAGAAACGCGAACCACCGGACAAAACACCGATTTGCAGGTCTTCGGTGGTCAGGCTGTTGTTGGCGGCATCAAGAATCAAGGGACCGCCGGAATCGCCTCCCGCTGTTGTACCTTCTTTTGTAAGCGGCTCATCCTTGTAAAGGTTGAAATCAAAAGGATTGGTCTTGGCCGGATCATCAAAATCCAGATTGTACAGCACCTGCGGATTCACCGGTCCGGTGCCATTGTCGCCAAATGTCGTGCCAAAGAGGAAAAGATTGCGATCGTCCAGGGACGACAAGGAACCGAGCATGTTTTCAGCCGATTTCCGGCGCCAGTCGATGCCGAAGCTTGCCCCGGTCGTGCCGCTACCGGAGCGACCATAGCCGGTGATCTTCACATGATAGCCCGTGCCCTTGACGTTATCGATGGCGCCGGGATCGGGCAGGGGCGAGAAGAGCAGGGCCCAGGTCGGGATGTTTGCCGCCGGCGTGTCGAGCGTTGCGATGGCAATATCCGCCTCGAGAAATCCGACGCCCTCGGGACGCGCCAGAGAATCGGCATTATAGGCAATCTGGCTGATGTTGTAGACGAACAAATCGGGATTGGAGGCAAAGCTGTTGCGCAGCCAGTTCTGAAATCCGGGGAGCGCATTGCCATTGAAGGAGAAGGCTGAGGGGACCCCGTTCGGGTTGTAATCGCTCTCCGGACGATCATTTACACAGTGGGCGGCGAACAGGACAGCCCGGGGGTTGATAAGGGTGCCCGTGCATACGAATCCGTCATTCCGGAAAAACTGCCCGACGCCGTTTACGCTATCGATCGGATCGCGAATGTCCTGAGGCGTGAAATTATCATTGGGCACGATAGCCTGAGCTGGTGTCGCAAGAGCGAGCGTAGCAATTGCCCCCGCTGCTGCTGTCCGCAAAAGTACCGATCGCTTGGAATGTCCGAAATTTTTGTCCATGGAAGTAATCACCCCTGTAAAAACCAGTCAGAATAGACCCACCTCCCATCTTTGCTTGATTCTTTGGTCCGAATCAAAGCGAAAATTGCCCAGATCAGCAATTAAGGGTGGAAAAGTACCGGTTTTCTGAGCCTCGGACTCTCGCGCCAAGCTATAATTTGGTTTCAACTGTGATGATTTGGCAACAGGATTTGACCAATCCGGACAAAATGCTCCGGCCTTCATTCTATATTTACGTACGGGCAAGCAGCTACTTGATTCGATTGGAGTAGTCCATCCGGATCGTCGACCAATGCTTGGCGGACACTCAGTCTTTCTGTGCGATCTCCAGCAGGAACCAGGCGCGCTCTTCAGCTTGGTCCGTCCAGTCATCGAGCAGGCCGTCGGTCGCATTGTCTCCGGCGTCGCCCGCCAGTTCCTTCGCTTCACGGAGCTTTTCCAAAAGCTTGATATTGTCGGCACGCAATTCGCTCAGCATATCTGCCGCAGCGACCTTCGCGTCGTCATTATCGACAATATTCTGGCGTTTGGCGATATCGCCAATGGAAGTTAATGTGCGATGGCCGTTCTTGCGGACGCGTTCGGCAATCAGGTCGGTGGTAGCCAAAATCTGCGCAGCATGTTCGTCAAACATCAGGTGATAGTCGCGGAAATGGGGCCCGGACACGTGCCAGTGAAAATTCTTGGTCTTGAGGTAGAGCGCAAAACTGTCGGCGAGAATTCCGTTCAGGGCTTCGGCTACAGCCTTCTTTGCATTGTCACCGGTGGTCATTGTCTTTCTCCTTCATGGGTATTTTTATTCAATATTGCATCAGTACAGATGATCAACAGCCAGATACAGCCGGAAGATATGGTATCTCAGATTGATTATATCGATTTGACTGCGCAAAGGACTAGTGAACAAGGGATCAGAAAATCCCCCATGCGCCGAGCGCGAGGCCGGCACCGATCAAAAGGAAGGCAGCGCCGCCCGCATGGCGAATGGTCGCCATCGGAATATTGTCCCGCAACTGACGGTGGAACAGGATGGCGGGCAGGCAGGCCATCATGACCCCAAACCACCCTCCGGCAGCAGCGAAAGATCCCATTCCGGTCCGCGCAGCGGTCGCAATCAGGATGAATTGTCCCTTGTCCCCGAATTGCAGGATGAAAAGCCCCAGGAACGATGTCCAGAACGGCCCAATCGACCATTTTTCCAGCAGGTCCACCGGACGCCGCCACGCCACCATGCCGATGCCCGCAAAAATCAGCGACAGGGCATAGAAAAGCTGTAATGCATCCTCGCTGATCCACTGGTGGATTGCCGTGCCGGCAACCGCGGAAATCGCGCAATTGCAAAGGGTGGCAAGCCCCAGGCCCCAGACGATCGGTGACAATCGACCATATCTTATGGCGAGAGCGGCACATAATATCTGTGGCCGATCGCCAAATTCCGCGAGCGCCAAAGCAAAGAGCGATGTCAGGAAGGCATCCACAAACCGGCGGCTAGGGCTGGCCGCCGAGGCGGAGCGCTACATTGGCCATGAGCGCTTCGGTCATGGCAGGATTGATCTCCGTGCAATCGAGCGCGGCATGCATCGCTTCGAGATAGGTGCGAGCGATGGTGGTGCCGCCGCCCGTCTGCATGGCGGGTTGCAACGCGCCTTCCAGCGCGCAGATCAGATCGCGGAGAGCGGACAGGCGATGGTGCGTGGCTCGTTGCCGGACATGATCGAGCTGCATTATAAACCGGAGGGGATGCCGGCCGGCCAGCTCAGCCGGTAAATTGTCGAGCAGATTCCGCATTTCGGCCTGTACGAACAGATTTTGATCATGGTTCATCGCAATTGTCTCCCGCTGCGATGCGACCATGCAAAAACATGGTTAAGAAACGGTAAACGGACCCGGGTTTGGCGATCGCCCGCTCCCGGTGGCTTTTTCTTGACATCGGGTGGCATTTTCACCATTAGCGCGGCGAACGAACGCGGCGCCCGATTGCGTCGCCGTTTTTATTTCAGCTTCTGCCTTAAGGAATGCACCATGGCGAAACCAGCCAATGTAAAGATCAGACTCGTCAGCACCGCCGACACGGGCTTTTTCTATGTAACCCGGAAGAACCCCCGCAATCTCACCGAAAAAATGGTGCAGCGCAAATATGATCCGGTCGTCCGCAAGCATGTCGAGTTCAAGGAAGCCAAAATCAAGTAAGCGGCCTTTGGCCAGGCTTTAGCGGTGCAGTACCTGCTGCACCGATTCGATGAATTTTGCGACCGATATCGGCTTTGAAACATAAGCCTCTGCGCCGGCACTCAATATCCGGTCTTCATCCCCCTTGCCGGCATAAGCGGTCACGGCCATGATCGGAATGATCTTGAGCTGGCCATCCTTCTTGATCTGCTCGATCAGTTCCAGACCGCTGACATGGGGCAACTGGATATCCATCACGATCAGATTGGGCACAAAACTGCGCGCCTTGTCGAGCACGTCCCGGCCATCGCTGACCGGCTCCACCACAAAACCATGGGCCCGCAGCAGATCGCAGAATAGCTTGAGGTTCAGTTCATTGTCCTCAACCACCAACACTCTTTTTGCCACGTTCGGATTTGCCCTTTCAAACTTGCAGCCGAACCATTAGGCGAAAGCAGCAATGGAAACAAATCCCAATCTTCCGCCGGACAGCGAAATCATCGCCTTGCAGGCGCTTGGCTGGGTGCTGCAGGACCAGGACCGCGCGGAGCGCCTGCTCGCCCTGACCGGACTGGACCCGCGCGAGCTGAGATCAGGTCTTGAGGATCCTTCCATGCTGGCATCGCTGCTCGGATTTCTTGCCAATCACGAACCCGATCTGCTCGCCTGTGCCGACGCCATTGGCATCGCGCCCGCCAGGCTGGCCGCTGCCGCCCGTCATCTCAATTCCCCCGGAGATTATCATGAATAAAAAGCCGCTTCTGATCAGCGACTGCGACGAAGTCCTGCTGCATATGGTGGTGCCTTTCCAGCAATGGCTGGACAGCGACAAGCATATCCATTTCGATCTGGAAAATGGCAGTGATTTCGCTAACGCCCTGCGCCACAAGCATGACGGCACCCAGGTATTGCCGGAACAGATCTGGCCGATGCTGAAGGAATTTTTCGACAACGAAATGCACCGCCAGGGCCCGATTGCAGGCGCGGTGGATTCCATCAACCTGCTCGGCGAAATCGCCGATGTCGTGATATTGACCAATCTTCTGGATGATCGCCGGGAGGCGCGCGCGGCACAGCTCAAGGCGGTCGGCATCGATTTTCCCGTCTATACCAACCAGGGTGGCAAGGGCGAACTGCTGAACAGCATCATCGCTGAATTTGATCCGGCGGTCGCCGTCTTTGTCGATGACCTGGGTCATCAGCATGGCAGCGTTGCCAAACATGCACCCGACGTCTGGCGGTTGCAGATGGTCGGTGAACCGATCATGGCGAAACATATCCAGACCAATCCAGCCGCTCACATGCGTATCGACTCCTGGAGCGAAGCCGTGGCATGGATATCCGACAAGTTCGACAATGCCGAATCGGCTCCGGCAATGGATCTGCCTTCGCAAGAGCTTGACCCTGCCAACCATGCGTGAGAGTTTTATCTGATGACAAGCCATATTGAAAAAGCCCTGGCAGCCAAGGGTATCGATCTGCCTACTCCGGCCGCTCCCGTCGCCTCCTACGTTCCCGCCGTGGAAGTGAATGGATTGCTCCATATCAGCGGTCAGGTTTCTATGAACGACGGCAAGCTGATCACCGGACGTCTGGGGGACAATATGTCGCTGGAAGAAGGGCAACAGGCAGCCAAGGCCTGTGCCCTGATGATCGCGGCCCAGATCAAGAAGGCCGCTGGATCACTCGACCGGGTCGACCGGGTTGTCAAACTGGGTGTCTTCGTCAACAGCACCGCCGACTATACCGACCATCCCAAGGTCGCCAATGGCTGTTCCGACATGATGGAGGTGATTTTCGGGGCAGCGGGCCAGCACGCCCGCAGCGCTGTCGGCGTGGCATCGCTGCCGCTGGGTGTCGCAGTCGAGGTAGACGCCATCATCGCCCTGAAGCCCGAGTGATCGCGACGCTGGTAGACAATCTGCTCGCGCCGGCTCCTGCACCCGGCCGGGTGGCGTTTCTCAAGGGCCAGCCCTATGCGCATCGCGGGCTGCACGGCAATGGCGTGCTGGAAAACAGCCCCGCCGCCTTCGAGGCCGCGATCAAGCTCGGTCACGGCATCGAATGCGATGTCCAGGCAGCCGAAGATGGCCGCGCCTTTGTCTTTCATGATTACGAGCTCGACCGGCTGACGGAGCGATCGGGACCCATCGCCAATTTGCGCTCGGAGGATATCGACCGGATTGCGTTACGCGATGGCCATGGAAAGATTCCGCGCCTGCGCGAAACCCTGGACCAGATTGCCGGGCGGGTGCCGGTACTGATCGAATTGAAGTCCCGGAATCGGCGCGTGGGGCCCTTGTGCCTCTCGGTGCGCCGGGCACTGGAGGGATATGGCGGCAAGGCAGCCATCATGTCTTTCAATCCCCTGGTGAGCGCCTGGTTTCGCAGCAATGCCGAACATGTTGTCCGCGGGCTGGTGGTAACCGAAGAGAACAGCAGAAACTGGCGCGGCCGGATCGGGCGGCACCGCAATCTCTGGATCGCGAAACCGGATTTTCTGGCCTATGATATTCGCGACCTGCCCTCGCGTTTCGCCGCTGCTCAGCGGGCGCGCGGTCTGCCGATCGTTACCTGGACGGTCCGTTCTGCCGAACAGGAAAAAACCGCGCTTCGCCATGCGGATGAACCGGTTTATGAGATACCGCAGAGCTGATAGCATGGAACACCATGTCTGATTCTCCCGCAGCCCCCGAAGAAATTCTGGCACGCGTTGCCGATGATATCGCCAGTCTGCCCGCGGACCAATGGGATGCCTGCGCTGGTTCGGCCAATCCCTTTGTATCCCATGCCTTTCTGTCGGCGATGGAGGAATCGGGCAGCGTCGGGCCCGGTACCGGGTGGAAATCCCTTCCCATCCTGATCGAGGATGAAGAGGGAAAAATCGCTGCCTGCCTGCCGAGCTATCTCAAGTCGCACAGCCAGGGCGAATATATTTTCGATCAGCAATGGGCGCACGCGTTTGAAAATGCCGGCGGCCAATATTATCCGAAGATCCAGATTGCCGCGCCCTTTTCTCCGGTGCCCGGTCCGCGCCTGCTGATACGCGACGAAACCCTTGCTGTGCCGCTGTTGCGTGCGGCCGAGCAACTGGCGGAGAATAACGGCATTTCATCGGTCCATGCGACTTTTGTCGACGAAGACCAGCTCCGCCATTTTCGCGAGGCTGGCTGGCTGATTCGCACCGACAGCCAGTTTCACTGGCGCAATGACGATTATGAAAGTTTTGACGGTTTTCTTGCCGCCCTCTCGTCCCGGAAACGGAAGGCAATCCGGCGGGAACGGGCGAAAGCGCAGGAAGCGGTGGAAATCGTCCACCTGGCGGGAGATGAAATACAATCGCATCATTGGGACTATTTCTGGGAATTTTATCAGGATACCGGGATGCGCAAATGGGGACAGCCCTATCTGACACGCAGTGCCTTTGAGCTTCTGCACCAGAAAATGGCGGACAAATTGCTGCTGATCTTTGCCATGCAGGACGGCATTCCGGTAGCAGGCGCGCTCAATATCATGGGCGCAGACACGCTTTATGGACGCTATTGGGGCTGCACGCGCAATATCCCATTCCTGCATTTCGAGATCTGCTATTATCAGGCCATTGACGCGGCCATTGCGCGCGGACTGAAAACGGTCGAGGCCGGAGCGCAGGGGAGCCACAAGCTGGCCCGGGGCTATCAACCGGTGCCGACATGGTCAGCGCATTATATCGTCGATCCCGGATTTCGCGCGGCGATCTCGGACTATCTCGAGCGCGAGCGACAGGCTGTTGCGGCCGATATCGAATTTCTGGCCGAGATGGGGCCGTTTAAAAAGTCGGCTTAGGCTTATGCGGCGCGCCGAGCGTGCTCCTGCAGCCAGTTGCGCGCTTCCCGCTGGGCTTCGGCAATTTCGCGAGCCGTCATTTCCAGCGAAATTTCCGCGCGACAGATCTTGCTCTCGTCATGGCCGGACAATGCCGCCAGATTAAACCATTTGTGCGCTTCGATCAGATCGACGCCGACGCCCTCCGATCCGGTCGAGTAGATCACACCCAGATCAAAATATGCATTGTTGCTGCCCTGCGATGCCTCGACGAGGCGGCTTTCGATCAGAAAGGCGGCGCTTTTCATGCTGTTGCCCATAATATTCAGTCCCTGTTTCTGTTGCCGCGACGTGCAGCGACATCAGGACATTCACCGCAATGTCCTAAAGAAATGGTTAACGGAAATTGCAGACGGTCTGCTCCACAGCCCCAAAATCCCGTGAAATCAGCTATATTTCTTCAGTTTTTGGGTTAATGGTGCCGTGCGACAACCCTAGGAAACGGGGATGTTGTCGATCAATCGCGTATGACCAATATGGGCGGCGGCAAAAAGACGGGCCGGCCGCGCCAGATCATCAACAGAGGCCAGCGTTTCGGCATCGCGCAATTCCAGATAGTCAATTTTGTGAAAACCGGCGGCAAGCATGCGGTCCCTGGCGTCCGCCAATATCGCCGCCACCGCGCCCCCTGCTGCAATTGCCCGGGCCGCTTCCTGCATCGTTTCGGGGAGCGCGACGGCTTGGGTCCGCTGCTCATCGGTCAGATAGGCATTGCGCGACGAGAGGGCGAGACCGTCGGGATCGCGGACCGTCGGAACCCCGACGATATCATGGATGAAGTCGAGGTCGCGCGCCATCCGCCGGATGACGGCGAGCTGCTGAAAGTCCTTCTCGCCAAAAAAAGCCGCATCGGGGCGGGTCTGGTTGAACAGTTTCGCGACAACCGTCGCGACACCGTCAAAATGGCCCGGTCGCGCCGCGCCGCAAAGACCGTCGCTGATCCCGCTCACGCTGACATGGGTCGCATAGCCGACCGGATACATCTGATCCGCGGTGGGTGCCCACAGCAATTCCACCCCGGCTGCCTCCAGCAGTGCGGCATCGGCGGCTTCCTGGCGCGGATAGGCATTCAGATCCTCTCCCTCTCCAAACTGGGTCGGATTGACGAAGATCGATGCCACCACCGCGTCGCACTGTTCCCTTGCCACTTCCACCAGGCGCATATGGCCCGCGTGCAGCGCCCCCATGGTCGGAACCAGCCCGATTTTTAATCCCGTCTTGCGAAATACCGCCAAAGCGTCCCGCAACGGGTCAAGCTGTCGAACAATTTGCATGCGTCACTCTTTGCGTTTAGATTTTGCCCTATGGCTCGTGTAGGCTATGGGACGGAGGGTTGACCTTCGCAAGGGCCAAGAACAGGGATACCGCTCCAAACGTGACCAAAAATACGCATCATATTGTCTTCGCCAATGAAAAAGGGGGCACCGGCAAGTCAACCACCGCGGTGCATGTTGCGGTCGCTCTCGCCTATCAGGGCCACAAGGTTGCCCTTATCGATCTCGATCCGCGGCAACGCACCTCCTACCGCTATCTGGAAAATCGTGACGCCACGATAAAGCGGCTGAATATCGAAATTCCGCAACCGGCCTATGACGTATTTGAGGGTGACAATCTTGCGCGGCTCGAACAGCTGATCGAACGAATGAGTCACGGGGCGGATTTCCTGCTCTATGATACACCGGGTCGGGACGACAAATTCGCCCGTTTCGTGGCGACCCGCGCGAATACTCTAGTCACGCCGATCAATGACAGTTTTGTCGATTTCGACCTCATCGGACAGGTCGATCCGGAAACCTACAAGGTCCGCAAACTGAGTTTTTACGCAGAATTGATCTGGGATGCACGCAAGGCCCGGGCCAAGGCAGACGGGGAAACGATCGACTGGGTACTGCTGAGAAACCGAACCCAATATGTCGAGGCGCACAATATGAAACGGATTGTCGCCGCGCTTGCCGAACTGTCGCAGCGCGTCGGCTTCCGGATCATTCCGGGGCTCAGCGAGCGGGTCATTTACCGCGAGCTTTTCCCGTCTGGGCTCACCATGCTCGACAAGAAGCATCTTGGCCGGCTGGCAACGAGCCATCTGGCGGCGCGACAGGAATTGCGCGAGCTGATCAAGCATCTCGCTCTGCCGCAAAGCGCCCAGGCATTATCCAGCGAGGGCGATGGAGGCTTGGCCCTGCCCAAGCTGGTGGCCTGATCCATGTTGCCCTTGCTCATCTTTGGGGGCGCCATTCTGGCCTGGCTGGTGCTGTCCGGCAAGGCAAAGACCATGACGCCCAATCAGTGGCTGGCGCTGGTGATCGCGCTGGTCGGCGCCAATTTCCTGCGCGGGGGCAGCTGGCTCATGGGCGGGGCGATGCTCGCGGGGGCTGCCTTTCTGAGCGGCTGGCGGATCCTGATCCCGGCGCGCGACGAGGAGGAACCAAGGCGCAAGCCGCGCAGTTTCGAACTGGACCGGGCGCGATCGCTACTGGGAGTCAGCGAGGACGCCGGCTTTATGGAAATCAATGCGGCCTGGAAACAGCGGCTGGAGGAACATCATCCCGACAATGGCGGGGATGAGCAACTGGCCAAGATGATCAACCGCGCGCGGGACCTGTTGCTGGAGGAACTGGAAGCATCCCGGAAGCGCTAGCCAGCGGATCACAGCTTGAGGGTAGCACTGGATTTTCCAACATTTCCCTCCTACAAATATGGTCAAATCCAACAAGCTAGGCCCCCAATTTATGACCGGTCCCAAAAGCCATGATTTCCACCCGACCTCCCTGCGCGAATATGATATTCGCGGCATCGTCGACGAGACGCTGGGCAAGGACGATGCCTATGCGATCGGCCGGGGGTTCGGGACGCTGATCGGGCGTGACGGCGGCACCGCGGTGGCCACCGGATTTGACGGGCGGACCAGTTCCCCGATGCTGGAAGCGTCGCTCATCCGGGGTCTCAATGATGCCGGAATCAATGCCGTTTCTGTCGGAATGGGCCCCACTCCGATGCTTTATTATGCCGAATCTGTACTGAATCAGGTCCAGGGCGGCATCATGATCACGGGCAGTCACAATCCGGCCAATTACAACGGCTTCAAGATGGTGTTCCAGGGCCGCCCGTTTTTCGGTGCCGATATTCTGAGGCTCGGCACGATGGCCGAGAGCGGCGATTGGGATACCGGCACGGGAACGTCTGAATCCCATGATATCATCGACGAATATGTCGAGCGCCTGCTGAAAAATTTCACCGGCGGCGCGTTCCGGGTTGGCTGGGACTGCGGCAATGGTGCCGCCGGACCGGTGATCGAGAAATTGACGAAACTGCTCGCCGAGCGTGGAGCGGGCGAGCATCATCTGCTCTATACCGAAGTGGATGGCAGCTTCCCCAATCACCACCCCGACCCGACCGAGGAAAGGAATCTCGCTGACCTGAAGGCGCTGGTGGCAGAGAAAGGTCTCGATTTCGGCGTGGCTTTTGACGGCGATGGCGACAGAATTGGCGCGATCGACGGCGAGGGCCGGGTGATCTGGGGCGACCAGCTGCTGCAAATCTATGCCGAGGATGTGCTGAAAAGCGAACCCGGCGCAACGATCATCGCTGACGTCAAGGCATCTCAGGCGCTCTACGACCGGATCGCGGAGCTCGGCGGCAAGCCGCTGATGTGGAAGACCGGACACAGCCTGATCAAGTCGAAGATGAAGGAAACCGGTTCACCGCTGGCCGGCGAGATGAGCGGCCATATATTCTTCAAGCATGACTATTATGGCTTCGACGACGCCCCCTATGCCGCGGTGCGCCTGATCCAGGCGGCGACCAATATCGGCAAGAGCGTGACCCAGTTGCGCAGCGACATGGTCGAGATGATCAACACCCCGGAAATGCGCTTCCAGGTCGACGAAAGTCGCAAGTTCGCGGTCATTGACGAAGTGCTGGCGCGCCTGTCGGCGAGTGGTGCGGAGGTCAACGACACCGATGGTGCGCGGGTCAATACCGAAGACGGCTGGTGGCTGCTGCGGGCCAGCAATACGCAGGACGTTCTGGTTGCCCGCGCCGAGGCCAAGTCGCAGGATGGTCTCGACCGGTTGATGGCGCAGATTGACGAGCAGCTGGCGCTGTCAGGTCTGGAGCGCGGCGAGCAGGCGGGGCATTAGTCCCGCACAGCGATAGGCCGATACACCCCGGTCGACGGACGTCAGATGAAGGTCGACGCCGCGCTGGTTCCGGGTCCGACAGCAGAGATTATGAAAATTGCCGAGCAGATCATGGCGGCGAAGCCGGCTGCGATTTCCTGACGGAGCGTGAAGCGGGGCATGATAATTTCCTTCCTCCTGGCTGGCTATGCGATCAAGGCAGCAGAATTTTGAACCGCTGGGCCGACACTCGCGGCAACCAGGATGGCGGCAGAGAAAAGCGCGGCGACAGCGGCGGCGACATGGTTCCGGATATTTGCATTGGTCATTGTGAAATTCCCTTTTGTTTAAATGGTCCTTCGCGGTTCCTGTTAGCGAAGATGACCACAGCTTTGCATGGGCCGTGCCAATATATGTATAGTGTTTTATTTCAGTAGCTTATATGAATTTCGATCAGAAGGCACGCTCGCCCGATGCCGACTAGTAGGAAAAATTCCCAAAAACTGGTTTTCGGCCACCGCATGTTACGGAGCAAGGCCGTGACTGCGTTGAGTTTGGGAAGGACGCACAGCCAGTCAGCGCCGCACAGGTTCAGCATTGCACACGGATCTTATCGAAATGCAGTATGGTCAGATGCCTGTGATTCGTTCAGGACAGGGTGATCAAGGGATGGGGAATGCCGACTATGGACCCGTATATCTACGTCACCTTTGTCAGCGCCCTCGCCTTGCTGGCTTATTATTTTACCCTGCTGATGGCGGGCCTCGCGCGCGGGCGGTTCAAGATCGCGGTGCCGTCGCACAGCGGTCCTCCCGAATATGAGCGCTACGTTAGGGCGCATCAGAACACGCTGGAGCATCTGGTGCTGTTCCTGCCCGGCCTGTGGCTGTTCGCCTATGTCGTCAGCCCCTATTGGGCAGCGGGCATCGGTCTGATCTGGCCGTTCATGCGGGTCGGCTATGCGCTCGGCTATCACAGGGCTCCGGAGAAGCGGTTGCGTTGGCTCTATGCCAGCATGCCGCCAATCTATATCTTTGTGCTGGGATCCCTGGTCGGCAGCATCGTACAGTGGATCAAGGCTTGAGAGGCAATGCAATATGAGTGACTATGACCTGGTGATCCGTGGCGGGACCATCGCCGACGGCAGCGGTGGCGATCTGATCGATGCCGATATTGCAGTCAGCGGCGGTAAAATATCCGCTATCGGCGACGTCTCCGGCAAGGGCCGCGAGGAAATCGATGCTTCCGGCAAGATCGTCACCCCCGGCTTTGTCGATGTCCATACCCATTATGACGGCCAGTCGATCTGGGCGGAAGAGCTCAGCCCCTCGTCGTCGCACGGCGTGACCACCGCGATCATGGGCAATTGCGGCGTCGGCTTCGCGCCCTGCCGCACGGCCGATCACGACATGCTGATCAACGTGATGGAAGGAGTCGAGGATATTCCCGGTGTGGTGATGGCCGACGGCCTGCCGTGGAACTGGGAGACCTTTCCCGAATATCTCGATGTCGTCGCCAGCGGCAAGCGCGATATCGATGTCGCCGCCTATCTGCCCCACTCGCCGCTGCGCGTCTATGCCATGGGCGCGCGCGGCGCCTCGCGCGAACCGGCCACGGCCGGCGATCTGGCGATGATGCGCAAGCTGTGCCGCGAAGCGATGGAAGCGGGCGCGCTCGGCTTTGCCACCTCGCGCCTGTCGATCCACAAGACCGCAGACGGCGGCAGCATCCCGACCTTCGAGGCCGATATCGCCGAACTGGAAGCGATTTGTGGCGGCATGGCGGATGCCGGGACCGGCACCTTCCAGGTCGTGCTTGATGCCTTTGTCGGCTGGGACAAGGAATATCAGGTGATTGATCGGGTGGTGGCAAGCTCCGGTCGCCCCGCCACCTTCACCCTGGCTTCCGGCAACGACGGCCCGCCGCGCTGGCGCCGGGTGCTGGAAATGATCGACCGCACCAATGCCACCGGCGGCAAGGCAACCGCGCAGATCATGCCGCGTCCGATCGGGCTGATCGCCGGGCTGGAACTGACCGTGCACCCGTTCATCCTCTGCCCGAGCTGGGTGAAGATTGCCGACCTGCCGATCGACCAGCAGGTTGTGGCGATGCGCGATCCCGGGCTGCGTGAAGCCCTGCTAAGCGAGGAATTCGAACCCGGCCATCCGTTCAACGCGCTGGCCCGCGACTGGAACTGGCTGTTCCCGCTTGATGATCCACCGGATTATGCACCGCCGAAAGAAAAGAGCATGGCCGCACAGGCTGCGGCAAAAGGCTGTACGCCGCAGGAAATTGCCTATGACCGGCTGCTGGAAACCAATGGCAAGGGTCTGTTTCTGGCCGCACTCGGCAATTATGAAAATGGCACGCTGGCCAGCGCCCATGAAATGCTCAGCCATCCCCATTGCATCCCCGGCCTTGGTGATGGCGGAGCCCATTATGGCGCCATCTGCGACGCCAGTTACTCGACCTATTTGCTCAAGCAATATGTGCAGAAGGCCAATGGCTATCGCTTCGATCTGGCCGAAGCGGTGCATATGCTGTCGCAGAAGGCCGCGTGCGCCGTCGGCCTGAATGATCGCGGCCTGCTGTATCAGGGTGCCAAGGCCGATCTCAACGTCATCGACATGGACCGCCTGCAATTGCACCTGCCGGAAGTCGTCCGCGATCTGCCGGCGGGCGGACAGCGGCTCCACCAGCGCGCCACCGGCTATGACGCCACGATTGTGTCGGGCGAGATTATCCGGCGGTTTGACCAATCAACCGGAGCCCGGCCGGGACAGCTGATCCGGGGGGCGTAAGCCTGCGCACCGATGCTCCATATCGTGCACCATCCCGACTATGTCGCGCCGCGCCCGACAAGCGGCAGCTTTGTTTTCGACAAATATCGGCTGGTGATGGAGGCGATCCGCGAGCATGCGCCCCGGCACAGGACTTACGCGCCCGAGCCGATGGCCCGCGCGTGGATCGAGGCGGTGCATGACGCCGCCTATGTCGAGGAAGTGCTGACCGCCATGGTTCCCCGCCAGAAGGAGCGCCGCATCGGTTTTCCGGTGTCGGCAGAAATTGCCAGCCGCGTCCAATATACATCGGGCGGCACCTGGCTGGCCGCGCGGCTGGCGCTGGAACATGGCTATGCCGCGAACAGCGCCGGCGGCAGCCATCATGCCTTGGCCGACACGGGCGCCGGCTATTGCGTGTTCAACGATCTGGCGATCGCCGCCCACCGGTTGCTGGCGGACGGCGATGCGCGCCGAATCCTGATCGTCGATCTCGATGTGCACCAGGGCGACGGGACCGCGATACTGCTGGCCGGCCGCGAGGAGATATTCACCCTTTCGATCCACTCCGAACGCAATTTCCCCACCCGCAAGGCGCGCTCCACGCGGGATATTGCGCTACCCGACGCGGTCGGCGATGATGCATATCTCGCCCTGTTGGATGAAGTATTGACCGAAATTCTGGCGAGCTTCCAGCCGGATCTGCTGCTTTATCAGGCGGGAGTCGACCCGCATGCCGACGATCGGCTGGGCCGGCTGGCGCTCAGCGATGCCGGTCTGGACCGGCGCGACCGCATGGTCATCCGCCAGGCGCGAGATCGTGGCATTCCCGTCGCCAGCGCTCTTGGCGGCGGCTATGGCCGCGACCATCATGCCGTCGCCTTGCGCCATGCCCGCTCGATGATCGCGATGGCGGACGAAGCGCACCGTTGAAACTCTATTCGCTCGCCTTGTCCCGTTGGCCATAGACCTGGTGCATGTCCGAAAAGATGCTCCAGATGGCAATGAACAGCGCGGCCACCAGCGGCCCGATGACGATGCCGTTTATCCCGAACAGCTGCAGCCCCCCGAGAGTGGAAATCAGCACGACATAATCCGGCATGCGCGTGTCCCGGCCGACCAGGATCGGACGCACCAGATTGTCGACCATGCTGATCACGAACACGCCGCAGAGGATCAGCACGATCCCCTGCCAGATATTGCCGGTAACGAGCAGAAAAAGCGCAACCGGGACCCAGACGAAGCCCGTGCCAATCGCTGGAATCAGGGAAGATACGCCCATCAGTAGCGCCCACAGCAGCGCGCCGCGGATATCGAGCGCCCAGAAAACCAGCCCGCCCAGACCACCCTGGATGATGGCGATGATCAGGCTGCCCTTGATCGTGGCCCGAATGACGACGAGGAATCTTTCCATCAGAATTTCGCGTTTTTCCTCCTCGAGCGGAATCATCTGTTCGATCCGCTCGATCAGCGCCCGACCGTCGCGCAACAGGAAGAAGGTGAGGTACAACATCACGCCCAGGCCCAGTATGAACTGGAAGGCGCCCTGGCCGACGCTGAGCAACTGGGTGAGCAGAAATTCGAGAATCGCGGAAATATATTGTTCAATCTCCGCCCGGACGCTGGCGATATCATTATAGCCATAAGCGGCGAGCTGGGCTTGCATCCAGCCCGGCAGGGATTTCTCGACGCTCTCGAACAGCGCGCCGAAGTCAATGTCGCCATTTTCAATGCGCAGGTAAAGGGTGGCCGCTTCCTGGGCCAGCGCCATGCCGAGAAGTATCGTCGGCACGACCACCAGCAACACTATCAGGATCAGGGTAATCGCTGCCGAGAGATTGGTTCGGCCCGGGAATTGGGCCAGCAGTCGCTCAAAGACCGGACGGAACAGGACGGCGACGACCACACCCCACACGATCGCCCCGAAAAACGGTTCGATGAGAAGCGCGAAGGCCAGCGAGACAATCACCAGAAGCGCGATCATGAAACCCCATTCGACGCGTTTGTTCGAGCTTGCCGGCTTGTCCATTTTTTGTCGCTCTTGTTCGGTGGGTGGCGGCCGCCGCACGGAAACTGCCTCGCCCGGCAGATACGAGAATATTCTGAACGGGGCAAGGATCGGCGTGCTGGTCATCCGATACCGATTTCCGGCCAGATTCCATGGCCCCGCTTTCCCCTGTGTCGCGGCTGGCGTCATGATGACAGAAGTCCCCTGTCCTGCCGCCTCTGTTCGAATCATTGGAAAGCTGCGACAATATGTCGCATAAGGCACCGAAGCCGGGAGAGAAGATGATGGCAATTCCCTTTCAAAAAGGACTGGTCGAAACCGGCTTCGGCCTTTACGCCTATCTCCAGCCCGATGGCGGCTGGGGCTGGTCCAATGCCGGCCTGATCACCGATGGCGGCGAATCCCTGCTCGTCGACACGCTGTTCGATGCCAGCCTGACCCGCGAGATGCTGGCGACCATGGCCGATGCCGCCGGCGTCGGGGCGGATGATATCGGCACCATCGTCAACACCCATGCCAATGGCGACCATACCCATGGCAATGGCTGCTGTCACAAGGCCGAGGTGATTGCCTCCGAAGCCAGCGCCCGGGAAATGTCGGAACTGCCCGCCAGCCAGCTCGCCGCGATCATGGCGCAGGCCCGGGCGATGGGGCCGGCGGGGCAATATCTGGTCGATATTTTCGGCAGTTTCGATTTCACCGATGTCGAGGAGAAATTGCCGACGCAGACCTTCAGCGGGGAATATGGCCTGACGGTCGGCGACAAGAAGGTCGATCTGATCGAGGTCGGGCCGGCGCACACGGCAGGCGACATATTGGTCCATGTGCCGGGCGACAAGACCGTCTTCACCGGCGACATATTGTTCATCGAGGGCACGCCGATCATGTGGGCGGGGCCGGTGTCCAACTGGATCGCCGCCTGCGACACTATCATCGATCTCAGGGCGGAAACCATCGTGCCGGGCCACGGCCCGATCACCGATGTCCACGGCGTGCGGCGGGTGCAGGACTATCTGCGCTATATCGACCAGGAAGCGCGCAAGCGGTTCGATGCCGGGCTTTCGGTGCGCGATGCCGCGCATGATATCAGGCTCGGCGATTTTTCCAGCTGGGGCGACAGCGAGCGGATCGCGGTCAATGTCTCGACGCTGTACCGGGAATATTCCGGTGATACCGCCGCGCCCGATGTCGTGCAGCTGTTCGGGCTGATGGCGGAGTTGAAGCAATAGCAAGCAGGCTTCATTCGAGCGAAATCGCCGATCGCAAAATTCCGCCAATCCTCACCGACTGGTTTGCCGCGCGTGGCTGGGCGGTGCGGGACCATCAGTTGCAGATGCTCGCGGCGGCGCGGACGGGACGGCATGCGTTGCTGACGGCCCCGACGGGGGCGGGCAAGACGCTGGCCGGCTTTCTGCCGACGCTGGTGGATCTGGTCGAACGAGCGAGTGGGAAATCCGTTCGCCCTGAGCCTGTCGAAGGGCCGGGTGCGCCAGGCCAGATGCTTCGACAGGCTCAGCACGAACGGAAGGATGAAGGCGGTCTGCACACGCTCTATATCTCGCCGCTCAAGGCGCTGGCGGTCGATGTGCAGCGCAACCTGCTGACGCCGATCGAGGAAATGGGGCTGCCGATCACGGTCGAGACGCGGAGCGGCGACACGCCGGCGGGGCGCAAGGCGCGGCAGCGGGTGAAGCCGCCGCAGATCCTGCTGACCACGCCCGAATCGCTCAACCTGCTGCTCAGCCAGCCGGAGAGTTTCACGCTGTTTGCCGGTCTCAGGCGGGTGGTGATCGACGAGGTCCACGCCTTTGCCACCGGCAAGCGCGGCGACCTGCTCGCCCTGTCGCTGGCCCGGCTGCAGAGGATCGCGCCGGACATGCGCCGCGCTGCGCTGTCGGCGACCGTGGCCGAACCGGACGATTTTCGCGCCTGGCTTGCCCCATATGGCGATATCGATACGGTGACCCATGTGCTCGGGGCCGAGGGAGCGCCAGCCGATCTGTCGATCATGCTGCCGGAAACGCCGGAGGGCGATCCGGTGCGGGTGCCCTGGGCCGGTCATGCCGGGGCCTATGCGATCCCGCAGGTGATGCAGCAGATCGGCGCCAACCGGATGACCCTGATCTTCTGCAACACCCGCTTTCTGGCCGAGCTGACCTTCCAGAAATTGTGGGACATCAACGACGAGACACTCGCCATCGGCATCCATCACGGCAGCCTGTCGCGGGAGGCGCGGCGCAAGGTCGAGAACGCCATGGCGTCAGGAAAAATGCGGGCTTTGGTCTGCACCGCCTCGCTCGATCTGGGGGTCGACTGGGGCGATATCGACTGCGTCATCCAGATGGGCGCGCCGAAAGGATCGTCGCGCCTGCTGCAGCGCGTTGGCCGCGCCAACCACCGGCTCGACGTGTCGTCGAAGGCGCTGCTGGTGCCGGGCAACCGCTTCGAATATCTCGAGGCGCAGGCGGCGCTCGACGCGGTCAACGAGGGCCGCCGCGACGGCGAACCGTTCCGCCCCGGCGGTCTCGACGTGCTCGCCCAGCATGTGATGAGCTGTGCCTGCGCCGCGCCCTTTCAGGAGGATGCGCTGCTCGACGAGGTGCAGTCCGCCCTGCCTTACAGCGCATTGAGCAAGGAGCAGTTTGACCGCGTGCTGCAATTCACCCGCGACGGCGGCTATGCGCTGAAGGCCTATGACCGGTTCCGACGGCTGCGGCGGGATGCAGCTGGCGTATGGAGCCTGACCCACCCGAAATTTGCCGCGCAGCACCGGCTCAACGCCGGAATCATCGTCGATGCCGCGATGATGACGGTGCGGTTCAAAAATGGCCGCAGCCTCGGCAAGGTCGAGGAAGGTTTTGCCGCCATGCTGTCGGTCGGAGACACGTTCTTCTTCGCCGGCCTGAGCCTCGAAATGATCAAGATGGACAGCAGCGATGTGATCGTGCGGGCGGCAAAGAAGGCAGCGATGATCCCGAGCTATATGGGAGCAAGGTTGCCGCTGACCACGCATCTGTCGGACCGGGTCCGCGCCTTTCTGACCGATCGCGCCGGCTGGGTCCGCTTTCCCGATGATGTCCGCGAATGGCTGGAGATGCAGGACTATCGATCAGTCATGCCCGAACCCGGGCAGCTGCTGGTCGAGACATTCCCGCACCAGGGGCTGCATTACATGGTCGCCTACAGCTTCGAAGGCTGGAACGCGCACCAGTCGCTCGGCATGTTGCTGACTCGGCGGATGGAGGATCGCGGGCTGAAGCCGATCGGCTTTGTCGCCAATGACTACGCGCTGGCCTGCTACAGCGTCGAGCCGGTGACCGACCCTGCGCCGCTGTTCAGCGCCGATATCCTGGAAGGCGAGTTTTTCGACTGGGTCGAGGGATCGAATCTGCTCAAGCGCGCCTTTCGCGAAGTGGCGGTGATCAGTGGTCTGGTCGAGCGGCAGCATCCGGGCAAGCGCAAGACCGGCAAGCAGGTGACCTTCTCGACCGACCTGATCTTCGACGTGCTGCGCAAATATGAGCCCGACCATCTGCTGATGCAGGCCGCTTGGGCCGATGCGCGGGCGCGGATGACCGATGTCGGACGACTCGGAGACCTGCTCGACCGCGCCGCCGGATCGATGATTCATGTCGATCTGGAACGGGTCAGTCCGCTCGCGGTGCCGGTGCTGGTGATGATCGGACGCGAGCATGTCGCTCAGGGCGCGACCGACGATGCGCTGCTGATCGAGGCGGAATCGCTGATCAACGAGGCGATGAAGCCGGATTAGGTCTGGCCTCTACCCGCACGAAACTTGGACGGATATCGCTTTTTAGCGTAAGATGGTGCAATGGCCTGTTCGATCCTGCTGCTTCCTGCCTGCGCGTCGCTGTTCGCGGCCCAGCTCGCCGCATCCATTCCGGTGGAACCGGAAACCGAAGCCTATATTGCGGATCGCCTGCCGGACCAGTTTATCCAGCCCGATGCCGAGCAGATTGCGATTGCGCAGGACCGGCTCGAGCGCATGACCGTCGCAGTCCGGATCGACAAGGGCGGGCCCTATGAATTCATTATCGATACGGCATCGCAGCGGACCATATTGTCCAGGGAGATCGCCGGTGCGCTGGCGCTGGATATCGAGGATGAAGTGACGATCGTGGCGCTGGCGGGCAGCACCGTCGTGCAGACCGTCTTTGTTCCCAGCCTGACTCTCGGCCAGCGCCGCTATGACGGACTGGTGTCGCCGACCTTCCGGGCGGCCAATATCGGGGCGGACGGGGTGCTGGGTCTCGACAGCCTGCAGGGGCAGCGGATCCTGTTCGATTTCCTTGGCCGCAATATTTCCGTCGAGGATACCAGCGAACCGCTGAAAAGCCGGTCGCTCCGCGAAATCGTGGTGACGGCAAGACGGCGTTCCGGACAATTGATCTTCACCAACGCCACCATTGCCGGGGTCCGGACCAGCGTGATCATCGATACCGGCGGCGAGCTGTCGATCGGCAACAAGGCGCTGCAAAGGCGGTTGCGGCTGAAATCATCGGCCATGGTGCAGATGAAGCTGGTTGATGTCACCGGCCGTTCGGTGGAGGCCGATTATGGCATCGCCGAAGAATTGCTGATCGGTCGCGCCCGCTTCGGCATAATCCCGATCGCCTTCGCCGATATTGCGCCGTTCAAGGCTTTGAAGCTGGACAAGAAGCCGGCTTTGTTTCTGGGGATGGACGCTCTGCGCAAATTTGACCGGGTGGCGATCGATTTTGCCAACCGGAAAATCTATTTCCTGCTTCCGAAAGACGCGTAAGAAGGTCGTTGGTCGAGACAGGACGTTGTTCCGTGATATTGGTCTGGCAATCGTCGGTCAGCAATCTATGCTGACGCTGTCCGGGAAAATTGCAGAGGAAAGGAGAGATCATGTCCGCATTGCTGACCAGCATGCCCGCTGTTCTGGCATCCGTTCTGGCGATGGCTTTTCCTGTTCCCCTGGGCCAGACGGTGGAACCGGGCAGCCGGATCGATCCGGAGGCCGAGATTATTGACCTTGACGAAGACCGTTCCGAACGAATGACCGTCCCGGTCAGCATCGAAGGCAAGGGACCCTTTGCCTTCGTTATCGATACCGGTGCGGAACGGACCGTGATTTCCCGCAAGATCGCCGACAGCCTTGCGCTGGAGGACGAAGATCCCGCGGAATTGATGAGCATTGCCGGCACCACTATGGTGGACATGGTCTATGTGCCCAGCCTGACTCTGGGCCAGAAAAGCTATAATGGCCTGGTGTCGCCGGTGCTCGCGGCCCGGCATATCGGTGCCGAAGGCATATTGGGCCTCGACGGCTTGCAGGACCAGCGCATCCTGTTTGATTTTGTTCTGAACCAGATTTTCATCGAAGATGCCGATACGGAACGCAGCCGACCGATATCGCGCGAAATCGTGGTGACCGCCAAACGCCGGTCCGGACAGCTTATCTTCACCGACGCCACGATTTCCGGTCTCAAGGTCAATGTGATCGTCGATACCGGCGCACAGGTCTCGATTGGCAATGTGAAATTGCAGAAACGCCTGCTGCGCCGCGCAAAGGAACTGGGCGATGACAATCTGCTGATCGCCGTCACCGGCGATACGCTGGGCGTGGAATTTGGCCGCATACGCGATTTTCGTATCGGTCGCGCTCGGTTTGACAGCCTGTCGGTGGCCTTCGCCGATGCGCCGCCGTTCGAGCGCTTTGGACTGGCCGACAAGCCGACCCTGCTGCTGGGCATGGACGTGCTGCGCAAGTTCGACCAGGTCGCGATCGACTTTCCAAATCGGAAAATCCATTTCCTGACCCCGAAAAATGCCCGGCTGCATGTCGATGAACCGCGGAACAGCCGGATCAGGTCCTGACCGCTGGTTGCGTGATCGGCTTGGCTGAACCAGGCTTTCAAGATCGCGGCCAGATAGGTCTTTTCGCTGGCGATGGCCGATAGACCTGAGCCTCTGGAACGGCCTTTATAAAAGCATGGATTAAACCACCCTCCTCGTTCGTTCCCTCCATATACCGGCAAACATTCGCCGCCCAGGCGCTTTGCCATATATCCATGGAGCGAACCAACTATGCGTATTTATCTTGCCCTGCCGATTGTCCTTGCCGCCGCCACTCCTTCGCTCGCTCAGGATGCCCGCGCCCCGGAGGATGGCGTGGCGAAGGATGAAACGCGGTTCGAGCTGCTTGCGGGCGTCGACCATGTGCAAGGGGATGTGGGCCAGGGCCTGGACTACAGAACCACCTTCGCCACCACCGGTCTGGCAATGACCAGCGGCCGGTTCAGCGCGTCCGTGTCCTTGCCCTATATTTCGTCGACCGCTCCGCAGGAAGTGATCATCAATCAGGGCGGACTTTTCGGCACGCCTCTGCTGGCATCGGACAGCGCCCGGACAGGCCGGGTGAAGCGCGAAGGCATCGGAGACCTCTCGCTCAATGCTGCCTATCAGCTGCCCGTCTCTGGCGTGAACGCCAGTCTCGGCGCCTCCGTCAAACTCCCCACGGCGTCGCGGAGGAAGGGGCTGGGAACCGGCAAGGTCGATTATGGCGTTTCCGGCCAGCTCTCCAGGAAAATGGGTTCAATCGTGCCCTTTATAGGCGCTGGCTATACGATCATCGGGGAGCCGGATAATTTTGAAACCCGCAATATTCTGTCGGGAACGGCCGGAAGCCATGTCCTGCTTGGCAAGAGCAGTTCACTGACGGCCTCCTATTCCTATGAACAGTCCGCTTCGACCAGCATCGGTGACAACCAGAGCATCAACATGGGCTTTGGGACCAATCTTGGCCGCTCCGTGCGGATCGGCCTTGATGGCGCCGTCGGCCTGTCGGATGATGCACCGGACACAAGGGTGGGACTCAAGCTTCGCGTGGGACTCTGATCCAGGCTTTGCGCAAAATGCGCTTTCCTACAGCCTGCCCCTTCTGGTAAAACGGCACCATGATTCAGCGACAATATGTTCCGTCCTGTCCGCAAAAGCCGGATTCGGGCGGGTCAGCACTTTTACACCTGAGTGCTCTCTCCATCGATAAGGAGGGGGTTGATCTTGGGCAACGCTAGCGCGCCGTCCGCGGCACCGGTTTTTCTGCTTTAGGGGGTGTGACCCGTGTGACCCATACTATATCTTGATATTATTGTATCGCCTCAAAGACCGAATAGCGGCTCGACGTCCCCGCTTTGCCACTGCGGATATTTTTTCATGGCGGTGGCGAACAGCGGCGAGGCGAGATGGTCGCCCAGCCACTTCTGCAGCGCGGGCAGCGGCAGGGAATCAAACCAGTCGCGGTCATGGTTGGCGAACTGGCGGACGAAGGGAAATATTGCGTGGTCGGCCAGGGTGGGTCTTTCTCCGTTGAGCTGACCTGACGGTTGAATCAGACTGTCGAGCTTCTCGAGAAACGCCAGCCCGCCCGCGCGATGGACCAGCGGGTCAACATTGTCGTAGCGCGTGGGATATTTATAGCGGTCGAGATCATGTTTGAACGGGCCGTCGGCTCCCTCGATCAGTTCTGATTCGGCTGTATTTCCCTGCAGCCAGCCTTCAGGGTCGCTGCGATCCAGCGCCCAGCGCATGATCGCCAGGCTTTCGTCGATGACCTGTCCGTCGGGCAGCACCAGCACCGGGACGGTTGCCTTGGGCGAGGCTTCTATCATCTCCGCGGGCTTGTCGCGCAACACGACCTCCCGCAGGCGCACCGCCGTGCCGCTGACCAGCAGCGCCATCCTTGCGCGCATCGCATAGGGACAGCGGCGGAAACTGTACAGGACCGGCAGGTCGGTCATGCAGTGCCCAGATGCTGCCTGCCCTCTTCCGCCGCTTTCTCGACCTGGCGCTGGCGTTCGCGATAGCGGGCGCGCTGTTCGTCGGTGCGCTGGTCGATGCAATGCGGACAGGCTTCGCCGGGGATATAGTCGCTCGAGGCGCGGTCCGCGGCGTTCAGCGGCATCCGGCAGGCATAGCATTGGTCATAATCGGCTTCGACCAGTCCGTGACCGACGGCAACCCGCTGGTCGAACAGGAAACAGTCGCCCTGCCACAGGCTGTCGGTTTCGGGCACATGTTCGAGATATTTGAGGATACCGCCCTTGAGATGACGAACATCGTCAAATCCCTGCGCCCTGACATAGGCGGTCGCCTTCTCGCAGCGAATCCCGCCGGTGCAGAACATGGCGATCTTCGGCTGTGTGCCGGAATCCTGCCGCAACTGTTCGGCAAAAGCGTCGAACCAGGCGGGAAAGTCGCGGAAGGATTCGGTCTTCGGGTCGATCGCCCCGGCAAAGCTGCCGATCGCCACTTCATAGGCGTTGCGCGTGTCGATCACGATCGTATCGGGGTCGGCGATCAGCCGGTTCCAGTCGGCGGGATCGACATAGGCACCCTTCTCGGTCGCGGCATCGACGCCCTCGACGCCCATCGACACGATCTCCTTCTTCAGCCGGACCTTCATCCGCAGAAACGGCATGGTGCTGGCTTCGGAATATTTGACCTCGAGATCGGCGAAACCGGGCAAGGAGCGAAGCCCGACAACCACCTTGTCGATGGCTTCCGTCGTGCCGGCTATCGTGCCGTTCATGCCTTCGGGGGCCAGCAGGATCGTGCCCTTCAGGCCATGCGCCTCGCACAGCGGCAGCACCTGCAGCCGCAGCGCCGCGGGATCTTCGACCACGGCAAAATGATAGAGCGCGGCGACTTTCACGGGAGTTGGGGATTCGGTCATGGCAGCGCATATAGGATGATTGGCCGGGAAAATCCAATAGAGCGGCTTGCGTTGCGGCTATCTTCATCGCATAGCGGCGCCATGGTTCCCCTTCTGTTCGCCCGTCACCGCTTCGAGATTGTCGCTCCGGCGGCGCTTTACTGGCCCGCCAGAAAGGCTCTGCTGGTCGCCGACCTGCATCTGGAAAAAGCCAGCTTCTACGCCCGTCAGGGGCAGATGCTGCCGCCCTATGACAGTCGCGCCACGCTGGCGGAACTGGGCGATCTGGTCAGCGCAACCGGCGCGACGACGGTCTTCTGCCTCGGTGACAATTATCACGATGGCGGCGGCGAGGCGCGGCTGGAACCGGAAGCGGCGAAGCGGCTTGTCGCGATGACCGCGGCGCTGGAATGGATCTGGATCACCGGCAATCATGACCGCGATGTTGCCGGGCTGTGGGGCGGTTCGGTGGTCGACGAATGGGTCGGCGAGGGTCTCGCGCTCCGCCACGAGGCGACGGTGGAAAGCCGGTTACCGGAAATTTCCGGTCATTATCATCCCAAAATCCGCGTTGCCGTGCGCGGCCGCCCTGTCTCGCGACGCTGCTTCGTACGGGGCCGCCATCATCTGATCATGCCGGCTTTCGGCTCTCTTACCGGCGGCATGGCGGCACAGGATCCCGTGATCGAAGCCTGCGTCGGCGGGCCGGCGGAGGCGATTATCGGACTGAAGGGCAGGCCGGTGTGCTTTCCCTTGCCCTTTGCCGACTCGGAAAAAGACCGTCTCGAAGACCAACAGCTTGCATTGCCTCTGGCCACCAGCCGCCGGTAAATGCTAGCGGCGCGCGGATGGATCGATTCACACCCTATCGCAACCAGCTGGCGGCACTGGACACAGCAGGCCGCAAGCGGCAGCTGTCCATCCCCGTCGGCAAGGATTTCTCTTCCAATGACTATCTCGGGCTGGCACGCAGTCCGTTCCTGCAGGATGTCGCGCAGACCGCTATCGCCAATGGCATCGCGCATGGCTCGGGCGGGTCGCGGCTGCTCGGCGGCAACCATCCCGAACATGAAGCGCTGGAGGCCTTTGCCGCTGCCCATTATGGCGCGGAAGCCAGCCTGTTCTTCGGTTCCGGATTTGCCGCCAACACGGCGCTGTTCGCGACGCTGCCCCAGTCCGGTGATCTGCTGCTATACGACCAGCTGATCCATGCCAGCGTCCATGACGGCATGAAGCTCGGGCGGGCCAGCTTCAGAACCTTCCCGCACAATGATTGCAGCGCTCTCGAGCAAGAGATTCGGACATGGCGCAAGTCCGGAGGCACGGGTACCATCTGGATAGCAGTCGAGAGTCTGTACAGCATGGACGGTGACCGGGCGCCTCTTGCCGAAATCGCGCAGATTGCCGATGCGCACGATGCCATGCTGGTAATCGACGAGGCACATGCGGTCGGCGTCTTGGGTGACCGCGGCACCGGTCTGGCCACCGCCCTGGGCCGGCAGGACAATGTCATGATCCTGCGGACCTGTGGCAAGGCGCTGGGCGGCGAGGGCGGACTGCTGACCATGCCAACGATCCTGCGCGACTTCTTCATCAACCGCGCCCGCCCATTCATCTTTTCCACCGCCCCGAGCCCGCTGACCGCGCATCTGGCACATCAGGCGATCGTCCATGTCGCCGAAAACCCTTTGCTACAGATCGGTGTGGCGGACCATATTGCCCTGGCCCGCAGCTGTCTTGGGGGCCTGAATCTGGGCGAAGGACAGGACAGCCAGATTTTCCCGATCATCATCGGCGACGACCGGATCGCCGTGACCATGGCAACCCTGCTGCAAGGCCAGGGCTTTGATGTCCGCGCGATTCGCCCCCCGACCGTGCCCGCCGGGACCGCACGCCTGCGGATTTCGCTGACCCTGAATGTGACGGCGGACGATATTCGCAGCCTCGCCACCGCCTTGCGACAAGCGCTGGCCCTGGCGGAAGCGGCATGAGCCGTACCTTTGTCATCACCGGCACCGACACCGATATCGGCAAGACCGTCTTTGCAGCGGCGCTGACCGCGGCTCTTGATGGCTGGTACTGGAAGCCGGTCCAGGCCGGTCTGGCGGACGGGACCGACAGCAAGACCGTAGCGCGGATCGGCGGAGTCGACCCGGCCCGGATCCTGCCCGAAGGCTACCGGTTGCAGCTTCCTGCCTCGCCGCATTTTGCGGCGGCGCAGGAAGGTGTCGCGATCGAACCCGACGATCTTGTCATTCCGAAGGTCGACGGCCCGCTGATTATCGAAGGCGCGGGCGGCGCACTGGTGCCGGTCAATCCGCTATTGCTGTTTGCCGATGTTTTTGCCCGCTGGGCGCTGCCCGTCATCATCGTCGCGTCGACCCGGCTGGGGACGATCAACCACAGCCTGCTGACGATAGAGGCCCTGCGCAGCCGGGGCATCACGATTCTCGGCATGGCCTTTGTCGGGCCAGAGAATGCCGACAGCGAACAGACCATCTGCCGTGTCGGAGGGGTGCGGCGTCTTGGTCGGCTGCCCATGATCGATGCTCTGTCGCCAGCCACCTTGCAGGCCGCTTTTCGGATCCATTTCGACATTGCGGATTTTGCCGCGTGACTCTCAACATTTGGCATCCGTTCACGCAGCACGGCCTGGCCGAACCGATCCCGGAGATCGCGCGTGCAGAGGGCGCGTCGCTCTATCGGGCGGATGGCACCCGGATCATAGATGCAATATCCAGCTGGTGGGTGCAGACACACGGCCATTGCCATCCCCGGATCGTCGCTGCCATCCAGGATCAGAGCGCCAGGCTGGACCAGATTATCTTTGCCGGCTGGACCCATGAGCCGGCCCGGGAACTTGCGGTCGGCCTGTCGGATTTTCTACCCGAATCGCTCGAGCATATCTTCTTTTCCGATAGCGGTTCGACGGCGGTCGAAGTCGCGCTCAAAATGGCATTGGGCTTCTGGCACAATCAGGGCAAAAACCGTCAGAAAATCCTGGTCATGGAGCATAGCTATCATGGCGACACGATCGGCGCGATGTCGGTCGGCGCACGCGGCGTGTTCAACCAGGCCTATGCGCCGCTCTTGTTCGATGTCGGGACCCTATGTTTTCCAGCGGCCGGGGCCGAGCAGGACACGCTTGACCAGCTGCAGGACTTCTGCACAGACCGGGACAATCCGCCGGCGGCATTGATCGTCGAACCCCTGATTCTCGGTGCCGGCGGGATGAGGATGTACAGTCCCGCCCTGTTGACAAAAATGGCGGAGATCTGCCGCGAGCATGACGTGCTGTTCATCGCCGACGAGGTGATGACCGGCTGGGGCCGTACCGGGACCGTCTTTGCCTGCGAACAGGCCGGTGTCGAACCGGACATATTGTGCATGGCCAAGGGCCTGACCGGAGGCGTGATCCCGCTCGCCGCGACCGCCGCGAGCGATGCCATATACCAGGCCCATTTTTCCGAGGATCGCGCCAGGATGTTCTTCCACTCGAGCAGCTTTACCGCCAATCCCATTGCCTGCGCAGCCGCCAATGCCAATCTCGCGATCTGGCGCGACGAGCCGGTGGAACGGCGGATCGACGGTATCATCGCCGCGCATCGAGCATTTTCCGGCCGGATGAAGCGCAAGGCCAGTATCAGTGGGTTGCGCCAGTGCGGAACCATATTGGCGCTGGAGATCGATGACGGCGCGGGCGACTATATGTCGGAACTCGGGCCAAAGCTGCTCGCATTCTTTCGCGATCGAAACATATTGTTGCGGCCGCTGGGCAACACGATTTACATCATGCCGCCTTATTGCATCAGCCGCGAGGAGCTTGAGGCAATTCATGCCGTTATCGAGGAAGCAATCGACCATTTTGGAAAAGGTTGACTCCCGGACCAAGCAAAGTTTTTTGCATAAGCGCGCAAAACCCGCCAAGGACAGATTATGGAATTCATTGATTCATTGATGGTCAAGATCGCGCTGATCGGCTTGCTCGGGATCGGCGCGCAGTGGATTGCCTGGCGGACCGGTCGTCCTGCCATTGCGCTGATGCTGATTGTGGGGATCATTGCCGGTCCGGTGCTCGGAATCATCGATCCAGAACGCGATTTCGGGGCCTTGCAGGAGCCGATCATCAAGCTGGCGGTTGCGGTAATATTGTTTGAAGGCGGACTCAGCCTGAACTTTCGTGAACTGAGGCAGGCGGGCGCAGCTGTTATCGCCATGGTGTTTGTTGCGGGCCCGATTGCCTGGGGACTGGGCACGGCAGCCGCACATTATGGTGCCGGCCTGTCGTGGGAAATCTCGGCCTTGCTCGGCGGCATCATGATCGTCACCGGCCCGACCGTCATCGGACCTATGCTACGGACGCTGCGCGTACCGTCGCGGGTGCGCAATGTCCTCAAATGGGAAGGCATCGTGAATGATCCGATTGGCGCGCTGCTCGCTGTCGGGATCTACGCCTATATCACCTATGAAGGAGCCACTGCCAATATTGCCGTGATCACCATGGATGTTCTGGCGGCAAGCTTCATGGCCGGACTGATCGGTGCCGGCCTCGGCTTTGCCCTCACCTGGCTGTTTCCGAGAGGGCTGGTTCCGGAATATCTGAAGGCTCCGTTCCTGCTGGTGACGGTGATCGCCGGCTTTGTCATTGCCGATCTGATCAAGCATGAAACCGGGCTGATCACCGTGACGGTGATGGGCATCGTGATGGCAAACCGGCAGATATACTCGAGCCAGGCGCTGTACCGGTTCAAGGAGGATCTGGCGGTGCTGCTCATTTCCGGCGTGTTCATCATCCTGTCCGCGACGCTGGACTGGGAAACGGTCCAGCAATTCCGTCCGCAGTTCGTGATCTTCCTGATCCTGCTGCTGTTTGTCGTGCGCCCGGTTTCGGTGCTGATCGCCCTGATGTTCAGTTCGCTGTCTTGGCGGGAACGCCTGTTTATCGGCTGGATCGCGCCGCGCGGGATTGTTGCGGTCGCGATCACCGGCCTGTTCGCAATTCGCCTTATCGATTATGGAATGCCCGGCGCGGAAGCGCTCGTTCCGCTCAGCTTTGCCGTCGTCATCGCAACGATCTTTGCGCACGGCTTCTCCGCCTCCTGGGTAGCAGAACGACTGGGCATTTCCGAAGGAAAGGGTGTAGGTGTCCTGATCGCCGGTGCCAATCGCTGGTCGATTGCGCTGGGCAAAATGCTGAAATCATTGGATGTGGAAGTCCTGATCACGGACAATAGCAGATTTGCATTGCGCCGCGCGCATAAGGAGGGTCTGGCGACCCACCATGGTGACGTGCTCGAAGAGGCCCATGACGACAATATCGATATGGGCGAATTTCAGCATCTTATTGCTGCGACCGACAACGACAGCCAGAACCAGCTGATTACCGCCGATCTGGGCCCGGAAATGGGCTATGAACAAATCAGCCGATTGGCGAATGATAGCCAGAGCAAGAGCCGGGTCGGGCATGGTCGGCTGCTCTTTGCATCCGGTGCCGATTTTGGCACGTTGCTGGACCGCGATCTGGCCGGCTGGCGATTCAGCAAAACCAATATCACCGAGAAATTTACCGCCGAAGACTATCGCGGGAATCTGGAAGAGGACGAGGAGCCGCTGGCCGTCCTCAAGCCGGACCGCCGTCTGTTGTTCTTTGCCACCGATTCCCGGCCGGCAATTGAGGATGGCGATGTCGTGATCAGCTATGTTGCAGCCGACACGCCGGAAGAACGCAAGGCCAACCGAGCGGCCAAGGACAGTGACAAAAATGGATACAAGAACGCCGGTAAAAAGGAAGGAAGCTGACTATCCGGGCGGCGGATTGCGCGGACCAAATAGAGCCGTACCGACCCGGACATGGGTGGCACCAAGCTTGATCGCGCTTTCAAAGTCTCCCGACATTCCCATGCTTAGACCGTCGAGGCCGTGGTCACGGGCCAGCTTGGCAAGCAGCGCAAAATAGGGAACCGGATTGGCATTGTCAGGGGGAATGGCCATCAGACCGACAATCTCGATACCGGATTCGCGGGCTTGAGCGAGCAGATCGGGGATGGCCGCAATATCGCAGCCGCCCTTTTGCGCTTCTTCACCGATATTGACCTGCAAAAAGCAGGGAATGCGCCGATCCTGCCGGTGCATTTCCTTTGCCAGCGCGCCGAGCAAGGAAGGCCGGTCGAGCGAATGGATATAATCGAACAGCGCGACCGCTTCCGCCGCCTTGTTTGATTGCAGCTGGCCGATCATGTGCAAGCAGACGTCGGGATAGTCCGCCTTCAGCGCCGGCCATTTTGCCGCCGCCTCCTGCACCCGGTTCTCGCCGAAGACGCGATGGCCGACCTCCAGCAATGGCCGGATTTCATCGCTGCGGCGCGTTTTGGACACCGCAACCAGCGCGATATCGGACGGCTTGCGGTCCGCTATCCTGGCGGCCTTTTCAATCTTGCCAATTATGTCCTTCAGTGCCTGATCTGCCAAATTTGAATCTCTCTCTCATTCTCTTTCGCCAAGCTTGTGTCTATAGGCCTGCCTATGTTGAGAGACCAGCCCTGCGCGCAGTTGCCGGATCCGCCCCGGATATGGCTGTTCACCGATGAGCGCAATGATGCGTTTCTCGAACAGGCAATTCAGCGACTGCCCCGCTGCAGCGGGATAATCTTCCGTCACTATCATTTGCGGGAGCCTTTGCGCCGGGCGCGGTTCGAGACGGTCAAGAAACTTGCACGGCGGCGCGGGCACTTGCTGCTGCTGGCCGGATCGCCGGCCCTGGCCCGGCGCTGGCGTGCCGACGGCGTACATGGCCGTTTCCGGCGAGGTGCCATCGTCGGCCGGATGCGGCACAGTGCGCCGGTTCATGATGCCCGTGAAATCCACCAGGCCAACCGCGCTGGCGTTGATATATATTTTCTGTCGCCGATTTTTTCGACCCGGTCACATCCGGGCCAGCGACCGCTGAACAGTTTGAAGGCGAGGCGCCTGGCCGCGTTGTGCAACGGCCCGGTCATTTGTCTCGGCGGGATGGACGCACGGCGCTACCGGTTGCGCAGAAATCTTCCGGCCCACGGCTGGGCTGCTATCGATGCGCTAAGCTGATCGCACATCAGAAGCGGAACTGGGTTCCGACATAAACGGCCTGGCTGTCCTGCCGGCTGTCGGTCAGGGGAGCCATCCGGTCGCGCTCGTTGTTGATCCGCACACCAGCGGTCACGTCGAGATTGCGGGTGAGCGAATAGCTGCCGCCCACATCCAGCGTATAATCTTTCTGGCTGGCATCCAGAGCGCGCGGTGCCGCATTGATCGGAGCCGAGGCATCGATCGACATGCGCGGATTGAAACGGCTCTTCTTGCCGGAATCATTCTCTTCCATCAGCCTGCCTGCACCGATTTCGGACAGGTCAGGTAGGTTGGTGCCCAGCTTCTTGACCGGAATTGCAAAGCTCTTCAGCCCTTTTGCAGATCCAAGGCTGTAGGATACCGGGGCAATTTTCGCCGTGCTGACCACGCCCGATCCGGGTGCGGCAGCGAGGATGCTTTCGCGAATGGACACTGCGCCCGCATCGGATTTCTGCCGGACGACTACGGTTACCGAACGGTCACCATCGCGCGTTCCGCCCGATGGCGTGAATTTGAAGCTCGCATTTCCGCGCAGGGCACGGAGATTATATTTCGCCACGAGATCGGGATCGGCACCGGCCACCGTGAAGGAACCGATCGATCCCAGGGTTTTCAGCGATACAATATTGTCATCACCGGATAGCACTTTCGCCAGGGCAGGAGTCATGACAAGGCCGGAGATCGCGAGTCCCGTCGCTAACCAACCGAAATGACTGACCTTTTTCGTCATGATGAAGTTGCTTCCCCTTTGAATGACCCTCGATATAACAAAATCTGCTTACCTGCACGAGTCAACATGTTGTTTTTGTCCGATTTTCCAAAACGAGCAGCTTTCTGTTGCAGTTCGGTTACGCTTTTGTCCAGACAACCGGTGCCGCCCTAACAAAAAGGAGATGAACCGAAGATGATTTTTCCATCATTCAACTGGGGTTCAGTCCGTGCTGCACAAGAGCGAAACATGCGCTTGTGCTTGCCCCTTGCGGCAAAGCATTTATAGAGAGCGCTGAAATGATTTCAT
>Ga0209024_1000102_pt1 | contig 164774 bp, 149 predicted proteins | sample AutmiccommunBRH5_FD_187380 | JGI IMG/M metagenome (GOLD analysis project Ga0209024, IMG submission 187380) | Deep subsurface microbial communities from Mt. Terri, Switzerland - Autotrophic microbial communities BRH/5 (SPAdes) (version 2) | ecosystem: Environmental > Aquatic > Deep subsurface >...
CCACCGCAAAGCCCTTGCCGGCCTCGCCGGCCCGCGCCGCCTCGACCCCGGCGTTCAGCGCCAGAAGGTTGGTCTGGAAGGCGATCTCGTCGATCACGGAGATGATCTGGTTGATCTGCTCGGAGGATTTTTCGATCTGGCTCATCGCCGCCACCGCCTGGCCGACGATCTCGCCGCCCTTCTGCGCCTTGCCCCGGGCGGCACTCGCCGCCGTCTGAGCCTTGCCGGCGCCCTCGGCCGTCTCGTTCACCGCCGTCGTCACCTCACCCAGCGCCGCAACCGTCTCTTCCAGGTTCGCCGCCTGCTGCTCGGTGCGCTGCGCCAGATCGTTCGATGCCGTGTTGATCTCCTGCAGGCCTGACCGGATCGAGCCGATCGAGGTCACCACATTGCCGATCGCTCCCTCGAGCTTGGCGACGCTGTCGTTGAACTTTGCCCGGATCGGTTCGAACTCGGCCGCCACCGGTTCGGCCATGCGCACCGTCAGATCACCGTCCGACAACCGCTCGAAGCCCACCTCGACCACACCGACAAAGGTGCGCAGATCCTCGGCCTTGGCATTGTCCAGCGACGCCTGGCGTTGCTTCGCCTGCTCCTGGTCGATCCGCGCGGCCTCCGCCTCGCTCTCCAGACGCTCGCGCTCGATCGCCGCCTGCTTGAAGCTCTCGACCGCGGCGGCCATCGCCCCAATCTCATCCTTGCGGTCCTGTCCCTCGACCACGATCGACTTGTCGCCCTTGGCGAGCCGATCCATCAGAACGGTCATCCGGTCGATCGGAGTTGCAATGGCACGCGACAGAAGCCAGCCAATCAGAACGGCGAGCGAGGCTGCCGCTATGCCGCCGACCAGCAACGCAAGCTGCATGCTGGATTTGGCGCTGTGCTGTTCGGCGGACCTATCGGTCTGGCGCTGTCCCTCCGCGTCCTGGAAGGCCTCCATTGCCTCCCGAAAGAGCAGCAAATTCTTGCCCTTGCCCTCGCTGAAGTCGGCGATAGCCTGACCCAGGGTCAAAGGATTGCTGGCCATGCTCACGCGCTTGTCCTGGCCAGCCATCAATGTCGTGCCCTTCTCCCGAATCTCGGCGAGCCTTTGCTTTTGGCCGGGATCGGTGACTACTGCTTCGAGCTGCTGCAGGCTATTCTGAAAATTCGTCCGCTCGATCTCGAGTTGCTCGAGGCGGGCAGGAGCCTGATGGAGAAGATAGCCGCGCAGCGCAACGATTTGTTCTAGCAAGGCCGGCTCCAGTTGAGCCGCGATTCTCAGAGTCTTCGCGCTCTCCTCTTGAGCGAGCGTCGCCTCCTCAAGCTTCCAGATATTGAGCTGAACGACTCCGCTGAGGCCAAGGACAGCCAGCATGATCACCAGGAAGCCGGCAGTAAGCTTCCGACTGATTTTCATATTCGCGACGCGCATTCCCGTTCTTTCGTATATGCTAGATTCCGGCTGGAGCGCGCGGTTCGCATGAAAAACCGGGCGTCTATACCGTCAAAAGTCCGCTCAATTCCGGGGGAGGCAGTCATTGCCATCGGATTTTGCCGACGGTGTTCCTTGTCGGCTTCCCGGACCATCGACAAAAATGCTTACGAATTCGTTCTTACCCGCGAGCGCAGTCGCTTTTCCGCCAACAATTCGCCGCAAAAATAAATAGCTGCCGAACTTAATATAACGCTGCTTTACAAACAAATATGACGCTTCGGACGCCCCAATCGTTATTCTCCGACTGCCGCACCGGCGTTATTCAGCGTATCGGACCGCACAACAGCGGTAATCGCTTCTTTGCCTATACGTGAATCGACACCGTCCCCCGTGCGTTCGAAACATGCCCTGATCTGTTTCTTCCCCCTGCGGCAAGACGCCGCAAGGGAATCACCTTGCGCCAGGGCCACGCAAATCGCGGTCGACAACATGCACCCGGTCCCGCGAATCGCGACCGGGTGACGCTTTGAGACGAAGCGTTTCGGCGCGTCGCCGCCGGACTGAAACAGCAGATCCACCGCATTGTCGCCCTGGCCATGGCCGCCCTTGACGAGCACCGCCTTTGTGCCGACCCCAAGGAGGACGCACGCCTGCTCCGCGATTGTGGCCGGAGGCTCGGTGTCCAAGATCGCCGCTGCCAGAATTTCAAGCTCGGGCAGGTTCGGGGTCAGCAAGGTCGCCAGCGGGAGCATCCGCTCGATAAAGACCGCCATCGCCGGATCGTCGAGAAGCCGGCGGCCGGAACTCGACGACACGACCGGATCGATAACGACGGGAAGGTCAGTGTATTCAGTCAGCGCCGAGGCGACCGCTTCGACGGTGGCCGCCGAGCCGAGCATGCCGATCTTGATGGCGCCGACCGCCCCATCCTCCAGCGCCAGCCGGATCTGCTCGCGCAGAATGTCCAGCGGAACCGGATGGATGGCGGTCACCTGACGGTCGGATTGCGCCGTCACCGCGGTGAGTGCAAACCGCAGCGTGGCGCCAAGGTCATGCGCGGCGCGGATGTCGGCGGCGATCCCAGCCCCGCCCGAGGAATCCGAGCCGGCGATTGCCAGCACCACAGGCGAGGCGCTCAAGCGCTGTCCGCCCCTGCCGCTTCGGGCTCGCCGCCCGCGCGCCAGCGCCGGGTCGCCGCGATCCATTCGCGCGTCCGCGTTTCCGGGTCGGCATTTCGGGTGATGTCGGTCACGACGGCGGCGCTGTCGGCGCCGTTCGCGAACGCCTCACCAATCCGGGCGACAGTGAGGCCGCCGATCGCCACCAGCGGCAGATCGCCGATCGCCGCGCGCCAGGCGGCGAGCTTTGTCGGCGTCTGCGGCGCCCAATTCATCGCCTTCAGGATGGTCGGCCAGATCGGGCCGAGCGCGACGTAATCGGGTTCCGCCGCTAGCGCGGTTGCAAGTTCCGCCTGGTCATGGGTCGACAAGCCGAGCTTCAGCCCGGCGCGGCAGATGGCGGCACGATCGGCACCGGCCAGATCCTCCTGGCCGAGATGGACGACATCGCAGCCCTCCTCGATCGCCAGGCGCCAATGGTCGTTGATCACGAGCTGGCAGGCATGGGCCTCGCACACATCCCTTGCGCGGCGGATTTCAGCGCGCAGCCGTCGCGCGTCCCTATCCTTGGCCCGCAATTGCACCAGTCTGACGCCAAGCGGCACGAGCCGCTCGATCCAGTCCGAATCGTCGACGATCAAATAGAACGGATCGAGCGCGATCCGCGAGCGCCCGTCCATCGTCGCGCTCATGCCAAGAGCGCCTTGCCCAGCACCGGCGTTGACGGCGCGGCCATGTCGCGCGGCTCCAGCGCGCCCGCCTCGAAGCCGAGCCGCCCGGCCGCGACCGCCAGCGCGAAGGCCCGCGCCATCGCGACCGGATCGCCGGCCTTGGCGATGGCGGTGTTGAGGAGGACGCCGTCGAAGCCGAGTTCCATCGCCTCGGCCGCGTGCGAGGGGACGCCGAGACCGGCATCAACGATCAGCGTCACCTCCGGGAAATGTGCCCTGAGGCTGCGCAGCCCATAGCGGTTGTTGAGCCCCCTGGCCGAGCCGATCGGCGCGCCCCACGGCATGAGGACGCGGCAGCCGGCTTCGACCAGGCGTTCGGCGGCGACAAGGTCCTCGGTCGTATAGGGCAGCACCTCGAACCCCTCGGCAACGAGGATTCGCGCCGCCTCGACCAGCCCGAAGAGATCGGGCTGCAGCGTATCGGCCTCGCCGATCACCTCCAGCTTGACCAGCGTGGTGTCGAAGATCTCGCGACCCATCTGGGCCGTCGTCACCGCATCCTTCACCGTATGGCAGCCAGCCGTATTCGGCAGCACCTGAACGCCGAGATCGCGGATCAGGTCCCAGAAGCCCTGCCCGGCCTTCGCTCCGGCACTCTCGCGGCGGAGCGACACGGTGACGAGCTCCGCCCCGGAAATACGCACTGCCTCGGCCATGATCGCCGGCGAGGGATAGAGCGCGGTGCCGAGCATCAGCCGCGAGGCGTGGTGGCGTCCGTAAATCTCCATCGATAAAACTCCTAACCTCCCTGCATGGGTGCGACGATCTCGATTGCATCGCCGTCGGTGACCGGCGTCGCCGGCCGGTCCTCCTTCGCCACGAAATCGCGGTTGCGCGCGGTGGCGACGACCGCGTCCGCCAGCCCGAGTTCGACCAGCAGAGCATCGAGTGTCGTCGCCGCGACCTCGCGCGGCTCGCCGTTCAGCTTGATCGTCACGCCGCAACCCTCCCGCTCTTGCCGAGGGCGAGATCGGCGGCCCGCCCCGCGACGTCCGGCGCCAGCAGAAAGCCATGACGGTAAAGACCGTTGACCGAGATCACCCGTCCCTGCCGCGTCACCCGTGGCAGATTGTCGGGAAAGGCCGGCCGAATCCCGACGCCGGTATCGAGCATCTCGGCCTCGGCGAAGGCCGGGTGCAGGGCGTAGGCCGCCGACAAAAGCTCGACCGCCGAGCGCAGCGTGATCGCGCCCCGGTTTTCGCTTTCGATCATCGTCGCGCCGACCATGAAGATGCCATCGACACGCGGCACGACATAAATCGGCTGACGCGGATGCAGGAGACGGATCGGCCGCGACAGCATCACCTCCGCCGTCCGTAGCAGCACCATCTCGCCGCGCACGCCGCGCAGCTCCGGCAAGGCCTCGCGGGCGGCAAAGCCACGGCAATCAATGACCGTTTCGAAGCCCGCGGACGCAGCGCGCCCGTCCTCACCGAAATGGAATGCGACCCCCATCCCCTCCAGCCGCCGGGCCAGCGCCTTCAACGCGCAGCGCGGGCACAGATGCGCCTCTTCGGCAAACAGCAGCCCGGCGCGGAACCGCCCGGCGAGGCTGGGCTCGAGCTCGGCGATCTCCTCGGCCCCGACGCGGTCGAAATGGTCGGTGCGCCGGGCAAAACGGTCGAGCTCCGCCCGGTCGCGCGGCGGCGCCAGGACCAGGCTGCCCTGCCGCGCCACACCGGGGACGCGGGCCGCCCACCAGTCGGCGGCGCCGGCGCCGAGCCGGACCACCTCGGCCTCGGCGCTTTCGCGCTCGCACCAGGGCGCCAGCATGGCGCCGGCAAGACGCGACGCCGCGCCCTCGCCGATGGCGGCGCCGCGCTCGAACACCGTCACCGAAGCACCCCGCTCGGCGAGCACGGTGGCTGAGGCCAGCCCCGCGACGCCGGCGCCGAGAACCGCGATCTCCATCGGCCTACTCCGCCGCTTCGCCGGCCGCGTTCGCCGGCATGTAGAGATCGCCGCCGTCTCGGTATTTGCGGGCCATCTCCTCCATGCCCTCCTTCTGCGCCTCGGCCCTTATGTCGTGGGAGATCTTCATGGAGCAGAATTTCGGGCCGCACATGGAGCAGAAATGCGCCGTCTTGTGCGCCTCCTTGGGCAGTGTCTCGTCGTGCAGCGAGCGCGCCGTGTCCGGGTCCAGCGAGAGGTTGAACTGATCCTCCCAGCGAAACTCGAATCTGGCCCGCGACAGCGCATCGTCGCGCAGCTGCGAGGCCGGGTGACCCTTGGCGAGGTCGGCGGCGTGGGCGGCGATCTTGTAGGTGATGACCCCGACCTTGACGTCGTCGCGGTCGGGCAGCCCCAGATGCTCCTTGGGCGTCACGTAACAGAGCATCGCCGTGCCGAACCAGCCGATCATCGCCGCGCCGATACCGCTGGTGATATGGTCGTAGCCCGGCGCGATGTCGGTGACCAAGGGTCCGAGCGTGTAAAACGGCGCCTCGCCGCAGACCTTCATCTGCAGATCGACATTTTCCTTGATCTTGTGCATCGGCACATGACCGGGGCCCTCGATCATCACCTGGCAGTCCCTGGCCCAGGCGATCTGCGTCAGTTCGCCGAGCGTTTCCAGTTCGGCGAACTGCGCCTTGTCGTTGGCGTCGGCGATCGAGCCGGGACGCAGGCCGTCGCCGAGCGAGAACGACACGTCGTACATCCGGCAAATGTCGCAGATTTCCTCGAAATGCTCGTAGAGGAAGCTCTCCTTGTGGTGATGCAGGCACCATTTGGCCATGATCGAGCCGCCGCGGGAGACAATGCCGGTGACGCGCTCGACGGTGAGCGGGATGTGCCGCAGACGCACGCCGGCATGGATGGTGAAATAGTCGACGCCCTGCTCGGCCTGCTCGATCAGCGTGTCGCGATAGACCTCCCAGGTTAGATTCTCGGCGATGCCGTCGACCTTCTCCAGCGCCTGATAGAGCGGCACCGTGCCGATTGGCACCGGCGCGTTGCGGATGATCCACTCGCGGATGTCGTGGATATTGCGGCCAGTCGACAGATCCATGACCGTATCGGCGCCCCAGCGGATCGACCAGACCATCTTTTCGACCTCTTCCGCCATCGAGGAGGTCACGGCCGAATTGCCGATATTGGCGTTGATCTTGACCAGAAAATTGCGCCCGATCGCCATCGGCTCGAGTTCGGGATGGTTGATGTTGGCCGGAATGATCGCCCGGCCCGACGCCACCTCGTCGCGCACCCATTCGGGGGTGATGAAATCGGGGATCGTCGCGGAAAACGGATGGCCGTCGCGCTCCAGCTGGGCCTTGGCCTGCTCGCGGCCGAGATTCTCGCGGATCGCGACGAACTCCATTTCCGGGGTGACGATGCCGGCGCGGGCATAGGCGAGCTGGGTAACGGCTTTGCCGCCCTTTGCCCGCAGCGGCGCATGGGAGACGGGAAAGGCCGGGACGCGCTTGGCGTCGGAGGTGACGCCGTTGTCTTCCGGCCGGACCGCCCGCCCGGCATAGTCCTCGACGTCGCCGACGGCCAGCGTCCAGTCGCGCCGGGTGCGGGCAAGACCGGCGGCGATATCCGTCGTGGCGGTGTCGTCCGTATAGGGACCGGAGGAATCATAGACGGTAACCGGCGGCTCGCCGGCGGTCGGATGCACGGAAATCTCGCGCATCGGGACGCGAACTTCGGGGTGGAGCGTACCGGCGCGCCAGATCTTGCGGGATGCCGGCAGCGGGCCGCTGGTCACGGTGGGGGCGGTCAAGGTAGGGGTAAGGGCGTTCATAGGCTCTCCTGTTCGACGAGGAGATCCAGTTTCGCGGTTTGGGTAAGATTGGGCCGTTTCACACCGGGGTTTTCCCGATGCCTCTTCCCGATTGTCGTCGCCAGAGAACGCGCCGCGAATGCGGCGGGTCGTCAAAGGGGAAAACGGATCGGGAAGCGGCTCACTCCATCCCTACGCCAGTGTCAACTGGATCAGGTTCGTAGGGTCGCCGCGCGCTCATCGAGCCGTCGGCCTCTCAGTTCCTTGCCGGAACTCCCCTTGGACGAGCGGACGCTATCAATTCAGCGGCTAAAGTCAACGGCGATCTGCGCGGCCCGCGAAACCGCATCGCCGGATGCCGTGATCGCAGGCGTCAAAGCCCTGGAACGCCGCCTACTCCTTCACCGCGCCGGTCATCGACGAGACGTAATAGTCGACGAAGAAGGAGTAGAGGATGACCACGGGAAGCGAGCCGAGCAGCGCGCCGGCCATCAGCGCCCCCCATTCGTAGATATCGCCGCGCACGAGCTCGGTCAGCACGCCGACCGGGATCGTCTTGTTCTCCGACGAGGAGATGAAGGTCAGCGCGTAGATGAACTCGTTCCAGGACAGGGTGAAGGCGAAGATACCGGCGGAGATCAGGCCGGGCACCGCCAAAGGCAGCACCACCTTGGTCAGTATCTGCCAGCGCGTCGCCCCGTCCACCAGCGCGCTCTCTTCCAGCTCGAAGGGGATCGTGCGGAAATAGCCCATCAGCAACCAGGTGCAGAACGGGATGAGGAAGGTTGGATAGGTCAGGATCAGCGCCAGCCGCGAGTCGAAGATGCCGACGTTGAAAACGATGAAGGCGAGCGGAATGAACAGGATCGACGGCGGCACGAGATAAGCGAGGAAGATCAACAGACCGGTAACCCGCGCGCCGGTGAAGCGCACCCGTTCGATCGCGTAGGCGGCGAAGACCGAGGCCGCCAGCGCGATCGCCGTCGAAGCGACGGAAACCAGCATCGTGTTCCACAGCCAGCCCGGATAGGAGGTCTCGAAGAGCAGGAAGCGGATGTGTTCGAGCGTCGGCTTGACCACCCAGAACGGGCTGTAGTCGGTGTAGTTGGTCAGCTGGTGGTTCGGCTTCACCGCCGTGATCGCCATCCAGTAGAATGGGAACAACAGCACGAAGACGAACACCGCCAGCGGCAGATAGACCACGAGGATGCGGCGCGGCAGCGAGTTGAACTGCTGCATGCCTTCGGTATCGTCATGCACGGCGACGGTGCGGCCGGGAAGCGTTTTTTGGCTCACGGGGGTCATCTCCTCAGTCGGCCGCGCCCTGCTGCCATTTGCGTCGCTGCAGCCCGAAGAACGAGAACAGGATCGCGGCGAGCAGGAAGGGAATCATGGCGACGGCGATCGCCGCGCCCTCGCCGAGCTGGCCGCCGGGAATGGCGCGCTGGAACGAGAGCGTCGCCATCAGATGCGTCGCGTTGACCGGGCCGCCGCGCGTCAAGACGTAGATCAGCTGGAAATCGGTGAAGGTGAACAGCACCGAGAAGGTCATCACCACGGCGATGATCGGCGTCAGCAGGGGCAGGGTGATCTTGGTGAAACGCTGCCACGGCGTCGCGCCGTCGAGCGCGGCGGCCTCGTTCAGCGATTGCGGGATGGTCTGCAAACCGGCGAGCAGCGAGATCGCCACGAATGGAATGCCGCGCCAGACATTGGCCGCGATGACCGAGGCGCGGGCCTTGTTCGGATCTCCCAGGAAGTTGATCGGCGTGTCGATCCAGCCCCACTGCATGAGCACCCAGGAAATGATCGAGAACTGCGAATCGTAGATCCACCAGAAGGCCAGCGCCGACAGGACGGTCGGCACCACCCAGGGCAACAGGATGATCGCTCGGAAGAAGTTCTTGAACGGCAGGCGCTCATTGAGGATCAGGGCCAGCCACAGGCCGAGCACGAATTTCAGCACCGAGGCGACGAAGGTATAGACGAGGGTGTTGTAGACCGAGAGCCAGAACACCGGATCGTCGAACAGCCAGGCGTAGTTTTCCAGACCAACGAAGACGCCGGTGCGCCCGATCGTCGTGTCGGTAAAGCCGAGCCAGACGCCGAGGCCGAGCGGATAGGTGAGGAAGAACAGCAAGAAGATCGCCGCCGGCAGCATGAACAGCAGCCCGAGGCCGTTCCGGCTTTGCACGAACCGGCGCAGGATGGATGGCCGCGGTACCGCCTGGACGCTCGACATCGCTTGCTCGTTCCTCTTTTGCTGCCCGGCCCACGGGATCGGGTAAATCACGCCACGTCGCGGCGGTCTTGATGGTCGAAAACGCCGAGGGGCGCCAGCGATCGCCGGCGCCCCTCGTTTGGTTAGCGGTAGTAACGGGCGATACGCCGCTCGGCGTTGGCGATCGCCTCTTCGGCCGTCCGTTGACCGGTGACCGCCTCCGCGAACATGTCGACGACCACATAGTCGGCCATCACGCCGGCCGACGAGGGTCCGAGTGGCCCGGCAAAGCCGTTCGGGCGCAAGCTCGCCGACGCCTTGGAATAGGGCTCGTGGATCGGGTCCGAGGTCCAGACCGGGTTGTCGGCGAAGGCCTTCAGCGGCTGGCAGCAATAGGCGCTGGCACCCTGAATCCAGGCGTTCATCTGATCGGGCTGGTACATGAAGGCGATATAGGCCTTGGCCGCCTCCGGGTATTTGGTGTGCTTGAAGACGTTGATGGTCGACGTCTGGTGCAGTTCCACCGACTTGCCGACCGGACCGATCGGCATGTTGGTGGTGCGCATATCCTGCGCGATCTCCGCCATCGCAGGGTCCTTCTTGGCGGCGTAGTAGAGCGAGACGCCGTTGGCGGTCAGCGAGATCTGACCGGCCAGGAAGGCGCGGTTGTTGTTGATGTCGAGCCAGCTCTCGGTGCCGGGAATGAAGGTCGCGTAGAGCGCCTTGGCGTATTCGATCGCGGCCTTGGTCTCGGGGCTGTTGATTGCCGGCTTGCCGGCCTCGTCGACGGTCATGCCGCCATGGCTCCACAACAGCCAGTGCGCGTAGTTGTTGCCGTCGCCGACGGCCTTGCCGTGCGGGAATCCGGCTGGCGTACCCTTGGCCTGCATCGCCTTGCAGAGCTCGAGGAAGCCGTCGGTATCGGTCGGGAATTCGTTGAACCCGGCCGCCTTCATGTGGCTGTCGCGATAGCAGATGGCGTTGCCGATCGCGGTCAGCGGCACCGCGATGAACTTGTCACCCTGCTTGGCGTAGCCTTCCAGGCCCTCGTACCAGCCGCCGCTCTGCTCGCCGAGCGCGGTGGCGACGTCGGTGACGTCGACGAGCTTGTCGGGATACTGGAACGGATCGTCGAACCAGCTCATCACCATGTCTGGCCCGGAGCCGACATTGGCCGCGACGGCCGCCTTCGGACGCACGTCCTCCCAGCTTTCCTGGTCGATCTGGACCTCGACGCCGGTCGCCTCGGTGAAGGCCTTGGTGTTGGCGTTCCAGGCTTCTTCCTCACCGGACACGAACGGCACCCAGCGAAGCAGCCTGAGACTTGCTCCCTCCTCCGGCTTGAATTCCGGCATGGCCCCTTGCGCGAAGGCGCGGCCATTGCCGAGCATTCCGCCGAATGCCGCGCTGGCGGCGAGGCCGGCGGTGCCCTGTAGAAGTGTTCTGCGATTGATCGTCATTGCTATCTCCTCCTCTTGAGCGGAAGCGCTCCCTGCACTCTCCGTCGGCGGCCTCCCGCTGCCGTGACGGTCTGTCTGGTTCGGTTTCTCATTGCCGGCATCGACGGGCCCCTTAGGCCAGCCGCGTGCCGGCTGAGATCACTCCGAGACGCGCGCCCCGGACTTGGCGTCGAACAGATGCACTGCGTTCGGGTCGATCGACACCCGCAGCTCGTCTCCCGGTCCCTCGGAAATGCGCTCACGGAAGACGCAGATCATCTCGGTCTCCCCGAGTTTGGCAACCACGTGGGTTTCCGAGCCTGTCGGCTCGACCACCTCGACCTTGAGCGGCACGTCACCGCCGAGGCTCATCCCCTCCGGCCGCACGCCGTAGATCGTTTCGCGCCCGGGCTCGACCTTGCCTGGCCGCGCAATCGGCAGTCGATGTCCATCGCCCGTGACGAAATATGTTCGGTCGTCCGGATCGGCCGCGCCGGTCACCATGTTCATCGCCGGCGAGCCGATGAAGCCCGCGACGAAAAGGTTGTCGGGACGATCGTAGAGCTCCAGCGGCGTGCCGACCTGCTCGACGATCCCGTCGTGCATGACGACGATCTTGTCGGCCATGGTCATCGCCTCGATCTGGTCGTGGGTGACGTAGACGGTGGTGGTCTTGAGGCGCTGGTGGAGATTCTTCATCTCGGTGCGCATGGAGACGCGCAGTTTGGCGTCGAGATTGGACAGCGGCTCGTCGAACAGGAACACCTGCGGCTCACGCACGATGGCGCGACCCATGGCGACGCGCTGGCGCTGGCCGCCGGAAAGCTGGCGCGGATAACGGTCGAGCAGATGGGTCAGGCCCAGGATTTCCGCGGCGGGCCTGACTCGCGCTTCGATCTCGCTCTTCGAGGCACCCTTCAGCATCAACGAAAACGCCATGTTCTCCGCCACGGAGATGTGCGGGTAGAGCGCATAGTTCTGGAAAACCATGGCGATATCGCGGTCCTTCGGCGGCAAGGCATTGACCACCCGGTCGCCGATCAGGATCTCACCGGAAGAGATGTGCTCCAGCCCCGCGAGCATGCGCAGCAGTGTCGACTTGCCGCAGCCCGACGGGCCCACCAGTACGACGAACTGCCCCTCCTCGATATCGATTGAGACGCCATGCAGCACTTCCACCGGACCGAACGCCTTGCGCACGTCCCGGAACGTCACCGATGCCATTCGCTTCCCCACAATGGATTCTTTTCGTTGCCGGCATACTGTCCGCTTCGGTCACACAACGCAATCGGGCCTGTCGCCTTTCGTATACCTTAATTGCAAAACGCTACGATCTGCGGGCTTTAAAAGCGATTTTTGTCGATCAGCGTCCGGTGATCGAAGAATCCACTGTCGATCCCGCCGGGGCATCCCGTCAATGGCGGATTCCCATTTGCCGTGCGGGATCAGCCGGCCGTTGCCGGGCCAGAGCCTCGAACGGCGAGAAGACCAATGTCGTAGCTGTCATATTGCCGGATCGCCGGACTTTTCGCGAAGCCGGCCGGGCGCCGGACTCAGCGCTCGGCGAACTGTGCGGCGCCGAGATATTGGTCGATCAGCGCGATCACCTTGGCGTCGCGTTCCTTGCCTTTTTCGCCGCCCATCACGACGACGATGATCCGGCGTCCGCCGCGCTTGGCGGTCGCGACGAGGTGGAAGCCTGCGTCGCGGATATAGCCGGTCTTCAGGCCGTCGACGCCAGGCACCTTGCCGAGAAGCTTGTTCGTCGCCTTGAAGCTCTTGCCGCCATATTCGAACTCGGTCACGCTGAACAGCGGCGCATACTGGGGAAAGCGCGACAGCAAGGCGCGGCCGAGCGTGGCCATGTCGCGCGCCGTGGAGATCTGGCGCGGATCGGGCAGGCCTGAGGCGTTGGCGAATTGCGTCCGGCTCATGCCGAGGGAGCGGGCCTTCGCCGTCATCGCCGCCGCGAAACCGGATTCCGAGCCGCCGAGGTTTTCCGCGATGACGGTCGCGACGTCGTTGGCCGACTTCACCGCGATCGCCTGGGCCGCGTCGCGGACGCGGATCGTCGATCCTGCTTTGAGGCCGATCTTGGCCGGCGGCTTCGACGCCGCGTTCTCGCTGACGACAAGCTCGCTGTCGAGCGACAGCCGACCCTCGCCGATCGTCTCGAACAGCAAATAGAGCGTCATCATCTTGGTCAGCGAGGCCGGATAGCGCAGGCCGTCGGCCGCATCGGCGTAGAGCGTGCGGCCGCTGGCGTAATCGAGGACCAGCGTGGACTGCCCGCGAATCTCCGCTTCGCCGGCGAGGGCACTGGCCGCGCGTGGCCCGCTCGCCGACATCAAGCCGGCGGTCGTCAGCTCCGTCGACTGGCAGGCGACGAGCGACAGCGCGAGGAGCGCGGCGATCGTCGCTTTGAAGGGCGCGACAAGGCCGGGCCGGGCGAAAAGGCGGAACGTCACTGGGGCGGGGCTCTCGATTGGGTTGCCGGGAGCTAGTTGGCCACGGCGCTGTCTGTCAAACTAACCCTGCGATCTTGAATCTTGTTTAACGACCAATGTGTTGCGGAGGGCACATCGGAGCGACGAGCGCCGGGAGCGGCCTGGGCAAATCGCCGGCCCGTCGCGCCGGATCGACAGGGCCGGGCGAACCGGCCATTCTCTTGGTTGATAGAAAAGTCAGGACCGCCGATGACCGACGCCGATATTTCCGTCAGCCTCTATTGCGACATCGCCTGCCAGCTGGGCGAGGGTCCGACCTACGATCCGGCGACCGGCACCGCCTGGTGGTTCGACATCGAGGGTCGATCCCTGCTGGAAAAAGGCGGCGACGCGGCGGACGCGACCGTCCATCCCCTGCCTTTCATGGCGAGCGCCCTGGCCGTCATCGATGCCGAGCGCCAGCTCATGGCGGCAGAGGACGGTCTCTATATTCGCGAGACGGCGACCGGGCGACTGTCGCTGCATCGGCCGCTGGAGGCCGACAATGCGGCGACGCGCTCGAACGACGGCCGCGTCCATCCGTCCGGGGCGCTGTGGATCGGCACCATGGGCAAGGTGCACGAGAAGGGCGCCGGCGCGATCTACTGGTATCGCGGCGGCGAGTTGCGGACGCTGTATTCCAACGTCACGATCCCGAACGCGATCTGCTTTTCGCCCGACGGTCGCCTCGCCTATTTCACCGACACCGCCATCAACCGTCTGATGCGCGTCACGGTCGACCCCCAGACCGGCTTGCCCACCGCCGAGCCCAACCTGTTCTTCGACCAGCGCGGCGGCAAGGGCGGCCTCGACGGCGCGATCTGCGATGCCGACGGTGTGATCTGGAACGCGCGCTGGGGCAATGGAACGGTCGACGCCTATTCGCCAGACGGGACGCGCCTCCGCACCATCGCAATCGACGCCCGGCAGGTCACCTGCCCCTGCTTCATCGGCCCGAAACTCGACCGGATGATCGTCACCTCGGCCTGGTCCGGCCTGTCGGAAAAAGCGCGTAAGAATGACCCGCATGCAGGCACGACCTTCCTCATCGACCTTCCGGTGCGGGGCCGCCCCGAGCCGAAAGTCCTGCTATGACGAAGCGACGGGTCGTCGCCGTTCTTCGATCGCGAGGCGGGCCAGCGGTGACCGCGTCAGGTCAGATGCCGCGCTTCGTGCTCGTCGGTTGGCTTTCCTCCCGCGCGGCGAAGCCGTAAGAGGACCTTGGCAATCGGTGCGGAGGCGCCGACGCGACGGTGTCTTAGCGCGCCCGCACAGAAAACAGGGAGGAAGCGGTGAACCAGCAGTTCAAGTTCGACAACGCGGCGAGCGGTTCGACGATCCAGATCGCCGGCCGGTGGGCCGCTGCCGATTCGGGCGAGACCATCGACGTGATCGCGCCATCGACCGGCGAAGTCGTGGCGACGATCTCCGCTGGCGGCGAAGCCGAGATCGACCGCGCCGTCGCCGCCGCGCGCGAGGCTTTCGAGCGCGGGGCGTGGGGCCGGCTCTCGGCGGTCGAGCGCGGCCGGCTGCTGATGAAGTTTTCGCTGGCCATCGCTGAAAACGCGGAGGAGCTGGCGCAGCTGGAAGCGCTCGACTGCGGCAAGCCGATGAAGCAGGCGCGGGCCGACATCACCGCCTGCGCCCGTTATTTCGAGTTCTACGCCGGCGCCGCGGACAAGGTGCATGGCGAGACGCTGCCCTTCATGAACGGCTATACCGTCATGACCCTGCGCGAGGCGAAGGGCGTCACCGGCCATATCATCGCGTGGAATTATCCCGCGCAGATGTATGGCCGGACCATCGGCGCGTCGCTCGCCATGGGCAACGCGACGGTCATCAAGCCGGCCGAGGAAGCCTGCCTGACGCCGATCCGCCTGACCCAACTGGCGCTCAATGCCGGCCTGCCGGAAGGCGCGATCAACCTCGTCACCGGCTATGGCGAAAAGGCCGGCGCGGCGCTGTCCGCCCATCCGGGCATCGACTTCATGTCATTCACCGGCTCGCCCCAGGTCGGCACGCTGATCCAGCAGGCCTGCGCCATCAACAATGTCGGCTGCACCATGGAGCTCGGCGGCAAGTCGCCGCAGATCCTGTTCGACGACGCCGATCTCGACAAGGCGCTGCCTTTCATCGCTGGCGCGATCGTCCAGAATGGCGGCCAGACCTGCTCGGCCGGCAGCCGGCTGCTCGTCCACAGACCGATCCTCGACAAGGTACTGGAGCGGGTGACGGCGAAGTTCGAGAGCCTTGTCGCCGCGCCCCATGACGAAGACGCCGATCTCGGCGCCCTGGTCAGCGCCAAGCAAAAGGCGCGCGTCCAGTCCTTCCTCGATCACGCGGCCGACACCGGCATCAAGACGCTGGCGACCGGCCGGATCTCGCCGAACGCGCCGGCCGGCGGCTTCTATGTCGCGCCGCGCGTTCTCGGCCTGGTGCCGCCCGAGCATCGCCTGGCCCGCGAGGAGGTGTTCGGCCCTGTGCTTGCCGTCTCCACCTTCGAGGACGAGGCGGACGCCGTGCGCATCGCCAATGGTACCGACTACGGCCTCGTCGCCGGAATCTGGACGAATGCCGGCGACCGGCAGATGCGCATGGCCAGGAAAATCCGTGCCGGCCAAGTCTACGTCAACGGCTATGGGGCCGGCGGCGGCATCGAACTTCCCTTCGGCGGTGTCAAGAAATCCGGCCATGGCCGCGAGAAGGGTTTCGAGGCCCTTTATGAGTTTTCGGAATTGAAGACGGTCGTGTTCAATCACGGCGAATAGATAGACGATCGATTGGGAGGATCATTCATGCGTCTGGCCAACAAGCGCGCCCTCGTCACGGGTGGCGGCTCCGGTTTCGGCGAAGGCATCGCCAGGGCCTTCGCGAAGGAGGGCGCGAAGGTCGCCGTGCTCGACATCAACGAGGCGGGCGCCCGGCGCGTGGCCGGCGAACTCGGCGAGGGGCATGTCGCGATTGCCTGCGATCTTACCGACGGCCCCGCCGTCGAGGCCGCCTGGAAATCGGCGAGCGACGCGCTGGGCGGCATCGACATCGTCGTCAACAATGCCGGCTGGACCCACCGCAACAAGCCGATCCTCGAGGTCACCGAGGAGGAGTTCGACAAGGTCTATGCGGTCAATGTGAAGGCGATCTTCCACATGACGCGCATCTGCGTCCCCGCCATGCGCGACGCGGGCGGCGGCGTCATCGTCAATATCGGCTCGACCGCCGGCTTGCGGCCGCGCCCCGGCCTGACCTGGTACAATTCGTCCAAGGGCGCGGTGAACACGCTGACCAAGTCGCTCGCCGTCGAGCTGGCGCCGATGAAGATCCGCGTCTGCGGCATTGCCCCGGTGATCGGGGAGACCGGCCTTCTGTCGGAGTTCATGGGCGTGCCGGACACGCCGGAGAACCGCGCCAAGTTCATCGCCACCATCCCGCTCGGCCGGATGAGCCGGCCCGAGGACATCGCCAACGCCACCGTCTTCCTTTCCTCCGACGAAGCCGCGATGATCACCGGCGCCGTCCTCGAGGTCGATGGCGGCCGCTGCATCTGAGGTTATCGCGATGAAGCTTCTCAAGAATGCCACCTCGCCCTTCGCCCGCATCGCCCATGCGGCGCTGATCGAGGCGGGAATCGCGGATCTGGAGATCCAGACCGTCGATCCCTGGGCGGACGAGGCCGATCTGCTGGCCGCCAACAGCGCCGGCCGGGTTCCCTGCCTCGTTCTCGACGATGGCACGGCGATCACCGAGTGCCTGCTCATCGCGACCGTTGCCGAGCGACAGGGCAAGGGCGCCCTCTCGGCCAGCGATCCGAAGAGCCTTGCGATCGCCGGCACCGGCATCGGTGTCTGCGACGCCGCCGTGCAGATTCTGATTGGACGCCGGATCGTCAGCGGCGATTTCGCCGACCACGCCTTTGACGCCAATCCGATCGCCGCAAGGCGCAGGCGCTCGGTCGCCGACGGCCTGACACGCCTCGACGCGATGGTCCTCGACACGCCCGGCGAGCGTCTGGATCTCGGCACCATCGCCGCCATCACCGCGCTCGACTATGTTGAGCTACGCTTTCCCGGCGCCGAGTGGATTCCGGCGACGCCGCGATTGTCTGCGCTGCGCGAGCTGGCATCCAATCGGCCGGCTCTGGCCGCGACCCGGCCGCCTCGTTAAGGAGCATTGCCATGCAGGACCCGATCGTCATCCTTGGCGGCGCTCGTACGCCGCTCGGCGGTTTTCAGGGCGAGCTGGCCGGTCTTGCGGCCACCGAGCTAGGCGCCAGGGCGATCGCCGCCGCGATGCAGCGCGCTGGCACCGCGACCGACGCCGTTACCGAGGTGACGATGGGCTGCGTGCTGCCCGCCGGGCTCGGCCAGGCGCCGGCGCGCCAGGCGGCGATCGGCGGCGGCCTGCCGAAATCCGTCCCCTGCTCCACCGTCAACAAGATGTGCGGCTCCGGCATGATGGCGGTGATGATGGCCCATGACAGCCTGTGCGCACGGCCGGAGGGCCTGCGCGTCGCCGGCGGCATGGAGTCGATGTCGAACGCGCCCTATCTCCTGCCCAAGGCGCGCGCCGGCCTGCGGCTCGGCCATGGCCAGGTGATCGACCATATGTTCCTGGACGGCCTGGAAGACGCCTACGACAAGGGCCGGCTGATGGGCAGTTTCGCCGAGGACGCCGCCGAGGCCTACCAGTTCACCCGCGCTGAACAGGACAACTACGCCGTCGCCTCGTTGACCCGCGCGTTCGACGCCCAGAACGGCGACGCACTCAATGCCGAGATTGTTCCCGTTGAGGTAGCGACCCGCAAGGGCTCCGTCACCATTAGCCGCGACGAACAGCCCGGCAAGGCCGACGCCGCCAAGATCCCGACCCTGAAGCCCGCCTTCCGGGCCGGCGGCACGGTAACCGCCGCCAATTCCTCGTCAATCTCCGATGGCGCAGCCGCGCTGGTGCTCGGCCGCGAAAGCGTCGCGGAAAAGCTTGGGCGAACGCCGATTGCGCGAATCGTCGCGACCAGCCAGTTCGCAGGGGAGCCGGCGAAATTCACCTCGGCGCCGGTCGAAGCGATCCGCCGCGTGCTCGATGCGGCCGATTGGCAGCTCTCGGACGTCGATCTCTTCGAGGTCAACGAGGCCTTCGCCGTCGTGCCGATGATCGCCATGCGCGAACTCGGCATTCCGCTCGACATCATGAACGTCCATGGCGGCGCCTGCGCCCTCGGCCACCCGATCGGCGCCTCCGGCGCGCGCATCATCGTCACGCTCCTCGCCGCCCTCCGCGCGCGAGATGCGCGGCGCGGCGTCGCCGCGATCTGCATCGGCGGCGGCGAGGCGACGGCCGTCGCGGTCGAAATGCTGCAATAAGCCCCGCACCGGCAACCCGAACCACCCCGATTTACACCTGAAGCAAAGAGGCCCCATGTCATCCAACAGTCTGAAGATCGCCGTCATCGCCGGTGACGGTATCGGCAAGGAAACCATCCCCGAGGGCCTGCGCGTACTGGAAGCAGCGGCGTCGAAATTCGACCTCGACCTGCAGTTCGACACCTTCGACTTCGCCTCCTGCGACTACTACGCCAAGCATGGCGAGATGATGCCTGAGGATTGGAAGGCGCAGATCGGCGGACACGACGCGATCTTCTTCGGCGCTGTCGGCTGGCCGGACACGGTGCCCGATCACGTCTCGCTCTGGGGCTCGCTCATCAAGTTCCGCCGTGAGTTCGATCAGTATGTGAATCTTCGTCCGGTCAAGCTGATGCCGGGCGTCAAGAGCCCGCTCGCCGGCCGCGAGCCGGGCGACATCGACTTCTTCGTCGTGCGCGAGAACACCGAGGGCGAATATTCCTCGGTCGGCGGCCGCATGTTCGAGGGCACCGACCGCGAATTTGTCGTCCAGGAGACGGTGATGAGCCGCGTCGGCGTCGACCGGATTCTTCGCTACGCCTTCGAGCTCGCCCAGCGCCGCGACAAGAAGCACCTGACCTCGGCGACCAAGTCGAACGGCATCTCGATCACCATGCCCTATTGGGACGAGCGGGTGGAGGAGATGGCGAAATCCTATCCGGATACTCGCTGGGACAAGTACCACATTGACATTTTGACCGCGCATTTCGTGCTCAATCCGGACCGGTTCGACGTCGTCGTCGCCTCCAATCTGTTCGGCGACATCTTGTCCGATCTCGGGCCAGCCTGCACCGGCACGATCGGCATCGCGCCGTCGGGCAACATCAATCCGGAGCGGAATTTCCCCTCGCTGTTCGAGCCGGTGCATGGCTCGGCACCCGACATTTTCGGCAAGGGCATCGCCAATCCGGTCGGCCAGATCTGGGCCGGGGCGATGATGCTCGACCATCTCGGCCACGCCGAGGCCGCTGCGGCGATCGTCGGCGCCATCGAGACGGTACTGGCGGAGAAAAAGCTGCGGACCGGCGACCTCGGCGGGCCGCTCGGAACCGCGGATTGCGGCAAGGCGATCGCCGACGCGCTGGGCTGACGCCAACGCGGCGGAACGCCAAAACCGAAACGGCCGACCTCGTTACGAGGCCGGCCGTCTTGGTTGTTGCTTGGCTGAGGGGCAAAGTCGCGGATTGACCACGACCTCGCCCAATACCGAGCGTCAGCCGCGGCCGGGACGCTGATCACCGCGGCCGCCACGCGAGTCGTCGGACCCACGGGAGCCATGGTGACCCTGGCCGTCGCCACGCCCGTGATCGCCGCCCATGTTGCCGCGTCCACCGCCATGGCCGCGCATCTGCATGCCGCGTTTGGCATGGGCATCGCGCATCATCGAGCGAACGATGCTCTGCGCACCAGTGATCTGCTCGGGCGTCAGAACCGCTTCGACTTCAGCCAACGCGCTCTTCAGCGCTTCGGCCTTGCCGGCCTGGGCAATCGCCCGGTCCGCCATGCGGTCGAGCATGCGGAAGCCGCGGAACTGCGGCTTGGCTTGGTCGCTGGTATCGGTTTCCTCCTCCGACTGCATCGCCTCGTCCGAGGCCGCAGTGTCGTCGGTCTCCTCATCGGCCATCGCAGGAGTGTCGGTATCATCCGCCATCGCGGTGTCGTCGTCCTCGGAGTTCGGCATCATCATGCCGCGTCCCTGTCCCATGCCCATGCCCATGCGCGGCGGCTGCGAGGCATCGGCGAAGGCGACTACGGCGGCGGTGAACTTGCGCCATGCCTCCATCTGGTCCGGCCGAACGCCGATACCGGTCTCGATCGTCGACAGCGCGTCGGCGACGTGGGCCGGCGTGAACATGCGCGCCATCATGCCGGCGTGACGCCCGCCATGGCCCATGCCGCCCATGCCACGCATACCGCCATGGCCTTTGAATTCCTTGCCACCCCGCTCTCCCCGCTGCCCGGACATGCCTTTGCCGTCGCCGCGCCCCATCATCGGCATATCGCGGGAGTCGGACGCGGTGGCGGCGGAAGGCTGCGCGGGGGACGTGGTCTGCTGGGCGAAGGCGGTGCCGGCAGTGGTGCTCGCCATCAGCGCCGCGGCGGCGATGGCGACGAACCTGCTAGGGCGGCCCGCAGGGCGATTGTGAAGCTGGGTCATGTCGATGTCCTCTGGTTGGATGACGTCTAGACCCTCAATCTAGGTGTCACTTGTTGCGGCGATGCGGCGGAATGTTACGAAACATGGCCCGGACACGGAGAGTTGTTACGAAACGTGTCACAGCGCCCAGGTGCAACCTCCCGTTACAAAATTCGCCTCGCGCGCGGAGCCGGGAGCCTACAGACAATAGGGTACGCAGAAGGACGACCGCCGCATGAGCCTGCCCCACATTCTCGTCGTCGACGACGACCCCGAAATCCTGCGCCTACTCGGAAAGTACCTCGAGGGCCAGGGGTTTCGTTGCTCGCTCGCCGCGAGCCGGCGCGCCTGCGAACAGAAGGTGGCCGATTCGCGCATCGATCTCGTCGTGCTCGATGTCATGCTGCCGGACGGCTCCGGCCTCGACATCTGCCGCGACCTGAAAGAACACCGGCCGGACATCGCGATCATCTTGCTGACTGCGCTGAAAGAAGACGTCGACCGGATCATCGGCCTGGAACTCGGCGCCGACGATTATCTCGGCAAGCCGTTCAACCCGCGCGAACTCGCAGCCCGCATCCGCGCGGTGCTGCGACGCAGTGGTGAGAGCCCCTCGGAGCGCCCGGCGGAACCTGGCCTATATGCGTTCGAGGGCTTTACCGTCGATCCTGAGCGCAGGCTGGTTGGCGCGCCCGACGGTCAGGAGATCGAACTCACCGGCGCGGAGTTCGATCTTTTGATGATCTTCCTGGAACGGCCGGGCCGGGTTTTGTCCCGTGACGTCCTGATGGATCTGTTGCACGGGCGGACCGCCGATCCCTTCGACCGCTCTGTCGACGTGACGATGAGCCGGCTGCGGCGCAAGTTCAACGACAACGGCGTCTTCCGGCTGTTCAAGACGGTGCGCAATGGCGGCTATCAGTTCGCGGCGCGGGTCGAACGACGCGCGGGTGACACGCCATGAGATCGCTCCGCTCGCGGCTGGCTCTGCTTCTCGTCCTGGCCATCGTCGGCGTCGTGGTCATCGCGGCGCTGGTCTCGGTGCAGGTCCTCGAACGGCCCGACCGCGACAGCTTCCGCGACGCCTTCGCCAACGAAATCCGCATCATCGCCACGATCCTGGCGGCTGATCCCGGCGCAGCCGAACGGCTCGGCATCGTCGTAGGAGGCGCGCCGGTTCCCGGCAACGGCGTGATGGTCCATGAAGCACGCAGCATTGCTGAAAGCCTGGCCGGCGAGGGCCTCGCCATCCCGGTTCGCATGGTCGGGAACATGCGATCGCATACGCCGCAACTCGCCTTCGAGTTCGCGCCGGGGCGCTGGGCATACTTGCCCCACCCCGGCTTGCGAACCCGCAATTGGCCTGCTTTCGTGTCCTATATGGCGTTGGTCATCCTTGGCGCGGCGGGGGTTTCACTCTTTGCCGCCACCAAGATGACACGCCCGCTTCGCATATTGGACGAGGCGGTCTCGACGATTGGCCCTGACGGCCTGCCCGCCCATGTCCCGGAAGACGGTCCGGCCGAGGTCCGCGCCACCGCCGCGGCGCTCAACCGGCTGACCAGCCGGGTGCGAGAGGCGATTGAAAGCCGCATGCGCCTCGTTGCCGCCGCCGGGCACGATCTCAGGACCCCGATGACGCGCATGCGCCTGCGCGCCGAGTTCCTGCCCGACGAGGATCGTGAGGTCTGGCTGAAAGATCTGGCCGAGCTAGACCGCATCGCCGACAGCGCCATCCGCCTCGTGCGCGAAGAAGTCGATACGGCCCCAGACGAATCGATTCGGCTCGACCGGACGCTGGCCGAGATCACGGCGGAACTGCGCGAGATCGGCCGGCCGGTGGATGAGATGCCGGCTGGCGCACCGCCCCTTGTCGTGGTCGCCCGACCGCTCGCACTGAAACGGGCCCTGCGCAACCTCGTCGACAATGCCGCAATCCACGGCGAGGGCGCGCGGGTCGCGCTGCATCGCAAGGGAAGCGAGGCGGTGATCACCATCACCGACGACGGACCCGGCATACCGGACGAGATGATCGACCGCGCCTTCGAGCCGTTCTTCCGGGTCGACCCCGGTCGGCGCAAGTTCAAGCCGGGGGCCGGGCTCGGCATGGCCATCGCCAAGGAGATCGTCGAGCAGGCCGGTGGTTCGATCACCGTCGCCAACAGGGCCGGCGGTGGGCTCGCGCAGGTCATCCACCTGCCGCTGGCATCGTCGTGAGTTTCCCGCTGATCGAACCGCGTCAGCCCGCCGTTTCCCGCTCGAAGCGCCGTTCGAGCTCGGAATCGAGCGGCCGCGGCGACAGGTCGACCCCATTTGCGATCCGGTCGGCGATCCCGGTGAGGGCCGTCACCCGAGCGTATTTCTTGTGATTGGCGGAAATGACCTGCCACGGCGCCGCCGCGGTATCGGTGCGCTCCAGCATGTCATTGACGGCCTCTTCGTACTGGTCCCATTTGTCGCGGTTGCGAAAATCCTCGAAAGACAGCTTCCAGCGCTTCAAAGGATCGCGCAGCCGCTTTTCGAACCGCGCCAGCTGCTCGTCCCTGTCGATATAGAGGAACACCTTGGCGATCCTGGTTCCTGAATCGGCCAGCATCGCCTCGAACTGGTTGATCTCCTCATAGGCACGGCGCCATTCCGCCTCCTCGGCAAATCCCTCGACCCGCTCGACCAATACCCGCCCGTACCAGGAACGGTCGAAGACCGCGATCTCGCCTTTTGCCGGCAACCGCTCCCAGAATCGCGCCAAATAGTGCCGGGCCAGTTCTTCGGCGGACGGCGCTCCGATCGGCCAGACCCGGAAGCCGCGCGGGTCCATCACGCTGGCCATCCGCCGGATCGCGCCGCCCTTGCCGGCCGCGTCCCAGCCTTCGAAGACAATCACGGCCTCGTCCTTCGTATGCAGATAGGCCTGCTGGATCTGGCGGAAGCGAATCTGCACCGCCTCCAGCCGCAGTTCGTACTCATTCTTCGGGATTCTCGCGTCCATATCGAGGTCGGACAGCCGCTTGGCGCGGGATTTACGGTTGGCCATGGGATCTCCTCACCTGATCTCGCCGACCACATAGGGCGGCGCGGCAACTTCGCGACAACGGCATTTCGAAGCAGGGATTCATGCTTTAAAGAACCATTGGCGGCGCGAAGGGCTCGTCGACGGAACCGGTTCTCGCCATGCATCCGACCAATCGGCTTCTTCTCGGCGGTTTCCTGACGCTGGCGATCGTCATGGGCGTCGGCCGGTTCTACTACACGCCGCTCCTGCCGCTCATGCAGCGCGACTACGGCTTCGGCATCGATGTGGCGGGCCTCATCGCCGCGGCCAACTTCGCCGGCTACCTGGCCGGTTCGATTCTCGCCAGTTTCGTCCCGCGCGGCGCGCCGCGTCTCGCCGCCTTCCGCATCGGCGTCGTCGCCAGCGTTCTGACCACGCTCGCCATGGGGCTCAGCGACCAGCTCGGCGCCTGGCTTGCGTTGCGCACCATTTCCGGGCTCGCCAGCGCCTTCGCCATGATCGCGGCCGCCGGCATGGTCGCCGAGTCGCTGGCGCGGGTCGGCTCGGAGGCACGGCTCAGCTGGGTCTTCGGTGGCGTCGGGATCGGTATCGCCGCCTCGGGCCTGCTCGTGCTTTTTGCGGCGCCAGTGCTCGATTCGGCCGGTCTGTGGATCGCCGGGGGTTTGCTAGCGGCGCTGTTCGCGCCGGTCGTCTTCATAGAGGTTCGCGATCGCACGCTGCCGGCGCGGACGGACTCGCCGGACCCCAGACGCCGCGCACCACGACCACTGCCGTTCTGGCCGCTACTGATCAATTACAGTTGCGAGGGGTTGGGCTATTCGGTGTTCGCCACCTTCATCGTGGCAATCGTCAAATCCCGGCCGGGTCTGGAGGCGATGGGCGACTGGGTCTGGATCATCGTCGGCCTCGCCGGCCTGCCGAGCTGCCTGATCTGGTCGCGGATCGCCGAGCGGATCGGCTTTTCGGCCGCGCTCGCCGCCGCCTACGCGGCGCAGATCATCGGCGTCCTGCTGCCCGCCATCAGCGGTTCGGGCACGGCGGCGCTGGTCGCCGCCGTCCTGTTCGGCGGCACCTTCATGGCGATCACCGTCTTGACCATGCCGCTCGGGCGGCACGGTCTCGGCGGACGGGGCTTTGCCATCCTCACTGCCGGTTTCGGCCTCGGCCAGATGCTGGGCCCGCTCGCCGCCGGATTTCTCGTCGCCGGCGAGGCGGACTACAACACCGCCCTGATTGGCTCGGCGGCGGTGCTCGCCCTCGGCCTATCGGCGCTTTTGGCCGCGATCCGGCTGCGACCGGACACACCGGCCGCCGCCTAGACGCGGTCCACCGATTACTCGGTGCCGGCAACCTCCTTGGCGATCTCGTCGAGGACGGCATTGATCTCGCCGAGCGCGGTCTTGGATTCCTCCGAGCCACTCTCGTCGAGGCGGCGGAAACCGACCGTCACGGTGCCGGCCGCGTCAGCGCTTTCATAGACGAACAAACCATAGGGGCAGAACGAAAGGTTCATGACGTCCGCTTCCATCGCCTTGCGCGACAGAACGGCGGAGCAGAACTGCATGATGTTGGCGCGGCCGTCCTGGAAGATGGTCTTCTCGGCCCCGACGTCCGCGCCGGTGCGGGCCAGCATGTCGCCGACGAACGCCTCGTAGTCGATGACATAGCCGCGGTTGACGATCGCGTCCGTCAAATCCTGCCGAACCTCGTCGAACGGCGCAGTGGTCTCGTAGGAGGTAACAGTCTCGGCCGCGGTGGCTGGCATGGCGGCGAAACCGGCGAACAGAAGCGCGATTGCGCCTCCCTTGATGGCAGTCCGTTTCATAGCAACTCTCCTTTGGTTGAGATCTCGGGTTTTCACGGCAGCGCCGCGATGTGCTCCGCAACGAGGTCGGCGGCGTCCTCGGCGAAGAAGTCGAGGAACAGATGATCGGCCCCCTCGACAGTCTCCAGGCGAATCTTCGCGCCATTGACGATGGGCGCCAGCCGCTCCGGCAGATCGGTAACCACCTCGTCTTCGCTGGCGGCGATCACCAGAACCGGCATCGAAACGCCCTGCGTCAGCAGGGTCGGCGTATCGCGTTCTGGATTCTCGGCATGGTAGGACAGTACCGATTGTGCCGTTGCCTTGGTATCCGAGCAATAGACCAGGCCGGGGACCTCGAGCATCTGGTCGGGCGCGGCGGCCTTCGCCTTGGCGAGCACATCCGCAAGCTTCGCGCCGAAGCGCTGTTCGTAGCGCGCGGCGGCAGTGCCCGCATCCTCTGTCATCGGCGCAAGAAGCACGGCGGTCGGGATATCACCGCGTTCGCCCGCGCGAGCGAGCCACAAGGCCACCTGCGCACCGCCGCGGCTGTGGCCGAGTGGAACGATCTGCTGGTATCCCTCTGTTCCGAGCCATTCCACCCAGGCGCTGATTTCCGTCACCGCGTCCTCGTGCCGGTGGGTCGAGGGCTGATTGCAGTCCCACATGCCTTCCCGCCGATCCTGTCCGAGCGAGAGGGTGACGGCCAGCGAGGCGACCTCGCGCTCGGCCAGCGCGGCCTGCAGCGTCTCCATCAGCTCGACGTCCTTGTGCGCGAAGGTGCCGTGGACGAGAAGCACGACCGGTTGGCTCATATCGACATCGTCGGGACGCACGAGATCGCCGGTCAGCGTCAAATCACCAAGGGGGAGTTCGACAGCCTCGGTTTCCGCCGCGCTCGCGGGCGATACGCCGAGAGCCACCACGGCAAATCCAGCGGCCGCGAGACACGATACGAAGGGTCGGACCGGTGCGCCGCCGGTCAAGCCATGCGCGAACGCGGCGGCCCCACCCCAAATCTCGGCGACGACAGATAATAGGCTTGCTGCCCTAACGGCACCCATCGCTTGCTTCATAAGACCTCCCCGTCGCGCCATCGTGAACCCGACATATTCGTATTTGTGAATATCACCGTAGACATCAAGGACCGCTTCGGCAACACTGCCGCCGCAAACGGTGCGCGGATTTGAGAGCCGTGTCCCATCGGATCGCAACGGGAGAAGTATCAATGAAAATTGCAATGACGCGTTTCGCAGCCCTCGCCGCGCTGGCCTTCATGATGGCGGTGCCGTTCGCCGGCGGCGTGACGGCGGCTCAGGCGGCGGAACCACACAAGGTCGCGATCCATATCGATGAGAACGACCCCCAGCGCATGAACATGGCGCTGAACAACGTCCAGAACATCAAGGCCTATTACGACGAGAAGGGCGAGGACGTGACCATCGAAGTGGTGACCTATGGTCCGGGGCTGAACATGCTGCGCGCCGACACGTCCCCCGTCGCCGACCGCATCAAGATGATGTCGATGGAAATCGCCAATCTGTCCTTCGCCGCCTGCGGCAACACGCGGGCCGGAATGGCCAAGAAGGAAGGCAAGGAGATTCCCTTGCTCGATGAGGCCACCGAAGTGCCGTCAGGCGTCGTGCGCCTGATAGAATTGCAGGAAGAAGGCTACGCCTACGTCCGTCCGTAGACCTTCGAACGTCGGCGGAGAACCTGCAAGCCTCCGCCAACGGCACATTCCACGGTAGAAAGCCTCAGCTTTCCCCAGCGCTCTCAAGGGCGCCGAGGAAAGCGTCGCACCAATGCGACGAGGTTCCGGCGAACACCGCCTCGCGCATCGCCTTCCAGCGGCGATCGCGTTCGTCGAACGGCATCGTCAGGGCTTGCTGCAAGGCCCGCGCGATATCGTCGGTTGAATAGGGATTGACGATCAGCGCGTCGGGCAGTTCGGCCCGCGCGCCGGCAAAGCGCGACAGCACCAGCACGCCGGGATCGTCCGGGTCCTGCGCGGCGACGAATTCCTTGGCGACGAGGTTCATGCCATCGCGCAAGGGCGTGACCAGGCAGACGCGAGCGGCGCGATAGATGCCGGCCAGCGCCCGCCGGTTGAAGCCACGGGTCATGATCTGGATCGGCGTCCAGTCCAGCGTCGCGAAGCGGCCGTTGATATGGCCGGCGAGCTCTTCAAGCTCACTACGCAATTCAACATAGGCGCCGAGCTCCGAGCGGGACAGCGGCGCCACTTGCAGGAACTGCACCTTGCCGCGATTCTCCGGGTAGTCCTCCAGCAACCGCTCGAAGCCGCGAAAGCGCTCGACCAGCCCCTTGGAATAATCCATCCGGTCGACACCGACGATCTGCAGCCGGTCGCCGACCATCTCGCGCACCATCTCCTCGTGCTCGCTGGCCTCCGGCGAGACGGCGAAGCGCTCGAAGCCCGGCGCGTCGATGCCGATCGGAAAAGTATCCGCCCTCACCACGCGGTCGCCAACCCTGACCCTGTGCCCCTCCAGCTTTTCACCGCCCAGTTCGCGCACGCAGAAGGCGAGGAAGTTGCGGCGGTCGGTGTCGGTCTGGAAGCCGACGACATCGTAAGCGAGCATCGCCCGGACGAGATCGTGGCTGGCCGGCAGCGCCGTGAAGATTTCCGGCGGACAGAACGGAATGTGCAGGAAGAAGCCGATCTTGCCCTTGAACCCGCACTGGCGCAGCTCCGAGCCAAGAAAGAAGAAATGATAGTCGTGGACCCAAACGAGATCGTCGTCCGTGACGAGTGGCGCCAGACGGGCCGCGAAGCGCTGGTTCACCGAGCGATAGGCGCGTTCGGACTGTCGGTCGAACTGCGCAAGATCCAGGCGATAGTGCAGCAGCGGCCACAGCGACCGGTTGGCGTAGCCGTAATAAAAGCCTTCGAGTTCCGCCTCGGTCATGTCGATGGTGGTCATCGACACGTCGCCCTGGACCTGGGTCTGCGCGTCCTTGAAGGTGCCCTCGTCCGAGGTTTCGCCGCTCCAGCCGAACCAGAGCCCGCCGCGCCGCCTCAACGCGTCGGACAAGCCGACGGCCAGGCCACCCGCCTTGCCCTCGTCATTCAATGGTCCGACCCGGTTCGACACCGCAACCAGTCGCCGCTGCCCCTCAGCCATCGTCTCCCTTCTCCTGTCCCCGGCCGGCATTGCACCGACATATCTTCGTTTGCGATCCGGCTGCCGGACCAGACCGGTAGTCAGGCCGATGCCGCCAGCCAGCGATGGACCGCCGCGACATCCGCCAGCCGGAAGTCCGCGACGCTATGCTTGTCGCCAACCTTGATCGAGACACCGCCGGCATCGCGCACATGCTCGAGCGCGAATTCGTCCGTGGTGTCGTCCCCGACATAGATGGGAACGCGGCCCGCGAACGGCGCGTCCTTCATCATCGCGGCCAGCGCCTGGCCCTTGTCCATGCCGGCCGGATGCACCTCGACGATGTTGTCGCCGTTCATCACGGCAAGGTCATGACGGCCTGCCGTCGCCTCGGCCATCGCCTGCTCGGCAACCTCCTTCAGGTCCGGCGCCGTGCGATAGTGCAGAACCAGCGCCGTGCCCTTGTCCTCGAGCGTCAACCGGGGATTGTCCCGCAGCGGCTGTGCGAGCTTTTCGCGCACGTCGTCGAGCACCTCCGGACCCGCGAGCCGTTCCGTCTCTCCGTCCGGGCGCACGCGGCGTTCGAGTCCATGCACCCCCGCTGCCGCAAACCGCATCGGCGCCAGAAACCGGTCGAGATCGGCGATCCGGCGGCCGCTGACCACGGCCAGCGCTCCCGCGAGTTCGGCCTGCAGCACTTCCAACCGGTCAAGCGCCGCCGGTTCGATCGCGACCGCCTGCGGATCATCGACCAACTCGACGAGAGTCCCGTCGAAATCGAGGAAAACGGCGTGGCGTTGCAGATCGATCGGAGGAGGCAATGGCATGACGCCTTATTACATAGAGCCACCCAAGGTTGAAGCCAGACATTCCCTCAACGGCAATCTCCAGAACCACGCTCCGGAAGCAGCCGGAGGAGCGTCGCCACATCGCTGATCCCGTTGATCGCAAGGCCCTGAGCGCGCTGAAACGCTTGCAGCGCGGTCTCGGTGGCGGGTCCGAAAATCCCGTCGATCGCCAGTCGGTGGCCATGCCTCACGAGCGCCGCCTGCAACCGCCGCACCGCCTCGCCGCGCGCGCCGCGGCGCAGTTCGCTCGGCGAATCCGACGACGGGGAGAGCAGCCGTTGGGCCTCCAGCCACGCCGCTCCGATCTTCTCGTCATAGCGGTTGCGGCGGTAGCCGGGGCCGTTGTAGCGGCGCGCGAAACCGGCGGTATCGCCACCAGCAAGCCGCCGCGCGAGTCCGCCGAGCTTGAGAAAACGCGCCGCGATCTCGAACTGGCCGTCGATCGACGCACGGGCCATCTCCGCGAGAGCCTCCGCGCTCCGGTAGCCGAGCCGCTTCCAATGGGCGCCCATCACTTGACACAATCCCCAGGAGACGGACTGGGCCGCGGCCGCCGCGTCGATCGCCGCCGCCTTGTCGAACAGCCGCCAGCGGGCAGCTTGCGAGGCCGGGTTGCGGACTCGGCCGGCGCGAGGATCGGCCAGTCCGGCCGCGCGCGCCCGCTGTCGGTCCGCCGGGTTTAGCAGCCGGTCGAAATAATGGCCCTCGAAGCGGATCAGCGGTTCGCGCCGCTCGCCCACCCGCGCAAAGGCGACGGCGCGGGTCTCGACCAGGGCGACGGCGATCAGCACCGTCGCCTCGACGCCGGTCTCAGCTCCGACGCGGCGCGCCGCCGCCAACACGTCTCCATTCACCGCCATCGTCCGCTCCCGCGCTCGCTTCGACAGGATCAGTGTCGCAGCAGTGCGGAGGACGGGGAGAAAATTCCGGCGGCGTCAGTCGAGGCGGCGACCGCTCTCGCTGTCGAAGCGGTGCAGGGCATCGAGCGGCGCGGCCGCGCGAACCTTTGTTCCCGGCTCCAGATGCGAGTAGCCGGGCACCCGAACGGCGATCTCCGAACCCTTGTCGGGCAGCGCGCCATAGACGTAGCTCTCGGCGCCGACAACCTCGACGCCAGTGACGGTCAGATCGGCGAGCAATTCGCCCGGCGCGGCCTCGGCCTCCTCGACGAGGCGCATATGCTCAGGGCGGATGCCGAGCGTCTGTCCGACGGACGGACCAACCGCCAGGCCGTCGAGGCCGGTGAGCCCGGCAATGCTGCCACCGGCGGCCCCGACCGGGATGAGATTCATCGCCGGCGAGCCGATGAAGGTGGCGACGAAGAGCGTCGCCGGCCGCTCATAGACGTCCATCGGCGTGCCCGCCTGCTCGATCCGGCCGCCATTGAGGACGACCAGCCGGTCGGCCAGCGTCATCGCCTCGAGCTGGTCGTGAGTGACGTAAAGGCTGGTAGTGGCGAGCTTGCGCTGCAGCCGGCGGATTTCGGCCCGCATCTGCACCCGCAGCTTGGCGTCGAGATTGGACAGCGGCTCGTCGAACAGGAAGGCTTCCGGCTCGCGGACGATGGCGCGGCCCATGGCGACGCGCTGGCGCTGCCCGCCCGAGAGTTGGCCGGGCTTGCGCGCCAGCAACGGCGCGATTTCCAGTATCCCAGCCGCCTGGTCGACCCGGCGGGCGATCTCGGCCTTCGCCATCTTGCGGTTCTTCAGGCCGTATTCGAGATTCTGCCGCACGCTCATATGCGGATAGAGCGCGTAGTTCTGGAACACCATGGCGATATCGCGCTCGGCCGGCTCCAGATCGTTGACGATCCGATCCCCGATCGAAATCGTCCCGGCCGAGATCGTCTCCAGGCCCGCCACCATGCGCAGGAGCGTCGACTTTCCACAGCCGGACGGGCCGACCAGCACGACGAATTCGCCGTCGGGAATGTCGAGCGAAACGCCCTTCACCGCTTCCACCCCGCCGGGATAGACCTTGCGGACGTCGGAAAGTTCGATGCCTGCCACGCTTATTTCTCCGCTTCGACGAGGCCGCGCACGAACCATCGCTGCATCAGGACGACCACTAGCACCGGCGGCACGATCGCCAGGATCGACGTCACCATGACCAGGTGCCAGGGCGTGTCGGCGTCGGCAAAGGACACCATCTTCCTCAGCGCGATGACGATGGTGTTCATCTGGTTGTCGTTGGTGACCAGCAGCGGCCACAGATATTGCGTCCAGCCATAGATGAAGAGGATGACGAACAGCGCCGCAATGTTGGTCTTCGACAGCGGAATCAGGATGTCCCAGAAGAACCGCATCGGCCCGGCCGCGTCGACCCGCGCCGCCTCGACCAGCTCGGACGGGATCGTCATGAAGAACTGGCGGAACAGAAGCGTCGCCGTCGCCGAGGCGATCAGCGGCAGGATCAGCCCGGCATAGGTATCGATCATGCCGAGATCGACCATCACCTTGTAGGTCGGCAGGATGCGGACCTCGACCGGCAGCATCAAGGTGATGAAGATCAGCCAGAAGAAGGTCATGCGCAGCCGGAAGCGGAAGAACACGATAGCGAAGGCCGACAGGATCGAGATGACGATCTTGCCGATGGCGATGCCGAGCGCCATCACCGTTGTGTTGAACAACAGCGTCCAGACGTTGACGCCGCCGATCCGGCCGATGCCGCCGAACAGCGCCTCGCCATAGTTCTCGACGAATTCGCCGCCCGGTATGAGGGGCAGCGGCGGACGCAGGATCGCCTGCAGCGTCTGCGTCGACGCCATGAACGTGTAGTAGATCGGAAAGGCGACGATCACGATGCCGAGCACCAGCATCACATGCGCGATCGGGCGGCCGATGGAATGGCGCTCGATCATCGCGGTATCTCCGCGTCACGCATAATGCACCCGCTTCTCCACATAGCGGAACTGGAAGGCCGTGAGCGCAATGACGATCGCCATCAAGATCACCGACTGGGCGGCCGAACTGCCAAGGTCCAGATTGACGAAGCCATCGACATAAACCTTGTAGACGAGCGTCTCCGTCGCCCGCGCCGGCCCGCCGGAGGTCACCGAATCGATGATGCCGAAGGTGTCGAAGAAGGCGTAGACCGTGTTGACCACCAGCAGGAAAAACGTCGTCGGCGCGATCAATGGAAAGATGATCGTCCAGAAGCGCTTGGTCGATCCGGCGCCGTCGATCGCCGCCGCCTCGATCAGCGATTTCGGGATCGACTGCAGGGCGGCGACGAAGAACAGGAAATTGTAGCTGATCTGTTTCCAGGCCGCCGCGACGACGACGAGCAGCATCGCCTGATCGCCGTCCAGCAGCGGGTTCCAGTCGAAGCCGTTGCGTCGCAGCATGTAGGCGAAGGTGCCCATCACCGGATTGAACATGAACATCCACAACAGGCCCGCAACGGCTGGCGCCACCGCGTAGGGCCAGATCAGCATCGTGCGGTAGAGCCCGCGTCCGCGCACCACCTTCTCGGCGGCGGTCGCGAGCAGCAGCGCCAACGACATCGACAGCGCCGCGGTCGAGATGCTGAAGATCGCCGTCACCTTGATGGCGTTGAGATAGGCCGGGTCCGACAGGACCGACTGGAAATTGGCGAGACCGACGAACTTTGATTTCAGCCCGAACGGGTCCTCGTGCAGGACCGATTGGTATAACGCCTGGCTTGCCGGCCAGTAGAAGAAGACCAGCGTGATCGCCACCTGCGGCGCGACCAGCAGATAGGGCAGCCACTTATTGGGGAACACGGCTTTCGACACGGCGATCCTGGGTCCGAAACTCAGGCCACACGTGAAGCGAAGCCCATGGAAAAGGCCGGGCGGTCGAACCGCCCGGCGCGCGTTGCGGGTCTAGCGTCCTACTGCGCTTCGGCGATCGCCTCATTGCCCTGCTCGACGATCTTGTCCATCGTCGTCTGGGCGTCCTGGTCGCCGGCCAGCATCGCCTCGAACTGCTCGTTGGCGATGTCGCGGATTTGCGGCAGGTTCGGCAGCCGTACGCCCCTGGAATTGGCGGTTGGCTCCTTGCCCATCATCTGCGTGATCGGCGTCTCGCGGCCGGGATTCTCGTCGTAGAAGCCGGAGCTCTTGGTCGCCTCATAGGCAGCCTTGGTCACCGGCAGATAGCCGGAGGCCTGATGCAGGCGACCCTGGATGTCGGTCTGCGACAGGAAATTGAAGAACTGGGCGATGCCCTTGTATTCCTCGTCCGACTTGCCGCCGAACACCCACAGGCTGGCGCCGCCGGGGATGGTGTTTTGCGGCGCCCCCTCGGCGTTCTCGTCATAGGGCAGCTGGCCGATGCCGTAGTTGATGCCGGACTTGACGATGTCGCCAAGCCCGCCGGAGGATTCGGTCAGGATGCCGCATTCGCCGGACAGGAACAGCTGCTTGGCCTCCGAGGTGCGGCCGCCATAACGGAACACGCCCTCCTTGGCGAGATCGGCGAGCGCCTGGAAATGCTCGACATAGATCGGCTCGTTGAGCTTCAGCTCGACATTCGTGCCGGCCAGTCCGTTCTCCTCGGTGCCATAGGGCACGTTGTTCCAGGCGGCGAAGTTCTCCAGATGGATCCAGGTCAGCCAGGTCGAGGTATAGCCGCACTCGGCCGCGCCGGATTCCTTGATCTTGCGTGCCGCCTCGAACACCGCCTGCCAGGTCTTCGGCGGCTCTTCGGTATCGAGCCCGGCCTTCTCGAAGATGTCCTTGTTGTAATAGAGGATCGGCGAAGAGGAATTGTACGGGAACGACAGCATGGTGCCGTCGGGCTTGGAATAATAGGCGACGATGCCCGGCAGATATTGCGACTTGTCGAAGGTAAAGCCGCCCGCCTCGAGCACCTCGGCGATCGGCTTCACCGCGCCTTCGGCGCCCATCATCACGCCGGTGCCAACGTCGAAGACCTGGATGATCGCCGGCATCTGCTTGGCGCGGAAGGCGGCAATGCCTGCGTTCAGCGTCTCGGGGTAGGTCCCCTTGAACACCGGCGCGATCTTGAAGTCTTGCTGGCTTTCGTTGAATTCCTTGGCCAGTGTCTCGACGACCTCGTTGTTGGCGCCGGTCATCGCGTGCCACCACTGCAGCTCGGTCACGGCGAAAGCCTGGCTCGCGCCGGCGATCATCGCCCCAAGCGCGACGGCTGCGCTGAGAAGTTTGCGGTTCATCTGATGTCCTCACCCGTTGATGCGACTCTCGGGCCCTGTTGCCGAGCTTGTCGAAGACGCCCCGTAACAGTGCTTCAAAAACGGTTCGTGACGCAATGACGAAGCTTCGATGACAGCGCAAAAAACAGACCGCCTGCATATTTTTGCGCCAGACCGCCGTCGCCCGGAGCCAGCAGGACCGTTGCTCCGCCTCGCCTATTCCCCTCTGGGAAACCGCTGGTTCTCCTCCAGCACGTTGAGATCCATGTGGTTGCGCATGTAGCGCTCGGAGGCATTTTGCAGCGGCTGGTAGTCCCAGGGGTAATAGGCGCCGTTGCGCAGCGCCTCGTAGGTGATCAGCCGCCGTTGCTGGCTCTCGCGCACCGCCGCGTCGAAGGCGGCGAGACTCCAGCGCGCTTCCGCCGCGTGACACAGCCGGTCGAAGGCCTCCTTGGCGGCTGGAGCACCGCATTCCGGCTCCGCCGCCAGATTGCGCGCCTCGCCTGGGTCGGCCTCCAGGTCGAAGAATTCCGGCGGGTCGATCTCGCAGAGGTTGAGCTTGAATCGCCCCTCCCGCAGCGAGATCATCGGCGCCTCGGAGCCTTCGGCGGCGTACTCCATCGGCACCGGTCCGGACCGGCTTCCGGCGCGCGCCGTTGCGAGCAGGCTCTGCCCATCGGCGAACGGTGCGATCTCGGCGGGATCGATGCCGGCGAGATCGCCGAGCGTCGGCAGCACGTCGAGGGTCGAGACCGGCGCCGTCACCAATCCTGCCTCGCCGCCCGGCAGGCTCAGCATCAGCGGCACGCGCGAGGAGCCCTCGCGGAAGCTCATCTTGAACCACAGGCCGCGCTCGCCGAGCATGTCGCCATGGTCGGAGACGAAGAGGACGGCGGTGTTCTCGACCATTCGGCAGTCGCTCAGAATGCCAAGCAGCTCGCCGATCTTGTCGTCGAGATAGGAGATGTTGGCGAAATAGGCTCGGCGCGAGCGGCGGACATCCTCGGGCGTAATCGCGAATGTCTCGAAGTCGGACGCCTTCAGCAGCCGCTGCGAATGCGGATCGTGCTCGGCGAGCGGGATCGGCCCGGTCGCGGGATCGAGATGGGCGCAATCCTCGTAAAGGTCCCAGAAGCGGCGCCGCGCCACATAGGGGTCGTGCGGATGGGTGAAGGATACGGTCAGGCAAAATGGCCGCTCGTCCTGCCCCCGCGCCAGATCGTAGAGCTTGGCGCCGGCGTGATAGGCGACCTCGTCGTCATATTCGAGCTGGTTGCTGATCTCGGCGACGCCGGCGCCGGTGACCGAGCCCATATTGTGATACCACCAGTCGATCCGCTCGCCCGGCCGGCGATAGTCCGGCGTCCAGCCAAAATCGGCCGGGTAGACGTCGGTAGTCAGCCGCTCCTCGAAGCCGTGCAGCTGGTCGGGCCCGACGAAATGCATCTTGCCGGACAGGGCGGTGCGATAGCCCGCGCGCCGCAGATGATGGGCGAAGGTCGGGATCGAGGAGGCGAATTCCGCTGCGTTGTCATAGACGCCGGTGCGGCTTGGCAACTGCCCGGCCATGAAGGCGGCGCGCGCCGGCGCGCAGAGCGGGCTCGGCGTATAGGCGTTTTGAAACCGCAGCGACCGCTGCGCGAGCCCGGCAAGGTTCGGCGTGCACAGGAAATCCGCCGGCCCGTCCGGAAACAACGTTCCATTCAACTGATCGACCATGACGATCAGGATATTCGGGCGGGCCATGGGACGGGTCCTTCGCGGTGATTCACGTGAGACCGCAAAACGCATTGCCGTTGCGGCCTCAACCGCCCCGCCCCTACCACGGCAAACGGCCTCCGCGAACAGCGCCGGGCGGCCCTTCGAGAGGACCGCTCGGCCGTACCAAGGTGGGTGAAGCTTGACGCCCCGCCCCAAGAAGCGATCACGTCACCACCTTGGGACCGGGCAAATGGCCGAAGCTTACTGCTGCTGGCTCGCCATTTCGGCGAGCTTCGTCACCTGGACGTCATCGAGTTCGATGCCGAGCTTTTCGTTGACCGCGCGGACCGTTTCCTCGGTCACCGTGTGATTCGCGGCTGTTGCCAGGAACTCCGCGGCCTTTTCCATGTCGTCGTCGGCCACGGCGTCCTTGTATGCGCCGAGCTGACCGACCACGGATCGGGAAGACGCGTTTTCCATGGCGGTCGCAGACGCATGCGCCGCGTTCAAACGACCGAGCGAAGACGCGGAGCCGCGATTCTCGCCGCTTTTGCCGCGGTCGTTTCCACCGCTATTGCCTTTTCCGCCGCTACTGTTGCCGTGATCGCCGCCGCTATTGCCACCGCCGTTACCGCCACTGTTGCCGCCACCGTTTCCGCCGCCTTTGCCCTGGGCCAGCGCATCTGCCGATCCGACAGACAGGTGGGTCCAGTCGATCGCAACCGGTGTCGCGGCGAGGGCCGCCCCGAGAAACAGGATCGCCGGGGTTTTCATCATTGCCGCTCTGGTCTTCATTGAAGGCCTCCTTGGTGATTCGGACGTGTGCCCGGCTAGCGAATTACCGACGCAATAGGGCGGCAAAGTGATTCCCGGTCACTGCGGTCATACAAGACTCCGGAGGCCCGGCGCCCGGCCGTTTGCACCCCTTCCTCCGCGCGGCTAAGGTCCCGTCGCGACGGGCGTTGGGGAGGAACCGCATCATGAATCAGGGGCTTGCGGAGAAACTGAATCCGACCGACGACGAGCGGGCGGAGTTGCACGACCCGCTGTCCTCAGGGTTTCCGGCCAGCTTTGAAGGTCGGCTGTTGTTCTGGATCGCGTTTTTCTTCTCGATCTTCCAGCTTGCGACGGCTTCGCATCTTCTCGATCTGCCGAGTCAGATCGTGCGGGCTGTCCATGTCGGCTTCCTCTGCCTGCTCGGCCTGCCGCTGATCGCCGCGATCAAGCGCGAAAACCCCGCCTCGCGCGCACTGTTCTGGGCGCTCGGCGTAGCGGGCATGGGGGTCGCCTTCTACCAATGGTGGGAATACGAGGCGCTGATCTTTCGCGCCGGCATGCCGCTGCCGATGGACACCGCCGTCGGCGTTGCAGCCCTGCTGATTCTGTTCGTCGCCACCTGGCGGATCATGGGGCCGGCGCTGCCGATCATCGCCGGGACATTTCTCGCCTACAGTCTGTTCGGCAACTATCTGCCTTCACCCTTCGTCACCCGCGGCTACGATTTTTCGCAGGTGATCGACCACATGGCCTTCGGCACCGAGGGCATCTACGGCATCCCGACCTACGTCTCGTCCTCCTACATCTTTCTGTTCATCCTGTTCGGCTCGTTTCTCGAACGCGCCGGCATGATCAAGCTGTTCACCGACATCTCGCTCGGCCTCGTCGGCGGCGCCAAGGGCGGCGCGGCCAAGGTGGCGGTCATCTCCTCCGGCCTGATGGGAACGATCTCCGGCTCCGGCGTCGCCAATGTGGTGACCACCGGGCAGTTCACCATTCCCCTGATGAAGCGCTTCGGTTACCGCGCCGCCTTCGCGGGCGGCGTCGAGTCCACTGCCTCGATGGGCGGCCAGATCATGCCGCCGGTGATGGGCGCCGTCGCCTTCATCATGGCCGAGACCATCGACGTTCCCTACACGGCCGTCGTCCAGGCGGCGGTGGTACCGGCGATCCTCTATTTCGGCTCGGTGTTCTGGATGGTGCATCTGGAGGCCGGCAAGCGCGGCCTGCTCGGCCTTTCGCGCGCCGAACTACCCTCGCCGCTGGCGGCTCTCCGGAACGGCTGGTACCTGCTCTTGCCGCTGATCGTCCTGGTCTGGCTGTTGTTCAACGGCTACACGCCACTGTTCGCCGGCACCATCGGCCTCGCCCTGACGGCGCTTCTGATCCTCGGCGCGCCGCTGGCCGGACGCATCCCGGTGCAGGCGCTGCGCTATGTGTTCTGGATCGGCCTCGGCCTGTCCGCCGCCGCCTTCTTCCAATACGGCATCATGCCGGTGGTCATCGCTCTGGCGATCCTCATCGCCCTCTCGGCGCTGTTCAAGGGCGGGCGCGAGACGCTGCTCCTCACCCGCGACGCGCTGTCGGAAGGCGCCAAGACGGCGCTGCCGGTCGGCATCGCCTGCGCCATCGTCGGCATCATCGTCGGCACGATGACGCTGACCGGCGTCGCCAACACCTTCGGCCAATATATCGTCTCGGTCGGCGATACCTCGCTGTTCCTCTCGCTGGTGCTGACCATGATCACCTGCCTGATTCTGGGCATGGGCATCCCGACCATCCCCAACTACATCATCACCTCCTCGATCGCCGGGCCCGCCCTGCTGGCGCTGGGGGTTCCGCTGATCGTCTCCCACATGTTCGTGTTCTATTTCGGCATCCTCGCCGATCTGACGCCGCCCGTGGCGCTCGCCTGTTTCGCGGCGGCGCCGATCGCCAAGGCGCCGGGGCTGAAGATCTCAATGGAAGCCGTGAAGGTGGCGCTCGCCGGCTTCATCATCCCGTTCATGGCCGTCTACACGCCGGCGCTGATGCTGCAGGATGGCGGACCATTGGCCGATGCGATCGGCTTCTGGCCGGCGGTCATCTATGTCGTCGTCAAGGCGTGCCTCGCCATCGGACTGTGGGGCGCGGCGGCGATCGGCTTCCTCGTCGCGCCGCTGACATGGTGGGAGCGGATTCTGGCCGCCGTCGCCGCCTTCACCCTGATTGCCGCGCTGCCGGCGACCGACGAAATCGGCTTCGGGCTGGCGGCGATCATCATCGGCTGGCATCTGTGGCAGGTGCGCAAGCACGGGGTGCCGGAGACGGTGAACCGCACCGGCGGGCCGGCAGGCCTGGTCGAACGGCCCGCTCCCGCCACAGCCGACAAGACGGCGACACCGGCCGAATGATCTGCGTCGCCGCCGCCGGCAAGACGATCGCGCTCGCCGCCTCCGCCTTCACCCTCGCCTGGACCCATTCGGTCGAAAAGACCAGCTGGCAGGAACGCTGGACCGCGGGGCCGAACGGGCTGACGGTGGTCGAGGGCCGCATCGAGGGCTCGGGCGCCGGCATGGAGCCGCCACCGGACGCGGTGCTGACGGACGGCGCCTATGTCTACACACCGCACCTCCCCGCCATCCCGGAACTGGTGCTCGCCGCCTCCGGCGCGACCGGAGCGGGCTGGACCCTGTGCGCAGAGGGGAGTCCTGAGGGCACAGCTGGCGACTGCCTGACGCTCGGGGCCGAGCCTGCCGCGCCGATCGTGGTCCGCTGGTGCGACGCGGATAAGGCGGACGAGGTGGGAAATCCGTAGGCGGAGTCATCGCCTGCGCTGCTTCTGCAGCCGAAGGCAGCAAACGCCCTACCCCGCTGTCACCACCACCCGGCCCTTCATGCCGGCGCCCTCGTGCGGCAGGCAAATGTAATCGTAGGTGCCCGGCCGGGTGAATTTGTGCCGATAGGCTCCGCCGGCCGGCAGTGGGCCATTGAACGGCCGCGCCCCCCGCGGTAGCCGGACATTGGCGGGATTCTTCACCATCGACGGATCGGCGGTGACGGTGTGGCCGAAGGGCGAAGCGTTGCGCCATTCGACGGTGTCGCCGGCCTTGATGGTTACGACCGCCGGACTGAACGCCAGTAGCGTCGTCGCGGAGACAACGACCGCGACGCCCGGCGGCGGGGTCGTCGAACCGGCCGTGGCGCAGCCGCCAAGCGCGGCGAGGCCGGACAGGGCCGCAAGGCCGACGACCTGGCGGCGGGATAGGCAGGAGCCGGTCGACGCGGCATCTGCGGATGATACAGGCATCGCAACCTCCCAAGCGGGCAGAGCGTTGCAGTTTACGCCTGCTGTGGACGCCGCGGAAGGGCACTGGCGTCGCCACCGGCCCTACGGCATCGTCCAAGGCATCACTTTGGCGGCATCGGTCCGCTATCCAATCGAGGCAAACATGAACTTCACAGCCGCCGTCCGCTCGGTGTTTTCGAACTACGCCATTTTCCGGGGCCGCGCGCCGCGTTCGGAATTCTGGTGGTTCGTGCTGTTCACCCTGATCGCCAGTTTTGTCCTCGGCCTCGTCGACAGCGTGATCGTCGGACCGATCCTCGGCTTGAGCCCGCTGAGCGGTCATGGCGCGCGCCCTTTGGATGCGCTGTTCACACTGGCGGTCTTCCTGCCGACGCTGGCGGTGGCGGCGCGGCGACTGCACGATACAGGCCGCTCGGCCTGGTGGCTGCTAATCGGCCTGGTGCCGGTGGTCGGCTGGCTGGTCTTCCTCTATTTCGCCGCCCAGCCCAGCGAGACGGTGACCAACGAATACGGCCCACCGCCACTGAGACGGCGCGAGGCCTATCGCTGACGGGTTCGCCAGTCCGGGTTGATCCACGGCCGCAGTTCGGGCTCCGGCGCCAACATCCCCTCGCCCAAGATATGGTCAGCGGCCTTTTCGCCGACCATGACCGACGGGCCGTTGAGATTGCCGTTGGTGATGCGCGGGAAGATCGAGGAATCGGCGAGGCGCAGATTGTCGATGCCGATCACCCGGCATTCGGGATCGACCACGGCGTTGGCGTCGCTCTCGGCGCCGAGGCGCGCGGCGCCGCAGGGGTGATAGGCGCTTTCGGCGTGGTGGGCGATGAAGCCGTCGAGATCGGAATCGCTCTGTAGCGCGTCGCCCGGCTGGATCTCCGGCCCGCGATATTCATCGAATGCGGCCTGTGCGAAGAGCTCGCGAGTGAGCCGGATTGCCTGGCGGAACTCGGTCCAGTCGTCGTCATGCGACATGTAGTTGAAGCGGATCGCCGGCTTGGCACCGGGATCGGCGCTCACCAGCCGGATATCGCCCCGCGATTTCGAGCGCATCGGCCCCACATGGGCTTGGAAACCGTGGCCGGGGGCCGCCGCCTGGCCGTCATAGCGGATCGCGCCGGGCAGAAAGTGATACTGGATGTCGGGATAGTCGACGCCGGCGCGTGAGCGGATGAAGCCGGCCGCCTCGAAATGGTTGGTGGCGCCGTAGCCGGTGTGGAGCATCATCCATTCGAGCCCCACCCGGCCCTTGGAGAACAGGTCGAGATAGCCGTTGAGGGTGATCGGCTGGGTGCAGCTCTGCTGGATGTAGAGTTCGAGATGATCCTGCAGGTTTTGCCCGACGCAGGGGCGGGCAAGCCGTGTGTCGATGCCGACGCGCGACAGCTCGGCCGGGTCGCCGATGCCCGAATGCATGAGGATCAGCGGCGAGTTGATGGCGCCGGCGGCAAGCACCACCTCGCGCCGCGCCTTGACGAGGCCGGTGGTGCGGCCGGATCGTTTGACCTCGACGCCGGTGGCGCGGTCGCCTTCGAAGGCGACGCGCATGACATTGGCCTGGAGCAGCCGGCAATTGCCCCGCGCCATGGCGGGTCGCAGATAGGCATTGGCCGCCGACCAGCGCCGGCCGCGCCAGATCGTCTGCTGCATCGGGCCGAAACCCTCGGGGAATTCGCCGTTGTAGTCGTCGGTGACCGGATAGCCGGCCTGCCGCCCGGCCTCGACGAAGGCGCCATAGAGCGGGTTTTCCATGGCGCCGCGCTTGACGTTGAGCGGGCCGGAGCCGCCGCGCCAGTCCGGATCGCCGCCGTTTCCCGTATCCTGGCCCGTGCCGGGGCCGGCGCCCCCCTCGAAGCACTCCATGCGCTTGAAATAGGGGACAACGTCGGCATAGGCCCAGCCGGAAGCGCCCATCTCGGCCCAATGGTCGAAATCATGGGCGTGGCCGCGCACGAACACCATGCCGTTGATCGAGGACGAACCGCCGATGACACGGCCGCGCGGGGTGGCGAGGCGCCGGCCGGCGAGTGCCGGCTCGGGTTCGGAGCGATAACCCCAGTCGTAGCGGGCCATGTTCATCGGAAAGGACAACGCGCCCGGCATCTGGATGAACGGGCCGGCGTCGGTGCCGCCGGCCTCGACGACGACGACATCGTAGCGGCCCGATTCCGACAGACGGTAGGCCAGCGCCGAACCGGCCGAGCCGGAGCCGACGACGACGTAATCGGCTTCCTCGATGATTTTCATGTGCCGATCTCCGCGTCGATGTAGCGTTCAACCATCCGGACGGCCGCTGGTCCGTCGGGGGCGGTGAGCGGGGTCAGCGCCTGGCGCAGCCAGACACCGTCGATCATCGCGCCGGTCGCCGCAGCGACCGGGATGGCGGCATCCGCGCCGAGCAGCGGGCCGAGGCCGGAGACGAGATTGGTCTCCAGCCGGCGGAAATACAGCCGCAACAGCCGCGCCGCCTCGCACGACCGGCGGGCGTAAAGGTAGAAGACCAGCCAGGCGGCGATCGCCTCGCGGGAGAACTGGCTGGGGTCGAAGCAGCCTTCGATGACGGCGCTGACCCGCGCGCGGGGCGTGCCGGCGGCGGCAAGCCGGCGGGTGAGGCCGTCGCGGAAACCGAACAGCAGATGGCGCATCGCGGCGATCATCAGATCGTCCTTGGTGCCGAAATAGTGATGCACCAGCGCCGGCGACACCGAGGCGCGGGCGGCGATCTGGGCCATGGTGGTGGCCTCCATCGAGCCGGCTTCCTCGATGGCGCCGATGGCGGCGGTGATCAGCGCCTCGCGGCGAGCGGCTTCGATACCGTCGCGGGCCGGGCGCAGGGGTCTCCATTCGGTCATGACAGCCAGCATAGGATCATTGATTGATCAGTCAATCAATGATCGCGTCGACTACCGCCACGCCCCCTCGCCGCCGTATCGACGGCGGGCTGCGCCGAGGCGCATCATGTCCAAAACGCCCGAAACGAAAGTGGGAGAGGACCGTCGGCCTTGCTGCTGGACCGGTTGTCCGCGCTGGCCTAACTTGCCTTGGCCGCAGCAAAGAAGCGGCCGCCGGAACATGGCCCGGTCGCGCCATCTGACGAGAAGGCAGCCCCCAATTCATGCTGCGCCCGATCCTATTGGCAATTGCGATCCTCGCCGGCCCCGCCGTCGCGTCGGCGGAGGGTGATGCGACCCGCCGGGCGACCCGACTCGACGCCCTTCAGCTCGACGCGAGCAAGGGCTTCTCGAAAACCAGCTACCGGGTCGAGGCGGGGGTGTATTACCGCTGGCGGATCGAGGCCGACGGGCTGGAGGAATACAAGCTTCTGGCGCCCGAGCTGTTCCGCGAAAGCTGGATCGACCAGGTGGTGATCAACGATCTGGAGGTGAAGCCCTACGGGCTGCATTCGGTGGAGTTCGATGACGAAGGCACCATCGATATCTGGTTCATGCCGATCCGGCCGGGCCGTTACGACTACTGGGTCGAGGGGATGAAGGAGGAGGGGTTCCACGGCGAATTCGTGGTCGAATGAGGCCTGCCGCCTTTCCCCTCGCGATCCTGGCGGCCGTGCTTGTCTCCGGCGGCGCGGCGGCACAGCCGGCAACGCAAGTCTGCGCGGCGCTGACGCGGCAATTGGTCCAGCACGCCGCGACACTGGAGGGCCGCACCCTCAACGAGGCGCTGTTCGAGGCCGCCGCGCTGGATTGTCCCGACATCGCGCGCGATCTGCTCGCGCGGGGCGCCTCGGTCGCCGCGCGAAACCGGCGCGGGGCCACAGCCCTGTCGATCGCCGCGACGCATGGCGCGGACGGCGTGGCCGAACTGCTGGTCGAGGCGGGCGCCGCCATCGGGCACCGCGATCTCGATGGCGCGACGCCTTTGGTGCGCGCTGCCGAGGCGAACCGGCGGCGCGTGGCGCGGATGCTGTTGCAGGCCGGGGCCGACGTGAAGACCGCCGACAAGAAAGGCATCACCGCGCTGATCGCGGCGTCATTCGGCGGCCATCGCCGCATGGTCGAGATGCTGATCGAAGCCGGGGCCGATGTCGATGCCGTCGATGCCACCGGCAAGGTTGCCGCGAGCTACGCCGCCGGGCGCGCCTTTTCCGATGTGATCGCCGCCCTCATCGCGGGAGGGGCTGACGCCGACGGTGTCTGGGGGCACGGCCTCACCCCTTTGATGTGGGCTGCCGGCCACGCCAATGATGCGCCGCAACAGGATGGCGTGGAGACGGCTCGCCGCCTGCTCGCCGCCGGCGCCGACCCGGCCCGCCGCGACGATCGCGGCCGTGACGCGCTGATGATCGCCGCCAGCCGGGGCCATGCCGCGATGGTGGCGCTGCTGCTCGCGCACGGCGCCGACCCCGCGCGCTCCGACAAGGCGGGCAAGACGGCGGCAGATTTGGCCGCAAACGACACGGTGCGGACGCTGCTGGCGGGCGCCTCGGCGCCTGGCAGGGAATGAGGAAAAGCGGGAACCGGTTTTCCGCTCGCATTCCACGCCGACTGGCTGGAATCGCGATCTAGCCGCGTCAGAGCGCCGACAGATAGCGCGACAGCGCCGCGATGGTCTCGTCGTCGAGCTGTTTCATCGTGCTGTTCTTGTCGGGGGCGTTGAGCCGGGTATCGGTCTTGAAGTCCTGCATCGTGCGTTCGAGATAGGCGGTTTGCTGGCCGGCCAGTCTCGGGATGCGGCTGTCGCCCTCCCATTTGCCGTGGCAGGCGCTGCACTGGCCGCCGGTAATGCCGCGCTCGGCCAGTCGGTTGTCGCCCTCTTCAGTCCGGCTTTCGATCGCCGGCCAGTCTTTTTCCGAAAAATACTGGGCGATCTCCTTCATCTGATCGCGGGTGTATTCCGAGGCGATCCCGGTCATGATCTCATGGCTGCGCCGTCCGGCCGCGTAGTCCTTCAACTGGGTGTAGATATAGAAGAACTCCTGCCCCCAGATCACCGGAAAATCGGCCTCGAGGGGCCGTCCGTTCTCGCCGTGGCACCCGCTGCAGAGTTGCACCGCCGCCTCGAGATCGAAGGCGTCCTGGGCGACGGCCGGGCTGGAGAGAAAAAGCGCCGCGAGCGCGAGGGCGGACTTGGACATAGGCAATCCTCACTGCGTTGAAGGGGACAAAAAAGGAGCGGGCGTGAACCCGCTCCTTTTTCCCGTCGCTCAATCGGCGATCATTCAATCGGCGAGCTTGAAGGCGATGATGTTGTTGCCGCGCTTGTAGTTGAGCTGAGCGTTTCCGCCCGCGGCCACCACGATATATTGCTCGCCATCGACGGTGTAGCTGGACGGCGGCGCGTTCACGCCGGCGCCAGCCTGGAAACGCCACAGCTCGGTCCCCGTCTCCGAATCATACGCCTTGAACAGGCCGTTGCCCTCGCCGGTGAAGACCAGCCCGCCGGCCGTGGCCAGGATACCGCCGATCATCGGCTGCTCGGTGCGGACCTGCCAGCGAATGTCGCCGGTATCGTAGTCGACCGCCGTCACATTGCCCCACTGCTCTTCGTCGGGGATGACGTCGAAGGAGCCGCCGAGCCACAATTTGCCGTCCGGATAGGGCGTCGACTGAACCGTGTAGGTCATCGGTTGGTGCAGGTTAATGGCGTAGGTCAGCCGGAGCCCCGGATCGATCGCCATTGGCGACCATTCGACACCGCCATTGGCACCCGGCAACATCCGCGCGCCGTCGGCGGTCGGCAGGGTCCACATGTCCTCCTGCGGGACCATTGCCTCGGAATAGCGGATCAGTGAGCAATCGTCCGCCTTATGGACGTAGACATGCCCGGTCTTGCCACCATGCAGCACGCCCTTGACGTCGTTGCCGCCGTCATCCTTGACCATGGTCAGGATTGGCGGCGAGACGGCGTCGAGATCCCATACATCATGGGCGATATACTGGAGGTGGCAGACATATTCGCCGGTATCCAGATCGACCGACACCAGACTATCGGTGTAGAGGTTGTCGCCCGGACGCAGCGATCCGTCGAGATCGGGCGAAGGGTTGCCGACGACGAAATAGATCCGGTTCGTTTCCAGATCCACGGCCGGGTTTTGCCAGACACCGCCGCCGAGCGTGGCGTAAGGGTCGCCCTGCGCAGCAAGGGCAGCTTTCTCCGCCTCGATGTCACGCTTCATGTCGCGGCCGGTCGCATCTTGGGTGGCCCAGACACCGACTGAATCCTCCGGGACGGTGTTGAAGGTCCATTTCAGCTCGCCGGTTTCCTGGTCGAACGCCTTGACGAAACCACGGATGCCGTACTCACCGCCGTTGGTCCCGATCAGCACCATGTCCTTGACCGCGGTCGGGGCCATCGTCTCGGAATAGCCGAGTTCAGGGTCGGCGATCTCGGTTTGCCAGAGCTGCTTGCCGGTCTTGGCGTCGAGCGCCACCAGCTGGGCGTCCAGCGTTCCCATGAAGACCCGGTCGCCGGCGACCGCGACGCCGCGGTTGTTGGGACCGCAGCAATAGGTGGTGATCGGCCCCATGTCGTGCTTGTAGTGCCAGATCTGCTGACCGGTCCGCGCGTCCAGCGCATAGACGTGATTGAAGGCCGTCGTGACGTACATCACGCCGTTCACCACGATCGGCGAGGTTTCCATCGTGTCGACGATTTCGGTCTGGAATATCCAGGCCGGGCGCAGATTCTTCACATTGCGGGTATCGATCTGACGTGACGGATAATACCGGGTCTGGCTGTAATTGCCGTTGGTGTGCAGGAAGTTGTTGCCGTCTCCACCGGCGCGGTCGAGCATCGATTGCGTGACACTCTGCAGATCGCCGTAAAGCGTACTCGCCGTGGTTTCCTCCTGTGCCGACGCGGTGCCGACAAAAAGACCCACAGCCATCGCGCAAAGCGCGACAAGCCTCTTACTAGCCATGTGAAACCCTCCCAGGTACGTATTGTTTGCTTTTTGTAATTCTCCTACCCTACGTCATCGTGACAAGATTATCCACACTCCGCCCAGCGCACATTATTCACGAAAACGAGGATGAGTCGGCGGCCCGGGGAGCGACATGAAAACAGGGCTCGCGGCGTTCTCGCTCTGGCTATCCTTCACCGCCGCCGTATCCGCCGCGGGCTCGGGTCAAGCGATCGTCGCCAACGAACGCGACGACAGCCTGACCATTCTGGGCAGCGACCATAGCGTGTTGGAAACCGTGGAGACCTGCGCCCGTCCGCGCGGCCTGCATTTCAGCGCCGACCGGTCGGAATTCTTCGTCGGCTGCGCCGATGACGACCAGATCGCCATATACGATACCGCGACCCGGCAATTGCTGCGCCGCATACGCGGGGTGCCCGCGCCCGAAACCTTCGACCTGCACCCTGACGGGCGGCGGCTGATCGTCTCGAACGAGGAGGACGCCACGGCCTCGGTCTACGACATTCAGACCGGCGAGTTGCTGGCCGAGTACGAGACCGGGGAAGAACCGGAGGGCGTGCAGGTGACCCCAGACGGCCGGCTCGTCTTCGTGGCGTCCGAGGCCGCGAACCTCATCCATGTCATTGATCTGGAGGCCGACGCGGTGATCGCAGATATCCTGGTGGACACCCGGCCGCGCCGTTTCGCGCTGACCCCGGACGGGCGTGAGCTATGGGTGTCGGCGGAACTCGCCGGGATCGTCGACATCATCGACGTCGAGACCCTCAAACTGGTCGGGGACATCGCCTTCCTGCCGACCGGATTTCGCCCCGAGCAGGTGACGCCGGTGGATATGGAGATCACCGCCGATGGAACCCGCGCCTATGTCGCGCTCGGACGCGCCAACCATGTGGCGGTGGTCGATGTCAAAAAGCGCGAGGTCATCGACTATGTCCTGGTGGGCAAGCGCGCCTGGGGGCTGGCGCTCAGCGCCGACGAGGCAACGCTCTACGTGGCGAACGGGCTTTCGGACGACGTGACGATTGTCGATACCAACCGCCTTGTCGCGATCAAGTCGGTGCCCGTCGGGCGGGTGCCCTACGACGTGCTGATCGATGATCGTTAGAATCGCGCTCGCGCTGGCGTTGCTGACGGCGGCCGTGGCCGCTGGGGCGCAAGCGCGCGCCGGGTCGCCCGCCGAGATATCGACCGCCCGGGTTGTCTATCTGGGGCTCGCGGATGATCCCACTTACGAACCCCAGCCGAGCTATACCGGGTTGTCGCTCAAGGACCGTCCACGGCCGCTAGACGGAGCCCGCCTGGCGTTTCGCAACACGCGGGTGCTGGGCCGGGCGCTGGACTTGGGATTCGAACTGGAGGAGCGGCTGCTCGCGCCGGGTGAATCGGCGGCCGGTGCGGTGCGCGCGGCACGCGCGACAGGGTCGATCGCGGTGCTGCTGGATCTTCCGGAGGCCCAGATGGAGGAACTGCTGGCCAGCGAGGGCGAGCGCGGCCTGCTGTTCAACATTCGGCACAGCGCGGATCGATGGCGCGCGGAAGACTGCGCGCCGGCGCTGCTGCACACGATGCCATCGCGGGCGATGCTGGCGGATGCGCTGGCGCAATATCTCAGGTTCCGCGGCTGGAGCCGGGTTCTGCTATTGCGGGGCGAGTTGCCGGACGATCTGGAAATGGCCGCTGCGATCCGCCGCGCCGCAGTGAAATTCGGGCTCCGTATCGTGGCCGAGCGAGACTTCGTCGTCACCAACGATCCGCGGCAGCGCGATTCCAGCAACATCGGTTTGCTGACCGGCCCGCCGGAGTATGACGTGATCTGGCTCGCCGACGCCTTGGGCGAATTCGGCCGCTATGTGCCCTACGCCAGCTATGCGCCACGGCCGGTGGTGGGAGCCGAAGGCCTGTCCCCGCTGGCCTGGCACTGGACCTGGGAGCGGTATGGCGCGCCGCAGCTGAATCAGCGTTTTCGTCGGTTGACGGGACGCGACATGACCGGCGGCGACTGGGCCGCCTGGGCCGCCGCGCGCGCGGCGATCGAGGGCGTGGTGCAAAGCCGCAGCACCGACCCCGAGACGGTGGCGGCCACGGTGCGCGCCCAGGACTTCGCGCTCGATCTCTACAAGGGCGTGCGGGGCCGCTTCCGCGCGTGGGACGGACAGCTGCGGCAGCCGATTCTCCTGGCGACCCACAACGCCGTCATCGCGCAGGCGCCGATCGAGGGGTTCGAACACCGTCTCGACACGCTGGACACGCTCGGCATCGACGTGACGGAAAGCCGATGCGAGCGCTGAGCCAACGCACGGCGTTCGGCTCCAGCGCGGAACGAGGCAAAGTAGGAACCGGTTGCCTCTCGCATTCCGCGCCGACTGACTGGGATCGATCATGGTCATGACATCGGATCGAAGCGGTCCCCGTTCGTCGTGATCTATGAATCCGTCGCGAGCCGCGCTTATGATGGGGTCGCCCAAGACCAACGCCCGCCGGGAATAGCATCGCCGCCAACCCTGGCGCCCCGCCATGATGGGAAAGGATCTGACATGCGACTGCTTTTCGCTTCCGCCGCCGCGCTGGCGCTGACCGCCGCCAGTGGCGGCGCCGCGTTCGCCGAGTACAGACTGACGATCCTGCACACCAACGATTTCCACAGCCGCATCGAGCCGATCAACAAGTACGATTCGGGCTGCGGCGAGAAGGACGCCGCCGAGAACGCCTGTTTCGGCGGCTCGGCGCGGCTGGCCACCGGTATCAAGGCGGCGCGGGAAGCGGCGGGAAATTCGATCCTCGTCGACGGCGGCGACCAGTTCCAGGGCTCGCTGTTCTATACCAAATACAAGGGCAAGGCGGCGGCCGAACTGATGAACACGCTCGGCTACGAGGCGATGACGGTCGGCAATCACGAGTTCGACGACGGCCCGAAGGTGCTGCGCGCCTTCATGGAGGCGATCGACTTCCCGATCCTGCTCGCCAATGCGGATATTTCCAAGGAGCCGGAACTCGCCGACGCACTGAAATCCTCGACGGTGATCGAGAAGGACGGCGAAAGGATCGGCCTGATCGGCATCACGCCGGCCGACACCGCCGAATTGTCGAGCCCCGGCCCAAATGTCAGCTTCGCCGACCCTGTGGCGGCCTTGAAGAAAGAGGTCGAGACATTGACCGGCGAGGGCGTCACCAAGATCGTCGTGCTCAGCCATTCCGGCTACGCGGTCGACCAACGCATCGCGGCCGAAGTGCCCGGCATCGACGTCATCGTCGGCGGCCACACCAATACGCTCCTGTCGAACACCGACAAGAAGGCCAAGGGTCCTTACCCGACCATGGTGAAGGGGCCGGAGGGGGATGTGGCCATCGTCCAGGCCTATGCCTATGGCAAATATCTCGGCCAGTTGGACGTGACCTTCGACGATGCGGGCGTCGTGACGGCAGCCTCAGGCGAGCCGATCATCATGGATGGCGAGGTGGTCGAAGACAGCGCGCTGAAGGCCCGGATCGCGGAACTCGCCAAGCCGCTGGAGGAGATCCGCCAGAAGGTCGTCGCCGAGACGAGCGCGCCGATCGACGGCGGTCGCGACACCTGCCGGGCGGGCGAATGCCAGATGGGCAACCTCGTCGCCGAGGCGATGCTCGACCGGGTCAGGGACCAGGGCACCCAGATCGCCATCACCAATGGCGGCGGCCTCAGAGCCTCGATCGATGCCGGCGAGATCACCATGGGCGAGGTGCTGACCGTCTTACCGTTCCAGAACACGCTGGCGACCTTCAAGCTCACCGGCGCCGACCTCAAGGCGGCCCTGGAGAACGGTGTCTCCGAGGTCGAGGAAGGCGGCGGCCGGTTTCCGCAGGTGGCGGGGCTCAAATTCACCTGGTCGAAGGCCGGCGCGCCGGGCGAGGACCGGGTGACATCGGTCGAGGTGAAAGAAGGCGACGGCTTCGTGCCGCTCGCGCCGGAGAAGACCTATCTCGTCGTCTCCAACAACTTCATGCGCGGCGGCGGCGACGGCTACAAGATCTTCGCCGACAAGGGCATGGAAGCCTATGATTTCGGCCCGGCGCTGGACGAGGTCGTGGCGGGATACCTCGCCAAGGACAACGCCGCCTATGAGCCCGCCACCGACGGGCGGATCACCGAGGCACAGTAGGCGCAAGCCTGCGACACTATAGGACAAGAGGCCGGCCGGACGCGCCGGCCTCTTCGCGTCGAGGATAGGCCATGCCGCAAACGACCGTCCCGACCGCCGGATATTCCCGGTGGCACGCCCTGATCGGGCTCGTCATCGTCGCGCTCGCGGCGCTCGTCCTCTACGCCATGGGCCGCGAACCGATCTGTACCTGCGGCACGGTCAAGCTCTGGCACGGTGTGGTGCAGAGCTCGGAAAACTCCCAGCATCTGTCGGACTGGTATTCGCCCTCGCACGTCATCCACGGCTTCCTGTTCTTCGGGCTCGGATGGCTTGTTCTGCGACGCTGGTCGCTCGGCGCCCGGCTCGTCCTGGCGCTCCTCGTCGAAAGCGCCTGGGAGATCGCCGAAAACACCGACCGGGTGATCCAGCATTACCGCGAGGCGACGATCTCGCTCGACTATTTCGGCGACAGCATCGTCAATTCGGTCAGCGATCTCGGCTTCATGGTGCTCGGCTTCTGGCTGGCCGGTCGGCTGCCGGCCTGGCTGACGGTCCTGATCGCCGTCACCTTCGAGCTGTTCACCGGATGGATGATCCGCGACAATCTGACCCTCAACGTCCTGATGCTGCTCTGGCCAATCGAGGCGGTGAAGGTCTGGCAGGGCGGGGCGTAGTCCTATGATCAACGCGCAGCCGGGCTTTCGCCCAGCTGCGCTAAAGAGTCCGGATTTATTTCTTCTCGTTCTTTTCCAGCCAAGTCTGCAGCTGCTCGATTTCTTTCTCCTGATCATGGATCATCTTCTGAGCCAGCGCCTTCAATTCCTCGTCCTTGCCGTTCTCCAGTTCGACCTTCGCCATCTCGACCGCGCTTTGATGGTGGGGGATCATCATCTTCGCGAAATCGGTATCGGCATCCCCGGTCATCTGGATGGCTCCCATCTGCTCCTGCATACGCTGCATGGCGTCCATGTAGCCTTGCGAGCTTTGCGTCGGAGCAACGCCCTCTTGCATGGACATCGTCTGCTCCTGCATGCCGGCTTGGCCCTGCATCATCTTGTCCATATCGTCGCCGCCGGCCTTCTGGCCGTCCTGCGCGAAGCCGGCGACTGCCGGCAGAGCAAGAACGGCGGCGAGCGCGGCGGTAGCGAGAAACTTGCGCATGGTCTTAATCTCCAAGTTGATTGCGGTGCCTCGCCAGGCCGATGCCGGGTCGGCCTTCACAAAACACACTCATCTATGACCGTTTGATGACATCTAGCTGGCGACAACAGCAATTCCGGAACGTGTATATTTTACTCACGGTAATATACCCGTTTACAAAGATAAATAATGCAAATTTATAGGACATATAGATGTTAATGTCTTATTTATTTAATATATATTCTCTAATCAGATGATATATTATAAGATATATATAAATATAGCCAGTGACGTTAGTCAGTTTCGATGTGCCGCACCGCGGAGGCCGGCGTACGGCCATGACCACGATGGGCGATTGAGTGATTGTGCGGCGATCGCCGCCCGATGACCGGTGTTAGCGCTCGCCTCGAGACACGGCACCGCCCCGCTGCAAGTCCGCGGATATCGTCCGATATGCCTTTCTTGTAATACAATGATCTACTGGCGAATGGTGACCGGAGTTTATTTCAGAAATTATAGAACTCTCGGAAACTGATTGTGGCGTGTAGAGCCGGTAATTTCCGTTTAATCTTAACCTGCTAGCCAAGGACATGGCATCGCTTTGGCAATCCCTTTTTGCGAACCTCGCACTCATTGCGATCCTGGTCGTACTGTGGGACTTCATCAGCGAGTGGACGGGGCGCCTGTCGGTCCGGCTCCAGCCCCTGCTCCTGGGGCTCATTTTGGGCGGCGGCGCAATCGTGTCGATGGCGACGGCGCAACCGCTGTTCCCGGGGTTTGTCATCGACCTGCGCGCACCGTTGGTGGCCGCCGCGGCCTTCTTCGGCGGCCCGCCGGCAGTGGCCGTCGCCGGGACGGCAACCCTGATCTACCGTCTGCATCTTGGCGGTGCGGGCGTGCCAGCGGGCGTTCTTGATCTGCTGATCGCTTGCCTTGTCGGGCTTGCCGGTTTCTGGTGGACGCGGTCTCGGCCCAGGACGACCAGCCTCATCCTGATCTTCGCGCTCATAGTCGCGTTTGGCCGATTGATCGGATATGTCGCGATCCCGGCGGACGTGCGCATGGCGATTCTCGCAAGCACCGGATTTCCGCTCGTCGCGCTCACCTTCGTCAGTACCGTGCTGATGACCGTCGTGTTGCAGTGGCAGGCGCGACGGCGCGACCTCTCAGCCTCCAACCTGATCTACCGGGCGATGGTGCGTGAACTGCCCGATTGCCTCAACGCGAAGGATATGGAGGGCCGGTTTCTCGCCGCCAACCCGGCCACGGCGACGCTGATGCGGGCCGGCACCGCCGAAGACCTGATCGGAAGATCCGACTTCGACTTCTATCCAGCCGACCTGGCGGAAAGATTCCGGCAGGACGAAGCCGCCATGTTGAAGCGCGGCGAACCCGAGCGCGTCGACCAGGAGACGCTCTTGCCGAACGGAACGACCGGCTGGCTTTCGACGCTCAAGGTCCCTCTCAGGAATGAACAAGGCCGCATCGTCGGAATCATCACCTACAATCGCGACATCACCGAGATGAAGCGCGCGGCTCAGGTCAAGGCCGAATTCATCGCGACCGTCAGTCACGAGTTGCGCACGCCTCTGACCTCGATCCGTGGCTCGCTCGGCCTCGTCGCCGCCGGCATGGCGGGGGAACTGCCGGCCAAGGCCGCCCGCCTGGTCGCGATCGCGCACGATAACAGCGAACGTCTGGTATTGTTGATCAACGACATTCTCGACATGGAGAAGATTGAATCGGGGAAGATGCAGTTCGATCTGAGGCCCACGCCCCTTCGTGACTTGATCGAGGGCGCCATCAGCGCCAGTGCCAATTATCTCCCCGAGCAACAGATCCGGACCGTACTGGTCGACGACGCTCCGCGCGCACAGGCGAACATCGACCCCGACCGCCTGCATCAGGTGCTTGCCAACCTTCTGTCGAACGCGATCAAATTTTCTCCGGTCGGAGCACAGGTCACGGTGAAGATCGAGAGACGCGAGGGCGGCCGGCTGCGAATTTCGGTAATCGACACGGGGCCGGGCATCGCGGAAGCGTTTCGGGAGCGGATTTTCGGCAAGTTCGAACAGGCGGATGCCTCCGATACACGGGAAAAAGGTGGCACCGGCCTCGGCCTCAGCATCGCCAAGGCCATTGTGGAAAAGCTCGATGGCACGATCGGCTTTGACATAGAGCCGGGCGCGGGAACCGTGTTCTACGTCGATCTGGCGGAATTCGTCGCCGCATCAAGGGATCCCGACCTTCCGCCGGAGTCCGGCGATCTCCGGCCGCGGATCTTGCATGTAGAGGACGACGAAAGCGTTCTCCACATCATGTCGGTCGGATTAGGGGCGGATGTCTCGATCGCGTCAGCGCGGTCCTTGACCGAGGCTCGGCAGATCCTCGCCCACAGCCAGTTCGACGTCGTCATCCTCGATGTCGCGCTGCCGGACGGATCGGGGCTCGATCTGCTGCCGGATCTGCCCGAACAGACCGCTGTGGTCGTCTTCTCGGCAGCGGAAATCGACCAAGACGTGCGCGCGCGGGTCAGCGCGACCGTGACCAAGACGCGGTCGTCGGAACTAGACGTGGCACGACTCGTGAAGAGCTTTCTACCCAGATCGACTCTATCGCCCGTCGCCTAGGGTATCGAGGCCGCGAGGAAGCCGAGCGGCGACACCATCGCCTGACTTTGATGGAATCGCGCAAATGGCGGAGGAGACCCCGCCGCTGACTTCACGCCCGCGCGCTTTCGACCGGGGTGATCGCCACACGGTGAGGAGAAGCCCTACCCACCCTCCGCATAGAGCACCCGATGGTCCAAGAGATATCGCGCGAAGAGCGGCAGACTGGCTGAGCCAATCTCGCGGGCGCTGGAGCCGATCGTGCCAGGCCTGATCTCCAGCGGCGTCAGGCCCTGGCGCTTGAGGCTCGCCATCGCCTGTTCGGTCGCCTTCACCAGGCGGGCGCGCACCGCCGGCGGAAAGCCGCCGTCGATGACCGCGCATTCGAAGTCGTAGACCGAACTGGCCGCAACGATGGCATAGGCCAGGCCGCGACCGGCGATCGCCAGCCAGCGGTCGAGCACGTCACCGAGTGTCTCCCAGGCCGCGTCGCCGGTCCATATTTTCAGCGGGTCGCCGTGTTCGTCGGCGATCATCTTCTCCAGCACATGGATCGACGCGACGCTGATCAACTGGTCGAAGCCGGCGCCGGAGGCCGCCTCGCCTGAGCCGCTCGCGCGAGGCACCGGCATCGAGCCGAGCGCTCCGGCATTGCCGGTCCGCCCGGTGACGAGATCACCGTCGATGACGATGCCGCCACCGACGAAGGCTCCGACGAAGACATAGAGATAGTCCGACGAGCGCGTGGCGCCGAAGACGTTCTCGGCGGCGCAGGCGGCGGTCGCGTCGTTGGCGAGATGAACAGACAGGCCGGTCGCTTCGCCCAGGAGCCCGACAATGTCGACACTGCGCCATTCGTCCATAATCGTCGCCGGTGCGTCGATTTCGTCGGCCCATGACCACAGCTCGAAGGGCATGGCGACGCCGAGGCCGACGATCCGCGTTCGCAGCTCCGGGTCGATCGCGGCGACGACGCTCGCCGCGGCTGCGGCAACGAAGTCCAAGACGGCGTCGAGCTTGGGATAGGCATAGGTGCGGCGCTCGCGCGCCCGTATAGCGCCGACGAAATCCATCAGCACCAGCTCGACCGAGCGCCGGCCGATCTTGACCCCCAACGAAAACACTCCGTCGGGGTTGAGCCGCATCGGCACGGAGGGTTGGCCGACCCGGCCGCGACGAGGCTTTTCGCGCAGGACCAGATGTTCGGCCTCCAGCGCGCGCATGATCACCGACGCGGTTTGCGGCGACAGGCCGGTGCGCCGGGCGATATCGGCCTTGGCCAGCTCGCCGTGGCGGCGGATCAGCGTCAGCACGGCGCGCTCGTTGTGGGCCCTCAGGCCGGCCTGGTTGGAGCCGCGCGTGCGTTCGTCGTGGCGCGTCGGCGCAAGCGTTTCGATAGCGGTAATGTCGGTCATGCCTTCCTCCCCAATCCCCGAATCGATCACGATTCCAAGGACGGCGTCCGCCGCTTTGCGTGCCAACGCGGGTGCAACTGTTCCACTCCATGCCGCTTCGGTCAATAAATAAATCCATCTGATTTATATTCGTTGACAAGCCGCGAACCATGGTGTTTCGTAATGGATGATCGGGCTGTCGAGGAGGCCGCCCGGCCCGCCGACCGGGCGCTACCCGGCGCATTTATCATTCAGTTTGGGAGGGTTTGTCCGTGACAATCCGCACGCTTCTCGCATCCACCGCTATCGTCGCCGCGACAGTTGCCGGGCTTGCCGCTCCGGCCGCCGCGCAGGAAGGCACCAAGGCCTGCCTGATCACCAAGACCGACATCAACCCCTTCTTCGTCAAGATGAAGGAAGGCGCCACCGCCAAGGCCGAAGAGCTCGGCATCGAGCTGTCGACCTTCGCCGGCAAGGTCGATGGCGACCACGAGACCCAGGTCCAGGCGGTCGAAAGCTGCATCGCCGCCGGCGCCAAGGGCATCCTGATCACCGCGTCGGACACCAAGGCGATCACCGACGTGGTCAAGCAGGCGCGCGACCAGGGCGTTCTGGTCATCGCTCTCGATACGCCGCTTGAGCCGATCGATGCGGCCGATGCGACTTTCGCCACCGATAATTTCAAGGCCGGCGAACTGATCGGCCAGTGGGCCAAGGCGACGTTGGGCGACAAGGCGGCCGACGCCAAGATCGCGCTGCTCGACCTGTCGCCCTCCGCGCCCTCGGTCGACGTGCTGCGTGACCAGGGTTTCCTCAAGGGCTTCGGCGTCGACATCAAGGACGAAAAGAAGATCGGCGACGAGGACGACCCGCGCATCGTCGGCCATGACGTCACCGCCGGCAACGAGGAAGGTGGCCGCACCGCGATGGAGAACCTTCTGCAGAAGGATCCCGACATCAACGTCGTCTACACCATCAACGAGCCGTCGGCCGCCGGCGCCTACGAGGCGCTGAAATCCTTCGGCAAAACCGAAGGCGTCCTGATCGTCTCCGTCGACGGCGGCTGCCCGGGCGTCAAGAACGTCGAGGAGGGCGTGATCGGCGCCACCTCGCAGCAATACCCGCTGGACATGGCGTCCAAGGGCATCGAGGCGATCGCCCAGTTCGCCAAGGACGGCACCGTGCCCAAGCCGAGCGAAGGGCTCGATTTCTTCGACACCGGCGTCAATCTGGTGACGGACAAGGCCGTCGATGGCGTCGAGTCGATCGATGTCAAGGAAGGCACCGATCGCTGCTGGGGCTGATCTTCCAAGTGGGCGGCCCTTCGCGGGCCGTCCACTTGGCCCCGCCCGTCCCTCGCGCGTTGATGCGTTAGCGGCCTTGGCCTTCCGGAGCGACCCGCCATGACTGAAACCACCGACAAGGGGGCGGATTTCGAATCCTCCCTGAGCCAGAGCGACAGCGCCGTCGCCGCCTTCGGACATCGCCCGCGCGGCCCGCTCGGCAACCTGCAGCACTTCCTGCACGGCAACCCGACCATGGTGCCGGTCATCGTGCTCTTGCTGTCGGTGTTGGTGTTCGGTCTCGTCTCCGACAATTTCTTTTCCGCCTTCAACCTGTCGCTGATCATGCAGCAGGTGGCGATCGTCGGCATTCTGGCGGCGGCGCAGAGTCTCGTCATCCTCACCGCCGGTATCGATCTGTCGGTCGCCGCCGTCATGGTGATGGTTTCGGTGATCATGGGCCGACTGTCGACCGAGTTCGGCCTGCCGGTGCCGCTGGCGATTCTGGTCGGCCTCGTCGTCGGCGCCCTCACCGGCCTGCTCAACGGCATTCTGGTCACCCGCGTGCGGCTGCCGCCCTTCATCACGACGCTTGGCACCTGGAACATTTTCCTGGCGCTGAACTATTATTTCTCCAATCGCGAGACCATCCGCAGCCAGACGCTCGACGCCGAGGCGCCGCTCCTGAAGCTGTTCGGCGAGCGCTTCACCATCGGCGGCGCCGTGCTGACCTGGGGGGTCGTCCTGATGATCGCGATCTTCCTGATCCTTTGGTACGTGCTCAACCGCACCGCGTGGGGCCGGCATGTCTACGCGATCGGCGACGACAAGGAGGCGGCGGAGCTCTCCGGCATTCGCACCGACCGCACGCTGGTCTCGGTCTATGTCGTCGCCGGCTTCATCTGCGCCATCGCCGCCTGGGCCTCGATCGGCCGCGTCGGCTCGGTCAGCCCGACGTCGTTCTTCGAGGCCAATCTGGAATCGATCACCGCCGTGGTGATCGGCGGCATCTCGCTGTTCGGCGGCCGCGGCTCGATCCTCGGGCCGATGATCGGCGCCCTCATCGTCGGCGTGTTCAACTCCGGCCTGCGGCTCGGCGGAGTCGACGTGCTCTGGCAGGTCTTCGCCACCGGCTGGCTCATCATCATCGCGGTCGCCATCGACCAGTGGATCAGGAAGATCTCCGCATGAGCGCCTCCCAGACTCCCGTCCTGTCGGCCCGCGGCCTCGTCAAGAACTACGGGCGCGTCACCGCTCTCGACCACGCCGATTTCGACCTCTATCCGGGCGAGATCCTGGCGGTCATCGGCGACAACGGCGCCGGCAAGTCGACGCTGATCAAGGCGCTCTCCGGCGCGGTCGTCGTCGACGAAGGCGAAATCCGGCTGAACGGCGAGGCGGTGCGGTTCACCGCGCCGATGCAGGCGCGCGACGCCGGCATCGAGACGGTCTACCAGAATCTCGCGCTGTCGCCGGCCCTGTCGATCGCCGACAACATGTTCCTGGGGCGCGAGATCCGCAAACCCGGCCCGCTCGGCAAATATTTCCGGATGCTCGACCGCGCCGCGATGGAAAAGATCGCCCGCGACAAACTCTCCGAACTCGGGCTGATGACCATCCAGAACATCGCCCAGGCTGTAGAGACGCTGTCTGGCGGCCAGCGCCAGGGCGTCGCGGTGGCAAGGGCCGCGGCCTTCGGCTCCAAGGTGCTGATCCTCGACGAGCCGACGGCGGCGCTCGGCGTCAAGGAATCGCGCAAGGTTCTTGAGCTGATCCAGGACGTGCGCTCGCGCGGCATGCCGATCGTGCTGATCTCGCACAACATGCCGCATGTGTTCGAGGTGGCCGACCGGATTCACATCCATCGGTTGGGACGGCGCTTGTGCGTCGTCGACCCGAAGAACGCGACGATGAACGACGCGGTTGCGCTGATGACTGGCGCCAAGCAGCCGGAGCCGGAGATGGCGGCTGCATAATTCCAAGCGGAGATGGTGGCGACCGGCGGCGCGTGACGTGCCGCCGGTCGCTCGCCGTCAGGCCGCAATCATGCCGTTCCTGCGAAGGCCTCTTTCGAGGGTCTTCGCCCGCTGGCGAGCCGGCCCTGAATGAGTCGAATTGCCAGCGTCGCCATCGGCGGCCGTGCGGATTTCGGCCATCATTCGCAACAGCTCGGAGGCCGTGTCCCTGAGCGTGACCGCGACCGCGGCCGCCTGCTCGACCATCGCCGCGTTCTGCTGGGTATGCTGGTCCATCTGCGCGACGGCGGTGTTCACCTCCTTGATGGCGATGGCCTGTTCACTGGACGTGTTGGCGAGATCGGCCACGCCAGCGGTGATCTCCGTGGAGCGTTCGACGATCTTGCCGAGCGCCTCGCCCGTGCCCCCGACCAGCTCGACGCCGCTCGCGATTTCCGCCGAACTTGCCGAAATCAGCGTCTTGATCTCCTTGGCGGCCTCCGCCGAACGCTGGGCGAGCCCGCGCACCTCCTGGGCGACCACGGCAAAGCCGCGACCGGCCTCGCCGGCCCGGGCCGCCTCGACCCCGGCGTTCAGCGCCAGAAGGTTGGTCTGGAAGGCGATCTCGTCGATCACCCCGATGATCATGCCGATTTCTTTCGACGACTGCTCGATCCGGCCCATCGCCGCGACCGCCTTCTGGACGATCTCTCCGACATTCCGGGCTTCGTTCATCGAACTTTGGACATTCGCCGAAACCTCGGCGGCGCGGCTCGATGCACCCTGAACCCCAACGGCGAGCTGCTGCAGGGCGGCGGCGGTCTTTTCCAGGCCGGCGGCTTGCTGCTCGGTGCGGCGGGCGAGATCCTCCGATGCGCTGGCGATCTCCCGCGCGCCGGTTTCCACCGCCTCCGCCGATCCGCGCGTTGACGCGACGGTGCCCCCGAACGCCGTGACGGCCTGATTGAAATCGTCCTTCAGCGCCTGAAACTCTTCAGGAAACGCCGCCGTGATCGGTTGGGACAGATCGCCCTTGGCCATCCGCTTCAGCGCCTTGCCCAGTTCGTCGACGACGATGCCGCGAGCCGCGCCACGTTGCTGCTCTTCCTGGATGCTTTTCTCGGACGCCTGCCGGGTGAGGATATCCAGATAGCTGGAGATCGTGCGCTCCATGTCGAGGAGCGCGACTTGGATCAGCGCGTCGATCGAGGCTGTGACCTCCTCTGTCTTGCCTTTGACGAAGAGGCCCTTCGGCCAGAGCTGCGATAGGGTTCGACTGGCGAGCGCTCCGAGCAGCGCCCCATAACCCGCGATGAACTCTTTCGGCTCGAGGCCGATACGCGCATGGGCTGTCCCGATGCGCTCGGTTCGCGCGACATGGGCGGCTCCGATCTCCCCCTTGGCGAGAGCCAGCCAATGCTCCTTCTGCTTGTCATAGGCATACTGCAAATGCCGTTCGTCGGTGAAGAACGCCTTCATGGATGAATTGCCACGGATCACCGAGTAGAATTGGTCAAGCGCGCCATCCAAAACACCCGTGAGGATGGGCTCGATGCGTCGCAACGCGGCGAGGCTTGCGGTGTCCAAGCCCGCGGAGGAGGGCTCATTATTTTTCTGGGAAGTGCTGGCGTTCATATTTTTGAGCCTTGGGAGAGGAATTTCTGCCGCGATTGGCTTCCTGACGTTTCCCGCCGGAATCGAACGTCGAATCACGCTATCGCGTCGATATACGTAGCCAGACATCTTAATGAACTCGTTTACCTTGGGGCCCCGGTCGACGTTTCACTTGAAGAAGGGAGATCGACCAGGACACACGCTATCGGGCTGGATTTTCCATCCCATTCCATTGGCGTTGCAGCGAATTTTTCCGGCTCCGAACGCAATTCGCCAAGCCGGTCCGCGCAGCGGTTTCATCGCCGGAAAAGGCATGCGATAATTTGGCACAGTATTGATCGACGAAAATCCTTGAAGCGGAAAGTGAGCCGCGAGTCGCCCCCGCTTCATTGCGCATCGAACCATTTCGTTCTTTTGCGTATTACTATGGGCTACATATCGTCAGACGCCAATATGAACGCCGCGATTGCCGGGCGCCGAGGTGCCGCTGGACGCCGCCGCCTCTCCCGTCCGCTATGAAGCGGCTCTGAAGGAGCGTGTATGACCTACGATCTCTATTATTGGCCGATGATTCCGGGCCGCGGCGAATATGTGCGCCTCGTCCTGGAAGCGGCTGAAGCGCCCTATCGCGACGTGGCGCGGCTGCCGGAAAGCGAAGGCGGCGGCGTCAACGCCATGATGGCGTTTATCGCGGGCCGCCACGGCCATCGCACCCCGTTCGCGCCGCCTTTCCTCCTGGATGGAGATCTGCTGATTTCGCAGACCGCCGAGATCTGTGCCTTTCTCGGCGAGCGTCATGGGCTTGCGCCGAAAGACGAAGCCGACCGGCTGTTTGCCCGCTCGATCGCGCTGACCGCCGCCGATTTCGTCAACGAGGCGCACGACACCCATCATCCGGTCGGCGTCGAGGACTATTACGAGGATCAGAAAAGCGAGGCGAAGCGGCGCGCGGCCGGATTTCGCGACAAACGCATGCCGAAATATCTCGGCTGGTACGAGCGCCTGATCGCCGCCAATCCGGCTGGCTCCGGCTTTCTCGTCGGCGCTGATTTATCCTATGCCGATCTCGGCCTGTTCCAGACCCTTACCGGCCTCGCCTACGCTTTTCCGAGGCGGATGACGGCACTCGCGGCGGACTATCCGAAAACCGAGGCGCTGGCAGCGCGGGTCGCCGCGCATCCGGCGGTGGCGGCCTATCTGGCGAGCGAGCGGCGCATCGCCTTCAATGAGGACGGCATCTTTCGCTATTACCCGGAACTCGACGCCGACTGACGCCGACCCGACGCGCAAACGCCCCGGCACTGCGGTCGGGGCGTTGCAATCGATGGCGGCGGAGCGGAACGCCCCGCCCTACAACCTCATCAATTGGCAAGCTTGGAGGCGAACAGCGCCAGCGCCTTCTGATAGACACCGGCCCGATTCCAGTCGCGCAGCACCGAGAAATTCGGCTGCCCCTCCTGGTATCCGGCGCCCGGCCGCCAGCCATGCTGACGCAGGAAGTTCGCGGTCGAGGCCAGCACGTCGGCCTTTGAATTGATCAGGTCGCGCCGGCCGTTGCCGTCGCCGTCGACGGCGAAGCGCAGATAGTTCTTGGCCAGGAACTGGGTCTGGCCGATCTCGCCGGCCCAGGCACCACGCATATTCTCCGGCCGCATATCGCCGCGATCGACGATCGCCAGGGCCGCCAGCAGTTCCTCGGTGAAGAAGGCCGAGCGGCGGCAATCATAGGCCAGCGTTGCCAGCGAGCTAAAGATGTTCATGTTGCCGGAATTCGCGCCGAAGCCGGTCTCCATGCCCCAGATCGCGACAATGACTTCCTTCTGGACGCCGTAGCGCTGTTCGATGGAGTTCAACAGGCCGGCATTCTGCTGGATGATCCGCTTGCCCTTCTTGACGAAGGAAGCCGGCGCCCGGCGCTGCATGAAGGCGTCGAGCGACAGCTTCATCGAATGCTGGTTGCGATCGAGGCTGATGACCTTGTTGCTGTATTTCGTCGGCATCAGCGCCGAATTGATCGTGCCCCCCGAAATGCCCGCCTTCTGCGCCTCCTGGGCGAATTGCTGCTTCCATTGATCAAACCCGCCGGCCCCGTTGCCGCACTGGGCGGCGAGCGCCGGAGCGGCGGTTACGCCAAGCACCAGTGCCAAAGTCGCGGCGAGCGCCCGGATGGATATCAGTCGAGCCTTCATGGGGTTTTCCTTGTTCAGATGCATTGAAAGCGACAGCCTGGGCCGGCCGCGTCGAGGTTGCGGGGTTGGACGGACAGCGATCCGCCGCTAACGCAAGTGGAGCGCCAAACGGGATTCCGCCGCTATCGTCGCCAAAAAACGTGAAACCATTGGGTTTCTTACCCTATTAGGCCATCCTTGCGTAGTGCAGGGATGCGACAATGTCCGTCGGCGTAACACTTTGGGTAAACGGATCGTTCCTGCGACACCCGTCCGGGTGATGCGCCCGCGTGCGATTGCGGCTTCGGGAGCAGCGATCGGGCACAGACCGGCGAACGGTCGGCATTGGTCTTGGCGGCGATGGATTGATCCGTCGCCCTTAACGATTTTTTGCCTGACAGTCGGGCATATTGGGCGCATGAGCGACGCCGGCACGCACCCTCCCTCCCCATCCCTCGACGCCCTGCCCGACAGCAAGGAGGCGGAACGCTGGCGTTTCGCCTTGGAAAGCGCCGGGTCTGGAGTCTGGGACGCCGATCTGGTCGCCGGGACTTGCTATTACTCGCCGAGTTGGAAGCAGATGCTGGGCTACGCCGACGACGAGCTCGACGGCGATCCCGATTTGTGGCTGGCTTTGGTGCATCCAGCCGACCGGCAATTGGCGATCGACAGCGGCGAACGCCACATCGCCGGCGACACCGCACGGATCGAGACCGAGTTCCGATTGCGGCACAAGGCCGGCCATTGGGTCTGGGTTCTCGACCGCGGGCAGGTGGTGGAACGCGACAAGCACGGCCGACCGACGCGAATGATCGGCGCCCAGACCGACATCACCGCGCAAAAGAACGTGGAACGCCAATTGGCGCTGCTCAACGAGCGCATTCAACTGGCGCTCGATGCCGGCCGGGTCGGACTGTGGCAGTTTGAGACGGAGAGCGGCCGCCTCCTCTGGGATCAGCGCATACGCGACATCTATGGCATCGGCCCTGGCCCTGCCGAAGTGCCGCGATCGACCTGGCACGATCGCCTTCACCCGGACGATGCTGCCGCGGCTGAGCGCGCCATCGCAATCACGGCCGAAACCGGCGAGCCGATGAAGACCTCCTACCGGATCGTCAAGCCAAACGGCGAGGTGCGGCATCTGCACGCGCTGGCCCGGTTGGTGCACTACGCGGACGCGCCGCCGCTGCTGGTCGGCAGCATCTGGGACATCACCGAGCAGGTGCAGAACGCGGCCGCGCTCGCGGCCGAGAAGGAATGCCTGCGCATCACGCTGCAGTCGATCGGCGACGCGGTCATCAGCACCGACGTCGGAAACCGCATCACCTTTGCCAATCCCGCCGCTGCGCGTTTGCTGCGCAGCGCCCAGTCGACGCTCGTGGGAGCCAATATCGACGACGTCTTTCCTCTGGTCGACGAAGAGACCGAGGCACCGCTCGCCTCCTCGACCCACCGGGCTGTCCTGTCGCGCCGCACCGTCGACCGTGAAGAGAATGCGATGTTCGTGCGAAGCGACGGCAGCGGGCGGGCGGTCCGCGATCTTGCCTCGCCGATCATCGATCCCGACGGTCAGGTGGTCGGGGCGGTTCTGGTAATCCAGGATATCACCAACGCCCGCACGCTGCAGCGCCAGCTCGCCTACGCGGCGCGGCACGATTCCCTGACCGGACTGTTGAACCGGGTGGCGTTCGAGGAGAACCTCCAGGCCGCCATTGGCCGTCGCGACTGCGCGCTCCTCTATCTCGACCTCGACCGTTTCAAGATGATCAACGATACGGTCGGCCATGCGGCGGGCGACGCATTGCTGAAGATGGTCGCGCGCACGCTGACGGGATTTCTGCCGCGCGAGACCGTCGTCGGACGTCTGGGCGGCGACGAATTCGCCGCCGTGGTTGCGGTCGCCGATATGGACGACGCGACGACGATCGCCTCGGGACTGCTCGCCGAAATCCGCACCCGGCGCCTACATTGGGCCGGCAAACACCACGAGATCGGAGCCAGCATCGGTATCGCGGCGATCGATGATCCGGGGCTGGATCTCGAAACCGCCACCGCGCGCGCCGATGCCGCCTGCTACGCCGCGAAATCCGCGGGGCGCAACCGCGTATTCGCCTATTCGGCAAGCGTCGGGGCCGCGCAACGCAACCTGGCTCAGATCCAGGTCGCATCGGGATTGGCCGACGCTCTCGCCGAGCGCCGCCTGGTAGTCTTCGGGCAGGAGGTTCGCGATCTCGAGGCGCCCTCCCAACCAGGTCGCCATATCGAGATCCTTTGTCGAATGATGGCCGCGGACGGCTCGATCATTCCGCCCGGGCAGTTCATTCCGGCCGCGGAGCGATTTGGCCTGATGGGCTCCGTCGACCGCTGGATCATCGAGCATACGCTCGAAACCCATGCCGCCAGCCTGAGGGCGAACGGCTTGTCGGTCGCCATCAATCTGTCGGCCAACACCCTGAGCGACCCCGAGCTTTGGCCGTTCGTCCAGACAATCATCGAACGCACCAAGGTCGACCCGGCCTGTCTCGTCTTCGAGATCACAGAGACGGCAGCGGTCGACAATTTCGTCGCGGCCGAACGCTTCGTCCGCGACGCCCGCAGGGCCGGTTGCCGCATCAGTCTCGACGATTTCGGCGCGGGCTTGAGTTCCTTCGCCTATCTCAAACGCTTCCGGGTCGACAGCATCAAGATCGACGGCGCCTTTGTCCGGAACCTGGCGAAGAGCCGCTTCGATCGGGCGGTCGTCGCTTCGATCGGCACGATCGCCCACGAGTTGGGCGTCGATGTCATCGCCGAGCGGATCGAGGATGCGGAATCCGTCGCCATTCTGCGATCGCTCGGCATTGGCTATGGCCAGGGATTTTTCTTCCACCGGCCGCAGCCGCTCGACGAGCTCCTTCAGGCGCGACAAACCACATGCGTTCGCAAAGCGAGTTGACGGCCCATCTCGCAGCCGGGATGCGAGGGAGGTGGGCGAACTGGACGGTGGAAGGGATGGTCAACGCGGCGATCGAACCGTCGCACGACCGCATCCCTATGGTCATCATGCTCTAATGCGCGATCAGGACCGGCACGGTGGCCTTGGTCATGATGTGACGCGTCGCGCCGCCGAAGATCATCTGCCGGAGGCGGCTTTGGGTATAGGCGCCCTTGATCAGGAGATCGCCGCCGAGCGCCTGCACATGCTCTAGCACGGCTGGGCCGGGCGAGGATTCGCTGCCGCGCGTGGTGGCCTCGGCCGGGATCCCCGACCGCGCCAGATTGCGCGCCAAGCTGTCGCCGCTCGGCCCGTCGACGTCCCATCCCTCGACGCTCAGGACGATCACCCGCTGCGCCTTTCGAAGGATCGGCATGGCAAGCGCGACCGTTCTGGCGGTTTCGGTGCTGCCGTTCCAGGCGATCACGACAGTCTGGCCGATCGTCGTCGCGCCCGACGGTGGCACCAGCAAGAGCGGGCGACCGCTTTCGAAAAGCGCCGCCTCGATAGTCGCGACTCGGGTCGGCTCTCCGGCCACGTTCGGGCGGCCCAGCACAATCAGGTCGAACAGCCGCCCGTAACTGCCGATGTGCATGTCCGTCGCCAAATGCCGACCGGCCCAACCGAAAGAGGGCGCGTTCGAACCGTCACTGTAGGGCGGAACGCCGGCCTGGTTCATGAACTCATCGAATGCGCGTTGCGCCTGGTCCATGAGTTTTTGTTGCGAATCGAGGTCGAGCGTCGGCGCGGCGACGATGAATTCCGCCGAAACGACCTCCGGCAACTCGGGGCGCTGCGCAATGCCCTCGATGTAGCCACCGAACATATCGGCCACGAGACGCGCGGTCTCCAATACCGGCCACATCCGCCCATCCGAATTGACCGGAACGAGAAGGTTCCTCATGGCGCTTACCATTCAACGCTAGAACATCGGACCAAAGTGGGATCCGATTTTTGGATAACTCCGATGCTCAATCAAGATGTTAGCGCGTCCCTTGTGCGCCCGGATGGTCGCACGGCGCGTTAGAGAGCGGGCGAGGTTTGGAATTCGCGGACCATCGATGCCGTCCGACCGGCACGGTTCACCAAAGCGAAATCCAGGAGTGGCTAGGGAGAGCCTTCTACGACTTTAGCGGCTCATCAGCCACTCCCGGAGACCTGTCAGTGAGAAGCCGCTACGCGAGGACCCGAACATCAGCCCCGGCGGTTTTCGCGGCATCGTACATAGGTGGTTCCATGGAGACCTCCCCGGCGTCTTATACGCAAGGAAAGACTACGCCCGCACCTCGCGGCGTCAAGGGAATTATTTGCCGTTTGCGTCAATCCTCACCTGCGATCGTGATGGCGCCGCGATCCCCCACTCCGGCGCGACTTCGCACCATGGGCGAAGGAACGGCCATCGACCGCATCGCCGTGGCCGCCAAAATTACGGCGCATCCCCCATTTGAGGGATGCGACAAAACCATGTCAGTCGTAAAAGAGAGAAGTTCTTCGAGGGGTCATCGACCCCGCGAAAAACTCATCGCTCGCCGTCAACTGCCCCAATAAGCGGCGAGCGATGATTTTGATTTGTGGGTCCGCTCCCGATGGCCGGCCGGGCTCGCCACCCACCGGCAATGCTCGCGCTCCGATACACATTCAACGACGGCCGCAGCTTCTGGCGAGCGTTGACGTTCCGGACCGGCTCGCCAGCGTCAGATCATGCGACCGTGAATTGTCCGGCCGCCCGGCGACGCGTAGGATCGCGGCACCGGATTGTCCGGCATGGGGGCTGGGTTCCCATCGCGTTGCGCCTGGCCCCTCCCGACAAGGGAGGTCCGTCGAGATGAAATTCCTCGTTCTTGCCACGGCGGCGGCGATCGGCTTTGCCGCCCCGGCCTTCGCATTCCAGTGTCCCGCCGACATCGCGACCATCGATCAGGCGCTGGCGAGCAAGCCGGTGAGCGATACCGACCGCGCCAAGGTCAACGCGCTCCGTCAAGAGGGCGCACGACTGCATGCAGCCGGCTCGCACGCGCAATCGGTGCAAAAGCTCGCGCAAGCGAAGCAGATCCTGGGCGTCCGCTAGAGCGCCGTGCGTCCATTCGGACGCACAAAGGACGCTCTACCGCTTTGATTGAGCATCGGAATGATCGAAAAACCGGATTCCACTTTTTGGTCCGATGCTCTGGAAACGAGCACGTCCCAATACGGGCGACCGGCCCCGTGGAAAGAGCGGCGCGATACCCGTCATGATCGGAACCTGCGATCGCCTGTTTGAGGACGTTCGCCCGCCGGGCGTATCCGCCCCTGCGTCCGCCTTACAGCGGTATCATCCGCTTGTGCTCCAATCGCATGCCTTCCCGCAGCACTTCGATCGGTCCGGGAAACGCAATGACAAAGGCCAAATCGACATTCAGGAACCGCCGGCCGTCGGAGACGGACTCATAGACCTGGATGTCGAGATTGTCGTCGTCGCCAAGGAAGTCCTCACGGACGAATTCCGCGATCGTGGCCTTGTCCGTGACGTGCTTGACGAGCACGAAGCGCTGCACGTTGTTGGCGGCATGTTTCAGATCGTTGTCGAGGTAGCCGACATAACCAAAACCGAACAGGCCGAAGACCATCAGGAAGAACGGCACGCTTACCGCCGCGAACTCGATCGAGGTCGTCCCCTGCCGGCCGTCGAGAAAACGCCTGACTGGTCCGACTCCCATCCCGCTCATTGGACCTTCACGTCGATCTGAGCGCCGAGGTCGACCGCTCCGGCGGTAAAGGTATCGATCCGGTATGAGCCGGCCAGGCGGAGCCACTTCTCCGGATCGGCGCAAGCCGTCTCGCCGCGCCCACCCACCTGCATGACGCCGCTTTCGAAACATGCTTCCGTCGGCTGCACCTCGAGCTGCAAGACGCCCGTTTCGGCGGCGGTGGTGGTTTCGGGCCCATCGCTCGAAGAAAAGGTGGTCATTGTCGCGGAATAGCCGTTCTGATTGAGAAATTCGGCGACCCCATCGGCATCGTCGCCGAGCCGGATGGCGCCCTCGACGGCAATGCGAAGGGCGTCGTCGAGCGAGGCTTGCGCCTCGAAGCGAAGCGCGTAGTCGGCGGTTCCAATCGCCGCGATCGCGAACAACGGCGCCAGAATCGCGAACTCCAGCGCGGCGATCCCAGACTCGTTTCCGCGAAAGCGTTTCGGGCGGAATGCCATCGCTAGTCCGTGATCCATGCTGATCGGTTGACGACCAGGTCGCTCTGTCCCTCGCCGCCGCCGACGCAGGTGCTGTCGAAAAAGCTAGAGCCCTTGTAGGCGATCGACCCCCCGATGATCCGCGTGCAGCTGGCAACGCTGGTGGCATTGCCGTTGATCTTCACCTCGGACGAAGGGAAATAGATGATCCCCGACAGCGCCACGTCCGCCGTGCCGTTGTGCGTGAAGCCGTCGCTGTCGCGGCCGAACAGCAGGATATCCTTGAGTGGCCCGGTCTTCGGGGCCGTCAGCTCGACCCGGGCATGACCGTTGATCGACAGGCTGGCGTTCTTCTCGAAGACCAGCGTTACGCCGTCGCCAGTGACCTCGGTGCCCGAATTCAGCTTGAGGTCGCTGGAGAAGACGTAGGTGCCGGGCTTGAGGCGCACGGTTCCTGAAAAATCCGAGGCCGAGCAGCGGCCTGGGCTAAAGGTTTTAACGGAGTTCTTCCTGTCGCCGGATACGGTCGCCGAGCATGTTCCCGTCACTGTCGGCGTAGCCACGAAAGCCAGCGGGTCGGGGATCGGGGCGATGCCGGTCTGCTCTGTCTCGCACGCCGTCTGGTCCGGGTTCACTCCCTGGATACCGCCGACTGTGACCAGACATTCCATATCGAGCGAGGCGGAGCCGAAACGGTAGATCGAGTTCGTCGCGCGCGAATTCGACGCGGCAACGCAGTTGCGTAGACGCACCTGACCGTTACCGCCGAACGACAAAGCCGGCCCAGTTTGATTGAGCGCGACGAGGCAGGCGGAGGAGCCAGCGGTGGCTTCCGCCACCGCGCTCTTGGCGATGTCGATGTCCGCATTTCCGAAAACCAGCGAGAAATAGCGCTGCTGCTTTTCGGAAATGCGGACATTGGTCTTGCCGGCGGCATCGAAATCGACATTCACCGTGACAGTATCGGCCGGAAACCCCGCCAGAATGGCTTGCGCGCGGGCACGTTGCCGCACAGTGTCGAGACCGACACCGTCTTTCCTGAGCAGGGCAGAGGAATACGCGACGGCGTCGGTCACCGTCGTGAGCTTGACCTGACGGGCACGCCACATCGAGGCTTCCACGCCAATGGCCATCATGCCGACCGCCGCGGGCAGCACCAGCGCCCCGATGATGGCAATGGTGCCATCCCGGTTCCCGGCAAAGCGTCGGATCAGTCCGCGCAGCGGCTTCACACCTATCTCCTGTTTAAATTCAATTCCTTAGCGTGCCAGAAAATTCCTTCTATTCGGTTGATGGAATAGCGACATTTGACGGCAAAGCATCATGGATCTGCGAGGCACCTCCGTCCGGCGGCCGCAGCCGCCAGCCCCTGGCGCCAGCGGTCCACCACCCGCCAAAGCAGAGGAAGCGACACGGCGCGCCGAAGCGCCGCGCGACTTTGTCGCAGCCGCTGGCCGCTCCGGACTGTACCTGGAAGCTTGGAGTTTACTCGGGCGATGGTCTCGTCCGCAGACCGAGAACGGCTGATCAGCCGCCGAACAGGCGCCGGAACAAGGAACGGTCGCTCGACCGGCCGGTATTGACGCGGCCTTCCACCGTCACGCCCGGCGGTGGCGGTCCGTCATAAATGACGACACCCTGCCCGCCGACGTCGGCGGGCGGAAGCGGCGCGCCGGCCTGATTGTAATATTGATCCTCGCCGGCTGGCATCTCGGAATCGTAATAGCGGTCCTCACCATAACCACTGTCCGCGGTGAGCGGGGCTTCCGCCTCGCCGATCCGGTAGTCGCCGGGCAGCGGCACGGCCGGCAGGCCTTCATGGGCGGCGGTCATGAAATCGTGCCAGGCCTGCGCCGGCAACGACCCGCCGGTGACCTTTTGCATCTTCGCGCCATTGTCGTTGCCGAGCCAGACACCGGCGGTCAGATTGGCCGTGTACCCAAGGAACCATGCGTCCTTGTAATCCTGGGTCGTACCGGTCTTGCCGGCCGCCTGCCATCCCTCGATCGCCGCCTTGCGGCCGGTGCCGCCGGTGACGACGCGGGTGAGCATCGCGTTCATCATCCCGACGATGTCGGCGGAGACGATGATCGGCGGAACCTCTGCGCCGCGCTCCCATAGCACTTTGCCGCTCTCCGTGGTGATGCGGTTGACGAGGTGCGGAGTCGCCCGGTAGCCGCCATTGGCGAAGGGCGCGAAGGCGCCGGTGAGTTCCAGCAGCGAGACTTCCGAGGTTCCGAGCGCGATCGAGGCATTGTCGACCATCGGCGACTCGATACCCATGCGCTTGGCTGTCTCGATCACCGCCGGAGCGCCGACATTGTCCACCAGCCGCGCCGCGACCGTGTTCAGCGACTGGCGGAGCGCGTCGGCGACGGTGACCGGGCCACGATAGCGGTTGTCGTAGTTCTGGGGCGTCCAATTGCCGATCTGGACCGGCGCGTCGTCGATCACCGTCTCGGGGCGCCAGCCGTTTTCAAGCGCCGTTTCATAGACGAAAGGCTTGAACGATGAGCCCGGCTGCCGCTTGGCGTCGACGGCGCGGTTGAACTGGCTCTGGGCGTAGTCGCGGCCACCGACCATGGCGCGGATCGCGCCGGTTCCGTCGACGGCGACGAGCGCGCCTTGCGAGACATTCTGCTTGGCGCCGTCGATGGTCTGACGGATGACCTTCTCGGCAGTCCTTTCGAGTCCGAGATCGATCGTCGTCTCTGCGATGACGTCCTCGGTCACGTCACCAATGAGATCGCGAATGTCCCGCATGACGAGGTCGGCGGCATAGTGCTCGGCGCCGGTCCAGTAGCTCTTGGCGGTGGTCGGCTGCTGCGCCTTGGCGGCCGCGTATTCGGCCTCGCCGATGAAGCCCGCCGAGCGCATCGCCCCCAGCACCACCTCGGCGCGCGCCTTGGCGGCAGCCGGATCGCGGGCGGGCGACAGACGCGACGGCGCCTTCAACAACCCGGCCAGCAGCGCCGCCTCGCCCAGATCCACCTCGGAAGCCGATTTGTTGAAATAACGCCGCGCGGCCGCCTCGACGCCGGTCGCGCCCGAGCCGAAATAAACCCGGTTGAGATACATCTCCAGGATCTGGTTCTTGGTGAACTTGGTCTCCAGCCATAGCGCCAGGATCGCTTCCTGGATCTTGCGCTGGAGGGTCTGCTCGGGATTCAGGAAGATGTTCTTGGCCAGCTGCTGGGTCAGGGTCGAGCCGCCCTGCACCGTTTCGCCCGCCGCCATGTTCTCGTTGAATGCGCGGATGATGCCGACCGGGTCGATGCCCCAATGCTCGTAGAAGCGCCGGTCCTCGATGGCGATCACCGCCTGCGGGATATACGGACTGACTTCGTCGAGCGAGACCGCCTTGCCGCCGGTCAGGCCGCGATTGGCCATCAGTTCGCCGCCGACCGAGACGATTTTGACGTTCGGCGGGCGATCCGGAATTGCCCAGGCTTCCTGCGGAAGCTTGACGGCGAAATAACCAACCACCGCAGCGACGGCGAGGCCGCCGACGAGGCCGAGCATCAGGAATAGCCGGAAGATGTGGCCGAGGAAGCCGCGTCGGCGCCGGCCGCCCCCGGATCCGCCGGAACCGCCTTTCGACCGCCGCGCGGCCGAAGCGGGCTTGGCCGAGCGGGTCTTGGCGGGAGCGGCTTTGTTGCGAAGCTTGCGGCGTGCGTCGTTGGTCGCCATCGGCACAGCCCTGTCGTCGGCGCTGACATGAAAGTCGTCGTCGCCTTCCGGCCCGTCGAAGGTCGGTTCGATGCGCTCGTGCCGTCGTGCCATTTAGCCCAAAGCCCTTTCGGCGAAGCGCATGCCGCCGCGGCGACGGCCCACCCTCACTCATCCCCTTGCCAGCGGGAATGCAGTCTAATTGCGGCGATTTAACGGGGCGTTAAGCAATTCGAGGCGGGCTCGGGCGCCAGCGTCGGCGTCCCGGAACCTTAGAACAGGTCGAGCGAGAAGCGGCGCGAGATGCCGAGACCGAAGGTGTACTGGTTCTCATCGCCGGCTTTGACGATCGGCGAATCCTTGGCGTCGCCGATCAACCGCTCATAGGAGGCGTCGGCGTTGAGGAACCAGTCGGGGACCACTTCGTAGCGCGCCGAGGCCGCGACGCCGACGCTCTTGAATCCGCCTTCGGGCGCATAGGTGGTGAACCGGCCACCGGAGGCGAAGGCTTCCGAGGTGGTGACCCCGAAATAGGCGTCCATGTAGTCGCTGGAGGCGAAACTCGCGGTCGGACCGGCCTTGAGGATGATCCGCTCGGTCGGCCGCACGATCAGATTGGCGCCGATGTCGCCGACGAGGCCCTCGCCGCCACCGAAGGCGTAGCGCGCGGCGCCGTAGATCTCGGCGTTCTCCCATTCATAGCTGGCCTTGAGGCCCAGCTCGAAGGTCGCGTCGACATCGTTCAGTCCGGCGAGTTCGGGAAAATCGGATGTTTTGCGCTCGCCGGTGTAACCGAAGGACGGACCGATGGAGAAACCGCGACCATCCTTGCCGCCGAAGGCGCCGATGCCGGGAATGCTCAGATATTCGACGCTGATGATCGGCACCGGGGTGATCTGATATTCGTCCGAGCCCTCATAGTCCGGCGAGACGAAGCCGGAAATGCCGAGCTCGAAGACGAAGTCCGCGTCACCGTAATCATTGGCGGCAGGGGCGAGCGGCGCCGGGTTCGGATCGTAAGGCCCGGCGACGTGATCGGCCGCTGTCGCGGCGAGGCTCGAGCCGATAAGAAGGGCGAGCGCCGCAACGCCTGTACGCACGATCATGTCCTGATACTCCAGCCATTCGCGCCTCATTCCGCCGCTTGGGCGCCGGGCACGTTATGCCCCTCGTTCATACCCGATATCCGGCGATCGACAATGATCTTTGGCCGGTTTCGCGCGCGCCCGCGCCGTTTCCGTCGCCGCCGTTGCTGAGTGACCACAGCGGCGGTTCGTCGCGCCGAAGATTACGAAAATTAAATGCAGTTCATGAAGCAAAGTTCATGCAACAGATGGAAACCCTCGCAGGTTATTGAGATGTCGGAGGCCGTGAGCCCCGATTTACTTGGGAGTATCCGAAATGAACCGTGCATCTCGCATGGCGGTGCTTGGCGCCGCCGCATCCTTGATCCTGACCGGTGGAACGGCCATGGCCGCCAACTACGGCGCCGCCGCGCAAGCGACGCCCCCTGCGCAGTCCACGAAAATGGCCGCATCCCAGAAGACGAAGGGCGCGACCGCAGGCAGCGCCACGGCAACGAGCAAGCTTCCGACGATCGGAGGCGCATCGATGTATCCCACGAAGACGATCGTCGAAAATGCTTCCAGCGCAAAGAATCTGACGACGCTGGTCTCGGCGGTGAAGGAGGCCGATCTCGCTGCCACCCTCTCGGGCAAGGGCCCATTCACCCTCTTCGCACCGACTGACGAGGCCTTTGCGAAGCTTCCAAAGGCGACGGTGGCCAACCTCATGAAACCCGCCAACAGGGCAGAGCTGAAGAAAATCCTCACCTATCACGTCGTACCGGGCGATATCACCGCCAGGGAACTGAAGGCGGACCTCAAGAAAGGCAAAGGGACCGCGACGTTCACGACCGTCGAGGGCGCCAAGCTGACGGTGCGCGAGAAAGGCGGCCACATGACCCTCGTCGATGCGAAGGGCAACAGCGCGCCGATCCAGCAGGAGGACGTTCCGCAGTCGAATGGCACCGTCTACGTCATCGGCTCGGTGCTGATGCCGTCATAAACCGGATGGCGATCCACCGGCCGGGTCGCGTCCGGCCAGTTGCCTTCCCGCAATGAAGGAAGGGCGCGGCACCCCCTCGGCGCCGCGCCCTTCGTCTGTCCCCGCTCGTCACCTGGAGCAATGCGCTCCGCGAGTGCGGTATCCCCGTGATCGATCAAAATAGAGCCATTTCGTTAACGGCTCGTTAACCCGCCGCGCCGCCGAGTGCGGCGAGGACCCTCGCCCAGGAGCGCTGGCCCTTGTGGAAGGAGGTCATCTCGTACTTCTCGTCCGGCGAATGGATGCGGTCGTCGCCACAGCCGAAGCCGATCAACAGCGACTCCATGCCGAGCCTGTCCTTGAACTCGCCGACCACCGGGATCGAGCCGCCCATGCCGATCATCACCGCCTTGTTCGGCCATTCGTCCGACAAGGCGGCCCGCGCCTTTTCGAGCCAGGGCGAATCGAACGGCAGCTGGATCGCCGGCGAGCCGCCATGCGGCGAGAATTCCGCCGTGCAGTCGGCCGGCAGGCGGGAGGTGACGAACTCGCGGAAGGCGGCGCGGAGCTTGTCCGGGTCCTGGCGGAAGACCAGCCGGAACGAGACTTTCGCGAAGGCCTCCGCCGCGATCACCGTCTTGAAGCCCTCGCCGGTATAGCCGCCGGAAATGCCGTTGAACTCGGCTGTCGGCCGGGCCCAGACCTGTTCCAGCACCGTGCGGCCCTTTTCGCCCGCCGGCACCGACAGGCCGACCTGACCGAGGAACTCCGTCTCGGAAAAATCGAGGTCGTCCCAGATTGCGCGCACCTCGTCCGGCAGTTCGTCGACGCCGTCGTAGAAACCGGGGATCGTCACGCGGCCGTCGTCATCGTGGATGTCGGCGAGAATCCTCGCCAGCACGCGGATCGGGTTTTGCGCGGCGCCACCGAAATAGCCCGAATGGAGATCGCGGCTGGCCGCCTTGATCGTCACTTCCTCGCCGACGAGGCCGCGCAGGCCGGTCGAGATCGCCGGCGTCTGCCGGTCCCACATATTGGTGTCGCAGACCAGCGCGACGTCGGCCGACAGCTCCGTGCGGTTGGCGTCGAGGAAGGGGTTGAGCGAGGGCGAACCGGATTCCTCCTCCCCCTCGAGGAAGATCGTCACCTTGCAGGGCAGCCCGCCGGTCTCGGCCTTGTAGGCCCGGCAGGCCTCGACGAAGGTCATCAGCTGGCCCTTGTCGTCGGCCGAGCCGCGCGCCACGATCCGCTTGGTCCCGTCCGGCATCTCCCGGATCGTCGGCTCGAACGGCGGGCTTTCCCACAATTCGAGCGGGTCGACCGGCTGCACGTCGTAATGGCCGTAGAACAGGACGTGCGGCGCGCCGGAAGGCCCGTCGTGATGGGCAACCACCATCGGATGGCCATCAGTGTCGCGCACCGATGCGTCGAAGCCGATCGCGTCCAAATCGGCGGCCAGATACTCCGCCGCCCGCCGGCAATCGGCCGCATAGGCCGGATCGGTCGAGATGGACGGGATTTTCAAAAGCTCGGTCAGCCGGCCGAGCGCCCGGTCGAGATTGAGGTCGAGGCAGGCGAGCACACTGTCGAGATTGGCCATGAGGGGTCCCGTCGTTGGAGAAAGCGCCACGCGGGCGGCTGCCCCTTTCAGGTCACAGCCGGGCGCCGGACGCGGTCGTCTTGGCGCTATCGTTAAGGGAGCGGGACGGTCGGGATCAAGGCCTCAGATACAGACGCGCTTTGTCACTCCACCATCGCGCCGGGGCCAGGCGTCGCGCCGGGCGGGCACTTGCCGAGGATGATCATGCCGAGCACCTCGTCCTTGGTGACGTCGCCGGTCTTGGCGCCGCCGACGATCTGGCCGTTCTTCATGACGATCACCCGGTCGGCGAGATCGAAGACGTCATGGATGTCGTGGCTGATCAGGAAGATGCCGATGCCGTCCTTCTTCAATTCCTTGATCAGTTCGCCGACCTGCGCGGTTTCCTGCGGCCCGAGCGCGGCGGTCGGCTCGTCCATGATCAGGATCTTGGCGTTGAACAGGATCGCCCTGGCGATCGCGACGGACTGCCGCTGGCCGCCGGACAGCGCCTTCACCGGCTCCTTGAAGCGGCGGAAATTCGGATTGAGCCGGCCCATCACCTTGCGGGCCTCGGCCTCCATCGCCGCGTCGTCGAGCGTGCCCCAAGCCGTCAGGATCTCGCGGCCGAGGAAGAGGTTGGCGGCCGCGTCGACATTGTCGGCCAGCGCCAGCGTCTGGTAGATCGTCTCGATGCCGTAGGCCTTGGCGTCGCGCGGGTTGGAGATCGCGGCCTCCTCGCCGCGCACATGGATCGTGCCGGCATCGCGCTTGTAGGCGCCGGAGAGGATCTTGATCAGCGTCGACTTGCCGGCGCCGTTGTGGCCGAGCAGCGCCACCACCTCGCCGGGATAAAGGTCGACCGAGGCGCTTTCGACTGCGTGAATGCCGCCGAAGGCGATCGAGATGTCGCGCATGTCGATCAGCGCCGGCCCGCTGCGGTCGACGGCGCCGGGGTGGCCGGGGCCGTGGTCGGTGATGGCCTCCATCGTCGAGCTCATGCGGCCCTCCTGCGGTAGGTGGTGTCGATCCAGACGGCGATGACGAGGACGATGCCGACGACGATCGACTGCAGCGGCGAATCGACGCCCAGAAGCACCATGCCAGACTGCAGCGACTGCATGACGAGAGCGCCGAGCATCGCGCCGATGATCGTCCCGGCGCCGCCGGCGAGTGAGGTGCCGCCGATCACCGCCGCAGCGATGACATAGAGCTCGTCGAGCGTGCCGAGGGCGTTGGTAGCGGCGTTGAGGCGGGCCGTGGAGATCGCCGCGCCGAGGGCGGCGAGGCCGCCCATCAACATGAACACCTTCACCAGCACCCAGCGGGTGTTGATACCGGCAAGTTCCGCGGCTTCCGGATTGCCGCCGATGGCGAAGACGTAACGGCCGAAGCGGGTGCGGCGGGCGACGAAGGTCATGACGATGCCGACCACAATGGCGAGCAGCACCGGCACCGCGACGCCGTAGCCGATCTGCAAACCGCCCTCGGGCATTTCGATGCCGTTGGCGGTGGCATAGCGCCGGGCGATCGCCGAAGGCCATTTATAGGCATTGACGATAGCGGCGGCGCCGATAATCGCCACGAAGACGATGGCGCCGATGGTCGCCTCCGCCCAGATCGGCCGGAGCGGGAAGCCGAAGCTGAGGCGGCGGCGCCGCGCGAGGACGAGAGAGACGGCGACCACGACGCAGGCGGCGAGAGCGAGCACCCAGGTCCAGGTCTCGCCGAGCGAACCGGTGGCACCGCCGCCCATCAGCCGGAAGGTATCGTCGAGCGGCGCGACCGTCCGGCCGGAGGTCAGCCACCAGGCGCCGCCGCGCCAGACCAAAAGGCCGCCAAGCGTGACGATGAAGGCCGGCACGCCGAGATAGGCGATGACGTAACCTTGCAGGCCACCGATCACGACGCCCACGAGAATGCCGCCGAGAAGCGTGATGATCCAGACGAAGGGGCTGTCGAAACCGAGAAGACCCGGCAGGATCTGCGCCTGCAGCGCCGCCATCGCCATGCCGGTGAAGCCGAGGATGGAGCCGACCGACAGGTCGATGTTGCGGGTGACGATGACCAGCACCATGCCGGTCGCCATCACCGCGATCGACGAGGTCTGGACCGTGAGATTCCATAAGTTGCGGGGGGTCAGAAAGATGCCGCCGGACAGGACGTGGAAGACCAGCCAGATGACCAGCAGCGCGCCGACCATGCCGAGCATGCGGGTGTCCACCTCGGTGGCGCGTATGAAGCCCTTGAGGCCACCGCCGCCCGGCGTTGCCGCCGCTCCGGCTGTCGTCCCCGATGTCGCTTGACTCATGGCCGCCTCCCTCGAGCGGCGCCCTGTCGTTGGCCCCTGAGGGACACATCGAGCGCTCGGCTCTGCCGAACTGTGCAACGAATTGCGATGGATAGAAAGCTTGGCGCGGCTTTGCCTTGCGCCTTGAACGATCCTTCAAATGGATCGGAGTGGCCGCCGCCCTCGCGGGCAGCGGCCATAGGTCGTTTTAGCCGCAGGCCGGAGTCGAGCCGGCTTCGACACCCTGACAGACGACGTCCTTCGACACCCAGCCGGCATCGATGATCGTGTCGAGGTTGTCCTTGGTGATCGCGACCGGTTTCAGGAAGATCGACTGCATCTCGACCCCCTTCGGTCCGCCGCTGAACGCCTCGACGTCCGCGACTTCGTTCATCGCCGTCCCGTTCGCGAGGTCGAGCGCGATTTCCGCCGCCCGCTTGCCGAGTTCGCGGGAGTCCTTCCAGACCGAGACGGTCTGGGTGCCGCGGGCAATGCGGTTCAAGGCGGCGTGGTCGGCGTCCTGGCCGGAGACCGGAACGGAGCCGGCCAACCCTTGCGCTTCGAGCGCCGCGACGGCGCCGCCGGCGGTGCCGTCGTTGGAGGCGACGACCGCGTCGACCTCGTTGTTGTTGGCGGTCAGGATCTGTTCCATGTTCTGCTGGGCGTTGGCCGGCAGCCAGGCGTCGGTATAGGCCTCGCCGACATTCTTGATCTTGCCCGAGTCGATGGCGTCCTTGAGGACTTCCATCTGGCCGGAGAACAGGAAGTCCGCGTTGGGATCGGACGACGAGCCCTTGATGAAGGCGTAATTGCCTTCCGGCTGCGCTTTCAGCACTTCCTGGGCCTGGATGCGGCCGACTTCCTTGTTGTCGAAGGTGATGTAGAAAGCGTCCTGATTTTCGATCAGACGGTCATAGCCGACCACCGGAATGCCGTTGTTGACGGCGCTTTCGACGGCCGGCGCGATGGCGTCGGAATCCTGCGCCAGGATGATCAGCGCGTCGGCGCCCTGGGAAATCAGCGACTCGACGTCGGTGAGCTGCTTGGAAGCCGACGACTGGGCGTCGGCCGAGATGTAAGTGGCGCCGGCGGCTTCCAGCGCTGCCTTGATGGCCGCCTCGTCGGTCTTCCAGCGCTCTTCTTGGAAGTTGGACCAGGACACTCCGACGGTCTTGCCTTCTTGGGCGGAAACCGCGCCCGCGGCAGCCATCGAGAAAACCGCGCCGGCTAGCGCGAGCTTCAGAATTTTCATGAAATCCTCCCGGCGCATCGGCGCCCCACGATCAGACCGACCGGACCGTTCTCCCGACCGGTCGAGACTTTTTCCAAGCCTCGTAAAAAATCGTGACAGCAATTCTCATCCGTGTCAACGTGCCATTCGAGGGACCGCGCGATCCGACTAAAAGAGCGGAGGAGCGGCGGGGAGGACAGGCCGGAACATGCTCGCGAAAACCGATGCGGACGACGTGCGCGCACACAATCGCCGCGCCGTCATCGACCATCTTCGACGGACCCCGGTCTCGACGCGCAAGGCGATGAGCGCGGCCACGGGCCTGTCGGTCTCGGCCGCCTCCGCCATTGCGACGACGTTGCTGCGGGCCGGGCTGATCGTCGAAATCGCCGAGGACGAACGCGCCGCGCGGCGCGGCCGGCCGGGCCGAAGTCTGGCACTCGATGGATCGGCCGCCAGTGTCGCGGTCGCAAAAATCGCCGTCGGCGAGGTGGCCGTTCGCGTTTGCGACTATCGCGGCGAGCTGCTCGGGGAAGCCCGGCGGGAGTGCGATCTCGCCGCTTTCGGTCAGGATGAGATCGTGCGGCTTCTGGCCACGCTGCTCGGCGAAGCAATGCTCGGATTGGCGGGCAATAGGATGCCGCGAAACCTCGTCGTCGCGGTCCAGGGAAAAACCGACAGCAACGCCCGGCGCATTCTCTGGTCGCCCGCCTTGAAAGCCCGCGACCTCGACATCGCCGGGCCGCTCACCGCCCTGACCGGGGTGCCCGTCGGCGTCTTCAACGATTGTTCGCTGATGCCCGAGGCGTTCCGCTGGAAGCCGGATTTCGCACGGCGCGATTTCGCCACGCTTTTCATCGGCGTCGGTGTCGGTATGGGGCTGCGGCTTGGGGGCACCACTTTTCAGGGCCAGCGCTCCTCGGCGGTCGAGTTCGGCCATATCAACCACATTCCCGGCGGCGCCCTCTGTCGCTGCGGCAATCGCGGCTGTATCGAGGCCTATGCCGGCGACTATGCGATCTGGCGGCGAGCGAACGGACGAACGGACGAAATCTCGGCGGGCCGGGTCAGCGATGCCGACATGCACCATCTCGCCGCCCAGGCCCGCTCGGGTGATCCCGCCGCGACGCGGGCCTTCGCCGAGGCGGGCACCGCGATCGGTTACGGTCTCGGGCGCATGTTCACGCTGGTCGATCCCTTGCCGGTCGTCTTCACCGGCTCCGGCGCCCACGCGATGGACTTGCTGGAGCCGGCGATCCGCGCCGGCATCCGCGACAGCGCCATCGACGGGGTCGGCGCCGACATTCCCTTCTCGCTCGCGGACGACGTCGACGAATTGATCTTCGGAGCCGCCACCGCCAAGGGGCTGGCGGCGTGCGACGATGAATTCGCCCGTGCCGGCAACGTCGAAACCAGGGAGGCCGCCTGATGCGATCGACGCTTCTCGCGATGGCTCTGTCGGCCGCGTTGGCGGTGCCGGCCTTCGCTGGCGAGCCGGCCTGGCGCGAAACCGCGATCAAGCAGCGGATCGATCCGGCGAGCCTTGCCGGCCCCTTATCCGCCGAGGCCCTGCGCGACCTTGCGCAGAAAGGCCGCGACCTGTTCGAGGCGCGGTTCACGATCCTCGACGGCGCCGGCCGCCCGAACGCCACCCAGGCGATCGTCCCGACCGCCTCTCGCCGTCCCGCCGAGCGGGCGTTTCAGCGTCTCGCCGGCCCGGACGCCAACGCCTGCGCCTCCTGCCACAACGAACCCGTCACCGGCGGCGCCGGCGGGTTCGTCAGCAACGTCTTCGTCTCCGAAGGCTTCGAAAGCGCCGATTTCGACACGCTCGATCCGCAATTTTCCAACGAACGCGGCACCAATCATCTGTTCGGGGCCGGCCTTGTCGAGCTGCTCGCCCGCGAGATGACCGCCGATCTCGTCGCCGCGCGGGCGGAGGCGCTGCAACAGGCGCGCGCCTCGGGTGAGCGGGTGGGCATGGACCTCGCCTCGAAAGGCGTCGCCTTCGGCCGGATCACGGCGCTCCCCGATGGCTCGGTCGATCTCGCGGAACTCGACGGCGTCGACGCCGACCTCGTCGTGCGACCCTTCACCCAGAAGGGCGTGATGACGTCGCTCCGCCAGTTCACCGTCAATGCGCTCAACCACCATCATGGCATGCAGCCGGACGAGCGCTGGGGCGCCCGCTGGACCGGGACGGCGGATTTCGACGGTGACGGCGTCGCCGATGAGATCGGCACGGGCGAGGTTTCGGCGCTGGTCGCTTTTCAGGCGAGCCTGCCGCCGCCGCGCGAGACCCCACCGGACGATCCGGCGTGGCGCAAGGCCGCCGCGATCGGACGTCAGCGTTTTGCCGATCTCGGCTGCGAAAGCTGCCATCGCCCGTCACTACCGCTGCAGAGCCTTGCCTTCGCCGACCCCGGCCCGGTGGATATGGCCGGCACGTTGCGCCAGGGCGATGTGGCAAGCCCGGCGGTCTACGATCTCGCGTTGCTCGATTGGGCGAAAGCCCTGCCGCGCAACGACAAGGGCGAGATTCTGGTGCCGTTGTTCGGCGATCTCAAACGCCACCGCATCGCCGACACGAGAACCGCGGCGCTCGGCAACGAGACGCTCGCCCAGCGCTTTGTCGAACGCGACGTGTTCATGACCGCCGAATTGTGGGGCATCGCCGATACGGGCCCCTACGGCCATCGCGGCGACATGACGACACTGGACGAGGTGATCCGCGCTCATGGCGGCGCGGCGGCGGGCAGCGCCAAGGCCTATCGCGACTTGCCCGAGGCGGAGCGTTCGGCGCTGATCGCCTGGCTGAAGACGTTGAGGATCGAACCGTGAGCCGCCGCCTCGCTCCATTTGGCTATGGTCTGGCAATCGTTCTCATCGGGTGTCTCCTCGCCCTCCCCGGCCGCGCCAAAGAAACCCCGGCAATCCCCTTTGCGGGCGATACGCCAGTGTTTCAGGAAGAGGCGAAGGCGGCCGGCATCGACCATGTCTATGGCGGGCCGTGGGAGTTCTTCGTCGGCGGTGGCGGCGCGGCCTTCGATTGCAATGGCGACCGCTTCCCGGACGTCTTCCTCGCCGGCGGCAAGGGCGACAGCGCGTTCTACGTCAACCGGTCGAAGGCCGGCGGTCCGCTCGCCTTCGAAACACGCGCCCAGGATCTCGACCCGAAGGATCTCGCCAACGTCACTGGCGCCTATCCGCTCGACATCAACCAGGACGGCCGCGAGGATCTCGTGCTTTTGCGGGTCGGCGGCAATATCCTCTTGAAAGGCGGCCCGGACTGTCGTTTCGACAAGGCGAATTTCGACTGGAAATTCGACGGCGGCCGCGCCTGGACGACAGCGTTCTCCGCGATCGTCGAGCCGGGCGCGCGGTTTCCGACGCTCGCCTTCGGCAATTATGTCGACCGCTCAGCGCCGGGCTCGCCCTGGGGCACCTGCGCCGACAATGTCCTGCTGCGTTCCAAGCAGGGCGAGGCACCGGACTATTCCGAGCCGACGATGCTGACGCCGGGCTATTGCGCCCTGTCGATGCTGTTCACCGACTGGAACCGCTCGGGCGAGCCGGCGCTCAGGATCACCAACGACCGGCAATATTATCGCGGCGGCGAGGAGCAGCTGTGGCGCATCGAGCCCGGCCGGGCGCCGCGCCCTTATCGCAAGGCCGATGGCTGGCAACATTTGACCATCTGGGGCATGGGCATCGCCGAGGGCGACATCGACGGCGACGGCACGCCGGAATACGCGCTGACCTCGATGGGCGACACCAAGCTGCAATTCCTCGACCGCGAATTCGAGGACGCCCCGACCTATCGCGACGAAGCGTATGAGCGCGGCGCGACCGCCCACCGGCCCTACAAGGACGACGCGGGCAAGCCCTCGACCGGCTGGCACGCGGGCTTCGCCGATTTCAACAACGACACCGCCCTCGACCTCTTCATCGCCAAGGGCAATGTCGAGGCGATGCCGGATTTCGCCGCCTATGACCCGGACAATCTCCTGATGGGCGGCTTCGACGGCCGCTTCACCGAGCGCGGCGCCGAGGCGGGCCTCGCCCTGCCGACCAAGGGGCGCGGGGCGCTGATCGGCGATTTCAACCTCGACGGCGCGCTGGACCTCCTGGTCGTCAACCGCGGCGGTCCGGCGAGCCTGTTCCGCAATCTCGGCGCCAGGAGTGATTTCGGCCAACGGCCGCTGGGCAATTTTCTTGAGATCGCGCTCGGCCAGAAGGACGCCAACCGGACAGCGCTCGGCGCGAAACTCGCGATCCGCGTCGGCACGAAAACGATCAACCGCACGGTTCAGGTGGGCGGCGGCCATGCCTCAGGCACGTCCGGCTTCGTCCATGTCGGCCTCGGCACCGCCGAGCGCGCCGAAGTGCGGGTGCAATGGCCGGACGGCGAGTGGAGCCATCCCTACCGGGTCTTCGCCAACAATTTCGTGCTGATCGACCGAGGCGCGGCGGACGCCCGCTACTGGTATCCCGACGCCGACCGCCAGGTCACGCGCCCGGCAAGGGCCGCCGACATCCGCTGAGGAAAGCCCTCATTTGCCGAGCGACGGGGCGGTCGCCAGCGACACCGACTTGATCTGGGCAAAGAGCTGGTCGCCGACGGCAAGGCCCAGCCGCGCCGCCGAGCGCCGCGTCACCTTGGCGACGAAACTCATCTCCAGCGCTCCGTCGAGGGCAAGCACGAAGGCCAGGCTGGCGGCCGCGGCGGTCGGCTCGACCGCGACGATCCGCACGGCGAGCGTGTTGAGGATGGTCGAAAGGGTCGGAACCTCGCGCGACAGGCTGACGTCGCTGGCCTCGATGCGCAGGCGCCGCAGCCCGCCAATGTCGTCCGGCCCGCAGCCGTCGACGAACACCCGCTGGCCGCCGAGATCGAGTTCGGCCAGCGCGTCCGCCGCGTCAAACGCCACCACCCGCGCCGGCAGCACCGAGGCAGCGTGCGGATCGCGCACGAAGCCGAGACCGGCGTCGGTCAGCGCCATGTTGAGCGGGCCGCTGGCGCGGACCTGGCCGGCTTCGAGCACGACGATCCGGTCGGCGAGACGTTCGACCTCCGCAATGTCGTGGCTGATATAGAGGATCGGGATTCGCAGCCGGTCGTGCAGCGCCTCGAAATACGGCAGGATCTCATCCTTCGCCATGCGGTCGAGGGCCGCCAGCGGCTCGTCCATCAACAACAGGCGTGGCCGCGACAGGATCGCGCGGCCGAGGGCGACGCGCTGGCGTTCGCCGCCGGACAGCGTCGTCGGTGAGCGGTCGAGCAGCGGACGCAGGCCGAGCAGGCCGACGATCTCAGCAAACCGCCCTTCATCGAGGCCGCCAACGCTGCGCCGCGCGCCATAGACGAGGTTTCGGGCGACCGTCAGATGGGCGAACAGGCTCGCCTCCTGGAAGACGTAGCCGATCTCGCGCCGGTGCGGCGGGCGAAAGGTTCGGGCATCCTGCCAGGTCTCGGAGCCGACCACGACGCGGCCCGTAAGCCGGGTGAGGCCGGCGATGGCCCGGAGCACCGAGGTCTTGCCCGAGCCGGAGGGTCCGAACAGGGCGGTGACGCCGGAGGCGGGCAGATCGAAGGCGACGTCGAGCGCGAACTGCCCCAGCCGGCCCGCAAGCGCGATGTCGATGCGGGGTGCTTCCGCTTGGGAGCCATCATGGGTCGTCACGGCTGCGGTTGCCCCATCCGCCGGCCGATCAGCGTCATGGTCAGGATGACGAGGAAGGAAAACACCAGCATGCCGCCGGCGAGGATATGCGCCTCGGTCCAGCGCAGGGTCTCGACGTAATCATAGATCGCCACCGACAGCACCTTGGTTTCGCCGGGAATACTGCCGCCGATCATCAGGACGACCCCGAACTCGCCGACGGTGTGGGCGAAGCCGAGCACCGCGCCGGTGAGGAAGCCCGGCCGCGCCAGCGGCAGCGCCACCGTCAGGAAACGGTCGAGCGGCGCGGCGCGCAGCGTCGCCGCGACCTCCAGCGGGCGCTCCCCGATCGCCTCGAAGGCGTTGCGGATCGGCTGCACGACGAAGGGCATCGAATAGACCACCGAGCCGATCACCAGCCCCTCGAAGCTGAAGGCGAGCGTTCGCACGCCGAGCAGCCCGCCGAGACCGTCCGGCCCGAGCGCGATCAGAAGATAGAAGCCGAGGACGGTCGGCGGCAGCACCAGCGGCAGCGCCACGAGCGTCCCGACGATCTCTTTCCACCGCGCCCGGGATCGCGCCAGCCACCAGGCGAGCGGTGTGCCGATCAGCAACAGGATCAGCGTCGTCGCGGTCGCGAGCTCGAGGGTCAGGACGACAGCGCTGAGGATTTCACCACCTTCGAACACCGCGTCAATTGCCCGTATCGTAGCCGAACTGGCGAATGATCGCGGCCGCTTCCGGCCCCTTCAGGAAATCCAGAAACGCCTTCGCGGTTTTGCTGTCCCTGCCGTTCTCCAACAGCACCGCATCCTGCCGGATCGGCGGGTAAAGATCGGCCGGCACTTCCCAGAGCGAGCCGTTCTCGTTGTCGGCGACCTGCGCCAGGGCGACGAAGCCGAGTTCGGCATTGCCGGTTTCGACGAACTGGAAGGTCTGCGCGATATTGGTGCCCTGGACGAACTTCGGCTCCAGCGCGTCATAGACGCCGAGTGCCCGCATCGCCGCAACGGCGGCAGCCCCATAGGGAGCGGTCAGGGGATTGGCGATGGCGATCCTGCCGAAATCCCCGGCTTTCAGCGTCTCCGCGCCGGTGATCCGGTCCGGATCGGCGCTGTAGAGCACGATCTTGCCGATGGCGTAGGTGAAGACGGTGCCCGGAACGCCCAGCTTCTCCGCTACTGCTTTTTTCGGCCGCGTGTCGTCGGCGGCCAGAAACACCGCGAACGGCGCGTTCTGGGAAATCTGGGTGTAGAGCGTGCCGGTCGAGCCGAAGCTGAGTTCGGCGGTGTCGCCGGTCTTTGCCGCAAAGGCGGTGGCGATCGCCTTGGCCGCCTCGGTGAAGTTCGCCGCCACCGCGACGCGCACCGTTGCAGCAACGGCGAAGGATGGCACGCACAGCGCGACGAAAAGACCAGCGACGGCCAAAGAGCGGTTCCAGCGACGCAAGCGACATCCTTTGCTTGGGCATGAGGGCGAGCGGACCATAAACGCCCGGACCGCGGCCCGCCAGAGCGCTCGCTCAACGGCCGGCAAGCGCCTGTTCGATTTCACCCGCCGTCGGCATCGCCGATTGCGCCCCGACCCGGCGACAGGCGAGAGATGCGGCAACGACGGCCTGTTCGGCCGCCTGCCCCGCCGCCAGCTTGTTGTAAAGGCCGGCCGCGAAGACCCCGACAAAGGTATCGCCGGCACCGGTCGTATCGATCGGCTCCACCGCCAGCGCCGGAATGGCGTGAACGCCGTCGCCGCCGGCGACCAGCGCGCCCCTGGCTCCCAACGTGGCGATGACGACGAGACCGAAGCGGGCGGCGAGAGCCGTCGCCAGCGCGCCGGGCTCGTCCCCGCCGATCCCGGACAGTCCGGCGGCGGCGGCAAGCTCGCTCTCATTGACGATGAGATAGTCGGCCAGCGCCAGCAGCCGCGCCAGATCGTCGGCATCGAGTTGGGCGGGCACGGGAGCCAGATTGACCACCACGCGCCCGCCTATGGCGCGGGCTCGCTCCGCCGCCACAAAACTCGCGGCGAGCGGCGTTTCCATTTGCAGCACCAGCACGCTGGACGGGTCGAGCAGACCGTCAGGCAGCGCCGACGCGTCGAGACGGGCATTGGCGCCGCTCGCCACCGTGATGGCGTTCTCGCCGCCGCTGTCGATGCTGATGAAGGCGCAGCCGGTCCGCGCCGGCGCCGTCTGCAGGCCGCTGATGTCGATGCCCTCATTGGCCAGATTGCCGGTGACCGCCCTGCCCAGTTCGTCGTCCCCGACCGCACCGACCATCGCGACTCGGCCGTTGCCGCCGAGAACACGCGCGGCGGCAACCGCCTGGTTGGCACCCTTGCCGCCGAACAATTGTTCGTAATCCGGGGCAAGCACGGTCTCGCCCGGCCGCGCGATCGCCGCGACCCGGCAGACCAGATCGACGTTCAGCGAGCCGAAGACGAGGACGGACGCGGCTTCTAAATCCCGGTCAGCTTGATCGGCCATGGCCTGTTCCTTCGCTCGCATCGTTCGGGAAAACCCGCCGCGTCATGCCGGATTTAGGCCCCGCCCCCAGCGTCGGGATGCCGATGGATCGGATCGACCCAATAGACGTCCTCCGGCTGCTCGACCGGATCGACGTCGGTGATGTTGACGACGACCGCCTCGTTGTCGGAGCGCACGAGCACGCATTCCAGCGGATTTTGGGGATCGGCATTGATCTCCTGATGCGGCACGTAAGGCGGCACGAAGATGAAGTCGCCGGGGGCCGCTTCCGCCACGAATTCCAGTCGTTCGCCCCAGCGCATGCGGGCTTTGCCGCGCAACACGAAGATGACGCTTTCCAGCGCGCCGTGATGATGGACGCCGGTCTTGGCGTCAGGTTCGATGGTGACCGTGCCGGCCCAGATCTTCTGTGCTCCGACGCGGGCGTGATTGATGGCAGCTTGGCGAAACATGCCGGGCGTCTGGGCGGTATTGGAATCGAGTTGATCGCCCTTGATGACGCGGACGCCATCGTGCTTCCAGCGCGGCTCGTCGGAGAGGTGTGGAGTGTGGGTCATACGACTCGTCATCGAAAGTGAGAAAAGGCTATCTGCCAACGCTAGCGCGAAGCGGGCCGTCGCAAAAGCCTCTGGAGAAGGAGAGCCGTTGGTCCGGATTTGAATCGAAAAGCACCGGCCGAGACCAGACGCCGTCCCCGCCGATGCTTGAATTGGCGCGTTGGCTCAGGCGGCGAGCTTGCCGCGGATCGGATAGTCGTTTTCGAGGATGAAGCCGAGCCCCTTCTTCAAGCCGTCCAGCGTCGGGCGGGCAAAGGGAATGCTCTGGAAATGCAGCGCATAGATCGTGCCATCGGGGTAGATCATCGCGATGCCGGGCTCAGCGAAACGCGCCGGCTCGGAATCCTTCTCCTTGGCGGAAATGAACAGCCCCCATTCGCGGGCGCTTTCCTCGGTCAGACCGTAGCCGATCGGCAGATCGGCGATCTTCCACTCCTGCTTCTGCCGTTCGGCCCGCTCCTTCGAATCCATCGACACTGCGTGAACCGAGACGCCGATCGCCTCGAACTCGGCGCGCTTGTCGTTCAGTTCTTCCATCTGCGTCTTGCAGATCGGGCAATGAACACCGCGATAGAAGAACACCAGCGACATCTTTTCGGGCTTATCGGCGGCCAGATCGAAGGCGGGGGCGCCGAGAACCTCCACAGCCAGCTTCGGAGCCTTGTCGCCTGGAATCGGGGTGGTGTGGCGCATGATATCGTCCTTCGGTCAGATGCGTTTGGGGTTCGTCGTCCCCAGGAATGCCGCCGAAGCGCTGGGGTTGCGTGTCACTTTTTCGTGCGGTCCGGTTTAAGCCCCGCGGCGCCCCGCTCCCGCTCTGTTCGATTTCGGCATCGTAGGCGACCGTCCACCCCGTGAAGGGTGCGGCGAATTAATTTTCCCCACCTCGGACGTTACAAATCCCGCCCCCGCCGCGAAGAACCATCGAGCGTGCAGGTTCTTGCCGCGCCGAACACGTCGGTGCGGCAAACCGGGCTGGCACCGCTCGCACGATCTTTCGGGGATCGGCCTCGGAGTCGGAAGAAGGTGGAGGAACTCATGAAATTTCGTTCGAAGCTGGTTGGAAGCCTCGTCGTCGCCTCGGCGCTGACCATGGCTGTGGCCCAGGCGCAGACCCCGCTGTTTGGCCAGGAAGAAGACACCGCCTATGCCCAGAAGGTCTGGGCGGCGATGGAACAGCTGAATCTCGCCGGCGACGGCGCCATTCACGCCTTTCCCTATGCCGGCACCGACCCGCACGGCATGATGCTCGAGACCTTCTATCTCAACGCCGAGATCGACGGTCAGGCCGGCTCGCTGGTGGTCAAGAACAATTACGGACCGCAGGGCGTTACCGCCGACCAGGTTCTGGCCGATCCGGGCGAGCATCTCGGCGCGGTCACGGTCATGTTCAAGCGCGAGGCCGGTTACGACGCGGAGAACAAGGACTGGTTCTACGCCAAGTATCTGCCGGACGGTTCGCTCGACAAGAACCCGAAGGGGATGGAACTGGCCGGCCGGGTCGCCAAGGGCAACGCCGAGGCTGGCTGCATCGCCTGCCATGCGGGCGCGCCGGGCGAGGACTTCCTGTTCACCACCGACCGCACCGACTGGTAACAAGCTGAACCCGAAGCGCGATCACCGTCAGCATTTCGCGCTTCGGCTTGCCCGTCAGCCCTTCGCGGACGCTGGTTCGGTCAGCCCGAACTCGGCGAGGACCTGCTCGGTGTCCTCCCCGAGCGCAGGCACCTTGCCGAATTCCGGAAGCGTGTCGTCGATGAGGAAGCCCGGCGCCAGCATGGTGACCGGGCCTGACGGCGTATCGACCGTCACCGTCCGGTTCTGGGCGTGGTTCTTCAAATCTTCCATGTCGGAGAGCCGGCCATAGGCGATCTGCGCCATCTCCAGGCGCGCGGCCATGGCGTCGCGATCATGGCGCGCGAAGATGCCCTGGATGATCGCCTCCAGCGCCGACCGGTTGGCGACGCGCCGGTTGTTCGATGAGAACCGCTCGTCCGTGGCCAATTCCGGCTGCTCCAGGGCCTTGGCGCAGAGATTGACCCATTCGCGCTCGTTCTGGATCGACAACAGGATGGCGCGGCCGTCGGAGCATTCGTAGACCCCGTAGGGGGCGATGGTCGGGTGGCTGAGACCGTTGCGCGGCGGCGTCAGGCCGCCATAGACATATTGCAGGTACGGAACGTTCATCCAGTCGGAGAGGGCGTGGAACAGCGACAGCGAGATGTGCCGCCCGGCGCCGGTCCGCTCGCGGGCGTAAAGCGCCTGCATGATGCTGGATAGCGCGGTCATGCCGGCGGCGATGTCGCAGACCGAAACGCCGACCCGCGCCGGCCCGTGTTCGTTGCCGGTGACGGAGGACAAGCCCGTCTCCGCCTGCACCAGAAGGTCGTAGGCCTTCAGATGCGCGAGCGGGCCGTCGTCGCCATAACCCGAGATCGAGCAGGTGATCAGCCGCGGATAGCGCGCCCGCAGTTCGTCGGGATCGAAACCAAGCCGCGATATGACGCCGGGGGCGAGATTCTGGATGAAGATATCGGCCTTGCCGATCAGCCCGGCGAGGCGTTCGCGATCTGCCGCATCCTTGAGGTCGAGCCGGACCGATTCCTTGCCGCGATTGAGCCAGACGAAATAGGCGCTCTCACCGTGGACGAAGCTGTCGTAGCCGCGGGCAAAATCGCCCTCCGGGCGCTCGATCTTCAGGACCCGCGCACCGGCGTCGGCGAGCCGCCCCGAGACATAGGGCGCGGCGACGGCTTGCTCGACGGAAACGACGAGAACGCCGGCGAGATCATTGTTCATTCAGGAACTCCGCTTCGCTGCTTGATGGCCAAGGGTGATCGCTTTCAGCCGATTGTCGCGCCGCGTCTTACTGGACCACGGCGACATCGGCCAGAGCCGATAGCACTGGCCGACCCCAACTGGCGAGCCGAGGAGCACGGCGCTGGATCAATTCGGCTTGGGCGCTTGACCCGCGCGACAATGCCAATAAACCGACAAGCTTACGATTGTCGCGCCGGGATGAAACGAGCTGGCCACGCGACGAAGCTTGGGGAGGGCGCGAACATGAGCGACGAAACGAGAATCCTCGCGACATTCGTCGCCAAGCTGTCCTTCGACGCGATTCCGCCGGAGGTCGCCCTGCGCGCGCGCCATCTGGCGCTCGATCTGACGGGCAGCATCGTGCGGGCCCATGCCGAATCGGAATCCACCCCGAGCCTCTATGCGACGCTGGAAGAACTCGGCCTCGGCGGGCCGGGCGCCGCCAGTGTGGTCGGCACCGGACGCCGGCTGGCGCCACCGGTCGCGGCGTTGGTCAACGGCATGCTCGGCCATTCCCTCGATTTCGACGACACCCACGCCGATTCCTCGCTGCATCCCTCCGCGCCGGTGGTTCCGGCGGCGCTGGCGGTCGGCGAGATGGTCGGGGCGAGCGGCGCCGAGATCGTCACGGCGATCGTCGCAGGTTACGAGGTCTGCTGCCGGCTCGGCAACGCGCTCGATCCGACCAGCCATTACGCCCGCGGCTTTCATCCCACCGCGACCGCCGGCACCTTCGGCGCCGCGGCGGCTGCCGCGCGGCTCTTCGGCCTCGACGCGGACGGTGTCGCCAGCGCCTTCGGCGTCTCCGGCTGCCAGGCCGCCGGCTCGCTGCAATTCCTGGTCAACGGCGCCTGGAACAAGCGCTGGCAGGTCGGCGCGGCGGCGATGAACGGCGTCTTCGCGGCGACACTGGCCAAGAACGGCTTGAAGGCGGCATCCGCCCCGATCGAGGGCCGGCACGGTTTCTTGGTCGGCTACACCGACGCCGCCGATCCGGCCAAGGCGGTGGCGGGGCTCGGCTCGGTCTGGGAAACCATGAAGATCGGCATGAAGCCCTACCCCTCCTGCCGCTACACCCATGCTGCGCTCGACGGGCTGCTGGCGCTGCGGCGCGAGCAGCGGCTCACCACGGCGGACGTCCGCTCCGTGACGGTCGGGCTGCACCGCAACGGCATCACGCTGACCGGCGATCCCCTGCCGGAAAAGCGCCGGGTGCGCACCATCGTCGACGGCCAGTTCTCCATGCCCTTCGTTGCCAGCGTGGCGCTCGACCAGGGATCGTTCGGCTGGGACGACTACCGGCGGATCGGCGATCCGGCGCTCGACGCGCTGTCGGACCGGATCGACGTCGTGCGCGACGAGAGCCTGGAAGGGCTGGCGCATCCCTTCGGCGCAACGCTGAGCGTCGAAACCGCCAGCGGATTGCTCGAGCGACGCATTCCCGACCCGTCCGGCGAGCCGGCGACCTTTCCGGACGCCAAGGCCATCCGCGCCAAGTTCATGGCGCTAGCCGAGCCGGTTCTCGGCGACGACGCACGGCATCTCGCCGACCGGTTCGAAGGGCTCGACCGGCTTCCGGCATTCGGCACAACGCCGCGTTCCAGCGAGGCCGCGGCGTGAGCGCTTCTCCCATCACCGAGGAGGATTTCATCCGTTCGCTCGCGGACGCGCTGCAATACGTCGCCGTCTACCACCCGCCGGATTTCATCGCCCATCTTGCCGAGGCGTATCAGCGCGAGCAAAGCGCCTCGGCGAAGAACGCCATGGCGCAGATCCTGGTCAATTCCCGCATGGCCGCGCTCGGCGGGCGGCCGATGTGCCAGGACACCGGCACGGTCAACGTCTTCGTCAAATTCGGCATCGAGGCGCGCCTGGCTACCACGCGCCCGCTCACCGAACTCGTGAACGAGGCGGTAGCGATCGCCTATACCGATGCGGAGAACCCCTTGCGCCCGTCGATCCTCGACGATCCGATCTTCGAGCGGAAGAACACCGGCACCAACGCGCCCGCCGTCACCCATGTGGAACTCGTGGCCGGCAACGAGATCGCGGTGACGGTGGCGGCCAAGGGCGGCGGCTCGGAAAACAAGGCGCGTTTCGCCGCACTCAACCCGGGCGACTCGGTTGTCGACTGGGTGTTGAAGACGGTCGAGGGGCTCGGCGCCGGCTGGTGTCCGCCGGGCATTCTGGGGATCGGCGTCGGCGGCACCGCCGAAAAGGCGATGCTGCTGGCCAAACAATCGCTGATGGCGCCGATCGACATGACGGCGCTGATCGCCCGCGGCCCTGCCTCGAAGCTCGAGGAACTGCGCATCGAGCTCTACGAAAAGGTCAACGCGCTCGGCATCGGCGCGCAGGGGCTCGGCGGCCTGACCACGGTGCTCGACGTCAAGATCGCGACCTATCCCGTTCATGCCGCGTCGAAGCCGGTCGGGCTGGTCCCGCAATGCGCCGCCGACCGGCATCTGAGCTTCACGCTCGACGGCACCGGCCCGGCGGAATTGACCCCGCCGGCGATCGATCTGTGGCCCGACATCGCCCTCGGCCAGGGGGACGCGGCCGTGCGCCGCATCGACCTCGACAGGCTGACCCGCGAGGACGTCGCCGGCTGGCAGGCCGGCGAGACGCTGCTCCTGTCGGGCCGGCTTTTGACCGGGCGCGACGCCGCCCACAAGCGGATGATCGCGATGCTCGATCGCGGCGAAAAACTCCCCGTCGATCTCGATGGCCGCGCAATCTACTATGTCGGACCGGTGGACGCGGTGCGCGACGAGGTCGTGGGACCGGCCGGCCCGACGACGTCGACGCGCATGGACCCGTATACCGACCAATTGCTGGCGGCGACCGGCCTCCTGGTGATGATCGGCAAGGCCGAGCGCGGTGCGGCGGCGATTGACAGCATCCGGCGGCACGGCGCGGCCTATCTCATCGCCGTCGGCGGCGCGGCCTATCTCGTCTCCAAGGCGATCCGGTCCTCGCGCATCCTCGCCTTCGACGATCTCGGCATGGAGGCGATTCGTGAATTCGTGGTCGAGCACATGCCGGTGACCGTCGCGGTCGATGCCGGCGGCACCTCCATCCACACCACCGGACCGGCGCGATGGAAGCGGCCGGAGATCCGCGTTTCCGGCCGACCGGTTTAACTGCGGGCGTCTGCCAATCCCTGCCCCCTATCACCGGGCAGACCCGGCCTGCCGCGCTCGTATTGAGGGAGAAAATGATGACTGACCCGATCGATATCGACCATCTGAAAAGCTGGATTGGCCGCACCGAGGAAGCGAGCGACCAGATCGACACGCGGCTGGTGCGCTCGTTCCTGGCGACGCTCGACCGCGATCCGGGAGACGTGTCCGACGGCGACCCGGCCCCGCTCTGCCTGCATTGGTGCCTCGCGCCGGCGGTGGTGCCCAACTCCGCCACCGGACCGGACGGACATCCGGCGCGCGGCGGTTTCCTGCCACCGGTGCCGCTGCCCCGCCGCATGTGGGCGGGCGGCGAACTGCGTTTTCTGGCCCCGCTCGTCGTCGGCGACCGGGTCACGCGCCGCTCGCGCATCGAGGCCGTCGAACTCAAGCAGGGCCGCTCCGGCCCCTTGTGCTTCGTGACCGTCCGGCACGACATTCTCGCCTCCGCCGTCGTCGCGATCGAGGAGCGCCAGGACATCGTCTATCGCGCGGCCGAGGCCGGCGGCGCGCCGCCGGCGGTCGGCCCCGAAGCGGTCGAGCCACCGAAGGCCGATGTCAGCCGCGCCTTCGAGCCGAGCCCGCTGGCCCTGTTTCGTTATTCGGCCCTGACCTTCAACGGTCATCGCATCCACTACGACCGGCGCTATTGCATCGAGGAGGAGAACTATCCCGGCCTCGTTGTGCACGGGCCGCTGCAGGCGACGCTGCTGGCACATCTGGCCGCCGAGACGCTGGGCCGGACGCCGGCGGTGTTTTCCTATCGCGGCGTCAAGCCGCTGTTCGACGGCGAGACGATGGGCCTGCATGCCCTGCGCGACGGCGACGGCTGCGAACTCTGGTCGAGCGGCGGCGACGGCGTCCGGCGGATGCAGGCGACGGCCTCGGTTTAAGCCGCCAAGCGCCCGTCCCCCCACGCGCCCGCCGCGCCGTTCATGGCGGCGCCTCAGTCCGCCATGGTTTCTCGCTCGATCTCCAGTGCCGGTTTTGGCTGCCGGCGCTTGCGGAAGGCGAAATAGACCGCCGCGAGCAGGAAGAAGGCCGTCACCGTATAGAGCCCGATCGAAATCCCGCTGCCGACGAGGATCGACGGATCGCCGCCCGAGATCGACAGCGCCCGCCGCAGCATGCTTTCCATCTCGCCGCCGAGCAAAAGCCCGAGCACAACCGGAACCACCGAGATATCGAGCTTGCGCAGGATGAAGCCGAGCACGCCGAAGCCGACCATGACCTGCAGGTCGAAGGTGGAGTGGCTGATCGAATAGATGCCGACGAAGGAGATCATCACGACGAAGGGCATCAGCGCCCACATCGGGATGGACAGCATCCGGGTGAACAGGCCGACCAGCGGCAGATTGAGGATCAGCAGAAACACGTTCGCCATGAACAGCGCCGCGATCAGACCCCAGACGATATCCGGCTGGTTCTGGAACAGCAGCGGCCCCGGCGTGATGTTCAGCGAGATCAGCAGCGCCAGGAGCACCGCCGTCGTGCCCGAGCCCGGCACGCCGAGCGCCAGCATCGGCACCAGTGCGCCGCCGGCCGCAGCGTTGTTGCCGGCTTCCGGCGCCGCGACGCCGCGCGGATCGCCCTTGCCAAAAGTGTCGTTGCTGTTCGAATAGCGCTTTTCCAGCGTATAGGCGATGAACGAGCCGAGCGAAGCGCCCGCCCCCGGCAGGATGCCCGCGACAAAGCCGAGGCCCGAGCCGCGAAACATCGCCCCCAGTGATTGGCGGATATCCGCCCAGCGGGCGAAGGCGCGTTTGACCGGAATCGCGCCGGAATGGCCTCCGGCGCCGTGTTCCAAAAGGATCAGCGCCTCGGATATGGCGAACAGGCCGACGATGGCGATAATGGCATGGAAGCCGTCATAAAGGTGGAAGCTGCCGAAGGTATAGCGCGGCACGGCGCTTTGCGGGTCGATCCCGACCGTTCCCAGCATCAGTCCGATCCCGGCCGCCAGCAGCGTTTTGGCCGGGTTCGCACCGGTGATGCCGCCGATCGTGGCGAAGGCCATGACATAGAGCGCGAAATACTCCGCCGGGCCGAAACGGATGGCGAACTGCACCAAAAGCGGCGCGAACAGCACCAGGCCGATGGTCGAGGCCACCGCGCCGACAAAGGAGGCGATGCCGGAGATCGCCAGCGCTTCCGGCGCCTTGCCCTGCTGGGCCATCGGGTAGCCGTCGAGGCAGGTCATCATCGCCGGTTCGTCGCCGGGGATATTCAGCATGATGGAGGAGATGCGGCCGCCATACATGCAGCCGTAATAGACGCAGGCCAGAAGAATGAGCGCCGAGCCCGGCGGAAGTTGCAGCGAGAACGCCAGCGGGATCAGGATCGCCACGCCGTTGACCGGGCCGAGGCCCGGCAGCGCCCCGATGATCGTGCCGATGAAGCAGCCGAACAGGGCGAGCCCGATATTCGTCGGGGTCAGGGCGGTGGCGAAACCGTCGGCGAGAAATCCAAGAATTTCCACGTGATCTCCTTGGCACCGGTCAAGCGGTGACTAGCCGAAAAGCGGTCCCATCGGCAGCGGCAAGCCGAAAATGCCGTCGAACAGAAAGAACAGACCGAACCCGATCACCAACCCGGTGAGCACGGATTGCAACCAGCTTCCGCCGAGAATGCGCGCCAGAAAAACCGCGGCGACGCTTGTCGACAGCGGAAAGCCCGCCGGTTCGAGGACAAACGGATAGGCGATGAGGACCGCCAGCATCGCGAACTGGCCCCAGACATGCGGCCAGCGAAACCAGACCGGGTCGGGGTCCGGCTTGATGATCAGGAACGTCGCGAACAGCCCGAGCGGCACGGCGACCATGCGGGGAAACAGGCTGGGACCGGCGGGATCGCCATAGGCGACGACATAGCCGCCGGCGGCGATCCAATACCAGATCGCGAGGGCGAGCAGTATCGCCCCCGCGATGCGGTCACTGAGACGAAGGCTCATGGCCGTCCTACTGGATGACACCGATGGCCTTCGAGATTTCCGCGGCCTTGTCCTTGGACTCGCGCACGAAGGCGTCGAATTCCTTGCCGCCGCGCCAGATCGGGGTCAGGCCCGACTCGGTCGCCGCCGTCTGCCAGCCTTCCGAATCGTAGAGCGCCTTCATCTTTTCGACCCAGAAATCATAGGCCTCGTCGGAAACCCCGCCGCCCATGTAGAAGCCGCGCCAGTTGTAGCCGACCGCCTCGATGCCTTGTTCCTTGGCGGTGGCGATATCGGGATAGGCCGGCAGCCTGTCGTCGGACATGACCGCCAGAGCCTTGGCGTCTCCCGACTGGATGAAGCCGCCGATCTCACCGATGTCGGTGAGGACGACGTCGATATGGCCGCCGAGCAACTGGGTGACGGCGTCACCGCCGCCGGAGAACTCGACCCAGCGGATGTCCTTCAGCTTGTCGGTCGGAACACCGGCTTCCTGCGCCAGGATCAGGAACCGCAGATGGTCCCAACCGCCGATCGAGGACGATCCACCGACCACCACGCCGGCCGGATCTTCCTTGACAGCGGCGAGGACAGCTTCCAGCGAGTCGTATTCGGAATCCTTTTTGACCAGCACCGTGCCGACATCGGCGCCGAGCATGCCCAGCCAGCGCATCTGGTCGATGCCGGCGGGATATTTGTCCTGGGCGATCTGGGTGATGCCAACGGTCGAGGTCGCAACGATCAGGTTCGGGTCGTCATTGCGCTTGGAAGCAACGTTGGCGAAGGCCACGGCGCCAACGGCGCCCGGCATGTTGGTGACCTGGACGGCGCCCGGCACGAGGCCCTCTTCCTGCAGCAAGCGGCCGACCGTCCGGCAGGTGAAGTCCCAGCCACCGCCGGGATTGGCCGGTGCGATACATTCGACATTCGACGGCTCGAACGCCGCCGCCGGCAAGGCAATCGACGCCACGGCGGCGACCATCAGCAAACGTTTCAGAAACATGACTTCCCTCCCTCTGGCGACGGTTCTTGCGTCCGCCGCCCTGTTGTCGGCCGCAAGAGACCGTGCCGTCACCGACATTTATCCTTGCGTGCCTTTGTTAGTGGATGACACCGAAGTATTCGGCCGGTCAAGACCGGACGCGACGTCATCTATGCGGCAACGCACAAATAAATCGTGCTGCAACGCAATATAATAATCAGACAAATTTACTTTGACGCGCCCCTTCGGATAAGTGAGCAGACGATATCGTCGACACAAAATAGGAGCGAACATGACCGGAGCTGACAATGTCATTCCCCTGCCGCTGCGTGCGGGCAGCCGGGTCGATATCTGCGAGGTCGGCCCGCGCGATGGCTTTCAGATCGAGAAGCGTTTCATTCCGACGGGAAAAAAGATCGACATCGTCAACGGCCTGATCGACGTCGGCCTGAAGAAGATCCAGGTCACCTCCTTCGTCTCGCCCCGCGCCGTGCCGCAGCTCGCCGACGCCGCCGAGGTCTTGGCCGGCATCGACAAGCGACCGGGCGTCGTACTGACGGCGTTGGTGCCGAACGCCCGCGGCGCCGAGCGGGCGGCGGAAACGCAGCTCGACATCATGGGGCTGTTCTGCTCGGCCTCCGAGGCGCATAGCCGCAAGAACGTCAACGCCTCGATCGACGAGACGCTCGCGCGCTTTCCGCCGGTGGTCGAGATCGCCACGACGGCCGGCAAGCGGGTCCAGGGCGGCGTTGCCACCGCCTTCGGCTGTCCATTCGAGGGCGACGTGCCGCCGGAATCAGTCGTGCGGATCGCGCGCTTCTACCGCGACCTCGGCCTCGTCGATCTCAATCTCGGCGACACCACCGGCATGGCGACGCCTACGACGGTCAAGGCGGTGCTGGCGGCCCTGCGCGCGGCGGTTCCGGAGATGAAGATCACCCTGCATTTCCACAACACCCGCGGCGTCGGCCTCGCCAATGTCATGGTCGGGCTCGCCGAAGGCGTCAACCGCTACGATTCCTCCATCGGCGGGCTCGGCGGATGCCCCTTCGCCGCCGGCGCGACAGGCAACATCTGCACCGAGGATCTCGTCTATCTGCTCGAGGAAAGCGGTTATGAGACCGGCGTCGATCTCGAACGCCTGATCGATGTGGCCAAGCGGACCGAGACGATCCTTGGCCGCGAGTTGCCGGGCCAGGTGATGAAGGCCGGGCCGCGTCTGACCCGGCACGGCGTCGACGACGTCTCTACGGCGGCGGGCTGAGAAGCATGGAGCAGCCGCTTGCCGGAATCCGCGTCGTCGATCTGACGCGCATTCTCTCCGGACCGTTCTGTTCGATGATCCTCGGCGATCTCGGCGCGGATGTGATCAAGATCGAAACGCCGGGTTCGGGCGACCATGTGCGTGGCCAGGGCGCGATCATCGACGGCCTGTCCTGGTATTTTGCCAGCTTCAACCGCAACAAGCGCTCGATCACGCTGGACCTGAAGCACGAGGAGGGAAAAGCCGTTCTCCGCAAGCTTCTGGCCGAGGCCGACGTGCTGGTCGAGAATTTCCGACCCGGCGTGCTCGCCGCCATGGGGCTCGACCGCGCCGGGCTCGACACCATCAATCCGCGGCTCGTCGTCGGCTCGGTCAACGGCTACGGCACCACCGGCCCCTATAGCGAGCGACCGGCCTTCGATTTCATCACCCAGGCGATGTCGGGCTTCATGGCGGTGAACGGAACCCTGGAAGGCGGGCCGATCCGCGCCGCGCCGCCGCTGACCGACCTCATTGCCGGCCTCTACACCGCCCTCGGCATCGTTGCGGCATTGCGCGTGCGCGACCGGGACGGCGCTGGCCAGGCGGTCGAATCCTCGATGATGAACGGCATGATCTCGATGATGGCCTATCTGTCCGCCGCCCAACTCGCCACCGGCCAGACGCCGCCGCCGACCGGCAACGACCACCCGATCGCTTCGCCCTATGGGCTGTTCCAGGCGTCCGACGGTCCGGTGGCGGTCGCCGCGTCGACCGCGCCGATCCTGCGCCGCTTCCTGGAGACGACCGGGCTTTCGGCGATGCTGGAGGATGAGCGCTTCGATACCAACGCCAAGCGGGTCGAGCGCCGCGCCGAGGTCAATGCGATGATCGACGATGCCATGCGTCACGAGAGCCAAGCGATCTGGATCGAGCGGCTGAACGCCGCCGGCGTCCCCTGCGGCCGGGTCCAGACGCTAGCGGAGGTGTTCGAGGACCCGCAGGTGCGGGAGCAGGAGATGGTCCTCGCCATCGATCATCCGGGGCATGGCACGGTCAAGATGACCGGCTTTCCGATCAAATTCTCGGACACGCCCTGCGTCATCCGCCATCCGGCGCCGGATCTCGGCGCGGATACCGACACGGTTCTCGCCGAGGCGGGCTATTCGTTCGCCGAGATCGCGGCACTGCGGGACGACGGCGTGATCTGACCGCCGCGCGAATGAAAATGGCCGCGCACCCTTTCGGACGCGCGGCCGATTCACGTGAAACAATGGCTGCCCTTAGAGCAGGCCGGCTTCCTTGTAATAGCGCTCGGCGCCCGGATGCAGCGCAACCGGCAGGTTCTTCGCGGCCTTCGCCGGGTCGATGGACTTCGCCGCGTTGTGGGCGGCGACCAGCTCCGGCAGGCCCTCGATCAGCTGCTTGGTCATCTGGTAGACGAGATCTTCGTCGACGTCGCTCGACGTGACCAGGATGTTGGTGATCGCCAACGTCGGAACGGCTTCCGTCTGGCCATCATAGGTGCCGGCCGGAATTTCGGCCGCCTGGAACGGCGCGCCGAGTTTCTCGGCGATCTCGGCCGGAACCGCGACGACCGTGATCGGCAGCGACGAGGCAAGATCGCGGATCGAGGCGACACCGAGGCCGGCCGACTGGAGCGTCGCGTCGAGCTGGCGGTTCTTGATCAGCTCGACCGATTCGGCGAAGGGCAGATATTCGGTCTTGCCGAGATCCTCATAGCTCATGCCCGCAGCCGAGAAGATCGCTCGCGCGTTGAGCTCTGTGCCCGAGGCCGGTGCGCCGACCGACAGCGCCTTGCCCTTCAGGCCGGCCAGATCGGTGATGCCGGAATCCTTGGAGGCGACGATCTGGACGTAGTTCGGATAGATCGCGGCAATCGCGCGCAGCTTCTCGACTGGTTGCTGGAAGCCCGCATCGGCGTTGCCTTCGGCGGCGGCCTTGACCGAGTCGCCGAGCGCGAAGGCAATCTCGCCGCGCCCTTGCGCGATCAGATTGATGTTTTCGACCGAGGCCTTGGTCGACTGCACCTGAGTCTTCACCCCCTCGATCTTGTCGCCGTAGACCTTGGCCAGCGCGACGCCGAGCGGATAGTAGACGCCGGACGTGCCGCCGGTGAGCACGTTGATGAACTGCTGGGCCGAGGCGGCGGCCGGCACCATGGCCAGGCCCGCGACGAGCGCCGAGGCGGCGAGACGGTTGAATAACTTCATGAAGTGTCCTCCCAAAAAAGGGCCAAGGCGGCCCGGTCGCAGATTTGTATCAGCCGACGACGAAACCTCAAGGGTGGCGATAGGACAGGCCCTCTCCCTCTTTGGTACGGGGTGCGTCCTTGTGCGCCCTCCGTCGAATTGACTTCGCGCTTTTCATGTCGGATGTCCTCCCGCAGCGCACTGTTGGAGAAACCGCATGTCCGAAATGATCGACGTCCACGACCTCAAGGTTGCGGCCATCCTGAAGAATTTCATCGATAAGGAAGCCTTGCCGGACACCGGGATCGCGCCGGATGTCTTCTGGAAGGGGACGTCGGACATTCTCAACAGGCTGGCACCGCGCAATCGGGAGTTGCTGCGGATCCGCCAGGACATGCAAGCCAAGATCGACGACTGGCACCGCGAGCGCCGCGGCAAGCCGATCGACATGAAGGAATACAAGGCGTTCCTGGGCGATCTCGGCTATCTCGTTCCGGAAGGGGCGGACTTTGCCATCGAGACCGAAAACGTCGATCCGGAAATCGCGCTGATCCCCGGTCCGCAGCTCGTCGTGCCGCTGATGAACGCGCGCTACACGCTGAACGCGGCCAATGCTCGCTGGGCCTCGCTCTATGACGCGCTCTACGGCACCGACGCGATGGGCGATCTGCCCGAGAGCAAGGGCTACGACCGGGCGCGGGGCGCGCGCGTCGTCACCTGGGCAAAGAGCTTCCTCGACGGCTTGGCGCCGCTCGACCGGATCTCGCATATCGACGTGAAGGCCTATTCGGTCGAGGACGGTACGCTGGCCGCCACCTTCAACGGCGGCAAACAGGCGCGGCTGAAGAACCCGGCCGCCTTCGCCGGCTATCGCGGCGACGCCGCGGCCCCGACGGCCTTGCTGTTCAAGCACAACGGCCTGCATCTGGAAGTGACCATCGACGCGACCAACCGGATCGGCAAGAACGATCCGGCGAACGTCGCCGACATGATGATGGAATCGGCGATCACGACGATCTGCGACTGCGAGGATTCGATCGCCGCCGTCGACGCTGAAGACAAGACCGCCGTCTATCGCAACTGGCTCGGCCTGATGAAGGGCGACCTTCAGGACAGCTTCGAGAAGGGCGGCGAGACGGTGACGCGGCGGCTCAACCCGGATCGCGACTATGTCGGCGCCGACGGCGCGGCCCTCACTCTGCCGGGCCGCTCGCTGCTCCTGATCCGCAATGTCGGCCACCTGATGACCAACCCTGCCATCCAGCTCAAGGACGGCAGCGAGGTGCCGGAGGGCATCATGGACGCGGTGATCACCGCGATGATCGCCATGCACGACCTCAAGAAGACCGGCGGCATCCGCAATTCGCGTGCCGGCTCGATCTACATCGTCAAGCCGAAGATGCACGGGCCGGACGAGGTCGCTTTCTCCGACGAGATCTTCGGCCGTGTCGAGGATCTGCTCGGCCTTGCCCGTTACACGCTCAAGATGGGCATCATGGACGAGGAGCGCCGCACGACGGTCAACCTCAAGGAGTGCATCCGCGCGGCCAAGCACCGGGTGTTCTTCATCAACACCGGCTTCCTCGATCGCACCGGCGACGAGATTCACACCTCGATGGAAGCCGGGCCGATGGTCCGCAAGACCGTGATGAAGGACCGCACCTGGATTAAGGCCTATGAGGACTGGAACGTCGATGTCGGCCTCGCCTGCGGCCTGACCGGCAAGGCGCAGATCGGCAAGGGCATGTGGGCGATGCCGGCAAGGATGCACGACATGCTGGCCCAGAAGATCGCCCATCCGCAGGCCGGCGCCAACACCGCCTGGGTGCCGAGCCCGACCGCCGCGACGCTGCACGCGACCCATTACCACAAGGTCGACGTGCTCGCCTGGCAGCAGGCGATCGCCCAGAAGGGCCGCCGGGCGGTCCTCTCCGACATCCTGACCATCCCGCTCTCCAACCGCGCCAATTGGCCGGAGGAGCAGATCCGGGGCGAACTGGAGAACAATGCGCAGGGCATCCTCGGCTACGTCGTGCGCTGGATCGACCAGGGCGTCGGTTGCTCGACCGTGCCCGACATCAATGATGTCGGTCTGATGGAGGACCGCGCCACCTGCCGCATCTCCTCCCAACACATCGCCAACTGGCTGCATCACGGCGTCGTCTCCAAGGACGAGGTGATGGAAGCGATGAAGAAGATGGCCAGAAAGGTCGACGAGCAGAACGCCGGCGATCCGAATTACCAGCCCATGGCCGAAAATTTCGACGGCTCGATCGCCTTCAAGGCGGCCTGCGACCTGGTCGTCGAGGGGCGGGAACAGCCGTCCGGCTATACCGAGCCGGTCCTGCATCGCCGCCGGCTGGAGAAGAAGGCGCAAGCGGCGGGATAGCCTGCCGCTACCGGCCGCACATTGCCCTGGAGTCAGGGCCGAGAAAGAAAAGAGACCCGTCTGGTGACGGGCCTCTCCACTGCCGGCGGATTTCCGGTTGAACGGGGACGGGATCCAGACGATCGCGCCGGTTCGAGGGGGCGTGCCCCCCTCGCTTTTCGCTTGGACGCGTCGCTTAGTTGGACTGCGTCGGCAGGCTCTGCTGGACGGCCTGGTTCAGAGCGTCGTTGGTGCTCTGGGCATCACAGGACTTCTCGCCCTTGTCGTTGCTGCTGGCGATCGCGTTGACCTCCAGTTCGCAAACCGCGGCGGCGACGCTGATCGGCACCTGTACGGAACCGATGTCGATAACGTCCTGCGCCTGCACGGTCAGGTCGTTGAGGGCCGAGAGATCGTTGGCGATGTTCTGCGCGATGTCGTTGTTGCTGATATCGACGACGACGAGGCCCTTGCCGCCGCCGGCATCGATCTTGTTGTTGCCGGCGTTCGTTGAATTGGCCTGCGCAAAGGCCGAGCCGCCCATGGCGAGCGCGACGACGGTGGCGAGTGCTGTGGTCTTGAACATTGTAAGCTCCATTCCTCGAGTTGAGCTGTCCCTGTCGGCACCTCTAACCAACTGATTGCAGGAGCGTTCCCGGCATTGAGCCAAAAAATCACACCGCCGTGATATGACCCCCTTACGGTCACCGAGGCGGCGTATTTTTGCCGCCCATGCGGCCTTTTACGGGCATCCTTGAAGGGTCTGAAGTCGAGCGCCGATGAGGGCGTGGGGCCACAGGGGCGGCGCCGCCGCGTCCCAGTCTCTTCTTGCCTCGCCCTGGATGAAGCTCCACCGGACGCCCATGAAAAAGCCGCCGGAGGGATGCCCTCCGGCGGCTGTTCGTTTCATGGGAGTGGTGCGGAGATGGGCCGCGCCGCGTCCGGCAAAACCCTATCGGCGGCTGCGCGGCTTCGCCGCTACGCCCGCGCTGGCCGCGCGCCGGGCACGGCGATTAGGGCCTCCCGCCTTGGCGGGGTTGGATTTGGCTTGCGCCGGTTCGCTTTTTTGCGGTGCAGATACGCGCTGGGCGGCCGTCTTGGCCGCAGCTGGCTTCGGAGCCTGGGCGTCGCCGCCTTTGTTCGTCGTCTCCTGCTGAAGCTTGGGGGCGGAGTTGGCAGCGGCCTTCACCGGCTGGGTATTCGCCGGGGTGGCCGCAGGCGTCTCGGCACTGGGCTTGGGCGCCGACGCTTCGGCGAAGAGGTTCGGTTCTGAATCATTCGCCGCCCGTTTCGCTTTCGAGCCCGACGCTTTGGATGTCTGATCCTTCGGCTTTTTGGCTGTCTTGGCGACAGGCGTTGTCTTTCCCTCATCTCTTACCGATGACGCAGACTTGGTGTTGGCCGCAGCGGCGTTCGGGTTGTCAGCAGACCGTCCAGCCTTGGTCTTCGCCGCCTTGCCGGCCTTTGCTGTCTCGTCGGCCTTCGCCTTTGTCTCAGGAGCCGGCGTCGCCGCTGTCGGCGCATCGTCGGCGGCGGCCAGCTTGGCGACTTCGGTCTCACCGATGATGGTCTTGCCGAGCTTTTCTGCCTTTGCCTCCCGCTCGGCAACGGCGCCCTCGCGCCGCGGCGCCACATCCTTGTGCGGCTGGGTCGCGTTGGCGTGGGTGGTCCCGTGCGTCAGCGCGAAATCGACGATGCGCGGGCAAATCTCGGCGCGGAAGCGCGAGCCGTTGAAGACGCCGTAATGACCGACCTTCGGCTGCACGTAATGGACGCGCATGTCGGCCGGGATGTTCGAGCAGAGCCGCTGCGCCGCCTCGGTTTGGCCGACGCCGGAAATGTCGTCGTTCTCGCCCTCGACGGTGAGCAGCGCCGTGCGCTTGATCTTGGTGAGGTCGATGCGCTTGCCGCGATGCATCATCTCGCCCTTCGGCAGCGAATGCTTGATGAACACCTCGTCGACGGTCTGCAGATAGAACTCGGCGGTCAGATCCATCACCGCATTGTACTCGTCGTAGAACTCACGGTGCTTGTCGGCCGAATCGCCGTCATCCTTGACCATGTGCCAGAAAAATTCCTTGTGGGCGCTCATGTGCCGATCGAGATTCATCGACATGAAGCCGGTCAGCTGCAGGAAGCCCGGATAGACTGACCGCGTGAAGCCCGGCTGCGGAAACGGCACCGTCATGATGACGTTGTCGCGGAACCAGTCGATGCCCTTTTCCTCGGCAAGCCGGTTGACCGCGGTGGGGTTGATGCGCGTGTCGATCGGGCCGCCCATCAGCGTCATCGTCGCGGGCGTGCAATCGTCCTCGTCCGCTTCCATCAGCGCCACCGCCATCATTACTGGAACGGCGGGCTGACAGACGCCGATGACGTGGGTATCAGGCCCGAGGAATTGAAGCATCTCGATGAGATAGTCGACATAATCGTCGAGGTCGAAACGACCGTCTGTCACCGGGACATGACGGGCGTCGGTCCAGTCGGTGATGTAGACGTCGCCATAGGGAAGCAGCGCTTCCACCGTACCGCGCAGCAGCGTCGCGTAATGGCCCGACATCGGCGCGACAAGCAGAAACCGTGGGTCCTTGCCGTGCCGCTTGGGCAGTTCGCGGTCGAAATGCAGCAGCCGGCCGAAGGGCTTCTCCCACACGACCTTGTCCTGCACCGGCACGCGTTGACCGGCAACGAAGGTTTCGTCGAGGCCGAATTCCGGTTTCCCATAAACCCGCGTGGTCCGCTCGAACAGTTCGGCCGCCGCCGCGATGGAGCGCCCGGCCGTGGTCTGCGACAGTGGATTGAGCGGATTTTGGTAGAATAGCCGGGTGACGTCGGCCATGGCCCGAAGCGGCGTAAGCGCCGCGTGGTTCCATTCATAAAAGTGATACAACATCAACTCCCGCTATGCCTTCCTGAATAAATTAGCAAATTTTGCTGCAATGCACAAATAGGGAGCCGGGGTCGATTTAACACCGGCACATGGCTGCTATAGCCATTTGATGAGCACCCTTTGGGCTTCAATGCCCGCTTCCTCCAGCATCTCGTCTAGTCGCTGATTCGCCAGTATAGCCGGGTGTCGCTTGCGCGAGACCGTCATGAAACCGTTACGTGCATAGAGCGCCGCTTGACGGCAGTTGTCGACAGTAGCTGGTATGCCAACGGCCCGATGGTCAAACCACCGTGCCCTCTGCGTCACAGCGGCGATGAGGGCGCTGCCGATGCCGCGGCGTCGATGCGGAGTCAGGACGCGGTGCTCGGCGAGCCAATAGAGATTGCCGTGCTCTTGCGCCGCGGCGTAGCCGACGGGTTGGCCGTCGCGCTTGGCCGCGGCGACGAAAATCTCGTGGGCCAGCAGGAAGCGGACGAAATCCACCATCGTCGACAGCTCCGCTGGTGCTGCGTTCCCAGGTTCCGGCGACCGGGTGGCTGCCTCATGGCGGATCGCCAGCAATGCCTCGGCCTCGCCGGGCTCCATCATGCGAATGCGGTAGCCTTTTGGCGCCAGACCCTTGAATGCTTTGCGCCCCGGCTTCTTCGCCATGGCGGCATCCTTCCGGTTGCCCGGTTCAGCCGTCGTAACCCTCGACGATGATCATGTCGGCCTCGGCATAGCGCTGCCGGATCGCCTTGGCCTTCTGGTATTGTTCGCTGTGGTAGCAGGCTTTCGCGGTCTCGACGCTGTCGAATTCAATGACGACGTTGCGGCTCCGCGCGGCGCCCTCCAGCGCCTCGAACGCGCCGCCGCGGGCAAGGAATGTCGCGCCATATTCGCGAAACGCCGGCGCGGCAGCCTCGACATAACCCTTGTAGCCCTCGGGGTCGCGCACGTCGACGCGTGCGATCCAGTAGCCCTTTGCCATCAGTCTCTCTCCCATTGTGCGCTTGGCCCCTCCGGCCGGCGCGTTGCTGCGCAGCGTCCTTACGCCTTGGCGGCGAGCGCCGCCGCCATCTCGTCGAGGATCGCCGTGGCGGCCTCGCGCGGGTTCTCGGCGGCGACGATTGGCCGGGCGACGACGAGATGCGAGGCGCCCGCGTGAAGCGCGTCGGCGGGTGTCGACACCCGCTTCTGGTCGCCGGCGGCAGCGCCGGCCGGCCGGATGCCCGGCGTGACGATCGCCATCTCCGGCCCGATCAGCGCGCGCATCGCCGCCGCCTCGTGCGCCGCCGACACGATGCCGCCCATGCCGATGTCCCGTGCCTGCACGGCCCTCAGCCGCACGAGGTCCGAGACGCCATGGGCGTAGCCGGCCGTCGTCAGATCGGCGTCGTCGAGCGAGGTAAGCACCGTGACGCCGAGCAGCGTCAAATCCGTGCCCTTCGCCGCGTCGACGGCAGCCTGCATGGCGTGCGGATAGGCGTGGATCGTCAGCATCGACGCGCCGAGCGCGAGCGCGCTGTCGACCCCCTTGGCCACCGTGTTGGGAATGTCGAGGAGCTTCAGGTCGAGAAACACCCGCTTGCCGGAATTGGCGAGGTCGGTGACCAGCGGCAGCCCGCCCGCATAGGCCAATTGGTAGCCGATCTTGTACCAGGACACGGCGTCGCCGAGCGTATCGACAATCCGCTCCGCCTCGGCGCGGGTTGACACGTCGAGCCCGACGATCAGCCTGTCGCGCGCCGCGTTGCTGGCGTTCGCATCGCTCAATGGGCTTCCTCCCAATTGCCGGCCGCCTTGGCGTCGACCTCGATCGGCACGGTGAGTTCGACGCGCGGCAGCGCCGCCCCCTCCATCACCTGCTTGATCACCGGCAGGCTCGCCTCGACCTCGTCCTCGTCGACCTCGAAGATCAGTTCGTCATGCACCTGCAAAAGCATCTGCGCCGACAGGCCGGCGGCGGCGAGCGCGGGCTCCATGCGGATCATGGCGCGGCGGATGATGTCGGCGGCGGTGCCCTGGATCGGCGCGTTGATCGCGGCGCGCTCGCTGAAGGCGCGCACCGACGGGTTCGGCCCCCTGATGTCGGGATAATGCGCCCGCCGGCCGAACAGCGTCTCGACGTAGCCATGTTCCTTGGCGAAGGTCTTGGTCGCGTCCATGTAATCGCGAATGCCCGGAAAGCGCTCGAAATAGCGCTTGATGTAGAGCCCGGCCTCCTCGCGCGGGATCGACAGCTGATTGGCCAGCCCGAAGGCCGATATGCCGTAGATGATGCCGAAATTGATCGCCTTGGCGCGCCGCCGCACCATCGGGTCCATGCCCTCAACCGGCAGGCCGAACATTTCCGACGCGGTCATGGCGTGAATGTCGAGCCCCTCGCGAAACGCCTCCTTTAGCTGCGGAATGTCGGCGATGTGGGCGAGGATGCGCAGCTCGATCTGGCTGTAGTCGGCCGAGACCAGCTTCTTGCCCTTGGGCGCGACGAAGGCGGTGCGGATCGCCCGGCCCTCCTCGGTCCGCACCGGGATGTTCTGCAAATTCGGCTCGGAGGAGGAGAGCCGCCCCGTCGTCGTCGAGGCCATGGCATAGGAGGTGTGGATGCGCCCCTTATCGTCCATATGCGCCGGCAGCGTGTCGGTGTAGGTGCCCTTCAGCTTGCTGAGCTGGCGCCAATCGACGATACGGCGAGGCAGCTCGTGCCCCTCGGCCGCCAGTTCCTCCAGCACCCGCGCGTCGGTCGACCACTGCCCGCTCTTGGTCTTCTTGCCGCCGGGCAGGCTCAGTTTGCCGAACAGGATTTCGCCGAGTTGCTTGGGCGAGCCGGGATTGAACGCCTCGCCCGCCATCTCGGCGATTTCGGCTTCGAGCCCCGCCTGCTTCTGGGCAAAGCGGCCCGACAGGCGCGACAGGATCTGCCGGTCGGTCTTGATGCCGCGCTGTTCCATGCGCGCCAGCACCGGCACCAGTGGCCGCTCGAGCCGCTCATAGACCGAAGCGAGACCTTCGGCGACGAGACGTGGCTTCAAGACCTGCCACAGGCGCAGCGTCACGTCGGCGTCCTCGGCGGCGTATTCGGTGACCTTGTCGATCGGGCAGGCGGCGATCGCCTTGGCGCTCTTTCCCGAGCCGCAGAGCTCCTTGTAGGACACCGGCTTGTGCCCCAGGAAGCGCTCCGACAATTCGTCCATGCCGTGCCCGTCCAGCGAGGACGAGGCGTCAAGGGCGTAGGAGATCAGCATGGTGTCGTCGAAGGATTCGACCGCGATGCCGTGCTGGAGCAGGACGAGGTAATCATATTTGAAGTTCTGGCCGATCTTCAGGATCGACGGGTCCTCCAGCATCGGCTTGAGGATCGCCAGCGCTTCATCGAGCGGCAGCTGCGGACCGATCTCGTCCTCGGCCGTCTTTTCGGACAGAAGATCCGCCTCGCCGGAGGGCGAGATATGGCCGAGCGGCAGATAGGCGGCGCGGCCCGGACGGGTGGCGAAGGAAACGCCGACGAGGTCGCAATTCATCGCGGACAGCGAGCTGGTCTCGGTGTCGAAGGCGAGAATCCCGGCCTCGCGCGCCTCGCTCATCCAGGCTTGAAGCGTCGCGGCGTCGCGGATCGTCACATAGGCGGAGCGGTCGAACGTAGCCGTTGCCGCCGCCTTGCGGCTTTCGACGAGCCCGGCGGGAGTAAAGGGCAGCAGGGCCTCGCCATCGCCACGCGGCTCGGCCGGCGCGGACGGATCGAGGTCGGGACCGCGCGCCGGACCCGTGACCGTGATCGCGGCTATCTCGACCTCGGCGGCATTGGTGTCGAGCCGCGCGGCGACGCGCCGGGTCAGCGTCGTGAACTCCATCGCCTTGAGAAAGGCGATCAGCTTCTCGCCGTCCGGCTCGTGGATGAACAGCTCGTCGAGCGGGGTATCGAGCGGCGTCGCCTCATCAAGCGTCACCAGACGCCGCGACAGCCGCGCTTGGTCGGCGAATGCGATCAGGTTCTCGCGCCGCTTGGTCTGCTTGATTTCCGGCGCCCGCGCCAACAGCGTTTCGAGGTCGCCATATTCATCGAGCAGCTGCGCCGCCGTCTTCGGGCCAATCCCCGGCACGCCCGGCACGTTGTCGGAGGTGTCACCGACCAGCGCTTGCAGCTCGATCATCTTGTCCGGATAGACGCCGAACTTCTCCTTCACCTCCTCCGGCCCGAGGCGCTTGTCCTTCATCTGGTCGTAGAGGATCACGCACGGTCCGACGAGCTGCATCAGATCCTTGTCGGACGACACGATGGTGACATCGCCGCCGGCTTCCAGCGCGTGGCGCGTGTAGGTTGCGATCAGATCGTCGGCCTCAAAACCCTGCTTTTCGATGCAGGGCAGGTCGAAGGCCCGCACCGCCTCGCGGATTAGCGAGAACTGCGGCACGAGGTCTTCCGGCGGCGCCTCGCGATTGGCCTTGTACTGGTCGTAGAGCTCGTTGCGGAAGGTCGTCGAGGAGTGGTCGAAGATCACCGCGAAATGGGTCGGCGCCACGCCAACGGAGGTATCGCGCGATTCCTCGACCAGCTTCCACAGCATGTTGCAGAAGCCGGAGACCGCGCCGACCGGCAGGCCGTCGGATTTGCGGGTCAGCGGCGGCAGCGCGTGATAGGCCCGGAAGATGTAGGCCGAGCCGTCGACGAGGAAGAGATGATCGCCTTTTTGCATGGGCCGGAGATAGCTTGGCGCCCGCCCCAAGTCCATCACTCCGGCGCCGGGATATGCGGTGGAGCGTCGGCCGGACAGGCCTCGTCGAAAATTGCGCGGCGGGAGGATCGCTAGCCGCGAAATCCCGTGCCCCTTGCATTGTCGGGCCGCTTTCTATTTGTTACCGAGAATTAAGGTTGCCATCACGGGTATGTGACATGCGCGCAGGCGCGCTCCCTTGATTTATATCCACCCAAGTCGCATTTTAGCTTAGGCGATGCCTCAAGGCGTCGCGTTCGGCCGAAGCACGTCCCCCGCTTAAGCCGAATCAAGAGCGATGCGGCCCTCTTCCCCCTCTCCAGGGCCTTCGCTCGACGGAAGCGAGAGAGTCGTTGCGGTGTATCCCCCTCCAGGCCGCGGCGGCTCTCTTTGCGTTTGGGATTACGTTGCGTCGTTATCCAGCCGGCGAAACCATGAGCGCCGCGCTACCCCACCATCGCCGCCTCCACTGCCGGATAAAGCGCGCGGTAGCGATGCCAGGCGTCCGCGTAGGCCGCGGCCTTCTCGGCCTCCGGCTCGAAGCGCTTCGCGATCGGCGGCTCCCGCATGACCGACGCGGGATCGGCGCCGGTCGCTGCGCACAGGCCGAGCCGCGCGGCGCCGAAGGCCGCGCCGAAATCGCCGGCCTCGGGCAGCGCGATCTCGCACCCGAGCACCGTTGCCATCAGTTTCAGCCAATAGGCCGAGCGCGAGCCCGCACCGACGGCGATCAGCCGCTCCGGCCGCGCTCCCGCGCCCCCGGCCTCCAGGCAATCGCGCATGGAGAAGGCGACGCCTTCGAGCACCGCCCGCGTCATCGCCGCCCGGTCGGTGCCCGCCTCCAGCCCGGCGAAGACGCCTCTGATGTCGGAATCATTGTGCGGCGTGCGCTCGCCCGACAGATAGGGCAGAAAGACCAGCCGCCCGGGCTCGGCGAGGGTCTCGCCCAGCGCGCCGGTCAGCGTCTCCGGTTTCTCCCGCAGGAGCTGCGACAGCCACTCGACCGACCCCGCTGCCGACAGCGTCACGCCCATCTGGTGCCAGATGCCGGGGATGGCGTGACAGAAGGTGTGCAGCGCCGTCTCCGGCGCCGGTTCGTAGCCCGCCGTCGCGGTGAACAAGACGCCGGAGGTGCCGAGCGACAGAAAGCCGGTGCCGGGTTCGGCTACGCCGACTCCGCAGGCCGACGCGGCGTTATCGCCGCCGCCGCCGGCGACGACCGTCCCCGCCTTCATCCCAAAGGAGGCGGCGAGTTCCGGCCTGAGACCGCCCGAAACCGCGGTGCCCTCGACGAGTCGCGGCATCTGCGAGAGCGACAGGCCGGTCTTTTCCAGCATTCGGGTCGACCAGTCGCGCTGGCCGGTGTCGAGCCAGGACGTACCGGCCGCGTCCGACATTTCGGAGACCGCCTCGCCGGTCAGCCAAAGCCGCAGAGTGTCCTTCGGCAGCAGCACTTTTCGAACCTTGGCGAAAATCTCCGGCTCGTGGCGCGCGACCCAGACCAGCTTCGGCGCGGTGAAGCCCGGAAAGACGATGTTTCCGGTGATCGCGCGCGATTCCGCGTCGTCGAGCTCGCGCGCCTCTTCATGGCTGCGCGTGTCGTTCCAGAGGATGCAGGGGCGCAGAACCCGGTCGTCCTCGCCGAGCAGCGTCGCACCGTGCATATGGCCGGCAAGCCCGATGCCGGCGACGGCGGCAAGGTCGCCCGGATGCTCGGCCTTCAGCGTCGCCAGGACCTCTTCGCAGGCCGCGATCCAGCTTGCCGGGTCCTGCTCCGACCAGCCGAAGCGCGGCCGCTCGACCATGAGCGGCACCGAGACCGAGGCGATGGCGCGCTGATCCGCGTCGATCAAAAGCGCCTTCAGCGAGGAGGTACCGAGGTCGAGGCCGAGGTAATTCCGCATAAGACTTCACTCTTTCCTGCTCACCGATGCCGCACCCGCTGCCGCTTTCGTCAGAAACGATACCAGAGGGCGGTGATCAAGCCCCGTTCCTTGATCGCATTGGCGCCTGCCACGGTCGCGAAGCCGCCCGCTTGGAACGACCATTTCTCGTTGACATCGTAGACCACCGAGAGTTGCGCCTTGTGATAGGCATAACTCTCGACATCCTCGCCGCCGCCGGTCGAGAGCGTTGCAAAGCCCTGGGCGAGGAGCAGGATGTTCGACCACGGCCGGATGCCGACAGTGAGGTCGAGCTTCACCTCATCGGCTCCGTCGCCGACCCGGTAGCGATAGGCCGCCTGCGCGTCGACGAAGGCGGGATAGTCACCGAGGGTGAGGCCATAGCCGGCCAGCGCCCGTGCCTCGATTTGCGGCGCGTCCCAACCGAAGGTGTCGACCACCGCGTCGGCCGCGCCAAAAGCATCCTCGACCCGCGCCGAAATCTGACCGGAGGCGACGAAGCCGTCGGCCTCGTATAAGCGCAACCGACCGCCGATCCCGACATGCGACAGCCCCGGTCGGGCGAAGGGCAGATCGCCCTCGCGCTCGGCGCCGAACTCGCCCTCGCCGAGCAGCGTGAAGGTCTCCGTGAGGCCGTATTCGACGAGGATTGCGACCGCGCCTTTTTCGAATTCCGACCGCGGGGCGGGAGTGCCGTCCGCGTCGAATGCCGCGTCGGCTTGCGAGTAGAGGCCGGTGACGATCGCCTGACCCGTGCCCTCCTCCAGCGTCCCGGCGCCTGAGTGGGCAGGGCTGCTTGCACCGACGAGGATCGCGGCGGAGACGACAAGAGCCGCAGACACTGGCCAAAGGCCGCCAGCGCGACTCCGTTCAGCGACGCTCCCGACGGCGCGTCGCGCACAATCCCCCCTCACCGCCGGCATCAGTGCCCCTTTCATGAGACACCGCATCCGTCGAAGAGTTTAAATAGAGACTACGAAAGGCCGCAACCAGATTCTAAGCTCGGCGAACGATCGCGGGATTTCCCCGCGCGGCCCCGCTGTTTCGCGGCGGCTAAACGCTGCGGCGAAGCAGCGTCATCTGATCGCGCACGTAGCGCCGCATCAGCTCGGGCGCGGATGCACCGAACATGCGAATGCGGCCGGTATGGGCGAGGAGCAGCAGGCCGGCGGCATGAGCGAAGATCTCCACGGTCAGCCGGTTCGCTTGATACCGTTCAGCGCCCATCGCCTCCGCCGCCCGCCCAATCGGCGCCAGCGCCACGCCGAGGCGGGCATTCAGTCGCTCGTCCCGCGTCGCACCCAGCCCCTGCGGCTTCATACCGCCGCGCAAGAGATAAAAACCCAGATCGAGATCGCGCGGGTTTTCGGCGTAGAAGCCGAAAAAGGCCATGGCGGCGGCTTCAAGTTCGTCGTCGGGCCGACCCAGCCCTTCGATGGCGGCAGCAACGTTCTCGCCAAGCCGCCGCAACGAGGCTTCCAGCACCTCGGCATAGATCGCTTCCTTGGAAGCGAAGTGGAAATAAAGGGCCGCCGGGGTGTAGCCTGCCGCCTTGGCGATGGAGCGCAGGCTGGCACCGTCGAGGCCATCGGCCTCGAACACCCGGCGCGCCGCATCGAGAATGAGCTCGCGCTTCATCTCGCCGACGGCCTGGCGTCGATCCGCTTGCCCGCTGCCCATCGCGATGTCGTCCTCCGATCTTACATTTGACATTTTTTCTAACAGTGTTCAAATCGGGCTGCAATACAGGATGAGGAGTTCCGCCTTGATGATGTCGTCCGCCGAGTTTCGCGAGTCCCTCCGCCGTTACAATCCGCGCGTCTTCGTCAATGGCGAGCGTGTGGCGAGCGTCGCCGACGCACCGTCGCTGCGGCCCGGGATCAATGCCATCGGCGTCACTTACGACATGGCGCTCAAGGAAAAGCATGCGGCGCTGATGACCGCCCGGCAGGCGACCTCCGGCAAGACCGTCAATCGGATGTTGCATATCAACGAGACATCCACCGACCTGCACTACAAGCTCGAGGCCGTCCGGCTCGTCTGCCAGGAATCCGGCTGCGCCCAGCGCTACCTCGTCCATGACGCGCTGAACGGCCTGTGGCAGGCGACCAAGCGGGCCGATGCCGAGCACGGGACGGATTATTTCGAGCGCTTCCTCGCCTATCTCCATCGCGTCCAGGACGAGGACCTGACGCTTGGCATTGCCATGACCGACGCCAAGGGCGATCGGTCCAAGCGGCCCGGCGATCAGGCCAATCCCGACGTCTATGTACACGTCAAGGAGCGCCGCTCCGACGGCATCGTGATCTCAGGCACCAAGGCGATCGTCACCGGCGCGCCCTACGTCCACGAATTCCTTGTCATGCCGTGCCGGACCCACCGGCCGGAGGACGCGGCCTGTGCCGTTGCCTGCGCCGTGCCGGTGGACGCCGAAGGCGTCACCATCGTCGCGCGGCCCGCCGGTCGTCCAGGCGAGGCGGCGGCAAAATTTTCCGGCACCTACGGCCAGTCCACCGGCGTCGTCATCTTCGAGGACGTGTTCGTGCCGCACAAGCGTGTGTTCATGGACGGCGAAACCGTCGAGGCCGGTTATCTCACCACCTCCTACGCCACCCATCACCGGCATTCGTGCATCGGCGCGCGGGCGGGCTTCGGCGACCTCTTGATCGGAGCCGGCGCCCTGATGACCGAGGAGAACGGCCTCGACCCGGACAAGCACGGGCATATCCGCGAGGCCATGGTCGAACTCATCACCATCACCGAGAGCTTTTATGCCTGCGGCGTCGCCGCCTCTGTCTACGGCGTCAAGGACGGCTCCGGCAACATCATGCCCGACCCGATGTTCTCCAATGTCGGCAAGCTGCTGCTGGCGACCAAGATCTACGACATGCACCGCGTCGCCCACTACGTTTCCGGCGGCCTGATCGTCGCCTTGCCGGGTCCGGACGAGGATCACAATCCGGAGACCAAGGCCTCGCTCTCCGCGGTCCTCGCCGGCCGGCCGGACATTCCGGCCGAACAGCGGCTGGAGGTCGCGCGGCTGATCGAGGATCTGACCGCCTCGCACCAGGGCGGCTGGTACTCGGTCATCTCGCTGCATGGCGGCGGCTCGCCGGAAGCGATGAAACGCGAGATCTGGCGCAACTATCCGGTGCTGGAGAAGGTCGAACTGGTGGAGCGGCTGCTCGGCCGCGGCGTTCTCGACGAGGGCCAGCGGGTGTCGAAGCAGCCCGGGCGTTGCTGCGCCACCGGATGCGAGGTGCCTGAACCGCCGACGGTCGCCCGCACCGAAAGCAGCATTTCCGTTCCGGACGCCGCCGAGTAGACTGCCGCCCGAGGAAAAGCGTGAACGGCCGCGGCAACGCCGGCCGCGCCGCGATCGGGAGGGACAGTCATGGCGAGCCACTACCACGAGGTTTATGATTCCTGGCGCAAGGACCCCGCAGGGTTCTGGATGAAGGCCGCGCGGGATCTCGCCTGGACGAAGGAGCCGACCCGCGCGCTCGACGCCGATGCGGGGGTCTACGGCCGCTGGTTTCCCGATGGCGAATGCAACACCTGCTTCAACGCCCTCGACCGCCATGTCGACGCCGGCCGCGGCGATCAGGCGGCGATCATCCACGACAGTCCGGTCACCGACACCAAGCGGCGCATCACCTATGGCGAGCTCCTGCGCGAGGTGAAGGCGCTGGCGGCGAGCCTGACCGATCTCGGCGTCGAAAAGGGCGACCGGGTGATCATCTACATGCCGATGATCCCGGAGACGATCGTCGCCATGCTGGCCTGCGCCCGGCTCGGCGCGATCCATTCGGTGGTGTTCGGCGGTTTTGCGGCGTGCGAACTCGCCACCCGCATCGATGACGCCACCCCGAAGCTGATCCTGTCGGCCTCCTGCGGCATCGAGCCGACCCGGCAGGTCGAATACAAGCCGCTGCTCGACAAGGCGATCGAACTGGCGACGCACAAGCCGCAAGCAACGATCGTCCTGCAGCGGCCGGAACGCACCTGCACGATGATCGCGGGCCGCGACCACGACTGGGCCGCCTCGCGCGACAAGGCCTTCGCCGAGATCGAGGCTGGCCGCGACGTGCCTTGCGTCGCCGTCAAGGCGACCGACCCGCTCTACATCCTCTACACCTCGGGCACGACCGGAAAGCCGAAGGGCGTCGTGCGCGACAATGGCGGCCACATGGTCGCACTCCACTGGTCGATGCACGCAATCTTCGGCACCAAGGCCGGAGAGATGTTCTGGGCAGCCTCCGACGTCGGCTGGGTGGTCGGCCATTCCTATATTGCCTACGCGCCGCTGCTAAAGGGCTGCACGACGGTTCTCTACGAGGGCAAGCCGATCGGAACGCCCGATGCCGGCGCCTTCTGGCGGGTCGTCGCCGAGCACGGGGTCAAGGTGCTGTTCACCGCGCCGACGGCGATCCGCGGCATCCGCAAGGAAGACCCCGACGGGGCGCTGGCCGCGCAGTATGATCTGTCGCAATTCGAGGCGCTGTTCCTCGCCGGCGAACGCGCCGACCCGGATACGCTGATCTGGGCGGAAAAGACCCTCGACCGGCCGGTGATCGACCATTGGTGGCAGACCGAATCCGGCTGGCCGATCGCCGCCAATCCCAAAGGCCTTGGCCTGCTGCCGATCAAGCGCGGCAGCCCCGGCGTCGCCATGCCCGGCTACGAAATCCATGTGCTGAACGAGGCGGGCAAGGAGGCCGCGCCCAACGAAATGGGCGCGATCGCAGTCAAACTGCCGCTGCCGCCGGGCGCGTTGCCAACGCTGTGGCACGCCGAGGACCGCTTCCGCGACGGCTATCTGTCGGCCTTTCCCGGCTATTACTCCACCTCCGACGGCGGGTTCATTGACGAGGAAGGCTATCTTTACGTTATGGGCCGCACTGACGACGTAATCAATGTCGCCGGCCATCGCCTGTCGACCGGCGAGATGGAGGAGGCGGTCGCCGGCCATCCGGCGGTCGCCGAATGCGCCGTCATCGGCATGCGCGACGAATTGAAGGGCGAGCTTCCCTGCGGCTTCGTCGTTCTCAAGAACGCCAACGGCCAGGACCGCGCCGAGATCGAGCGCGAACTCGTCGCCATCGTGCGCGACCGCATCGGCCCGGTCGCCGCCTTCAAGCGGGTCGTCATCGTCGACAAGCTGCCGAAGACGCGCTCCGGCAAGGTGCTGCGCCGTACGATGAAGGCGATCGTCGACCGCGACGCCTTCGACATGCCTGCGACGATCGAGGATGCCAGCGCCATCGACGACGTCAAGCGCGCGGTGGGGTGAGGGATCTGCCGGACGGGTTATTCAACGCGAGGACCGACCTTGCATAATCTTCGCCGAAGACACCGCCGCCGCCCCCCGGTTCCTCTTCGCCCCGTTTCCGGCTAGAAGCCCGGCGCAACCCATTCGAACGGGTTCGGGAGACCGCCGATGAGCGATACTGATCTGCCCCAGGACAATGGCGAGACCCAGGCCCGCCTGCTCGCCCAGGCCCTGCCCTTCATGCAGGCCTATGAGAACAAGACCGTCGTTGTGAAATATGGCGGCCACGCCATGGGTGATCCCGAGCTGGGTCAGGCGTTTGCCCGCGACATCGCGCTCTTGAAGCAATCCGGCGTCAACCCGATCGTCGTCCATGGCGGCGGCCCGCAGATCGGCCGGATGCTGACCCAGATGGGCATCGAATCGCGCTTCGAGGGCGGCCTTCGGGTCACCGACGAGGAGACCGTGAAGATCGTCGAGATGGTCCTCGCCGGTTCCATCAACAAGGAGATCGTCGCCCTGATCAACGCCGAGGGCGAATGGGCCATCGGCCTGTGCGGCAAGGACGGCAACATGGTCTTCGCCGAAAAGGCCCGCAAGACCGTCGTCGATCCCGACTCGAACATCGAGCGGGTGCTCGATCTCGGCTTTGTCGGTGAACCGGTCGAGATCGACCGTACGCTGCTCGACCTTTTGGCCCGCTCGGAGATGATTCCGGTGATCGCCCCGGTTGCCCCCGGCCGCGACGGCGCCACCTACAACATCAACGCCGACACCTTCGCCGGCGCCATTGCCGGCGCCCTGGAAGCCTCGCGCCTCCTGTTCCTCACCGACGTCCCCGGCGTCCTCGACAAATCCGGTCAGCTGATCAAGGAGCTGTCGGTGGCGGAGGCGAAAAACCTCATTCGCGACGGCACCATTTCCGGTGGCATGATTCCCAAGGTCGAGACCTGCATCGAGGCGATCGAGCGCGGCGTCGAGGGCGTCGTCATCCTCAACGGCAAGAAACGCCACGCCGTCCTGCTGGAGCTGTTGACCGAGCACGGCGCGGGCACGCTGATCGTGCGGTGATGGGCATCCGGCCTGGGCAGGGAACGCTCGGATCAGCCGCCGCTTTGGTCGCACGACGGCATGTCCCGGGATGCAAATCCTCGCCATACAAGCACTGGCGATGTAGACTGACGGTCGTGGCAAACCAGCGGACAGCCAAAATCGGGCTGTTCATCCGGTCGCTGATCGACCAGAACACCGTATCCGCTTCCGGCCGGCATGGGTCGCCAGCCGGATCGGCAGCAATATCCACATAGACGAAAAGGAGCCACGATGGCGAGAAAGCCCAATTTCGATTTCGAGCGTCAGGAACGCGATAAAGCCAAGGCTGCCAAGAAGGCCGCGAAGGCCGAGGCCAAGGCCGCCGCCAAGGAGCAGGCAGCCCCCACCCCAGTGCCCCCGGAACCGCGGGACTGATCCTTTCGTCCGCCATCCATCGGGGTACAGATCTTCAGGGACGAAGGTCTGCCCATCGCAAGTCGGTTCGGAACAACGCTGAACACCGCCGCGGACATGCGGGTGTAAGCGGCGGAACGGCCGGCACCCTCCAAGTCGGGATCAACGCGGTGCAGTTGGAACAGGCAACGCCATACCCTCCGCAGGACGTCCTTGCTTGTCATTTCGAGATCGGTCGCGGACGACATCGGGCAAACCGATGATCGATGCCGTCGCACCTGTCCGAGACGATCCGCTGTTCGACCTGGGCTGGTCCGCGTTCTTTTCAGAACAGCTCACCTCGGATGACGAGGGTCACCAGCCGGTGCGCGTCGCGAAGGTTCATCGCTCGCGCATCACCGCCCTGTCACCAACCGGTCCTCTCGAGCCGGTGCTGCCGGCCGACCTCCCGATCAGCCACTTTGCGGTCGGCGACTTCGTGCTGGTCGATCCCGAGACGCTCCTCGTCCATCGCCGCCTCGATCGCCGGTCGATCCTCCAGCGCCGGGTGTCGGGCACGCATGTCCCGCAATGTGCCGGCGCCAACATCGACACGCTGTTCATCGTCACGTCGTGCGATGCCGATTTCAATCCGGCCCGGCTCGAGCGTTATCTGGCCGTGGCCAACCAGGCCGCAACGGAGCCGGTCATCCTGTTGACGAAGGCGGATCTCGCAACGGACCCGGAAGCCTTTCATCGCCAGGCCAGCGCGTTGCAGGGCGGCCTCGACGTGGTGATCGTCAATCCCAAGGCAAGCGAGGCGGCGCTTGCGCTGGCGCCGTGGTGCGCGCGCGGACAGACGGTGGCGGTGGTCGGATCATCGGGTGTCGGCAAATCGACGCTGGTGAATACGCTGGTCGGGTCGGACGCGGCGGTGCCGCAACTGACCGGCGCCGTCCGCGAACATGATTCCAAGGGACGGCACACGACCACCGCGCGCTCGCTTCATGCGATCGCGGGCGGCGGCTGGGTGATCGATACGCCAGGGATCAGAACGCTACAGGTCAGCGACGTCGCCGACGGTCTCGACCGGCTGTTCGCGGAGATTACCGAGCGCGCGCCGCTCTGCCGATTCAGCGACTGCACCCATGCGCACGAGCCGCAATGCGCCGTTCAGGCCGGCGTCATCGCCGGCGACATCGATCCCGAACGGCTGGCGCGCTGGCGCAAGTTGAAAGACGAGAACGCCGACAATGACCGAGCCGAGACGGGTTGGGCCGGTCGCTCCGGAGGCGGGCGCAAGAAGCGACGTTGACCCGCATCCTCGACGAGCCCGGCCAGCGTCCGGTACGTGGGTGCTCAAGCGGAGACGGTCAGCTTCACCCCCAGCGCATCCATGATCTTGCGGACGGTCTCGTAACGAAGCTTCGAACCGGGGGCCAACGCCTTGTAGAGGCTCTCGCGCCCAAGCCCTGTCTGCTGCGCGATCTGGGTCATGCCTCTGGCCTTGGCGATGTCGCCCAAGGCCGCCAGAAAAACGTCGGCATCCTCGTCGTCAAGCGCCGCCGCCAGATACTCGGCAATCGATTCCGCGTCGGTCAGATATTTCGAGGCGTCGAACTCTCGATATGTCATCGCTCCTGCTCCCGAAGTTTTGCGGCCATGGTTATGGCTTTTCTGATGTCCCGCTTCTGGCTGGATTTGTCTCCACCGACGAGAAGCAGATAGACCGTGTCGCCGCGACGAGTGTAGTAAAGGCGATAGCCGGGACCGTAATGGACGCGGAATTCCCAAACGCCTTCGCCGACCGGCGCGACATCACCGAGATTACCCAGACTCGCCGAGCGAATCCGGGCGACGATCCGTGCTCGTGCCCGTGAATCCCTCAGCTTGAGAAGCCACTGGTCGAATTCCTCGGACAGAAGAAGGGTCAGCATGGAGCTTATAGTATCCTTTCGGATACAGATATCAAGCAGTGAATGATCCCTAACCTCTCGACGTCCTACGTCGCCGCCGCAAGCAGCACCACGATCCCCCCGACGATCAGTACGCAGCCGGCGAGTTCCAGCCGGGTGATCGTCTCGCGGAACCAGAACACCGACGAGGCGAAGGTAAAGACCAGCTCGATCTGGCCGAGCGCGCGGACATAGGCGACCTTTTCCAGCGTCATCGCCGTGAACCAGCCGGCCGAGCCGCAGACGCCGACGATCCCGACGAGGAGGGCTGGCCGCCAGGCCCGAGCCACCGCCTTCAGCTCGGCGCGGTCCCTGACCGCCATCCAGGCAAGCATCGCCAGCGTCTGGATGCCGGTCGCGAAGGCGAGCGTCATCGCCGCCCGCATCAAAACCCCGCCATCGCCGAGCGACAGCGACGCCCAGCGAAAGCAGACCGCCGAGACGCCGAACAGCGCGCCGGAGAGAAGGCCGATCCCGGCTTCGCGCGAAACGAGACCGTCGGCGAGCGCCTTCCAGCCGCGCCGGCCGCCGGCCCCGCGTCCGGCGACCGAAATCAGCCCGACTCCGAACACGCCGACCACGATCGCAACGAAGGCCAGTGGCGCGATGGCCTCGCCAAGGATCAGCAGGCCGAACAGCGCCGCCTGCATCGGTTCGGTCTTGGAATAGGCCGTCCCGACCATGAAGTTGCGGAATGAAAACAGATAGACGAGCAGGAAGGTCGCCAGGATCTGAGCGATCCCGCCGAAAGCGACGGCAAACAGGAACGTCGCGTTCGGCGCCGGGAAGTCCGTGCCGAGAAGGGTCCGCAGGGCGAAGACATAAAGGACGGCGAAGGGAAAACCGAAACCGAACCGCGCGAAGGTCGCCCCGGTCGTGCCCATCCGGCCCTTCAACTGTCGTTGCAGCGCCGAGCGCAGATTTTGCAGGAAGGCGGCGGTGATGGTAATCGGAATCCAGAGCGGCACAGGCGATCCGTCAGCTTTGTCTCAACGCCCCTCGCTCTCCTATTCGGCGACGCTTGGCAAGGCAGCCGATTGCTCGAACCTCTGGACATCATGACCGCGCACACAGCCATCCGTCAGACCGCCGACGCGACGCCGCAGGATTTCGCCGACATCCGCGACTGGGTCTTCGATCTCGACAACACGCTCTACCCGCGCCACACGAACCTGTTCGCGCAGATCGATCAGCGCATGACCGCCTTCGTCTCAGACTTCCTCTCCCTGCCGAGAGACGAGGCGCGGGTGGTGCAGAAGGATTTCTACCGCCGCTACGGCACAACGCTGCGCGGGCTGATGCAGGAGCACGCCGTCGATCCCGACGCCTTCCTGCAATACGTCCATGACATCGACTATTCGTGGCTCAGTCCCGACCCCGCGCTCGGCGACGAGATCAAGGCGCTGCCGGGGCGCAAGTTCATCTTCACCAATGGCGATCGCGGCCACGCCGAGCGCACGGCACGCCAACTCGGCATTCTCGATCATTTCGAGGATATCTTCGATCTGGTGGCCGCCGGGCTCGTTCCCAAGCCCGCCTCCGAGACCTACGACAAGTTCATGGGACTGCACCGGATCGAGGCCGACCGCGCGGTCATGTTCGAGGATCTGGCGCGCAATCTCGAAGTTCCCAAGCGGCTCGGCATGCGCACCGTGCTGATCGTGCCGCGCAATCTGGAACAAACCTTCGGCGACGTCTGGGAGCACGAGGGCCGCGACGGCGAACACATCGACTACGTCACCGACGACCTCGCCACCTTCCTGCGCTCCGTCCGCTGACCCGTCGATTCAGTTGCCGAGCAGCGACCGGCCTTTCCTGACGAGGCTGGCACCCCGGGCGAGCGCGGCCTTCCGCATCAACGCGATGTCGTAGGGACCAGCCGCTTGAGCGGGCCGATCCTCGTGGATCGTCCTCGGTGTCATTTCCTTGGGCCGGGCAGCCAAACCGGCTTTCGCCGCCTCGCGATCCGCCGTGCTGCGGGCGTCGCTGTCACTGCTTTCCCGCGCGGGAGATGTATCGGTGCCAATGGACTGGGGCGTGTCCCGGTCCTGCTGCTCGCGCATCATTGACGGGTCTGTGTCGAGATCGGGCATTGGAGTCTCCTCAACTGGGTGCTGGGCGGCGACGCGGCACGCCCGTAGCGTTTGGTGAAAAACGCAGGGGTTTCAGGAGAAGTTCCGCCATGGCGAACCCGATTTTCGCTCGCGTCCTGGCGCTTCGCCGACCGGCACGGCGCGAGACTCCGTTAAACCGCGTGCAGTTTTTGGAGTCAGAGGGGACGCTATATGCCCTCAGCTGCCGACGCAGAGGATTGGCAGGATCGAATCCTTCACCTCGGCGGTCGCATCCGGTACGCTGGCGAGCGGCTCTGACGCATCGGCGGTCTCGAAAGCAATGTCGTTGGCATGCAGGAAGGCGATGGCCGCGTCCGGGCGGATGGCGAAGTTGATCGACTGGGGGATGTCGCCGGTGGCGTCGGCGACAGCGACCGCGTTCAGCTTAGCGGTGACCACCCCGACGACGCGGCCGGCGAGGTCGACGAGGGGTCCGCCGGAGTTTCCGGGCTGAACCGCGGCCGAAATTTGCAGATAGCGCGGGTCGTTCATCAGGCCGAGCAGCGACGAGACGTTGCCGCGCGTCACGTTGAGCGAGTCTGCGAGGATCGAGCGCAGCGGATAACCCAGCGCCAGAATGTCTTCGCCGAGACGCGGCTTGCCCGCCGAGATTTCCAGAGGCTCACCGAGCGCTCCGTCGACCTTGACCAGCGCAAGATCGTTGTCCGGGTCGATAATGGTCTGGCTGGCCGCGCCGAGATCGCCGACGAGAACTGTCCTGCAGGCCTTCACGACATGCGCGTTGGTCAGGAGCCAGCCGTCACGCGACACGACGAAGCCGGTGCCGGCCATGTCGAATTCCTGCGCGCCGGGCTGCATCGCACCCGAGCCGGTCTCGCCGGGAAGCTCGAAAACATGCGGGCGGCTCGGATCGGAATAGGCCATGGCGTACCGGGCCTCCGGCGCGCCGACGGCACGCTTGCGCGCCAGCATCGAGGAGAATGGTTTCGCCTCGTTCGACGCGACCAGCGGCGCCTGCGGCTCGCCGGCAAAGGGTTCGAAGAGGTTCGACGCGACCACCGCATAGGGCGCCATACGCCCTGCCTCACCGTTGGTATAGGAGATCGAAAGGCCGCGCAGATCGCCGTCCCGGCCAGCGAAGCGCATCACGTAGCTGCGGCCCGATTCCTGGCCGCGCAGGACGAACCACGCACCGCCGAACTCGGCGTCGCTGACCGAACGCGTTTCCGTCGCCTGGCTCAGGACATCGAAGAGTCCCTTGAGGGTCTGTCCGGTGTCGGCGAGGCGCACGGTTTCGATTTCGACAGCATCGTCGGGGGAGCGCCACAGATTGCCGACCTCGGTGGCGCCGAAGTCACGCACCATTCCCAGAGGCAGCGCGGCGCGGGCGCCGGTCGCGGCATCATCGACCACCGTCATGCCGATAGCCTTCTCGGCGTCGTTTGACCGCGCGATCAAAAGTTCCAGCATCGCTTCGTCGATGATACCGCTTGGCGTCATTCCAAGCCGTGCCTGGAAGTCGCGGATGGCGCGCAGCGACGCGGCGTCGATGACCCCGTCGAATGCGCCGACATAGTCGCCGGTCCAGGCGAGACGAATCTGCAGGCCCTTGCGGAAATCGGCATCGGTCTGCTCGTTATAGGCGATCGACAACTCGGACACTTGGGCGACGGCCGCCAGCGGCGCCATAGGCGCGATGGCCAAGGCTATTCCCGCTAACAGAACCTTCGTGAAGCGCCGCATGTCATTCCCCTCGCGTCCGGTGACACAAAAGAAACGCGAGAAGGTCGGATTCGATCCCCACTAAATTCATTTTTTCTTAAGAAAGGATGTCCGAGACCTTTCCACTTTGAGGAAAAGCTCTAGTCGCGCCGCTTACGTCACTCGGCAGGCACCCGCGCCCTGACAGGGTTCAAGGTCTCCGCCTCGCCGAGGTCGACGGCCTCGATCCGCTCACCGCGCCGGATCAGTTTCTCGGTCGAGACGAGGATCTGATCGACGTCACGACCGGCTTGACCGAAATGGGTCTTCAATGCGGCGACGCGGGCGTCGAGCCGGGTCAGATCCTCCGTCAGGTGCCGCACCTCTTGTTGGATACGGCCGGCCTCGGCGCGCATCCGCGCATCCTTGAGGATCGCCTGAACGACCTGGATCGACAACAGCAGCAGCGACGGCGACACGATGACGACCCGCGCCCGATAGGCTTTCTGGACGACGTCCTCAAACCGCTCATGCAGTTCGGCGAAGATCGTCTCCGAAGGCACGAACAGGAACGCAGTATCCTGCGTCTCGCCGGGGATCAGGTATTTGCCGGCGATCGCCTTGACGTGAACGTCCATGTCGCGTCGCAGCCGGCTCGCGGCGAAGTCGCGGGCATCGTCGCTGTCGGCGTCGCGCAACGCGCTGTAAGCCTCGAGCGGAAACTTCGCGTCGATGGCAAGCGAGGGCGCGCCGTTCGGCATGGTGATCAGGCAGTCGGGGCGCTTGCCGTTGGAGAGCGTCGCCTGGAATGAGTAGGCAGCGCTCGGCAGTGCGTCGGCGACAATCGCCTGCATCCGGCCCTCGCCGAAGGCGCCGCGCGTCTGCTTGTTGGCGAGAATGTCCTGCAGCCGCACGACCTCGCCGGCCAAATTGCGGATTTCACCCTGGGCGCGATCGATCACTGCGAGGCGCTCGGACAAGGCGGACAGCGAGGCGTTGGTCGTGGTGGTGGTCTGGAGGATCGACTGTCCGACCCGCGAGGTAAGCCCGTCGAAGCGCTCGGCGAGCGTGCGAGTGAGGTCCGCCTGCCGGGCGCCGAAGATCTCGGCCATCGTCTGCATCCGACCGGTGATTTCGGACTGGGATTTCAGCACCGCGTCCAGTCGATCGGACGATTCCGCCTCGCGGCTTTCCACCAACTCGAGTGCCTCCCGCGCCGCGCTGCGGGCGCGCAGCCACAGGACGAGGAGGAGCAACAGCAGGCCCGCCAGAACCAGGGCAAAGACCGGGACTGCATGGCCGCCGATCGTGATGATGGGCGTCGTGAGAAGGGCGGCAAGAGCGTCGCTGTCCATGGGCCGACCCTAGATTCGATTCGTTAACGAATTGGACCAAAGCACGAACATTGCTGCGCCGGAAGTATCAACGGCGCATGGAAGCCCGTCCGCATGTCGGCACTGCACCGATTGACCGCGATTGTGTCAGCGATTACCTCAGCGGCCATGACGATCAAGCCTCTCATCATTCTGCCGGATCCGATCCTGCGCCAGACCTCCAAACCGGTCGAAACGGTTGACGACCGCGTCAAGCTGCTGGCCGACGACATGCTGGACACGATGTACGACGCGCCCGGCATCGGCCTCGCCGCGATCCAGGTGGGCGAACCGCTTCGCCTGCTGGTCATCGACGTCTCCAAGGAGGAGGAAGACAAGGCGCCGCAGGTGTTTCTGAATCCCGAGATTCTGGCCGAGTCCGACGCCCGCAATGTCTATGAGGAAGGTTGCCTGTCGATCCCGGACTATTATGCCGAGGTCGAGCGGTCCGCCGAGGTGACGGTCCGCTATCTCGGCCTCGACGGCAAGATGCACGAAGAGACGGCGGACGGCATCCTGGCCACCTGCCTCTTGCACGAGATCGACCATCTCAACGGCGTTCTGTTCATCGACCACATTTCCAAGCTGAAGCGGGACATGGTGGTGAAGAAGTTCACCAAGGCGGCCCGCAAGGCCATCGCGTGAGCCGGCGATGACGCTGCGCGTCGTCTTCATGGGGACCCCCGCCTTCGCCGTCCCGACCTTGCGCGCCATTCACGCCGTCGGACATGAGATCGCCGCCGTCTACACCCAGCCGCCGCGCAAGGCCGGGCGCCGGGGCCTGACATTGACCCCTTCCCCCGTCCAGACCGAAGCCGAACGGCTGGCGCTGGACGTCCGCACGCCGCTGAACTTCAAGGACGAGGCGGAGATCACGGCCTTCGCGGCACTGGAGGCAGACGTCGCAATCGTCATCGCCTACGGTCTGTTGCTGCCGCGCGCGATCCTCGACGCGCCGCGCTACGGCTGTCTCAACGGTCACGGCTCGCTGCTGCCGCGCTGGCGCGGCGCCGCGCCGATCCAGCGGGCGATCGAGGCTGGCGACGCCGCCACGGGCATGATGGTGATGCGCATGGAACTCGGCCTCGACATCGGCCCGGTGGCGCTGACCGCCGAGACGCCGATCGGCCAGACCGAGACCGCTGGCGAATTGCACGACCGGCTCGCGGCGATCTCGGCCGAACTGATGGCCGAGGCGCTGGAAAAGCTCGAAGTCGGCACCCTGACCTTCGAGAACCAGGACGAGATCGCCGCGCGGACCGGTCGTGCGCCGCTCTACGCCAGGAAGATCGACAAGGCTGAGGCAGCGCTCGACTTTGCCGGCGACGCCCGGCTGATCGCCGCCAAGATCAACGCCTTCTCGCCGTTTCCGGGCGCCTGGACGACGATGTCCTTCGGCGGCAAGCCAGAGCGGGTGAAGATCCTGCGTGCCTCGGCCGAGACCGGCTCGGGCGCGCCGGGCACGGTGCTGGACGGCCACCTGCTCGTCGCCTGTGGTTCGGGGGCGGTGCGTCTTCTCGAACTGCAACGCGCCGGCGGCAAGCCGATGACCGCGGAAAACCTCTTGCGGGGGTCGCCCGTGCTGGCCGGCAGCGTCGCTGGCGGCGCTACGACTTGAAGCCGAATGCCTCTGTTAGTATGCGATGGAGCTGCTCTGCGCCGGTTCGATCAAATTGAAGGGTCTGGCTTGTCTTCCCAGGAATTTCGCGATCCTTTCTCCCAAACGTATTGATTTGAACGAACACGCGGCCGTCCCGGTTAAAAACGGTGTAGGTCGCCTCAATCGCTTCGTGCAGCGAATTCCTGTCCATGGCTTTCTCATCGAGTCTACGGATAAGCGCCAATTCTTTCCTCCTAGTTTGGTCTGATGCTCCGATACAAGCTCACCATCGAATACAACGGCAAGCCCTATTGCGGCTGGCAGCGCCAGACCAGCGATCCCTCGGTGCAGGAGGCCGTCGAGACCGCCATTGCCGGTTTTTCCGGCGAGCCTGCTGTGCTGTTTGGCGCCGGGCGGACCGACGCCGGCGTTCATGCCACCGGACAGGTGGCGCATCTGGATCTGTCGCGCGAATGGGACTGCGACGTCATACGCGACGCGCTCAACGCCCATTTGCGCCGCGAGGCCGTCGCGATCCTTGAGGTTGAGCGGGTCACAGACGATTTCGATGCCCGCTTTTCGGCCCGCAAGCGGCATTATCTCTACCGCATCTTCAACCGCCGGCCGCCGCCCGTACTGCTCGCCGGCCAAGTCTGGTGGGTTTCCAAGCCGCTCGACGTCGACGCGATGCATCACGCCGCCCAGCGCCTCGTCGGTACCCACGATTTCAACACCTTCCGCTCGGCCCATTGTCAGGCCAAGAACCCGATCCGCACGCTCGAACGTCTCGACGTCGTCAAGAGCCCCGGCGACGAAATCCACATCCACGCCATGGCGCAGTCGTTCCTGCACAACCAGATCCGCTCCTTCGCCGGAACGCTGAAGCTCGTCGGCGAACACCGCTGGAGCGAGGAAGACCTCGTCGCGGCGCTTGAATCGCGTGACCGCACCCGCTGCGGCCCGGTCGCGCCGGCCGACGGGCTGTATTTGACGCGGATCGAATATGGCACGGCGCCGAAGCGCACACTGCCGCCTTATCCGGGCTGATATGGCCTGATCAGATCAGCGGAATGCCGGTCAGGTCCATCACCGCGCCATAGCTGACCAGGGCGGAGACGATCATCAAAATGGTGACCGCCACGGCGCCGCCGAGATCCTTGCCGGTGGCGAAGAAGATCAGCCGCACGGTGAGCGCGATCGAGGCGAAGGTGACCAGCGCGCCGAGCAGTGCCGTTCCGCCACCCATGCCGACCAACAGCACGATCAGCCAATAGGGCGCGAACACCCAGGCGAGCATGGCACCGCCCCAATTGGTGGCGACCACCAGCGGCACGATCTTGCGGGAATAGCCGATCGGCTTGGCGACCAACATCAGGACGAGGATCGGCAGCACCCAGGCGAGAACATCGGCCAAAGCGTGCGCGCCATAGACGGCGACCGGCCCGAGGTCGGTGGCCCGGCCCTCGCCCTGGACCGATTCGAACTCGATCCCTGACAGCGCGATCGGCGGCAGCGCCACCACGATGGCCGAAAAGGACTGCCAGAAGCCGTCGGCGGACAGATCGAGGCGCTTCAGCCCCTCGGCCCGGCCGGCCATCAGCAAGGCGGTGCCCGAGAAAAAGCGGACGATATCGTCGATGCTCGGCACCAGGTCAGGCGTGGGCGGCGAACCAGCGGGCGATGAAAGCTTCATAAATCCTCGTCAGTTCCTCGAGGTCGGACAGGGCCACCCGTTCATTGGCCATGTGCATAGTCTTGCCGACAAGACCAAATTCCACAACCGGGCAATAATCCTTGATGAAACGCGCGTCGGACGTGCCCCCCGATGTGGAGAGCTCCGGCTGGCGCCCGGTGACATCCGCGACCGCGGCGATCAGCGATTGCGTCAGGGCGTCGTCCCGCGTCAGGAACGCTTCGGCCGGACGCTCTCGCCATACGATCTCGACCGCCGCCGCCTCGCGGCCGGGACGGAACCGCTGCGAAGCCGTGGCTGCTTCGATGCGCCGGGTCAGTTCGTCCTTGAGGCTCTCCGGCGTCCAGCTGTCGCTGAAGCGGACATTGAAGAACAGGCGAGCGCGCGCCGGAATGACGTTGACCGACGGATTGCCGGTATCGATCGAGGTAATTTCGAGGTTCGAGGCAGGAAACTGCTCGGAGCCCGCGTCGAGCGGTTCCGCCATCAGCGCTTCGGCGATCGCAACGACCGCGCGCACCGGGTTGTCCGCGAGATGCGGATAGGCAACGTGGCCCTGCCGGCCGGTGACCCGCAGCTCGGCCGAGAGCGAGCCGCGCCGGCCCACCTTGATCATGTCGCCCAGCGCTTCCCGGTTGGTCGGCTCGCCGACCAGACAGGCGTTGAAATCTTCGCCTCTGGCCTTGGCCCATTCCAGAAGCTTCACCGTGCCGTTCACCGCCGGTCCTTCCTCGTCGCCGGTGATCAGCAGCGAGACGCGGCCAGTCGGGGCGCCGTGATGGGCGACATGGCGCCCATAGGCGGCGACGAAAGCGGCGATGCCGCCCTTCATGTCGACCGCGCCGCGCCCATAAAGCTCGCCATCGACGATCGCCGCCGAAAACGGGCCTTCCCGCCAGTCGCTTATCTCGCCCGGCAGCACCACGTCGGTGTGCCCGGCAAAGACGAGATGCGGGCCGCACGTCCCGGCGCGGGCGAAGAGGTTTTCGACATCGGGCGTACCCTCACCGGAGAACACCGGGCGCTCGACTTGAAAGCCGAGCGGGGCCAGCATGGCTTCGAGCGCGGCCAGAGCGCCGCCCTCGTCGGGGGTCACCGACGGGCAGCGGATCAGGCGCGAGAGAATGTCGACGGGATCGGTCATCTTTGTCATGGTCGCGTCAGATAGATCAAACGGTGCAATCGCGCCACAGGCACACGATAAGTCACCGCCACAGCTGCGGAAAATCGAGCAATGAATGGTTTCGCCACCTTTCCGCCGCGAAGCGGACCAACGGACTGGGCGCGGCCGGTTTGTTGAGAGAAAAGTGCATGCGAGTGTCGGAGTTCATGATCCCAGCGACAAGGCGCGCCGTCACGGCGTCAGCGTTCGCGATCGTCGCCATTGCGAGCCTTTCCGGTTGCGTCGCCGGCGGCTCGCCGCTGGCTACCGCCCTTGAGTCCGCACAGACCGATACGGCAACCGAGGCGGAGGTCGCCGCCCTGGCCACTGGAGTCGCCCCGTCCGACGGGGACGTCAAGATCGCGGCCCGCGAGGCGAAGCAAGCCACCGAGCGCGGCACGATCTCCGGCAGCGCCGCCCTCGACCGGATGATCGAGGAACACGCACGCGAAAACGGCATCCCGCCGGCGCTGGCCTATGCCGTCGTGCGCGTGGAAAGCCGCTACAATCCGAAGGCGCGCGGCGCCGGCGGCGTCTACGGCCTCAGCCAGATCAAGCCGGCGACCGCCCGCAGCATGGGTTTTTCCGGGTCGGCCAACGCCCTTTACGACCCGGACACCAACCTCACCTACGGCATGAAATATCTGAAGGGCGCTTGGGAACAGGGCGGCCGCGACGTCTGCAAGGCGTCGATGAAATACAAGGGCGGGCTGCGCACCACCCGGATGAGCAAATCGGCCGCCCGCTATTGCTCCGCCGTCAAGGCGCATATGGCCGAGATCGTCAAACGGCGGCGGATGCCGGCTGTGGTCGAGGCGCCTGCCGAAGAGCCGGGCCTTATCGGAACGCTCGTCGCCGCCGTGACACCGTCGGAGGAGCCGTCAACGTCTACGAAGACGAGGGCTCGCGCCGTTTCAGCCAAGCCTGTCCATATAGCGGTGCCGGAGAAGGTGGCCGACCAGGTCGCCGTCTCCCCGGCGCCACGGGCCGAAAGCGCGGCAGCAACCGGCGGCCAGGCCTCGGTTTTAGGGGACGGCGAGGCCAAGGGCGGCCGGATCGTCGCCGCCACGGCTTCCGTTATCGCGGACGATGCCGCGCTCGCCGAGCGCATGACCGGCACCGCCGACAAATAGCGTTGGCTCAGTCGCGGTCGACGACGATCAGTCGCGGTCGACGACGACCAGCATCGGACCCAGCCGGTCGCGGCGGTAGTCGATGCCGGCATCGGGATAGGAAAGGCTCGACACCTTGCCGTCGAAGAACAGCGCATCGCGGCAGCCGAGCCGGTCCCGGAAGAACGTCGCGAAATCCCAGAAATTCACCGGCTTGCGGGACAGGACGAGGCGTACCGTCCGGCCGTCCTGGCTGGCGCAGACGCCGTTGCGAACGTAGCGGCTGTCGGAGCCGTCGATGAAACGGGGATGCAATTGGCCGTCGATCAAGAGCATCGGCCCCGACTGTGTGGCGAGCTCCGGGGCGTGGTCGCCGGCGAGATAGCGCTCGGTGTCGCGGACATGGGCCTTGCCGTCCTCAATGAAGAACACGCCGTTCGGCTGCATCGAGAAATTGCCGCTGCCGGTGCCGCGCACAGCCTGCTTCAGCACGCGCCCGTCCTGCACGGCAAGGCCCACCGCGCGGCGATCCTCGTGATACATGCCGGCGTTCATGATCAGCCGCACGCGCCGGCCGCCAACGCTCGCGGCCGCCTTGGGGAAGGTCTCGTAAGGATGCCCCGCCGCGTCCTCGGATCGCAGCACGACCTCGTAGCGGTCGAGCGGGACGTCGCAGACGATGTAGTCGACGCCTCCGGCGGTCTCGGTCCGGCAGAGACCTTGATGATCCGCCGGAATCGCCGGCGCCGGCTGCAGCCAGCCGAACAGGCCGCCGAGCGCGGCGAGCGACAGCGGCCAGAAGGATTGCAGTCTCGCCATCTCATCCTCGCTCCGACCGAGGCCGACCGGCTAGCCGCGTCAGTTGCGCAGCAGCTCGTTGATTGAGGTCTTCGAACGGGTGCGTTCGTCGACGCGCTTGACGATGACGGCGCAATAAAGGCTCGGGCCGGGCTCGCCATTGCCCATCGGCTTGCCGGGTAGCGCGCCGGCGACGACCACCGAATAGGGCGGCACCTCGCCATAGCTGATCTCGCCGGTGGCCCGGTCGACGATCTTGGTCGACTGGCCGATGAACACGCCCATGCCGAGCACCGCGCCTTCGCGCACGATGCAGCCCTCGACCACCTCGGAGCGCGCGCCGATGAAGCAATTGTCCTCGATGATCGTCGGTCCGGCCTGCATCGGCTCCAGCACGCCGCCGATGCCGACACCGCCCGACAGATGCACGTTCTTGCCGATCTGGGCGCAGGAGCCGACGGTCGCCCAGCCATCGACCATCGTGCCCTCATCGACATAGGCGCCGAGATTGACGAAGGACGGCATCAAGACGACGCCCTTGCCGATATGGGCCGAGCGCCGAACGATGGCACCGGGAACCGCCCGCAGCCCCGCATCACGGAAGCGCGCCTCGTCCCAGCCAGCGAATTTCGACGGCACCTTGTCCCACCAGGTCGCCCCGCCGGGACCACCTTCGATGACCTGCATGTCGTTGAGCCGGAACGACAGCAGCACCGCCTTCTTCAACCACTGATGCACCGTCCACTGGCCGTCGTCGCCACGAGTTGCAACGCGGGCCTCGCCACGGTCGAGCAGGTCGAGTGCCGTATCGACGGCGTCGCGAATCTCGCCCGTGGTCGATGCCGAGACGCTGTCGCGGTCCTCGAAGGCTCGTTCGATCGTGGTTTCGAGAGCGGCGCGGTCGGGCGCGGTCATCGGCAAAACTCCTGAAAATCGGGGGGCTTCAGGGCCTCAAGACCCTGTCCAAATCGGCGCGGACCCTAGTTGAAGGGGTTGAAGCGGTCAATGAAACCGCACGGGCAAACCGAACGAGGCCTCGATCATGCAGCAACCACCCCGCGACCAGCATGGCTGGGATCCGTTTCCAAGTTCGCAGCGGGACAAGGAGGCCACCAAGGACCAGGAGCACACGCCGCAGACGCTGTCGCCGACCTACCGCCTCGCCTTCGACGACGCCGACTTCCTGACCCGTGAGGAAATGCGCGGCGTGCGGCTGCAACTCGAGTTGATGAAGCCGGAGATGGCGCTGATCGAGGCGGGCATCCTGTCCACCGTTGTCCTGTTCGGCGGCGCCCGCATCCCCGAGCCCGGCGGCGAGGCCTGGGCGGCCAAGAACGAGACCCAGAAGCGCAATCTCGAAGCCAACGCCCGCTTCTATGACGAGGCGCGCAATTTCGCGCAATTGGCCTCACAGCACTCGGCGGACAGTTCCGGCGGCAAGGAATTCGTCATCGTTACCGGCGGCGGCCCCGGCATCATGGAGGCCGGCAATCGCGGCGCTGCGGATGTCGACGCGGTGTCGATCGCGCTCAACATCACCCTGCCGCACGAGCAGGCGCCGAACCATTTCGCCACGCCCGATCTGTCCTTCAACTTCCACTATTTTGCGATCCGCAAGATGCACTTCCTGCTGCGGGCGAAGGCGATGGCGATCTTCCCGGGCGGCTTCGGCACCATGGACGAATTGTTCGAGGCCCTGACGCTGATCCAGACCCAGCGGATGCAGCGCATCCCGGTGATCCTGTTCGGCGAGGAATTCTGGCGGCGGGTGATCAATTTCGAGGCACTGGCCGAGGAAGGCACCATCGCACCCGAGGATCTCAACCTCATCACTTTCGCCGATACGGCGGAAGACGGCTGGAAGGCGATCCGGACGTTTTACGAGTTCTGAGGAGACCGCGAGACGCCGGCGGAGGGCCGCGCGCGCAACCTCTGCCGGTCAGTCGGCGCTCGCGCCCATCTGCGCGCGCAACTCGGCGCAGCGATCACTGACATTTTGGCGTGGCGTGAAAATGGTGAAGTCAAAGGGAGCCGGCGCCGCCGGCGTCAGCCCATAGTCAGCAGGCTGGCCTTCGCCCTCGGCGACTTCGACCATCTGCACCGACACCGCGCGCGCTTGCGGCTCGCGATCGGCCAGGATCGCCGGAACCGCCCGGTCATTGCGGACATGACCGGAACCGGCGATCAGCACCGCGCTGCCGGTCTCGCCGGCCGCGCCGATCATGGCCTCTGCCAGTGCCCCGTCACGGGCCCGCTGCACCAGCGTCATCGGCGCGATGGCTCCCTCCGGCATCAACCCGCAATGGGCCTCGCGGATCGTTTCGGCCAGTTCCGCCGATTGCGCCGTCGGCATCGGATCGTCCAGCCCCCACTGCTTCACATCGGCGTCCGTGAGCGCCTCCAAGCCGTCCTCGGCGATCGCCCTGACGGTCTCGCGGTCGAGATTGCCCGCGCGGATCGGCAGATCGTTCGCCACGGCGGATTCGAAGATCGGCCGATACAGCGAGAAGTCTGGCCAGCCCCGTTCGGACCATTGGAGACGCTCGGCCAGCGTTGCGAGATCCTTGTCATCGCGAGCCTCGAACACCGCCAGAATCTCGGCGAAGCCCTGCGGGATCATTTCGAAGACCACCGAGGGCTTGGCGCCCAGCTTCGCCAGTCCGCCGATAATGTCGGACTGGATCAGATGATGATCGGGATTGTCGTGGATTTCGCCGAGCAGCACGTAGCGGGCACCGTGCGCCGCGCCCAACAGAGCGTCCTGGCTCGACGGCGTGCCATCGGCGCCGAAGACCTGGCCGACCAGCGGGTTGTCTGCGAAATAGGCGGACTGCCAGGCGGACCGAGCGGGTTCGGCCGGTTTGTCGAGCATCGCGGGCTGGCGATCCGCTGAAGCGTCCCCGGCTGCCTCGGCGACCTTCAGAGCTTTGGCCTTGGCGTCGCCGGCAGCGGCCAGACGCTGCAGCGAGCGCGCCGCTTTCGGCACCGCCTGAGCGGGCAGAAGGCTGTTCGCGGGAATCTTTTCCACGGCGTCGTCGCCGTCCCCATCGAAGGGTTCGACGGTCGCCACGGCGACGTCGGAAAATGGATCGTCGCCATCCCGGCGATAGGAAACCTCGACCCGCGCTTCGCGCGCCGGCGGCACGAACTCGACCGTCTCGGCCGCTTCGCTAGGGATCGTCGGCGTCAGGCTGTCGGCGGTCCCGACAAAAACGGTGCCAAGACCTGCGAGCAGCACGATGCTGGATGGAACCCAGACGGAACGGTTCAAACGGCTTTCCCCCAAAGCTGATGGAACGCCCGCGAATCGCGCCGCCATCGATCAGCAAGTGATCGGCACAGGATGTGGCGAAACTATTGCGGCAGCCGCCATTTCAAGGGAAAAGCGCCGGAAAACGCTACTCAATTGCCGAATTCTTAGGATTTTGCGTCGGCTTACCCTGCCGGAGAGGGGCAGACGGTCCGATTCTCGTGTCGGACCGTCCGCGTCGCCTCCCCAGGCAACTCCCGCCGCGTGGCACTGCGAATGGACTTCGCGTGCCCTCCTCGGGTTCCGCAGAATTGGCATACAGAGCGGTCCGCAGACGCGATAGGGACACGCCGCAACACCCCGATGCTTTCGACCCACATCCTCAACGAAGGCTTAAATTAGCTGTGGATGACCGAGGCGGCCGTCACAATTTCGCGGCTATCGCTTGGTTGGGCCAACAGCTCTGCGGCAAGCCCGCGCGGGCCTCGAAATCGCCGATCGAGCGCCGGGTCTTGAAGCCGGCGAGCCCATCGGCGCCGCCGACGTCGTACCCTTTTGCCTCCAGTTTTGTCTGCATCCGGGCGACGTCGCCGCGCGTCATGCGGTCGGTCTTCGCCCACCGCCCTTGCAGCGATCCCGCGCCTTGCATCCTGTCGGCGACATGGCCGACGAACAGGGCGTAGAGGTCGGAGTTGTTATACGCCTTGATGACGTAGAAGTTCGGCGTCGCGATAAAGGCGGGGCCGAAGCGCCCGGCCGGCATCATCAAATGCCCTCTCTTCCGCGTCTCGTCCGGCGGAAACGGACGGCCGGAGACGCGGGTCACGCCGGCGGCGACGAACTCGGCGATGGGACGGCCGCGATCCGGCCCCTCATTGGCGCAGGAAACGCTAGCCGGCACGACGGCCTCGAAGCCCCAGTCCCGGTCCGGTTGCCAGCCGCTCTGACGCAGATAATTCGCGATCGAGGCCAGCGTGTCGGGCACTGAATTCCAGATGTCCTTCTTGCCGTCGCCATCGAAATCCACCGCCAAAGTGAGGAATTTCGACGGCATGAATTGCGGCTGGCCGAGCGCTCCGGCCCAGGAGGATTTCATCTGCGACGCGCTGAGATGCCCGTTGGCGACGATTTCGAGTGCCGCGAGGAGTTCGTCCCGAAACAGCACCTTGCGCCGCGACAGATAGGCCTTGGTGCCAAGCACCTGGAACGCGTTTTCCGGGATTTTGGCGTTGCCGAAGGCCGATTCGCGGCCCCAGATCGCGACGATGATCGGCGCCGGCACGCCATAGCGCGCCTCGATCCTGTCGAGCACCGACTTATAGCGGGCGAGGAGCTTGCGCCCGGTCGCGGCATTGGCGGCGACGGCCCGCTCCGACAGATAGTCGGCGCCGCTCTTGAACTCGGCCTGGAAGTTTATCTCCGCGACGGTTTCCTTCGAGCCGGGAAGCTGGAGGTCCGGCAGCTTCAAATTGGGTGTCACGCCCTTGAACGCAGCGTCGAACACGGCCCGCGGCACGCCCCGCGCCTTGGCCGAGGGCCAGATGTCGGCTTCGAGGAAGGCGCGGAAGCCGTCGGTCACCGTGTCCGCGCGGGCCGAAGCGGGGGCGCTGAACAAAAGGGCAAAGACAAGAAGGAACATGGCGTGGAGCATATCGAAAGCCTAAAAACGCGAATGAATTGGGAGCGTCGTCGACACGCACGGTTCCGGACGAAACCAAAACGGCGCCGCAGGTCTGATCAAGCCGGGTTGTAACGCTGCACGGTGATCGTCCCCGCACGCGAACGCATGGCGTGGACGTCGTGCCATGCCTGCATCCGCAGCAGCGTATCCATCGACATGCCGAACGCCTTCTCGATCCGCAGGGCCATTTCCGGCGAAAGAGCCGCTTTGCCATTGACGAGATCGGACAAGGTTGCCCGCCGCACGTCCAGCACCTTTGCCGCCCTGACGGCGTTGAGACCCAGCGGTTCCAGCACCTCGTGGCGGATGAATGCCCCCGGATGAGACGGCTCCATGCCAAGCAGATTGCCGTTCGGGCCGAGCATCCGCATCAATCGGTCCAAGCGCAAAAAGGGATCGGCAAGCCTACTATAAGTTTCCTATACTCGTTTCGTAAACAGCCGTACCTTCATAGTTATCGCGTAGCGTGAGCTTAAAATGTGTTCGAGGGTCTTTTACTAATTGATGCTCCATGTCCGAAATGAACATTATTTTTCCCTCGATCGGCGTGCGGCTAACCTCGACCCCTTTAATTTTTTCAAAGAGCGAATCCTCTCGCCTGATTATCACGGTTGGGTTGCCAGTTAGCCGAATATGGCTCCCAAAATCTCTAGGCTTCAGTGTTTCTGGGGGATTATTCTGAATGAGAATATCCAGCTCCGCCGTAACCACGATTCCATCCCCACCCATGTTCCAAAGCGATACATCTAGAATAATTCCGGTCTGCTGCCGCCCGGAAAAATCAGTCGTAAAGATATTCGTTCCCATAATTAGAAAACGGAATTTAGGGGGAGTACTACCCGATTTATCTTTTATACCTTCAGCAATCGCGTGATTTGACGAAATTCTAGCTATATCTTCATCCTTTTTTGAAAGGCGGTCGTTCAATAAATCTATTCTGGACTGGAGTGTGTTACTTCGCTCAAAATGCAAAAATCTTCCAAGAGCAAAGCCTGCGCCGCCAAAAAGTATAGCAAATGCTACAAAGACCCAGGGTGCGGCACTCACCGCATCCCAGTTATCTTCGAGGAAACTTATAATATCCATGCGCGATTTATATCACGCGCTCTGAGTCTGCAAAAGATAATCAGTTAATTAAAACAGGAGACATTAATCAATATAATTGCGGTCGTATGCGCCCCTACAACACCGCCCGCGACCGCATCGCCGCCGCCAGCGTGCCTTCGTCCAGATAATCGAGTTCGCCGCCGACCGGCACGCCGTGGGCGAGCCGCGTGACCTTCACGTCGAGGCCCTCCAGCTGGTCCATCAGATAATGCGCCGTCGTCTGGCCCTCGACGGTGGCGTTGACCGCCAGCACCAGTTCCTTGACGCCGCCGCGATGCACCCGCCCGACCAGCTGCCGGATGGTCAGATCGTCCGGGCCGATGCCGTCGAGCGGCGACAACACGCCGCCGAGCACGTGATAGGCGGCGTTCAGCGCCTTCGCCCGCTCCAGCGCCCAGAGATCGGCGACGTCCTCCACGACGATCACCGTCGCCTGGTCGCGCGCCGTATCGAGGCAGATCGTGCACGGATCCTGGGTGTCGATATTGCCGCAGGCCGAGCAAACCGTGACCTTCTCCAGCGCCTCGGCCATCGCCGTCGTCAGCGGCGCCAACAGCTGTTCGCGACGCTTGACGAGGTGGAGCGCGGCGCGGCGGGCCGAGCGGGGGCCGAGGCCCGGCAGCTTGGCGAGCAGCTGGATCAGCCGCTCGATCTCCGGACCCGCGATGGTTTTCGCCATGAGAATTGATTGCCTGTGTTGGGTCTAGAACGGCAGCTTCATGCCGGCGGGAAGTTCGAGGCCGGCGGTCAACTCCTGGGTCTTTTCCTGGATCGCCGCGTCGAGCTTGGCCTTGGCGTCGTTGTGGGCGGCGATGACCAGATCCTCGACGATGTCCTTCTCGTCGTCCTTCAACAGCGACGGGTCGATCGCCAGCGCCTGCATCTCGCCCTTGCCGCTCAGCGTGACGGAGACGACGCCGCCGCCGGACTGGCCGGTGACGGAAATCCGCGCGATGTCTTCCTGGAGGCCCGCCATCTTTTCCTGCATGGCCTTGGCCTGCTTCATCATGCCCATCAGATCTTTCATGCCGTTCTTCTCCTAATCGTCATCGTCGTCCGCAAGCTCGGACGGATCGTCCAATATGTCGTCATCGGAAACCGCGGCGGAAAGGTCCGCGGCGAGATCGGCCGCCGCGGCATCGCCGCGCAGCCGGACATCCAGCACCTTGGCGCCCGGAAACGCCGCCAGCACCGCCGCCACCTCCGGATCGGCCTCCGCGTCCGATAACAGGCTGTCGCGCCGCGCGGTCGCCGTCTCCTCGAGCGTCGGCTGCCCCTCGCCGCTGGAGATCGTCACCACCCAGCGCCGCCCGGTCCATTCATGCAGCTTGCGCGAAAGATCCGTGACGAGGGCGCGCGGCGCCTCCGGCGTCAGCGCCACTTCGAGCCGGCCCGGCTCCAGCTTGACCAGCCGCAGATAGCGGCGGATCGACACCCGCATCAAGGAATCACGCTTCTCCTCGGCCAGCGCCACGAGGGCTTCCAGCGAGCCGATCTCGACCTCGGGTGGAGCCGTCGTCGGTGCAGGGGCGGTCGCCGCCTGCTGCGACGCTTGGCCAGATGGCGCGAGAGACAGGCGCGGACGGGGCGGCGCGCCATTGCCGGCAAAGGCCGTCGTTCGATCCGTCTGGCGTTCCGATGCGCCCGGCAACGACAGCGCCACACCCACCGCCGGCGCGGCTTGCGCGTGTGCTTGTGGTCCGCCGCCGCCGCTCTTGCCGCCGGCCGGCGGCGGCAGGCCCGCAAGGCCGCCGTCGCGGATCAAGCGGACCAGGTCGTCCGGGGACGGCAAATCGGCCGCATGGGCGATCCGGATCAGCGCCATTTCCGCCGCCTGGCGCGGCGATGTCGCGTTGCGCGCCTCGTCCAGCGCCTTCAAAAGCATCTGCCAGACCTGACCGAGAGTCCGGATCGAGAGCGTCTTGGAAAATTCCAACCCCCTTTCCGCCTCCATCGGCGACAGCGCAGCATCCTCGGCGGCTTCCGGCACGTAGCGCAGTGTCGTCACCAGATGGGTGAAATCGGCGAGATCGGCGAGGATAACCACCGGATCGGCGCCGGCGACATATTGCTCGCGCAGCTCCGACAGCGCCGCTCGGCCATCGCCCTTCATCAACATCTGGAACAGGTCGATGATACGGACCCGGTCGGCCAGCCCGAGCATGTCGCGCACCGCATCCGCCGTGATCGCGCCGGCGCCATGGGCGATCGCCTGGTCGGTCAGCGACAGCGCGTCGCGCACCGAGCCCTCGGCCGCGCGGGCGATCAGCCGCAGCGCGTCGTCGTCGACCGCCACGGCTTCGGATTCGGCGATGCGCTGAAGATGCGCCATCAACGTCGCCGAATCGACCCGCCTCAGATCGAAGCGCTGGCAACGCGACAGGACGGTGATCGGAACCTTGCGGATCTCAGTGGTCGCGAAGACGAATTTCACATGTTCCGGCGGCTCCTCCAGCGTCTTCAACAGGCCGTTGAAGGCCTGGTTCGACAGCATGTGGACTTCGTCGATGATGTAGACCTTGTAGCGCGCCGAGACCGGACGGTAGCGCACCTGGGCGATGATCTCGCGCACGTCGTCGATGCCGGTGTGGGAGGCGGCGTCCATCTCGACCACGTCGACATGCCGGCCCTCCATGATCGCCTGACAGTGAACGCCGAGCCCCTGCATGTGGATCGTCGGCTGGTCGATCGCATCGGTCTCGTAGTTCAGGGCGCGCGCCAGAATGCGGGCGGTCGTCGTCTTGCCGACGCCGCGCACGCCGGTGAGCATCCACGCCTGGGCGATGCGGCCGGTGTCGAAGGCATTGGTGAGGGTGCGCACCATCGGTTGCTGGCCGATGAGGTCGTCGAAGGAGCGCGGCCGGTATTTGCGCGCCAGCACGCGATAGGGCGTGGCTTGTTCCGAGGCCGTTGCGGCCGGGGTATCATCGGCCATCACGCCCCCTTCCCGCCGGCCGAAAGGCCAACGACGGTAAAGTGTGGACGGACGGAAAACGGCATGGCGCGACCCTGGACGGAATGCGGCGGTTGGTGGGCCGTTTCTCCGACGTATGGCGCCCCGACGCAAGCCATTCGATGCCGAAGTTGGCAACGCGGAGCGTCCGTGAGATATGCCGGGAGGCGGCGGGTATGAATTCGATCCTTGTCGTTCCCGCCCCATCGTCAGTATCGATAGAAGAAGAGAAAGCCCCATGGCGCTCGCGCGGTATCAGGAAATGCGCCGGCTGAGCCTGGCCGTATTGTTGCTCGCCGCCTTCGTTCTCCTGCTTTTCGTAGGGGCCGGCGGAAACGAAGAAATCCACGACATGGTCGAGGCGATCGGTTTCGGCTTCATCGTCATCGGCATCGTCGGGCGGATGTGGTGCACGCTCTATATCGGCGGTCGGAAAGCGGCGGAAATCGTCACGACGGGACCCTATTCGGTCAGCCGCAACCCGCTTTACGTCTTTTCCACCCTCGCCGCCGCGGGGGTCGGCGCGCAGACCGGCAGCGTCCCCATCGCCGTTCTTTTTCTCGTCGGTTGCGCCGCTGCGTTCCACATCGTGATCGCGCGGGAAGAATCGTTTCTGAAAGACGAGTTCGGCCCTGCCTATGGGCGCTATCTGGCCACCGTGCCGCGCTTCCTGCCGAAGCCATCGCTGTTCCGGGACGAAGCGGAATTGCGGGTCCAGACGAAGCTGATCTACCGGACCCTGACCGACGGGTTGGTGTTCTTCGTCGCGATGCCGATTTTCGAGCTGATCGAGCTTGCGCAGGAAAGCGGATTGGTCCCGGTCGTCCTGCGGCTGCCATAGAGCGGAATGAGGAAAAGTGGGGACCGGTTTTCCGCCCGCCTCCCGCTCAAACTTCCTAAAATAGATCACGATGCGCCGCGGCGCTGGGCCGGCGGGCGGCCCATCCGCGTTAAACGGTCGCGTTTGGTGGAAAAAGTTGGGAGGCTGGCACGATGACCCGTGCCGTGGCTCGTTGGGGCTGCTTCCTTCCGGACCTGACCCGGTTGGCGAGTGGCTCGTCCACCACCAACCTCCCGGCCTCCATATCGGCGATCGGTGCCCTAATTGCAAGCCAGGCGCCCTCCGAAGATAAGGATCTGGATAACATGCGAGCCTTCGAACTGGACCCTCGTCTTGCCAAGGACACGACGACGATCGGCCGGCTCGGGCTCTGCGAATTGCGCCTGATGAATGATCGCCGGTGGCCTTGGCTGCTGCTGGTGCCGCAGCGCGACGGCGTCACCGAGTTCCACGACCTCACCCCCCTTGACCAGACCATGCTGACCTTCGAGACCGGACTCGTTTCCAAGGCGCTGAAGAACCTCACGGGCGCCGCCAAGATCAACATCGGCGCGCTCGGCAATATCGTTCCGATGTTCCACCTGCACATCGTGGCGCGGAGTGACGGCGACCCGAACTGGCCGGGGCCAGTATGGGGATACGGCACGGCCGAGACCTACGAAGCGGCGGCGGCCGACCGATTCGCGGCCGATATCCGGCAAGCGGTTCTGCCCGCATGAAGGACGACAGCGAACAAGCGGCCGCGCAGGAACTGAGCGGGCTGACCGGGTTCGCCGGAAACCGCCTGTGGCGCGACGGCGAACGGCGCAATGGCGACAGTCTCGCCGCGGCCTTGGAACATCCAGACGCCCGCATCTTCCTCACCCATGACGGCCAGTGGCTCTGCCGCACCGAGCATGCCACCGCTCCGAATCCGAGCTTTGCCAAACCCGCCGCTATCGAATGTGGCGCGAATCTCGACGATTGCGTCCTGCTCGGCTTCGACCCGGCCGGCCGGCCATCGCTCGCCGCTGCGATCGACGGCGCGCCTGTTCCCGCCGATGATCTCGCGCTGATCGGTCTCCGCTCGATCGCCATGCAGGCGTTCCTCGATCCTGACACGGAGGGGCAACTCGGCCAGGCGGCGCACCTCCTCGGCTGGCACGCCAGAAACCGGTTCTGCGCCCGCTGCGGCAAACCCACTGCGGCGGAGGCGGCCGGATATCGGCGTCGCTGCACCAGCTGCGGCGACGTCGTCTTCCCGCGCACGGACCCGGTGACGATCATGCTCGTTCACGACGGCGACGGGCGTTGCGTGCTCGGTCGACAGCCGCATTTTCCGGAGAATTTCTGGTCCTGCCTCGCCGGCTTCGTCGAAGCCGGTGAAACCGTCGAAGCCGCCGTCCGACGCGAAACCCTCGAGGAATCAGGCCTGACGGTCGGCTCCGTGCGCTATCTCGCGTCGCAGCCCTGGCCGTTTCCCGGCAGCCTGATGATCGGCTGCATCGCCCATGCAACCAGCCGCGACATCGATTTCGACGCCGACGAGCTGGAAGCCTGTCGCTGGTTCGCGCGCGACGAGGTCCAGGCGATGCTGGCGGGTGAGCATTTTGACGCGCTCTCGGTGCCGCAGCGCTTCGCCATCGCCCATCACCTGATCAAGGCCTTCGCCGACGACGCCCTCTGACACCGCGCGCCGGACGAAAGCATCGGACCAAAAAGTGGAATCCGATTTTTGGATAGTGCTGAAGCGAAATCAAAGCGTTAGAGCGCCTTTTGTGCGCCCGGATGGACCCACGCCGCTCTATTGGCTCGCCGGCGCTCCATTGCCGTAGAGCCGCTCCGGCGCCGCCTCGTAGACGCCCATGATCTTGACGTCGTGGGTAAAGAACGACAGCTCCTCGAACGCCAGGCGAAGCGACTCGTCCTGCGGATGGCCTTCGACGTCGGCGTAGAACTGCGTGGCGATGAAATGCCCGCCGATCTGGTAGCTCTCCAGCTTGGTCATGTTGACGCCGTTGGTCGCGAAACCGCCAAGCGCCTTGTAGAGCGAGGCCGGTAGATTGCGGACCTCGAACACGAAGGTCGTCACCGTGCGTCCGCCCTGGGCGGCCCAGAGATCGGCTTCCTGTGCGCCAGGTTGCGACAGAATGACGAAGCGGGTGATGTTGTTGGCCGAATCCTCGACGTTCCGTTCGAGGATATCGAGCCCGTAACGGGTGGCTGCCAGTTCCGGCGCCAGCGCCGCCATCGTCCGGTCGCCGGCCTCGGAGACCTCCCGCGCTGCACCCGCCGTATCGCCGGAAACCACCGGCTTCCAGCCATTGCCGCGGATATATTTCCGACACTGGCCGAGCGCATGGATGTGGCTCTGGACGCTGCGGATCTCCTCGCGGGCAACACCCGGCAGCGTCATCAGCTGGAAATGGATCGGCATGAAATATTCGCCGACAATCTGCAGGCCCGAATCGGGCATCAGATGATGAATGTCCGCGACCCGACCGGCCAGCGTATTCTCGATCGGGATCATCGCCAGCGCCGCCTCGCCGGAGCGCACGGCGTCGAACGCGTCGTCGAAGGACGGACAGGGCAGCGGCGTCATCTCCGGATGGACGACATGGCAGGCCATGTCCGAATTCGCCCCTGGTTCGCCCTGGAACGCGATTCGTTTCGTCGCAGCTTCGCTCACGCCTCAACTCCATACATTGTCCGCGCCCGGTCCAGATCGTCCGGCCCGTCGACACCGAGCGGCACCGTATCGACGATCTCCGCGTCGATGCGCATGCCATCCTCGAGCGCCCGCAATTGCTCCAGCCGCTCGCGGATCTCCAGCGTCGACGGCGGAAGCCGGACGAAACGCTCCAGACCGGCTCGCCGGTAAGCGTAGAGACCGACATGGTGATAGAGCGGCCCCTCGCCCCAGGGCGCCGTAGCGCGGGTAAAATACAGCGCTTTCAACCGGGTCGGCCCGATCGGCGAGCCGACCAGCTTGACCACGTTGGGATTGGTCTTTTCCGCTTCGTCGCGAATCGCCACGCACAGCGTCGCAACGTCGCAGCGCGGGTCCTCAAACGGAGCGAGAACCTGACGAATCGCTTCCGGTTCGATGGTCGGAAGATCGCCCTGCACATTCACCACCGTCTCGACGGCGCCGTCGGGGTCGAGCCGCGTCAGTGCCTCGAAGATGCGGTCGGAGCCCGACGGGTGCTCGGGCGAGGTCATCACCGCCTCATGCCCGGCGGCCGTGACGGCGGCCCTTATCTCCTCTGCGTCCGTAGCAACGACGACCCGGCCGATGCCGGCCGCCTCGGCCCGCTCGGCGACGCGCACCACCATCGGCCGTCCGGCGATATCGGCGAGCGCCTTTTTCGGCAGCCGGGTGGAGCCCAGGCGCGCGGGGATGAGCACGAGAATCGTCATGGGCTCCGCATGAACCGAAAAGATGGGCGCACGGATGCTGAAATAACGCCCGCGCGGCGAAAAAGGCATCGAAACCGCCTCTTACAGCTGTTGCCATCAAACCGCAAAGGACCTAGGTTCCGCGCGTTTTTCGCCAGTGGATTGTGGCGGCGTCGCGCCGTCTTTGCAGAGGGACTGACCCACCAATGAATTCCTTCGAGTTCAACAAGATCGTGGGTGCCGTACTCGCGACGATCTTTGTCCTGTTTGGCGGGAGTATCCTCGCCGAGGGGCTCTTCCACTCCGAGGCCCCCGAGACGCCGGGCTACGAGATCGTCGTCGCCGAGACGGAAGCCGGCGGAGCCGAAGGCGGTGCGGCCAAGGCCGAGGACCCGTCGATCGCGGCTTTGCTGCAGACCGCGGACGCCGAGGCGGGCGCCGGACAATTCAAGAAATGCGCCGCCTGCCACACGGCGGAAAAGGGCGGCGCCAACAAGGTCGGGCCGCATCTATGGGACGTCGTCAACCGTCCGATCGCCTCGGTTTCCGATTTCGCCTATTCGGCCGGGATGACAGAGTTCTCGCAGGGTGGGTCGGTCAACTGGGACTTTGAACATCTCAACGGCTTCCTGAAGAACCCGAAAGGCTACGTGTCCGGCACCGCGATGGGTTTCGCCGGCCTCAAGGATCCCGAGGCCCGCGCCGAGCTGATCGCCTATCTGCGCACGCTTGCCGACAGTCCGGCGCCGCTGCCGGAAGCGCCGGCAGAGGGTGCCGCCCCGGCTGAAACCGCCGCGGCCGATCCCGCGACGACGACCCAGCCGGAAGAAGCGACCAATGATGCCCAGGCTCAGGCTCCGGCGGTAACCGATACGGAGGCAGCGCAGGCCGCCCCGGGCGCCGAGGCTGCCCCGACGCAGGCGGCCGAGGGCGAGGCTCAGGCGCCGGCGGCGGAAACTGCTGCGCCTGCCGCTGCCGAACAGCCAGCTGAGCCCGCAGTCGAACAACCAGCAGCCGAGGCGGCTCCCGCCGCGGAACAACCGGCCCAGCCGGAAGCCGCGGCACCAGCCGCCGCACCAGCGCAAACGGCTTCGGTGTCCGGTGATCCCGAGGCCGGCGAAAAAGCGTTCCGCAAATGTGCGGCCTGCCATGCGGTCGGCGAAGGCGCGAAGAACAAGATCGGTCCCGAACTGAACGGCATCGTCGGCGAAAAGATCGCCGCCGTCGAGGGATACAAATTCTCCCCGGCTCTGACCGAATATGCGGCCGAGCATCCCACCTGGACGGTCGAGGAACTGACCGCCTGGCTGACCGATCCGAAGGGCACCGTGCCGGGCACGAAAATGTCCTTCGCCGGCATCAAGAAGCCGGAGGATGTCGCCGATATCATTGCCTATCTGGCGAGCTTCGACGAGAACGGCGCCCAGACCGGCAACTGACCGGTGGGGCGCCGAACCTGACGACAGAGGAATCCCAGCGAAGGCCCCGGTGCGAACCGGGGCCTTTTTGATGGTGGCGCTGTCAGCCGACGCCCCCGTTCGGTCGCAAGACGGCGTCATTCCATGACAGTGGATTCGACCCCATTGGGTTGTTTTTCTGTCTTTCACAAACGAGGTGTGCCCACATTCAGGGCGGGTATTGCTGGGCCAAAAACCCCGATGCAACCCTTCCGCGAAACGCCGAAAATCGCTGTCCAGAAGACATCAGAACGCCGAACCCTGCGACAAAACCGGAGCCGTTCTCAGCGCTGAACGCTGAGGTTTACGTAAGAGCACGTGCCGCGTTTTATCGCTCAACGATCGAACCGGCCGTCCATCAGGAGCTTTCGCGCGGTGCGAGCTCGTGCATTACCCGCCCGCGCGTCCCGTTTTATTTCTTCCCAATTGCGAGGGAGGTACTCAGCGGGGAACTCTTCGAGCACGCTGCCCTGTTTATATTCGTCAATGATCTGTTGTCCCGTTCGTCGACGATATCGCTCGTCTCGTTGACGCCGAGTGACGTTTCGTCCGCGCCGGCCGCGACGCTCTCGTCCGCGTTCGCGCTCTCGTCGGTCTCGACGCTGACGCCGCCGCCGCTCCCGCGCTCTTTCTCGTTGCTGTTGGCGTTCGCGCTGGCGCCGACGCCGTTGTTGGCGTCGTCGCCGTGCCCGGCGCGCCCGCGCAGCCGCACGGGCTCGGGCTACCGCTGCGGGGACCGGCATGGCGTCCCTCCTCTTAGCGCGGTCCCCAGTCGGATGTTCCGTCGGCCCAGATGATAAGGTAGTTGCGATAGGGGACGTTGTTTAATGGACCCTCGAAAGTCACTCGAATGTCGAAGCGAACGCCGTCCATGACGTTCTCCTCACACTCGTCAGCGTCTTTTTCGATTGACGTCGACTCCGCGTCTGACTCGATGATGGTGAATAGTGGTGCGGTGAACCGGTCCTTAATTCCCCACCGCTCGTTCCGCAGTCGGCACGGCGGATCGAACACGTCCCAGTCGAAAAAGAATGTCACAGAGGCCAGAGTCATCCCCAGCAAATTCTGGGCCGAGAACTTCCACGTCGTCGACCCGCCGGGCTGCGGTTCCTCAAGGCGAGCTGCGGTGAGTGTCTCGAAACTGCCCTGTTTCCTCACGTGCTGCATGTACGCTTCGAAGGCTTGCTTTGAATCCGACATAGCGCTGGGTCTCCGTAATGGCCGTGAGCTGCTTCACCTCTTATCGTTCACATCACAGCCGCGTGGCCGCTGGGATTAACATCGCGTTCGATGGAAATCGTGCCGTGCGAATAAAGTAACAATATCATCTCTCGCACGTCGGTCAAGAATATTGCGCAAACCGGCCGTAGCGGCATAATGGGGGTTTATTGACTCGCCTTCGGCCTGAAAATTTGCAGTCAGCTTCAGCGGTCACTGTGGCGGCTTCCCCAGCCGATTGTATTAAGAGTTCGTCCGGAAAGTTATTCATTTCAAACAGAACCTTCGCAGCATGAAGCGGATTGACCCCAGTTTGAGGAAGGCGAGCGCGTTTCGCGACAGGTTCTCGAAGTCTTTGGGCAGCCTGCGGCATTGCCCCAGCCATGCGAACGTCCGTTCGACCACCCAGCGTCTCGTCAGAACCTCAAAACCCTTGGCTGTGTCGGATCGCTTGACGGTCGCGGTCGCAAGTCCGGGCATGGCTTTCTTCTGACCCTTGTCGAAGACAGGTCCCTGATAGCCGCCGTCGGCAAACAGTTTCTTCAAGAACGGATAGCGCCCGAACAGCGTCCGTAGGACCAACATACCGCCGTCGCGATCCTGGATGTCGGCAGGATGAACCAGCGTGTGCAGCACAAGACCTACCGTATCGACGAGGATACGGCGTTTCCTGCCTTTGACCTTCTTGCCCGCATCATACCCGCACGGGTCAATCCGACGCCCCCTTTTTCAGCGCCTTTGACGCTCTGGCTGTCGATGATGGCCGCCGTCGGGCTGGCTTCGCGGCCCATCGCTTCGCGGCATTTCACGTAAAGTTCCTGATGAATACGACCGAGAGTGCCATCCCAGTTCCACAGGTCGAAATAGCTGAACAGTGTGCTTTTCAGCGGCAGGTTCTTCGGCACGGCCCGCAATTTGCAGCCGGTGCTCAGAACATAAAGCAGGCCGTCGAGAACCTCCCGGACATCGACCTCACGCCTGCGGCCGCCGCGCTTGGCAGGGGGGATCAAAGGCTCGACCAGCGCCCATTCCGCATCCGTCAAATCGCTCGGATAGCGCTGACCATCCCGATTGTATTTCCCGCGGTTCACTTTCGTCCACATCGCTTCCACGCCCTCGTCGAATCAAATCGACCGCATGGAATCACAAGCGATTCATATCATTCAAATTCTTTGTGGACTGACACTTAAACCTGCAAACCAACTTGCCTAACGCTTGAGCGCCATTAGTGTAGGTGCATGTCGCCTATGCTAGCCCGAGCTGGAGCCGCCATGTGGTCTCGCCTGATTGCCGCGGCCTTCGCGGTGCTCCTGCTGTATGTCCCGGCCTTCGCTGACGTGAAGGACAAGGTTGCAGCGCTCGCGCCTTCGGGCCTGGTGCTCGTGCTGGACGAACAAGGTAACGAGCTGGTCGCGCAGAATGCCGACAAACCCTTCGTTCCCGCTTCCGTGGCCAAACTTGTCACGGCATGGCTGGCCATGGAGGTTCTGGGCAGCGACTACCGCTTCGAGACCCGCTTCTACCTGGACGACGACAGAGTGCTTTACGTGCGCGGCGGCGGCGACCCTTTTCTGGTCTCCGAAGAACTCGCGCTGCTCGCGCCCAGGCTCCTCGCCGAAACCGGCACAGAGCCTTTCGCCGGCATTGTGATCGACGCGAGCTATTACCCCGCCGATCTTCGCATTCCGGGCATCGAGGACACCGACGAAGCCTATGACGCGCTGAACTCGGCGCTCGCGGTGAACTTCAACACGATCAACGCTGTTCGAAACGGCAAGACCGTCCGCTCCGCGGAGGAGCAAACCCCGATCACGCCGCTCGCGATCCGCCAGTTCCGGGCGCGGGCTTCCAACGGCCGGAGCCGCATCAGCCTGGCCAAGGAAGATCCGGGTGTGAGCGTGCGATATGCCGGCGAATTGCTTGCCGCCTTCATCGAGCGCGCCGACGGCAGCATCGAGGGCGACATCTCGGTCGGCTCCGTCCCCGCAGGGCTGGAGCCGGTCTACGTGCACCGCCAGTCGCGCGACCTCTCCGAAATCTTGAGACAGATGCTCATCGGCTCGAACAACTATATCGCCAACCAGATTTTCCTGGAGATCGGGGCCAAACGCCTGGGCGGGCCGGTCAGCCTTGAGAAGTCGCTCCAGGTCGCTCGCGAGAACCTCGCGAAACACGGCCTGGCCGACGCCATAAATCTGGAGGAGGGCTCGGGCATCAGCCGCAACAACCGCTTCACGGCGCGTGGCCTCGCCAAGGTGCTCGACCGTTTCGCGCCCCATGCCGAACTGCTGCGCAGCACCAAGAACGGCTCCCGGTACAAGACCGGCACCTTCTCCGGCGTTCGCACGCTGGCTGGATACGCCAGAACTTCCAGCCACGGCGACGTGCGCTTTGTCATCTCGCTGAACAGCGGGCCCGGCAAGCTGCGGTTCCGGCTACTCGAGGCCATCGAGCGCGAGCTTTAAAAGGAGAGGCTGCCATTCAGGCCGCCGCCTATCCCCGCGGTTGCTCAGAAACGGTCATTCGTTCTGATGGTGACCTTCACCGCTGGACGGAGGCCCTCATCAGTCAGGTCACCGGTTTGCGTGAGCCTTTTTGTTCGAGAACCGCATCACCCATCGGCGGCCTTGACCTCCATTAAGATTTGGTCAGGTGACTTCCATCGAACGATGGCCATAAATGGCTCGAATTGTCGTGGGATTCCAACGCTCGCGATCCACGAGGAGGTTCCGCCCTTGCCACTGCCCAAGCGATCCGCCCGTCTCGCCTGTCTGTTGGCGGTTTCTCTCGCGCTTGGATCGGCTCCGGCCTTTGCCCAGGAGACGGGCGGCGACCCGGTCGTCACGGCGCCCGGCAGCGAAGCCGTCCCGGTCGCTGTTGAGAGTCAGGCGACCGCCCCCGAGGCCGGGGAGTGGCAGAAATCGTCGTCGCTGATCGGCCCGTCGAAGTACCCCGCCGACTTCAAGCATTACGATTACATCAATCCCGATGCGCCCAAGGGTGGCACGCTCAATTCCGTCGCCATCGGCTCCTTCGACAGCCTCAATCCCTTCGTCGTGCGCGGCACGCCGGCCGCCGGCCTTGCCGTGTTCGGCGGCGGCATCCTCTACGACACGCTGATGGAGCAGTCGCCGGACGAGCCGGGGACGGCCCATGCGATGATCGCCGAGGCGATGCGCCATCCGGCCGACTTTTCCGCCGTCACCTTTCGCTTGAACCCGAAGGCGCGCTGGCACGACGGCGAGCCGATCACCGTCGAGGACGTGATCTGGAGCTTCGAGACGCTGACGAAGCTGCATCCCCAGTGGTCGGCCTATTACAAGAACGTCACCAAGGCCGAGAAGACCGGGGAGCGGGAAGTCACCTTCACCTTCGATCAGGCGAACAATCGCGAGCTGCCCAACATCATGGGCGATCTCACGGTCCTGCCGAAGCATTGGTGGGAGGCTACAGGCGCCGACGGCAAGCCGCGCGACATCGGCGAGCCGTCGCTGGAAAAGCCGCTCGGTTCGGGTCCCTACAGGGTCGGCAGGGTCTCGACCGGCAAGTCGATCGAATGGGAGCGCGTCCCCGACTATTGGGGCGCCGACAACCCGACCCGCGTCGGCCGCTACAACTACGACAGCATCCGCTACGTCTACCTGCGCGATGCCAACGCGGCGTGGGAGGCCTTCAAGAAGGGCGGACTCGACGACTGGCGGCTGGAGAACATCTCCCGGCGCTGGGCCGAGGGCTACGACTTCCCGGCGGTCAAGAACGGCCAGGTGATCCGCAAGACCATCGACAATGCGCAGGTCCAGTCGATGCAGGCCTATGTGTTCAACAACCGACTGCCGAAATTCCAGGACCGGCGGGTGCGCAAGGCGCTGACGCTGGCCTATAATTTCGAGGAGATGAACCGCACCCTGTTCTTCGGCCTGTATCAGCGGATCGACAGCTATTTCGACAACAGCGAACTGTCCGCGACCGGCCTGCCGAGCGAGCGCGAGTTGAAGTATCTCGAGCCGCTGAAGGGCCAGATCCCCGACGAAGTCTTCACCGAGGAGTTCACCCTGCCGGTCTATGGCGACGCGGCTTCGACGCGCAACTATCTGCGCGAGGCGCTGGGCCTCCTCAAGGAGGCCGGCTACGAGTTGAAGGGCACGACGCTGGTCGATGCCAAGACGGGCGACCCCTTTACCATCGAGTTCCTCGGCAACGACCCCTCGGACAGCCGGGTGCTGGAGCCCTTCGCGCGCCAATTGAAGCGTCTCGGCATCCAGACCAATGTCCGCATCGTCGACACCAACCAGTATATCGAGCGGATGAACAATTTCGATTTCGAGGCCGTCGGCATGCGCTATCCGGGCCAGTCGCTGTCGCCGGGCAACGAGCAGCGCGACTTCTGGAGCACCGTTGCCGCCGACGCGCCGGGCAGCCGCAACTATGCCGGCATCAAGAACCCGGCGATCGACCAGCTCATCGACGACATCGTCTACGCGCCCAGCCGAGACGATCTCGTCGCCGCGACCCGCGCCCTCGATCGGGTCATGCTGTGGGAGTATTATGTCGTGCCCCAGTGGTACAAATCCGAGGATTGGCTGGCCTATTGGGACAAGTTCGGCATGCCCGAGAAGCAGCCAGCCTATTCCGGCATCGATTCCTTTTCCTGGTGGATCAAGGCGGCCGAGAAAGACACGGCGTCGGCGAACTGATGGCCACTGCGCTGAGCCGCCTCACCCGCCGCCGCTTCGGCCAATTGGCGCTGGCCGCCGGCGCCACCACCATCCTGCCGCGCGCCGCGTCCGCCGAGGTCGCAACGGAGACGTCGCTGCACGGCCTGTCGGCCTTTGGCGAGCTGAAATACGGCCCGGACTTCACCCATTTCGACTATGCGAGCCCCGAAGCCCCGCAGGGCGGCCAGATGAACCTCGCCGTATCGAACTGGACCCTCAATCAGTCGCCCTCGACCTTCGACACGCTCAACACCTTCGTACTTCAGGGCAACGCGCCGCCGCGCATGGAGAGCCTTTACGACGCGCTCATGGTGTCGTCACTCGACGAGCCGGACGCGATCTACTGCGCCCTCGCCGAAAGCGTCAGGGTCGCGAAAGACCGCAATTCCTTTGTCTTCAAGCTGCGGCCGGAGGCCAAGTTCTCGACCGGCGAGCCGGTGACCGCCGACGACGTCGTCTTCACCTACGAGACGCTGAAGGAACTCGGGCATCCCAGCCTGCAAGTCGTCCTGCGGGCGGTCAGCGAGATCGTCGCCGAGGACGCGCGGACGGTTCGGATCGGCTTTTCCGGCGATCAGAGCTATCAGGACGCACTGAACGCGTTTGGCATCCCGATCGTCCCGCGCGCATTCTTCGAGGATAAGGAATTCGACCGGGTGAGCGGCGAGGCGATCCCCGGCAGCGGCCGCTTCGAGATCGCCCGTTCCGAATTCGGCCGCTTCATCGAATATCGCAAGCGCGACGATTATTGGGCGAAGGATCTGCCCTTCGCCAGGGGTCTCGATCACTTCGAAACGCTGCGGATCGATTTCTTCCGCGACCGGCAGCCGGCGCTGGAAGCGTTCAAGAAGGGCATCATCACCTTCCGCGAGGAGTTCACCACCAAGGACTGGGCGACGGAGTACGATTTTCCGGCGGTGGCGAGCGGCGCAGTGGTGAAACGGGAATTTCCCGGCGAGGAGCGGCCGAAATTCCAGTGCTGGGCGCTCAATCAGCGGCGAACGCGCTTCGCCGACAGCCGGGTGCGCCATGCGATCAACATGTGCTTCGACTTCGAGTGGACCAACGCGAACCTCCTGTTCGGCCAGCGCATTCATTCCGACTCGCCATTTCAGGGCTCGGAGTTTGTGGCGACCGGCAAGCCGTCCGAAGCCGAACTCGCCCTTCTGGAGCCGCTGCGGGGTGAAATACCGGACGACGTCTTCGGCGAGGTTTGGGTGCAGCCGGTCAGCGACGGCAGCGGCCGCGATCGTGGGGCGCTGCGCGAGGCCACCCGGCTTTTCGCCGAGGCCGGCTGGACGCGCCAGGGCAACCGGCTGGTCAACGACGCGGGCGAAGCGTTCCGCTTGGAGTTCATGACCCAGGGCCAGGAACAGCAGCGCGTCTATGCCAAATTCATGGAAACGCTGCGCATGATTGGCATCGACGCCTCGACCCGGCTTGTCGACGCGGCGCAATATCAGGATCGTTTGAACCGCTTCGACTTCGACATGATCCTCGCCGCTTTCAGCCTCAGCGCGACCCCGACCCGCGAGAGTCTCACGCTGTTCTTCGGTAGCGAAGCGGCGGACCGTCCGGGCGCCTACAATTATCCCGGCATGATGAGTGAAGCGGTGGATACGCTGCTGGCCAAGGCGGGCTCGGCCAACAGCCGCGACGATCTGGTGACGGCGATGCGCGCCCTCGACCGGGTGCTGCGCTGGCGCCTCGACTGGCTACCGAACATCAATGCAAATGTTCACCGCGCGGCCTATTGGGACATCTTCGGCTTTAAGGACACCAAGCCGGACTATGGCTGGCCGGTGGAAAGCCTTTGGTGGTTCGAGAAGGAAAAAGCCAAGGCGATCGGCCGCACCTGAGAATTCCGGCCCGTCGCGCCGCGGCCGGGCCATGTTTTGCGATCCCCGCAAGGCGGGCTATCAAGACCAACCACGTCGTCCGATCGCGAATCGGCCGGCTCGCCTGACATCTCGGAGACGATTCCCCGCACATGGGCGCCTATATTCTTCGCCGTATCTTGCTGATGATCCCGACGCTGATCGGCATCATGGCGATTTCCTTCGCCGTCATCCAGTTCGCCCCCGGCGGACCGGTCGAACAGGTTATCGCCAGCCTGCAGGGCGAGGCCGGCGGCGCCACCGACCGCGTCTCCGGCGGCGGCGGTGATTTCGGCAGTGGCCAGGGCGGCGGCGAGAACTCCGGCTATCGCGGCGCCCAAGGCCTCGACCCCGAGTTCATCGCCCGGCTGGAAAAGCAGTTCGGCTTCGACAAGCCGCCGCTGGAACGCTTCGGCAAGATGCTGTGGGACTACAGCCGCTTCGATTTCGGCGAGAGCTATTTCCGATCGATCTCGGTGCTCGAACTGATCCTGGAAAAGATGCCGGTGTCGATCTCGCTCGGCATCTGGATCACGCTTCTATCCTATCTGATTTCGATCCCGCTCGGCATTCGCAAGGCCTTGAAGGACGGCTCCGCCTTCGACGTCTGGACGTCGGGCGTCGTCATCGTCGCCTATGCGATCCCCGGCTTCCTGTTCGCCGTCATCTTGATCGTGCTGTTTGCGGGCGGCTCGTTCTACGACTGGTTTCCGCTGCGCGGCCTTCTCTCGGACGGGGTGCGCGGCGACTGGTGCGCGCCGTGGTCGCCGGCCTTCGATCTGGGCAACTGCGTCACCAAGACAGTCCCCGACTATTTCTGGCATCTGACGCTGCCGCTGATCGCGATGTCGCTGTCGGCCTTCGCCACGACGACGCTGCTCACCAAGAACTCGTTCCTCGACGAGATCCGCAAGCAATATGTGACGACGGCCCGCGCCAAGGGGCTGTCGGAGCGACGCGTGCTGTACGGCCACGTCTTCCGCAATGCCATGCTGATCATCGTCGCCGGCTTTCCCGGCGCGTTCATCTCGGCGTTCTTCGCCGGCTCGCTGTTGATCGAGACGATCTTCTCGCTCGACGGTCTCGGCCTGCTCGGTTTTGAGAGCATCTACAAACGCGACTATCCGGTGGTCTTCGCGACGCTCTATATCTTTTCGCTGATCGGTCTGGTGACGACGCTGATTTCCGACCTCACCTATACCTGGATCGATCCCCGCATCGACTTCGAAAAGCGGGAGGTCTGATATGGATGAGACCCTGCGCGAGCGCGTCGAGAACGACACGACCGGGAACGCGGCCGACACGGCCGCGCGCATCGCCTCGGAGCAGACCAGCGGCATCGCCCAGATGGCGCCGGAGGCCGAGTTCGTCCGGCGCCCGCGCCTGTCGCCGCTGAACCAGCGGCGCTGGCAGAACTTCAAGGCGAACCGGCGCGGCTACTGGTCGCTGTGGATTTTCGCATTCCTGTTCATCGTCACGCTGTTCGCCGAGTTCGTCGCCAACGACAGGCCGCTATTGGTCGAATACAAGGGCGATTTCTATTACCCGGTCGTGGTCGACTATCCCGAGGAGGTGTTCGGCGGCTTCCTGCCGGTCACCAACTATCGCGACCCCTTCGTGCAGGACGAGATCGCCGCGAATGGCTGGGCGATCTGGCCGCCGATCCGTTATTCCTTCCAGAGCGTCAACAACGAGATCCCGACGCCGGCGCCCTCAGCCCCCTCCTGGACCTTCTCGAAGGAGGAGCGCTGCCAGCGCTATCCTCTCGGCGTCGACGACCCGAATTGCAGCTTCGGCAACATGAACTGGCTCGGCACCGACGACCAGGCACGGGACGTCGCGGCGCGGCTGATCTACGGCTTCCGGATCTCCGTGCTGTTCGGCCTGATCCTGACCGGCGCATCGGCGGTGATCGGCGTCGCGGCCGGCGCCGTCCAGGGCTATTTCGGCGGCTGGATCGACCTTCTGTTCCAGCGCTTCATCGAGATCTGGTCGTCGATCCCGGTGCTGTATCTCTTGCTGATCATCGCCGCGATCCTGCCGCCCGGTTTCTGGATCCTGCTCGGGATCATGCTTTTGTTCTCCTGGGTCGCCTTCGTCGGCGTCGTGCGAGCGGAATTCCTGCGCGCCCGCAATTTCGAGTATGTCAACGCAGCGCGGGCGCTCGGGGTCGGCGACTGGACGATCATCACCCGCCACCTTCTGCCGAATGCGATGGTGGCGACGCTGACCTTCCTGCCCTTCATCCTCAACGGCTCGATCACCACGCTGACCTCGCTCGACTTCCTCGGCTTCGGCCTGCCACCGGGCTCACCGTCGCTTGGGGAATTGCTGGCCCAGGGCAAGAACAACCTTCAGGCGCCCTGGCTCGGCTTTTCCGGCTTCCTCGTGATATCCTTGATGCTCTCGCTGCTGGTCTTCGTCGGCGAGGCGGTGCGCGACGCCTTCGATCCGCGTAAGAGTTTCGGATGAGCGTGGGAGAGTAGGACTGACGCATGAGCCGGATCGAGACCATCACGGAAGAGGTCACCCTCGAAGAACTGCCCACTCGGCTGCGAGATCGCTTCAAGCCGGGAACATCCGTTCGCTTGACGATGGTCGGCGAAGCCAACGAGCCACCATTCACCCCGGCAGAAGTCGAGGTACGAAAGAACGATCTGCTCAAATATTGGGGCGCTTTCAGTCACCTTGGGACGACAACGGAAGAGGCGGTCGCGCGGATTCGGGCACTTCGCGACGAATGGGATTGATGGCCGCGAAATTTTACTGCGACACCAACGTGTTTATTCAGCTCGGCGAACGATCCGACATTGAACTTCAACGTTTCGTTGAGCGTGTCGCGAACTCCGAAAGTCGCCTTGTCACAAGTGAGATGACCCTGGCGGAAATTCTGGTGAAGCCAAAGCAGCAGGAACGCGGTGATCTGGTGGAGTTTTACGAAGATTTGCTGGTAACGCGGCCCCTTCTTGAGGTCGTCCCTGTCAGCCGGCCAATTCTTCGCCGCAGCGCCGATCTACGGGCGAGCGACGTCAGCACCAAGTTGCCAGACGCTATCCACGTCGCGACGGCGATCGAAACTGGCTGTCATTGGGTCCTATCATCGGACAAACGTCTGCGGGTGCCATCGCCATTGCGGCAAGTTGGGATCGAACAACTACAAGAGATTGACGTCCGATGAGCGATCATTCCCACAACCCCGACGCTCACGATCATTCGCACGGCTTCACCGGCCACACGGCCGGAGCCAACGAGACGCGGATCGGCATCGCCGCGCTGCTGACCGGCCTGTTCATGGTCGCCGAAGTAGTCGGCGGCCTCGTCTCCGGCTCGCTGGCGCTGCTCGCCGACGCCGCGCACATGCTCACCGACTTCGCCGCGCTCGGGCTCGGCTGGTTCGCCTTCCGGCTATCGCGGCGGCCCAGCGACGAGCGCCGCACCTTCGGTTATCATCGCTTCGAGGTGCTGGTCGCCTTCGTCAACGGCCTGGCGCTGTTCGTCATCGCCGGCTTCATCGTCGTCGAGGCAATCGACCGTCTGCGCTCGCCCGGCGACATTCTCGGCGGCACCATGCTTGTCGTCGCGATCGGCGGGCTGATCGTCAACATTGTCGTCTTCGCGATCCTGCACGGCGCCGACCGCGACAACCTCAACATCCGCGGCGCGGTTCTGCACGTGCTCGGCGATATGCTCGGCTCGGTCGCGGCGATCGTCGCGGCGGTTGTGATCCTTGCCACCGGCTGGACGCCGATCGATCCGATTCTGTCGGTGCTCGTCGCCGCGCTGGTTCTCGTCTCCGCCTGGCGGCTGGTGCGCGATGCCGGGCACGTGCTCCTCGAAGGCACGCCTAGCGGATTGGATGTGACCGACGTCGAGCCGCATCTGGTGGAGAGCGTCGCGGGACTGCGCGAGGTCCATCACGTCCACGCCTGGTCGATCACCCCGGAGCGGCGCATGGCGACACTGCACGCCTGCATCGACGATGCGGCCGACGGCACGGTGGTGACACGCGCGATAAAGATGGAATTGAAGCACCGCTTTGCGATCGGCCATGCCACGGTCGAGATCGAGCGCGATTGCTGCGCGGACCATGACCACGCACACCGGCACGACGACGCCCATTTGAAGGATCGATCCGCTTGAGCCCGATCACCGCCGTAGCCGCCACCTCCCGCGACCCGCTCCTGTCCGTGGAGAATCTCTCGGTCGCCTTCCACCAGGGCGGCAAGACGCAGATTGCCGTCGACGATATCTCGTTTTCGATCGGCAAGGGCGAGACGCTGGCGCTGGTCGGCGAATCCGGCTCCGGCAAGTCGGTCTCGGCACTGTCGATCCTCAAGCTCTTGCCCTACCCCTCCGCCAGCCACCCCGGCGGCGCCGTGATGTTCGACGGCGAAAACCTCATCGACGATGACGAGCGCGATCTGCGGAAGGTGCGCGGCAATCGGATCTCGATGATCTTCCAGGAGCCGATGTCCTCGCTCAATCCGCTGCACACGATCGAGCGGCAAATCGGCGAGATCCTGAAGATTCATCGCGGCCTGCGCGATCAAGCGGCGCGCGAGCGCACGCTGGAACTCATGCGCCAGGTCGGCATCCGCGATCCGGAAAAGCGGCTCGGCGCCTATCCGCACCAATTGTCGGGCGGCCAGCGCCAGCGCGTGATGATCGCCATGGCGCTCGCCAACGAGCCGGACCTTTTGATCGCCGACGAGCCGACGACGGCGCTCGACGTGACGGTGCAGGCGCAGATCCTGGAGCTCTTGAAGAACCTCCAGGCCGAGCGGCGCATGGCGATGCTGTTCATCACCCATGACCTCGGCATCGTCCGCAAGATCGCCGATCGGGTCTGCGTGATGTATCAGGGCAAGATCGTCGAGGAGGGGCCGACCGAGCGGATTTTCGCCGATCCCCAACACGCCTACACCAGGCATCTTCTCGCCGCCGAACCGAAGGGCCGCCCCCCCGCCGCCAACGCCAACGCGCCGGTGGTGATGGAAGCGGAAAACCTCAAGGTCTGGTTTCCGATCAAGACCGGATTCTTCCGCCGCACCACCGACCATGTGAAGGCCGTCGACGGCATCGACATCACCGTGCGCGCCGGCCAGACCGTCGGCGTCGTCGGCGAGTCGGGCTCGGGCAAGACGACGCTCGGCCTGGCGCTGTGCCGGATGATCTCGTCCGAAGGCGAAATCCGCTTCGAGGGGGAGCGCATCGACGAGCGCTCGTTCAAGGCGATGAAGCCGCTGCGCGAGAAGCTGCAGATCGTCTTCCAGGACCCCTATGGTTCGCTGTCGCCGCGCATGAGCATCGCCGACATCGTCGCCGAGGGCCTGGCGATCCACGAAAAGCGGCTGACGCCCGCCGAGCGCGACGCCCGCGTCGTCGCCGCCCTGGATGAGGTCGGGCTCGACCCGGCGACCCGGTTCCGGTTTCCGCACGAATTTTCCGGCGGCCAGCGCCAGCGCGTCGCCATCGCGCGCGCGATGGTGCTCAATCCCCGCTTCGTCATGCTCGACGAGCCGACCTCGGCGCTCGACATGAGCGTCCAGGCACAGGTCGTCGACCTCCTGCGCGACCTGCAGAAGAAGCATGACCTGGCCTATCTCTTCATCAGCCATGATCTGAAGGTGGTGCGGGCGCTCGCCAACGAGGTCATCGTCATGCGCAACGGTGTCGTGGTCGAGCGCGGCCCGGCCGAGGAAATCTTCGATCGACCGCAGACCGATTACACCAAGGCGCTGATGGCGGCTGCCTTCGACATCGCCGCCGTGCCGACCGAGGTCGTGTCCCAGTGACCAAAGGCCATTACCGCGATCAGCTCGCCGACCAGCATCTGGATTTCCGGGTCATCGAGACCGAGACCCTGCATGACGGCTTTCGGCCGCTCCAGGCGACGACGCTCCATCACGAACGCTTCGACGGCGAAGGCGAGCTGGGACCGCTGCGGCGGGAATATCTCGCCACCGGCGAGGTCGTCATCGTCATCCCATACGATCCCGCGCGGGACGCCATCGTTGTCATTCGCCAGTTCCGCATCGCCGCCGCGCTGGTGCTCGATCTGGCGGCGGCGCTGGAATTGCCGGCTGGCCTCGTCGATCCGGGCGAGGACGGCGAGGCGGCCGCCCTGCGCGAGCTTGAGGAGGAGACCGGCCTCGTCGCCAAGGCCATCGAGCACTGCTACCGGATTCTGTCGTCGCCCGGCCTGACCACCGAGCACGCGACGATCTTTCTCGCCATCGTCGACGCGTCGGACCTCACCGAATCGGCCGGCAAGGACGACGAGCATGAGGACATCCGTCCGATCCTGGCCAAGGTCGACGATCTGATCGCCGCCGTCGACGACGGCCGCATCGAAAACGCCTTCCTGGTCGGCTGCGCCCATTGGTTTGCGCGCAAGGGGCGCGCGCGGGCGCAGGTGCTATCGGGAACACTCGACAGAGAGGACGAGCCTTGACCATTCTCCTGTCCGTCACCGGCTTCGACCCGATGCGCTGGCGGGCGGCACTCGAAGCGGCCGGCGGCGATCGCCCGATCGTGCTGGAGCCACAAAGCAGCGCCGATACCACGATCGACTACGCCGTCGTCTGGAAGCAGCCGCCGGGGCTCCTGGAGAACCTGCCCAACCTCAAGGCGATCTTCTCGCTCGGCGCTGGGGTCGATCATATTTTCGCGGACAAGCGGCTGCCGGACGTGCCGGTGGTGCGGATCGTCGCCGAGGATCTGTCGAGCCGCATGAGCGAATATATCGTCTGGCGGGTGCTCGACCATTTCCGCCGCGGCCGCGCCTATCGCAGCCAGCAGGCGCAGAAGATCTGGCACGAGCGGATGCAGCCGGCGGCCCGCGAAATCACCGTCGGCTTCATGGGCTTCGGCGAACTCGGCCAGGACGCCGCCGGCAAGCTGAAACCGCTGGGCTTCCGCATCGCCGGCTGGAGCCGCATGCAAAAGACGGTCGCGGGCGCCGAAACCTTCGCCGGCCAGGCCGGGCTCGACGGATTTCTCGCCGCGACCGACATTCTCGTCGTGCTGCTGCCGCTGACCACCGAGACGCGCGGCATCATCAACACCGGCCTGTTGTCCCGTCTCAAGCGCCAGACGCCGCTCGGCGGCCCGGTCCTGATCAATGCCGGCCGTGGCGGCCTGCAGAACGAAGCGGCGATCCTCGATGCGCTCGATCGGGACATCCTGTCGGAAGCCTCGCTCGACGTCTTCAATGTCGAGCCGCTACCCGCGTCGAGCCCGCTCTGGACCCATCCGCGGGTCTTCGTCACGCCGCACGCCGCCGCGATTTCCGATCCCGACGCGCTGGCCCCGGTGGTCATGCGCCAGATCGCGGCGCATGAGCGCGGCGAGAAGCTGCGCGGCGTGGTCGATCGTTCGGCGGGCTACTGAACGCAACTCGGGCGGCAAGGTTCAAAAACAGTCGAGGACCCGATCGGGTGATCGGATCCTCGGCATCGTTCATTGAGGAATTGGCCTTCGGACCAGGGGATGATCGACGGACGCTGCCGATCATCCAGGTTGGAAAGAGGATCAGAACTCTTCCCAGCTGTCGGATTCGGCCTTGGGGGCACGGGCGGCGCCGCCGGTGCCGGTGGTCTTCATCTGCGGCACGCCCCGCGACGGCGCGGCCGGCCGTGCCCGGTTGGCGGCATGGGCGGCGTTGCCACCCGACCGCGAAGCCTGGCTCCGCCCGCTGCCGGCCGAGCTGGCGGTC